>ERZ773072.29-NODE-29-length-85780-cov-7.120140_pt1 | contig 85780 bp, 83 predicted proteins | sample MGYA00580617_ERZ773072 | MGnify/ENA primary metagenome ERZ773072 (study PRJEB29015, sample SAMEA2737970) | human oral metagenome | biome: human oral; feature: human-associated habitat; material: dental | place: China | collected 2122 ...
TCGGGCTCCCTCCCGTGGTGTACTCCGTGGTGTTCGCCCTTAACTCGCTGGGTATTGTGGTGGGGTCCACCATCAACGCCCGCTTGGTGAAGCGTGTGGAACCCCACGTGTTGCTGCGCAACGCAACCTACGTGCTTGCTGTCGCGGGGGTGGCGCTGCTGGTGGTGCCGCGCTCCGAATGGTTTGTATTGCCGCTGCTTTTCATCGTGGCAAGCAGCTTAGGATTCATCCTCGGCAACGCCACCGCACTGGGCAACGGTGTGGTGCGGGAACGCTCCGGCACGGGGTCCGCCGTGATGGGATTCGCACAGTTCCTGGTTGGCGGCATGGTCAGCCCGCTCGTGGGTCTGGGCGGTAATCCCATTGTTGCCACGGGCCTGTGCATCGCGGTGTGCGGTGCCATTGCCGTGGGTGGGATGAGCATGGCGAAGGGGAGCTAGGAACCCGGCGTGGAACCAGCGACACACAGCGCAACAGCAGCCAGGACAACCACAGTGCACGCCACAACAGTGCCACGGTGTTCTGGCTTCCATTTTTCTAACACATAGGTGATTAGATAAACGCCAACTGACCCCATAACCAAAGGGGTGCGCTGCACCTGCATAAACGAAACTGTGATGGCCACATACAGCAAGAAGAACGCGAGAGTCCAGTTGCCAGCTTTGTAGTAGGCGCTTTCTTATTACAGGGCTGATTTCGGGGTGGAGGGTGGCATACTACCTCCCTTTAGGGTTGCTCGTCAGCTCCAGAAATATCAAAAAGTGAACGCTCGGGCGATGGTTTAGTGAAAAGGAATTTTTTAAGACAACCCAAGTTCAATGCTATGAACATGACTATTTTGCCAGCTACTCAGCTATAGTCTCCTCAATCTCTACTTTCTTAATGGTGTAGTATCGTATACTATTTGGACTGACTTTAGCGTCCTCTTCAGAGAATAGCACTAGATTTACTCCATCGTCGACGAGGGAACTATTATATAGAATGCCGTCAAAATCACACTTCTTAATAAGCTCACATATATACTGTGTGGGAATGTAATCATATTGACTTTCACCAGGGGAAACTGGCGTAGATAGTTCTTTCCCAAAGTGTTCAAGTACCTCGATATGCTCCCTCAGTGAAATGATGTCATGCTCTTCAAGGGGTGCAAACGGGGACACTGTTTCCCTGGGTGTCCTTAGATCGAGAAAAGTGAGTTCGTCAGATAATAACCTAAAAATCCCTACGGCAATCTTTTCTCCCTTTTGCGGTCTTACCTCAGTTAGTGCAGTCTTCAGTGTGGATCCGAGGTATAGGTAAGGGATTCCCGCAGGATTTGCGCGACCATGGCCCGCTTTTTCATGAGGTGGTGCACCAATTTCTTTAGTTGAAACTATTTCGGTAGAGTCAAAAATCTTCCGCGCTCTGTACCATTCACGAGGAAGCGATTCTCCGTAAGTGCTGAGATATCCTAACATTTGAGAAAAAAGATCATAGTTCGGGTCATTTTCAGTAAACCAGCGATTCTCTCGAATTATCTCATTCTTAAATTTGGTCCAGTCTGAAAGTTTATATCCTTCTTGAGATTCCTTTGCTAAATACTTAGCTTGAACTATCGATTCATCCGCGAAAATTTCTCGAAGTAATGAATCTAGTGAAGCACCATGAAGATTTTTATTCTGAAATAAATTCCAGTCTTCACGCAGAAGTTCGATTATAGGCCGACCATTTGAATCTTCCACATAGGTTGCATGTATGAAATTAAAGTTCCCTTGTATTTCTGATGTGGGTATGCATCGAACATTTTCGGATCCGCAAAAATCACATTTTTTTATCTTATTGCTGTCGTTATCCTTTATTATTATTTTGAGTATGTTATCACCAAAACATTCACCGCAGCAAAAGTGTGTATTCAATTATGGCTCCCTTTGTTTTCTTCAAAATTGGCCAAAGTTTCGATGTGGTGAATCATAGAAAGCTTTTTAACATATCCCAAACCTGGAAAATGCCCCTTCTTATGAAGTTGAATATACTCTTCAATTGCGGAGGTTTTAATGTAGGGAGAGTTGGGATCTTCGACAGCTCTAACGAGCTTGTCTAACGCTTCTCTAAACTTTTTTGCTGGGTCAGCAGGGGAATTATTATCATCGGAAATAAAATGTCGGATAGCCATGATGCTATCTTGATCTTTATCTATAAAAGTCAAGTGAATAGCAACCGCGTAAGCTGGGCCTCCTGTTTTGCTGTATTGATCGCCGACTATCAGAAAGTCTCCATAACCATCTACACCTAGATCTTGATAAGTTACATGGAGTTCGGAGAAATTTTCCATTTCTGGGTAGTCGGCATTTTTTGTTCGGTTAAATCCGTCATAAATCAAGACTTTTCTTCCGTGGAAATGCTTTCTATACAACATTTCCTTTGCGGGGTCTCCCACAAATATATGCAACATCTCGTCGAAACGATCTTCATTGTCTTTAAGAGCATCTTTTGCTTGAGGATAACCATCATGTATTAATGTAAGTTTGTTAGACATCTTTGTGAGTAAATATTGAAGTTCATCCGCGCCAAGATCTCGATGTAATAGAATTGCTGGCAGGATTTTAGATGGTTCAGATATTTCCTTTTCTAGGAGTTTCACTATGGTGTCTGTTTTATGCCGTAAGTCTCCATATTTTGGGTTAATAACAATAAAGGCGGTGCCATTGTTATTAATGATCTCTTCAAGTGATTTTTTGAGGGCATTGAGTCCAGTAGTTGTGTTTCGGACCGGCTCGATAACTGGAGTGAAATTGGCAAGGGCTAGAGTTTTGGCACTTTCTTTGATGGCTTGGAGTTCAAATTGCTTCCCGCGGAAGTATGGGTAGTACATTTTGAAGACCTCACCTTCGAGAAAGAGCAACCTCCAGCCGGGTTGCGATAGCTTCCCTTAGGCCAGTCTGTTCATTACTGTTCAATGGTGTTGTTAGTGCGGCAGCCTTTAGTGATGATGGGACGCTGTCAACAAAACTGGCTAAGTTGCGCTGTGAACGATTGATTCTTATTGTAGTCACCATTTGATCGTGCACAAGTTTCGGGGGTAGATTTTTAAATACCCCAGCCAGTTCTGTTCGGATCTGTGTGTTGGGAACTTCAGGGACCTCTCGCTTGAGATTGGCGAGTACATCTTTTGCTTCAGAAGTTCGCAGTACATCAAGAATGGAGAGCGAGTCTAGCCTATCGGGATCTTCGGATGCTTCTCTGATGGTTTGAAGGGTGAAACGTTTTGACAGTAAGATTAGGCCGACATGCTTCGGTACGAGTTCTGTAATGTGTTTTAGATGATTTTCACTAGTTACGACATTGACTCGGGCGAACACCTTTTCATAGCTGTTGAGCTGCGGCAATAACCTGCTAAGAGAGTCACGCTCTGATTTGATTTCGTAGGCGGTCGAGGTTCCGTTTAGGATTCCTAGGTCTACTTTCCGGCGTCCAATCCTTGTCTCGTTCAGGAGCGTCGCGGTGTTAAGTGAGTGTTTTCCGAGCAGTATTTTCTGCACAAGCGCAGTACGGTAGACATAGTCATCGCGATTGCCATTAGCTTTCAAGATGCTGAATGCTTCGTCAAAAATTTCACCGACTGTCGTATCAAATAGGGGAAGGCTGGCGATCGGTGATTCATCAATCAGTTGGTTGAAGCGTTGCGAAAAATTTAGGGATGCCACATCGCGTAGTGTTGTCGATGAGAAGAAGCGCGTGAGTATTGCTAGCTGCTGTTTGCTGTACTGCACGCTGGGGCTCCAATAGGTGTTGTTGTGGTCAGAATCTGTAGTCCTGGAACCTAAGATAGGTGACCTGGTGAGTGCCACTGAGTGATTAGCTCTATGATTTCAATCACAGAATTTGGTGGCGGCTGCTTGGTATTGAGTATTTGACCATACGGTGAATGATAAGGCTGAGTCAAGTCATGAAGTCTATCGAAAAATTGCTTTGAGCTTTGGTTTTATTGCGAATCTAAGTGGTGTATTTGTCGCACTTGTCAGCTGCATGATCAAACTCAAGTTCTTATGTCATCCTCGGTCGTAGGTATTGACATTAGCTGAGTTCCATATCTACCCGCGTCAGCCACTCGTCAACTGCTAACGAAGTCCACCGCCAGGTACAACAACACCCCTTTTTCGTGTTCAGCGATAGACTGATGTCCCCGCCGCGTGCTCAGCGCCCACCCATAAACCCCAACCCTTACTGCAATGCCGACGTTAACCGCATCGCATTGTCCACGTAGCGCCGGATGAAACCGCGTTTGTTCCATTCTTCGAGGGTGAGTTCGGTGGAAACGGACATGTACTCTTCGGCCAGGTCGTAGAGTGAATCAATCAGGTCGCCGCTGGCTACGAGCAAGGAGATTTCGTAGTTGAGGCCGAAGCTGCGCATGTCCATGTTGGAGGAGCCAACAACAGCGGCGGAAACTCCCAACGGGTCGGCAATCATGAACTTGCTATGCAGGACGTCGGGGGCGGGGTAGAGGAAGATGCGCAATCCGGCTTCGAGGAGTCCCTGGTAGTAGCTGGATTGGGCGTGGCCGACCATGAATTGGTCGGATTCTTCGCTGACCAGCAGATCGACACGCACACCACGGTAGCAAGCGGTGGTGACGGCTTCGAGCAGGGACTCGTCAGGAATGAAGTAGGGGCTGCACAGGATGAGCCGATCTTTGGCGTGGTGCACCACGGAATTGAACAGGCGCAGGTTGGGTTCTGTGCTGTATCCGGGTCCAGATGGGATGAGCTGGAGGACGTTTTCTGGTGCAGGGGAGTTGGGCAGACTATCGGCGTCGCCTATAAGGATTTCTTCGCTCTCCATGTACCAGTCCATGGCGAATACCATTTCCAGGGACGTGACTATCGGTCCGGTGAGCTCCACCATCACGTCAACCCAGTGCCTGCCTTTTTTGATGTTGGTGGACATGAGGTAGGAGGAGTCAATGAGGTTTTGTGACCCCATGAAGCCGACGCGGCCGTCGATAACCAGGAGTTTGCGGTGATTGCGCAGGTCGGGGCGTCGGAACCTCCACCGCCAGGGTTGCAGCGGCAGCATGATGTGCCAGTCGACGCCGATGCTGGTGAGGCGTTTGCCTAACCCCCGGTAGCCGGGGTATTTCCAGGAGCCAACTTGATCGAAAAGCAGGCGCACTTTCACGCCGCGGTGCACAGCGCGTTCCATGGCGCGAAACACCTCGTCGGTGGCATTGTCCCAGGCCACAATATAGATTTCCATGTGTACATAGGATGTCGCCGAGTCGATGGCTTCGGCCATGCGAAGCAGCGATTCGGTGTAGTCGGCGAGTACCCCGCGGCTTTCGCCGCTGACAGCAGGCATGGAGGTGAGGGTGCGGTTCAAGCGGATGATGGATAGCAGCTCGTCTGTGACGCGCGCGCCGGGCGGAATGTCGGGGAAGTCGGCGTGCACGTCTTTGATCATGGCGTTGGCTTCGCGTTGCACGCGGTGCCTGCGGGCGTTGATGTGTTTACTGCCCATGAGCAGGAACAACGGTAGCCCGACTACAGGAACCAACAGGATGGCCAGCAACCAGGCGCTGGAGGAGCTGGGGCGGCGGCCTTCTGGGACGATGCCAATTGCCAGAAGCTTGATGGAGTATTCGAGGATGAGGCCAGTGGTTTGCCACCATTCAATATGAATCATGGCGTGTCTTCCCCGCTGGCCTTGCTAGCCCCACTGGCATCCCCGCCGACCTCATAATCCACCACGACGGGTGCGTGATCCGAGGCGCCTTTGGTGGAGCGTTCCTCGACGTCAATGAACCCGCCAATCGGCGTCAGTAAAGGGGTGGCGAGCTGGAAGTCGATGCGCATGCCTTCGTTTTTGCCAAAGCGCCCGCTCTTGTAGTCCCAGTAGGTGTAGCCGCCTTCGGTAAATTGCCGTGTGGTTTCGCTAAGCCCAAGGTCAAGCAGGTCGTCGAAGGCTGCGCGTTCGGGCTCGGTCACGTGGGTTTTGCCTTCAAAAAACGCCATGTCCCACACGTCTTCATCACGGGGTGCGATGTTGTAGTCGCCGAGGAACACGGCGGGTACGTCTAGGCGAGTGGAGGCGTAATTACCTAGGGCGTAGAGCCAGCGGAGCTTGTAGTCGTAGTGACGGTCGGCTATTTCCCGACCGTTGGGTACGTACAGGCTCCAGATGTCCACGCCGCCACAGAGGGCACCGATGGCGCGGGCCTCCACGTCCTGGGGCGCGGAAGGGTCTTTGGCAAAGCCAGGTTGCCCGGGGAAGCTAGTGCGCACGTCGTCAATGCCCACCCGGGAGATAATGGCCACACCGTTCCACTGGTTCAGCCCGTAGTGGGCCACCTCGTAGCCGAGTGTTTCAAAGGCCAGGTAGGGGAACTGGGCGTCGGTGCATTTGGTTTCCTGCACGGCCAGCACGTCAACGTCGTGACGTTGGAGGAAATCCGTCATGCGGTCCACCCGAGTGCGTGCGGAGTTGACGTTCCAGTTCACAATGCGCATGTCATCCACACTAGCGGCTTAGGGAACTCCTCGGGGGAACTCATCACTGCTGCCAAACGTTTCTGTAGTGTGAACACGTCCATGCCGCACCAGCCGCGTCCTTCCCGCTTGAAGCAGCTTTCGGTGTCGCTTTTCGACGCCCCGCGCCGCTACGGCACCATGGAACGCTACCGCGCCTTCACTCCCGGGCTTAACGCGGGAGCGCCAGACGTGAGCAATGCGCCAGTGGGTAGCCGCATCGCGGCATTGACTATCGACGCCGCGCTGTACAGTGCCCTGCTGATCAGCGCCCTCATCGCCATCACCGTTGCAACTGGCAACGCTTGGTGGTGGTTCCTGCTCTTCGGCGGCGTGGTACCCGCCTATCTCCTGCAATCTGCCTTGGACGCGGGCGGCGGGAGTATCGGCAAGCGCATGATGGGCCTGCGGGTGGTCGGCCCCGCCGAGGTTCCCGTGAGTTTCGGACAGGCCGCGCGCAGGAATTCCTGGCTGTTATTGCCGCTCATTCCTTTCGCGGGTCCGTTTATCACCGTGGGGGTCGCCGGTTGGTTTGCGGCCTCGGCCCGCACCGACGCGTTTGGCATGGGGCCACACGACCGCACGGCCCGCACGCGCGTTATCCAGCGCGGTACTCGGCGTAGCGGTGGCGGTGGTGCTCCGCAAATCCCAGCTTCTTATACAGACTAATCCCCGCCACATTGGTGTCGACCACCTGCAGGTAGGTGTGGTCCGCGCCTTGTTGTTTGCCCCAATGCAGCATGTGGATGCCCAGCTGGGTGCCCAGGCCGCGGCGTCGATACGCGGCATCAACCTCCACGGCGGAATAACCGAGCCAGGTGCGCCCATCGTCGGAGGTGGTGATGGTGCCCCGAGTGATGGCGACGGTGCGGCCATCACTGTCAATGAGTTGGCCGAAGCCCATGGTTCCGTCAATGCGGGTGCGCAGCAGATTGAGGGCGTGTTCGGGGAGCGCGGTGCCGCGGAAATGGTAAAGGTTCAGCCAATCCTTGGTGGGCTGGACGTCGAGACGGAACCGCACCTCAGGTGCCTCGGGGAGGTCATTGAGGGTGCGTGTCATCACGCTGATCTCTGGGCCGTAGTGCCATGCCGGGCCTTGGCATAGGGTGCGCGCCGGGTTGCCGATGCGGTCCGGGATGAGGATGCGGACGGGGAGGTTGTGGCGCTGGTAGAACTCGAAAATCGCCTGGGTGGGCACTTCGCTGAGCCCGGCCGAATGCCCAAGCGGTGCGGCGGAGTTGGAGCGTTCGGTGATGCCGTCGCCTGCACGGAGCAGCCATTGCCCCTCCCAGCGGTGATCAATGCCGGGAAATGCTTTGGCGGTCGCGGTTTCCACAGCGCGAATGTCGGAGTTGCGGACTCGCTGCGGAGGAATGACCTTGAGGATCTGGATGAGTTCGGCGGGGATGGTGACCTCAGGGGTGCCGTCCTGCGGGCGTACCGTCAGCGGTTCGGTGGCCAGCACATGGCCAATAATGTCCGATACTTTTCCCGGTTGGTCGGGCACGAATCGGCGAACCACCACGCGGTCGCCGATGCTGGGGGTGCTAATTTTCCGCATGGGGACCATCAGGAACGTCGTCGTGGCCAAAGGGGTCGGGGTCAACCCCAGGCATCCAGGTGCGGCCTGGTTCGGTCCAGCTGTTGGCTTTGATGGTTTTCTTTGCCATGCGCTTCCACCGCCCAGTGAGCACGTCGGTGTACAGGAACCCGTCGAGGTGCCCAACCTCATGCTGCAGGCAGCGGGCGAAGAAGCCGTAGCCCTCAATGGTGACGGGGTTGCCATGTTCGTCGGTGCCGGTGACCCGCGCCCAGTCAGCACGCCCGGTGGGGAAGGATTCACCTGGGACGGAGAGGCAGCCTTCGTCATCGTCGTCATCGGGCATGCCGGTGGGGATGGTGGAGGTTTCCAGGACCGGGTTGATCACGCAGCCGCGACGCATGGGGCCACCTTGTGCATCAATATCTTCCTGGGATTTCTCGGTTCCTTCTGGCCCATCAACGTCGGGGCAGTCGTAGACGAAAAGACGTTTCCCCACACCGATTTGGTTCGCGGCGAGGCCAACACCGTGGGCCGCATCCATTGTTTCGTACATGTCGGTGATCAGCTGGGCAAGCTCGGAGGGGCTTTCCGACACCGGTGACGTGGGATTATGTAACACAGGATCACCATGGATCACAATTGGCCGAACAGTCATAGTCGAACAGTCTAGTCTTATCCTCATGGCTGAGCTTTCCGACTTTGATTCACGCATCCTCCTGTTTGAGGAAAACGCACCACGCTCGCTGGGACGCAAGGAGGAAGCCATCCGCGCGGAGCTCGGGTTAAGCCCAACACGCTACTATCAGCGCCTCAACACGCTTATCGACGTCCCGGAGGCTAACGCCGCACATCCACTACTGATGGCACGACTTCGGCGGCGGCGTGACATGCGCGCTGAGGCACGAGATGCCGCTAATATCTATAACCGTGCCGAACAATGAAACCTCAGGTCTGCCGCTTCGCGGCCTCGCTATGATTCTCGCGGCCGTGGCCATACTTCTTGCTGGCTGGGGCGTATATTCTGCCACGAGAGATGATCCCAGTGAACCTGAACAAACGACGGACACGCCGGTTGCCGCCGTCACCAGCAATACGACACAACCATCCTCCACGACGGCTTCGGCCGCTGTGATTGTGCCCGTCCACGCATTGAATAATTCGACTGTGAAAGGACTTGCCCAGCAGGTAGCTGCGCAAGTCAAAGCCAAAGGGTGGACGATTGGCGAGGTGGGGAATTATCCCTACGAGGTGCTGCCCGCTTCCGTGGTGTTTTTCACCCAGGGCAATGCCGTTGAGGAGCGTGCTGCGCAGGCGCTCGCCGAGCAGTTGGGCATCACCGCAGCTCCACGCCCTGAGCGGCTAAACAGCACACCGCCCGGCATCATCCTTGTGATCACCGAAGACCTTAAATAATGGATTTGCTACCTTTTAACCGTTCTGACAAGCCAACGCTGGGACTCGAATGGGAGCTGGCGTTGGTGGACCCCGTGACACGAGACCTTGTTCCCCGAGCTCCTGAGATAGTTCAGCGTGTGGCGGAAACCCACCCAGATATTCATATCGAACGGGAGTTTCTGGCCAACACGGTGGAGCTTGTCACCTCCGTGTGCGAGACAGTTCCAGAGGCGGTGGAGGAGCTGCGACGCGGACTACATGCGGTGCGGTCCGCTGCGGCGGAGCTGGGATTGCGGGTGTGGACGGCAGGGTCCCACCCGTTTTCTGACTGGCAGACCCAGCCCGTGTCGGAGAAGGGCACCTACACCGAGATTATTGAGCGCACGCAGTTCTGGGGCCGCCAGATGCTGATCTGGGGGATTCACGCCCATGTGGGGATTCGGCATGAAGACCGCGTGTGGCCGTTGATCCATGCACTGATGACCTGCCACCCGCACATGTTGGCCTTGTCGTCCTCCTCGCCGGGATGGAATGGCCTTGACACCGGCTACGCGTCGAATCGCACCATGCTCTACCAGCAGCTGCCCACAGCCGGGTTGCCTCCGCAGATTCACAGCTGGGAAGAATGGTCTTCTTATATGAAGGACCAATCCCGGTCTGGTGTGATCAACCATACGGGTTCGATGCATCTGGATATCCGCCCGGCGGGTAAATGGGGCACAGTAGAGTTACGCGTCTGTGATTCTGTTAGCAGCACCATAGAACTTGCAGCGCTTTCCGCTTTTATGCACTGCCTCGTGGTGTATTTTGATGAAAAAATAGACCGTGGTGAACCCCTCCCGTCGCTGCAGCCGTGGCATGTGGAGGAAAATAAATGGCGTGCCGCACGCTACGGGATGGACGCGATTATCATCAAAAACCGTGACACAGATGAGATTTTGGTGAGAGAAGACCTTGAATGGTGGGTGCGTGAGCTGGGGGAAACTGCCCAAAAATTAGGGTGCTACCCACAATTGTGTGACGTGTCACAGATGATCTATCGGACCCCAAATTATGCCCGTCAGCGGGAACTTTATCGGGTAGCAAACAACTGGAATCCTGCGGTGGATGCTATCTGTGACGAAATTGAGCGCGACTAGATTTCAATTTTACTACCTAACAAGATAATATGTAGAAGGTAATATCCAATGAAGTAAGAAACGGTAGTAGACACCCATGGCGCTTCGTATCTTTTCTGCGCTTATGCTGGTGCTGGCGAGCATCTTCTATGTGCCCACCGCCAGCGCACAGACCACCAACAATGATGGTTATCGCGTTGACAACGTAACCTTGAAGCCTTACCCCCAGTCCGTTGATGCTGACGGGAACCTATACGAATGGTCCGGGCTGGAAGTTGAATTTGACTGGTCTGCACCCAAGGGTGGTGTGCAGGCGGGGGATGAGTTCACCATCAAATTCCCCAAGGGTGACAATGGTGCACCGCTGTTGGGCTTGAAGCAGAGTCGCGAGTTCGACCTCGTAGATACCAATGGTCAGTCCGGCGGTACCTGCGTTGCTCATGAAGCCAAAGGTGAAGTGACATGCCGCCCCGACGACCGCTTTGTTGACAAAGATGACGTGCACGGCACCATCCGTGTGGCTGCCGCCACCCGCGGGGTAGACGCCAACCTCACCTCCTACGCTTTTACCATTGGTAAGGGATCCGTGGAAGCTTATGTCCCTGGTAACAAGGGCATTGTTGGCCGTGGTCAGAACTTCCCAGAGAACTCCTTTAAGAGTGGCTGGATGGAAAACGACGGCCGCACCCTCACCTGGGTCCTCTACGTGCCGGGTAAGTCTCTGCCCAGCAACCCCAGCATGCCTCTGCATATCACCGACGCTATTCCCGCTGATAGCAGCCCGCACACCTTCAAGTGTGCACCCGACCAGGGCTACATTGTTCCGCAGGGTCCAGGGAATTTCCGCGTTCAGGCACTGGGTTTCCGTAACTCCTCTGACGTGCTCAAAGACCTGGATAACAACGCAAAGTCGCATCTCGGCGTGACTGCGCAGACCTTTGAGAACAACAACAAGACCATGCACCTGACCGTCAATCCCCCAGAGGGTGGCTGGAAGTCTGATGAGGGCTACCGCATCAAGTACCACACCTGCGTGGACAGCCCAGTTGCTGAGGGCGTGTTCAAGAATGGCGCAAAGGCCGAGAACATTGACTTTGGCACCCACGTTGTGGACTACAAGGACGATGCCTCCGGCACCATCGGTGGTGTGTCCCGCAAGGGCTACCAGATCACCAAGAAGATCGCTGCTGACTCCGCTCCGATTGATGCCAACCAGGAATTTGAGGTGACCGTCAAGGTTGACGCTGACGACGACCGCTTCGACTCCACCGACACCATCAAGCTCAAGGCCGACAAGACCTACGTGAGCAAGAAGGAACTCCCCGCTGGTACCCGCGTCACCGTCTCTGAAGAGAACTTGCCCAAGGTTAGCGGTCTGACCTTCAAGGATCCGCAGTACTCCGCTGATGATGTTGATAATCCTGTTGTGAACGGCAACAGCGTGACCGTCAAGATCAGCAACGATAAGAACGCCGACATCAAGGTCACCAACTCCGCAACTGGTAAGCCGAAGACCACGGGTGGTGGACTCCTCATCACTGGTGGCGGCAGCAGCGGCGGAAGCAGCGAGGGTTCCTCCGTTGGGTCTTCTGACCTGCCGCTATGGGTTGGCTTGCTGGCTGTGCCGCTCCTTGCCGCTGGCGTAGTAGGAAGCTCTGCCGTGGGGAGTTCCGCAGTGGGTAGCTCCAACAACGGCCCAGCCGCAGCACCTGCCGCAGCCCCCGGCCCGAATAGGCCCGCAGGCCAGCAACAGGCAGCCCCCGCCGGTAATGGTGGTGCCCCAGCGGCAGCACCGGCCAAGGGTATCCCCGCAGGCCAAGGTGGTGGCCAGCAGGCTACCCCGACCTCTGCAGCCCCAGCTGCTGCTCAGGCTGAAAAGACTCTGGCCAACACCGGTGTGCGTGTCATTGAAATTGTTGGCGCCGCCCTGGCAGTGCTGGTTCTCGGTGTGGTTCTCCTGGTGGTTCGTTCCCGTCGAGCACGCTAACCAGAAGGATTAATCCGCAGTAGTTTCAGTATGATCCCGGGAGAAAATCCTGGGTGTACAGGCCCTCCTTGAAAGCAGGCACGTTGGGTGCCCTGCCCACAAGGAGGGCCATTATTAATGCGAAAACGCGTGACGGGCGCTGGTCCCCATGAGCATGCACGTTTCCGTCATTACGAGGTTTGTAAGCCCGTGCCAGTTGTATGTGGCGCTCAATCCTGCGTCGAAGATTAGCCGTGAAGGCGCTCAGCAGCGGCATTGAGGGCTGAAGCAGCAGCAAGTTCGGTGGTGGCACCGAATCCCATGGCCCATGCTTGCTTGTCGTGGTCGCAGGTGCGGATGAAGATGACGGTGGCTTCGAAAATCTCGTACTGGTGGAATTCCAGGATTTCGACGCGACGCCCGGCATCAGCTAACAGATTGGTGCAGGCCGAAATCGGACCCATGGCAATAATGTCTTTGTTTTCGCTGCGGCGGCATCCAGCATCGGTGCTGGTCAGTGTGGCGGTGTAATGGAATCTACCGGCGCGCAGTCGTTGGGATTCAATGTTGTGAATCCGCAGGGAACTGGCTGGAGAATAGGTGGCGGTAAAGGTGCGCCACTGCATTCCACGAGCTTCTTCACGCAACCCTGGTGGCAGTTGGTGGCCGAAGCGACTGCGGAAAGGATCGTCACTGAGTGTGCGGCAGGTGCTGCGGATCGGTGAGATGGGGTGAGGGGAGGTGCGGGTCCGGTGTGTACGCGTCTGGGTGATGGTGGAGGTCTGCATGGTAGTGGTCCTTAGTAAATAAAGTGTGTGTGATGGGGCGGACCGACCATGGTTGTTGGTGAAGATTAACGACTACTGCCCCGTGCGAAGGGGTCAGTCCCGGTTATCCTTCGCAGAGGTACGTAGCCTGAAGCACTCGAAGCGCGGCTACGTCGGCCACAGGCGCCGCTACGGTGGCGGCGAGGGCCGTGTCGCGAAGGTTAACGGTGTATATCACGAAGCATATGCTAGCCAGATGTTGGGTGCGGGGGCAAATTCGGGGGCTAGCTTGGGTGCCCCCGCTGCCGGTGTAGATCCCAACTATGTGTAGTTGAGCAGGAATAATGCCTCTGCAATGGCTATAGAGATGATTTCGTCCGGTGAGACGGATTCGTCGGGGGAGTGAATAGTTGAGAGGGGTTCTTCTACACCAAAAAGCATGAGTTCGGCACTCGGGAAGCTCTCGGCGAGCAGTGTAGTTAGGGGAATGGATCCGCCTGTGCCGCTGAACACGGTGGGTGCACCGGAATAGGCGGCGCTCAGGGCGTCGGCAAGCGCGGCGAAGGCGGGGCCGTCGGTGTTGGCGCGGAAGGGGTCGTTCATTTCCTCAATGTCGACGGTGAGGTGGGCACCCCACGGGACGTGTGCCTTAAGGTGGGCGGTCAGGGCGTCGGCAAGGTCGCTGGCTTTCATTCCTGGTGGGACACGTAGGTTGAGCTTGGCTGCGGCGCGGGCAGGTACGGCGTTGACGGCCTGGTCCACGGGGGTGGAGGTGAAGCCGATGATAGAGATGGCGGGGCGTGCCCACGCCAGATCGGCGGGGGTGTCGTCGGGGCCGCCCATGAGGTCAACGCCGTCAAGTACCCCGGCGTCGGTACGGAAGGTCTCGGGCGGGTAGGGTTCGCCCTCCCAGGTGGCGGAAAAGTCCACGTTGTCGATGGTGGTACGGCCGTGTTCGTCGCGCAGCGTATCCAGTAGGCGGACAAGCGCGGCGACGGCATCGGGTGCGGGGCCGCCAAAGCCACCGGAATGCACGGGTGCGCGCAAGGTGTCCACGGTCACGGTGGCCTGTACGGTTCCGCGGAGGGTGATGGTCAGGGTGGGGGTGCCTGCGGCGACATTTCCGGTGTCGGCAATGAAAATGATATCGGCCTGGAATAGGTCCGGTTGGGTGCGGATGAGTCGTTCCAGACCTTCACCGCCCTGCTCCTCCGAGCCTTCAATGACCGCCTTTAGGTTCAGTTGGGTCCCGCCCAGCTCCTGAACGGTGCGCAGCGTGGCCAGGTGCATCACTAGGTTGCCTTTGCAGTCGGCGGTGCCGCGACCATACCAGCGGCCGTCGCGCTCGCTCAGGGCGAACGGGTCGGTGGTCCACAGGCTGGGGTCCCCGGCGGGAACGACATCATAGTGCGAATAGAGCAGCACTGTTGGCGCGTCGGGCGACCCCGCGCGATTGCCGATCAGCGTTACCGAACCGTCGTCGGTCACATGTTCATCGACGGCGAAATCCGCAGCCTGGAGCGCATTTTTCACCCACTCCTTGGCGGCCTGTGTGTCGGCCTTCGTGGATGGGTCGCCGTGTACGGAATTAAAGGACACAAGCTCGGTGAGGTCCTGCTTGATACGGTCCCTTTGCTTTTCGACGCTCGCGCGCACCGCGTCCGCAGGTATCTTTGCTGTAGTTATATGGTCGCTCATGCGTCTCAATTTTAGAGCACGTGCCTTGCACTCGACGGGGGAGACTGCTAGAACGGATTTAGCACTTGATACGTGAGAGTGCCAGGAAATGAAACATCGGATGCGGGTGAGGTTGGCACCACACTCACCAACCATGCCGTCGCGGGCGCCCGCTGAAGAAGACGCGAGTGTCGTCCTCTAATAACAAGGAGAAAACACCGACTATGGCAAAAATCATCGCCTTCGATGAAGAAGCACGCCGTGGCCTTGAAAACGGCCTGAACACCCTGGCCGATGCAGTGAAGGTTACTCTCGGCCCCAAGGGTCGTAACGTTGTGTTGGAAAAGTCATGGGGCGCCCCCACCATCACCAACGATGGCGTGTCCATCGCTCGCGAAATTGAGCTGGAAGACCCCTACGAAAAAATCGGCGCAGAACTGGTTAAAGAAGTAGCCAAGAAGACCGACGATGTCGCCGGTGACGGCACCACCACCGCCACCGTGCTGGCGCAGGCCCTGGTTCGCGAAGGTCTGCGCAACGTCGCCGCTGGCTCCAACCCCATGGGCATCAAGCGCGGCATTGAGCAGGCTGTGTCCAAGGTGACCGACCAGCTGCTCTCCGGCGCTAAGGAAGTAGAAACCGAAGAGCAGATTGCCGCTACCGCTGGTATTTCTGCTGCTGATCCGGCTATCGGCAAGAAAATCGCCGAGGCCATGTATGCCGTGGGCAACGGTCAGCTGAACAAAGAATCCGTAATCACCGTCGAAGAGTCCAACACCTTCGGTGTTGAACTGGAAGTCACCGAGGGTATGCGCTTTGACAAGGGCTACATCTCCGGTTACTTTGCCACCGACATGGAGCGCCTTGAGGCTGTGCTGGAGGATCCCTACGTCCTCCTCGTTTCCTCCAAGATCTCCAACATCAAGGACCTGCTTCCGCTGCTGGAGAAGGTCATGCAGACCGGCAAGCCGCTGCTGATTATTGCGGAAGACGTGGAAGGTGAAGCACTGTCCACCCTCGTGGTGAACAAGATCCGCGGCACCTTCAAGTCCGTGGCCGTCAAAGCTCCTGGCTTTGGTGAGCGCCGCAAGGCACAGCTGCAGGACATTGCCATCCTCACCGGTGGCCAGGTCATCTCCGAAGAAGTTGGCCTGTCCCTCGAAACCGCTGACCTGCCGATGCTGGGCCGCGCCCGCAAGGTCGTGGTGACCAAAGACGACACCACCATCGTCGAAGGCGCTGGCGACGCCCAGCAGATCGAAGGCCGCGTGAACCAGATCCGCGCTGAGATTGACAACTCCGACTCCGAGTACGACCGCGAGAAGCTGCAGGAACGCTTGGCCAAGTTGGCCGGCGGCGTGGCAGTGATCAAGGTTGGTGCCGCCACCGAGGTGGAACTGAAGGAGCGCAAGCACCGCATTGAGGACGCCGTGCGCAACGCCAAGGCAGCCGTTGAAGAAGGCATCGTTGCCGGTGGTGGCGTCGCCCTCCTGCAGGCTGCTCACGTGCTTAACGACGACCTTGGCCTCACCGGCGACGAGGCAACCGGCGTGAAGATCGTGCGTACCGCACTGTCCGCTCCGCTGAAGCAGATCGCCCTGAACGCTGGCTTCGAACCCGGCGTAGTGGCCGACAAGGTTGCCTCCCTGCCCGCAGGCGAGGGTCTGAACGCCGCTACCGGTGACTACGTGGACCTCATGGCCGCTGGCATCAACGATCCGGTGAAGGTGACCCGTTCTGCCCTGCAGAACGCAGCCTCCATCGCGGCACTGTTCCTGACCACCGAGGCTGTGGTGGCTGACAAGCCGCAGCCCGCCGGTGCCGCAACCCCGGGTGCCGACGAGATGGGCGGCATGGGCGGCTTCTAATCGGCCTCACATGCTTGGTGTCGCCCGCCAATTGCTTGGTGCGGCACAGGGTTTCGTATGCCCCGTGACAGATTCTGCTCAGGATTCTGAGCAGGCTGTTGCGGGGCATGCTTCTTTATTGCGGCTGTGTAGAGACGTCCGATTCGGCGCTCAGAGGCGCTTGCAGCACGTTCTTTACCCCCTTAATAGGGTATATTGGATAACGATTCTGATACGGATTCCCCCTAATCGCGCGTCCCGAACGTGATGTTACGGAATTATGAAAATTTTTTCCTTAAAACCCTTGACTGCCTGCCATGTGTGCAAAACTATCCACGCTCTGAAATGGAAAAATGCAGGTGAGTGACGCAAAATCCCAGGGCAGTGAAGGTGACACTTTTGTTGAAATAAGTGGGACACGCAAACGTGAGAAATTTCAAAACAGGTTGACTCAGCGCTGAAATGTGCTTAAATTTGCTCTAGGACGTCGTGAGCGGCGTCAGCAACTGGAAACACAACCAGCTTCATTGCTGGTGCCTCTCAAGGAGATACAACATGGACCTTTCCGTCCTGAAGACTCAGTTCGACAACTTTGCTACCTTCGTGAGCGCTTTCGGTGACCTTGTTACTTTCTTCCCGAAGGCAACACACAATGTGTTCTTCTCCGCTGAAGCCTTCCAGGGTTCTTCCCTGATGGGCAAGTAGCCTCTATCGGTCGATAATCAATCATCCATACCAACTTTTTAAACCACTAGGAGTAGTTTCATGAGCAAGGCAGACGCTGTACACAGCATTGCAGGTTTCTCCACCGAAGGTTCCTTCCTGAACACCCTCGCAGGCTTCCTGCACCCCTTCGGCAAGGTTGCAGACGCCGTTGGTGACCTCCTCGGTCTGCTTCCGAAGGCCTAATTCGGTCATCTTTCAAAGATGTACAACCCCGGCCGTGCAAGGTGCGCGCCGGGGTTTTCTTTCTGTCTGCCTCACTGCATGGTGCTGCATATATGAGGATGGGGGGATGGGGGGTATGTGGTGGTGTGGTCAAAAACCACATGTGGTTAATCATTTCCCCTAACAGGGCACCATTATGCGGGGTAGACTTAACCTATGGATGAAACGAATGAGCAGGATTTGCCCGTTGTTGACCTAGCGGCAACTCAGGGTTACATCGTTGATGATTCGGATGAGGATGACCCCGTCCTTATCCAACCGAACGGTGAGCCTGTGCAAACGTGGCGGGAAAACTACCCGTACCAGGAACGCATGAGCCGCGATGAGTACGAGCACATCAAGCGTGCTCTGCAAATTGAGCTGCTGAAGTGGCAGAACTGGACAAAGGACACGGGTCAACGCCATATCATTCTTTTCGAAGGTCGCGATGCCGCAGGAAAAGGCGGTACCATTAAACGCTTCAACGAACACCTGAATCCCCGTGGCGCGCGCACGGTGGCGTTGGAGAAGCCCTCGCCTAGAGAGTCCACCTCGTGGTATTTTCAGCGCTATATCCAGCATTTCCCTGCCGCGGGGGAGATCGTGTTCTTTGACCGCTCATGGTACAACCGCTCGGGGGTGGAGCGCGTCATGGGGTTCTGCACGGAGTCGCAGCACGCGGAGTTCCTGCGGGAAGTACCCATGCTGGAGAACATGATCATGGGGTCGGGTATCTCTTTGACTAAGTTCTGGTTCTCTGTCACCCAGAAGGAACAGCGTACTCGTTTCGCCATCCGCCAGGTAGACCCGGTGCGTCAGTGGAAGCTGTCGCCTATGGACCTGGCATCGTTGGACCGCTGGGATGACTACACCCGTGCCAAGGAGGAACAGTTCCGCTACACAGACACAGACGAGTCCCCATGGATCACCATTAAATCGAATGACAAGAAGCGGGCGCGCATCAACGCCATGAAGTATGTGCTCAGCAAGTTCGAGTACACCGGCAAGGATCATGACCTAGTAGGGGATCCTGACCCGAAGATTGTGCACCGCGGCAGGGACCAAATCGGCGACTAAACAGGATAACTACCCAACGCTGTTTCATCCCCATATTTCAATCGGATTGCCCTGCCAGCGCGTTGCCGAGGGAACATGGTCACCGCGCATTACTAGGGAACTTGGCCCTACCACAGCCCCCGTGCCGAGGACACTGCCGGGAAGCGCAACGGAATGCGGGGCGAGGGTTGCGGCGGCGTCGATACGCACCTGGTCGAGACTCATCACGCGGTCCTGGAATAGGTGGGTTTGCACGACGCAACCCCGTCCGATGGTGGCACCGACACCGATGCGGCACAGGTCGGCTTCGGGGAGCCAATAGCTTTCCAGCCAGGCACCTCTGCCGATGCGCGCGCCGAGAAAACGCAGAAAAACGTTCATTGCACTTGACCCAGCCACGTGATTGAGTAGCCAGGGCGCAGCCACGACTTCGATGAAGGTGTCTTGTAGCTCGTTCAGCCATACAAACCGCGACCACAGGGGGTGCGATCCTGCGCGTATCCGGCCCACACAGATCCATTTCATGGCTACAGTGATCGCCGCGGCGCAGGCACCCGCAGCCATGAGGAGCGGACCGCCGGAAAGTATTGTCCACCCAAGTCCGTGCCGCACATACACCCACTGCAGCGCGCCGAGCACGCAGACTCCCAGCACAGCAGAGGTCATGGGCGCGCACAGACGCACAGTTTCCACACAGCCGCGGGCCGCTTTGACCCGCCAGCCCGGCTCGTAGGTGCTGGATTCACCTGCCGCAGACTGCACCACAACTCGGCGCAGGCGTTCAGGGGGCGACCCCCACCAATTGCTACCCGACTGGGACTTCTTGGGGGTGGAAGACAACACCGCAACCAGGGAATTCTTTGATAGTTTGCGGGTGGGGCCAGTCATACCGGAATTGCCCAGGAAGGAGCGCTTGCCAATTTTCGACACTCCCGTGAGCATCCACCCGCCGCCCAGCTCGTAGCCGCCGACCATCGTGTCATCGGCCAGGAACGCGCCATCGCGCACCACCGTGAACCGCGGAATCATGACCGCCGTGGAAATCTCCACATTACGGCCCACCTGTGCGCCCAGGCTCCGCAGCCACAGCGGGGTAAGCAGCGCGGCATACAGGGGAAACAGGTGCCTGCGTGCATCGTCCATGAGGCGCTGCGTCGCCCACGCCTGCCATCCCCGGCGCGAGCGCACGGGCGTAATCCCTGGTCGCAAGCCGATGGCGAGTAGCCGCACCAGCAGCCACGTCAACCCAGCGTAGGTTGCCATCGCCACCAGCACCCCCAGCGGTGTCATCGCCACCAGCTGCAGGAAACTCTGTGCTCCGCTTATCGACGCCGCGCCTGCCGCCACAGCCACCAGCGGCAACGCACTGAGCAGCAGGGATGTCAACCCGAATATCGGAACCCAATAGGTGGCGCGGGGCGGTGGATCGGTGGGGAATCGGTGCCGGGCACGACCCACCTTCGCTGCCGGGGATCCTGACCAGCGGGCCTGATCTTTCACCTTTTTCCGCCCGGTCACGCAGGATCCAGCCTCCACATGGGCGTTGTTGCCCACGCGTGTGCCGGGCAACAGCACGGATCTCGCGCCGATGCGGGCACCGTGGCCAATGTAAATCGCCCCCACGTGCAGGATGTCTCCCTCCAGCCAGTAGCCTGATAAGTCAACTTCCGGTTCCACGGAGCAGTGGTCACCCAGTGTGAGCAGGCCCGTCACCGGCGGGATGGAATGCAGATTCACACCACTGCCTACCTGCACTCCGAGAAGCCTGGCGTAATACAGCACCCACGTGGCGCTAGAGACATCGCGTCCCCCAAGGGTGTCGCTGAGGCGTTCCGCAGCCCACAGTCGCAGATGCGTAGCGCCGCCGCGTGGGTAGTCGCCCGGCGTGATCCCTGCGGTGAGTACCCGCGCTGCTAGCGCCGACAGGGGAAGCCTGCCCAGTGGGGTGAGAAAAACAAGAACAACCAGCAACAACAGCCACCAGGGTACTGATACGGGGCGCGCCCACGCGTAACCCAGGTGCGCGGCACAAGCGTTGATCACCAGCAGCCACGGCACCCAGCGCGTTGCCGCCTGCGTCCCCATCACCAGAAGCTGGATTGCCTCCTGCGCCACGCGGGTGCGCATACTTACGGGTGACGGGTCGGGAGTGGGGGCGTCGATACGCGTGGTGTTGGGGCTCAGGGTGCTGGCAATGGCATCGACATGTTCGGCGAACGCGCCGAGCCGAGGGTGATCGTACAGATCCCGGACGGATACGGTGGGCATGCGGTCACGTACCCGACCCACCAACGTCGCCGCAGCCAGTGATGTTCCGCCGAGGGCGAAAAAGTCTGCGTCCCTCTCCGTCACAGCGGTGCCAAGGACATCGACCCACAGCTGCGCCAGCCAGTCCTCCGTGGGTGTTAAGCCTTCCGCCTGAACATTCGCGCCGGGCAGGGGCCAGGGCAACGCCTTTTTGTCTACCTTTCCAGAGGTGGTGACGGGTAACTCGTCCAGAACACACAGGCGGGGAATGAGTGCCCGCGGCATGAGGTCCGCGAGCTGCGCGGTGGCGATGTTCTCAAAGTCCGGGTGTGGAGCGTCGAGCGTGAGGTACGCCACCAGAATCTTATCGCCACCTGGGGTTTCCCGAACCACCACCGTTGCTGAACGCACATCTGCCAGCCCTGAGACGGCGGCTTCCACCTCGCCCAGCTCGATGCGGCGCCCGCCGATCTTCACCTGATCGTCCACGCGCCCCACAAAGTACAACCCATCCTCGGCCAGGCGTACATGGTCGCCGGAACGGTAAGCTCGCTTCCATCCGAGGGCTGGAAGCGGCGCGTACGTGGTGCGATCTTTGTCCGCGTCCAGGTAACGCGCCAACCCCACGCCACCAATGACCAGCTCCCCGGTCTGCCCAACCTCAACCGGATTTCCGTGCGTATCGACGACCGCGAGATCCCACCCCGGCAGCGGTAGCCCAATGGATACTGCTTCACCAGGTTGTAGTGGGGCAGCGCAGGACACGACGGTCGCCTCCGTGGGGCCGTAGGTATTCCACACCTCACGGCCCTGCGCGGATACCCGCTGAACCAGTTCCTGCGGGCACGCCTCCCCACCGAAAATGAGTAAACGAACCTGGTCAAGAGCCTCTGCGGGCCATAAACTCGCAAGCGTTGGAACCGTGGAGACTACAGTGATGTTGCGCCGAATCAGCCACGGGCCGAGATCCATTCCGGAGCGCACCAACGAACGTGGGGCGGGAACCAGGCAGGCACCATGGCGCCACGCTAGCCACATTTCCTCACAGGAGGCATCAAAGGCAATGGAGAGTCCTGCGAGGACACGATCGTCGGGGCCGAGGGGTGAGTCTTGACAGAACAACGTGGCTTCCGCATCCACAAACGCGGCGGCGCTGCGGTGGGTCACGGCCACGCCTTTCGGGGTGCCGGTGGACCCGGAGGTGAAAATGATCCAGGCATCGTCATGGGGGAGTGGGGGACCAGCGTCTCCACGACTGCGCGTGCGGCGTAGGTCAAGGCCAGCTGAGGTGATGGTAGCGGTGACGTCGGCTTCACCAAAGACCAAGGTAGCGCGCTCGTCGGGGTCATCCACATCCACCGGAACGTAGGCGGCCCCCGCCGCAAGCACCGACAGAATGGCGATGTAAAGCTCGTGGGAACCGCTGGGCAGTCGGATGCCAATGCGATCACCTCGACGTATGCCTTGCTCATAAAGGTCGGCCACCGCTGCGTCGAGGGTGTCCATCAGTTCGGAGTAGGTGATTACTGTGGTGCCGTCATCAATGGCTGCGGCTTCTGGGTGGGTAGTTGCGGTGTGTCGAAGAATATCTACGAGTGTGCGCTCCGGCGGGGCCGAAGCGCTGCGTAAAAACTGCGTTGGAACCGCTGGCAGTCCCACAGTCTTCACTCACTCCTCTTCTGCGGCAATAATCGATGCCGCGAGTTTCCGCAGGTGCTTTAGTTGCTTGGAGGTTGAATCATCCAGGGCTCGATCCTCGGCGTGGCTGACCAGTTCTGCCAGCTCTTCATGCACTTTACGGCCCCGTTTAGTGGCTGCCACGATCTGGCGGCGGCGGTCTTTCGGGTCGCGTTCGCGTTTTGCCCAGCCGTGCTTTTCCATCGAGTCGATCAGCCGTACCATGTCGGAGGCATCGACGGCGAGGATGGATGCCAAGGTGGATTGGCTGGCGGCATCCCCCGCCACCAGGGCTGTGAGTGCCCAGTACTCACGCAGGGTTGTGTCGTAGTCCACAAGCGATTTTTCTACCTCATCGCGGGTACGGCGACGCAGCCGCTCCAGCTGGAACGATGGTGATTCCAGCAGCAGCGTGGGTATCTCGGGCAAACCAGGCATAGTTAAATCATAAATCGGTTGACCATAAACTACGACATCGGAAGCCCAGCGGCCTCCCATGCAGAGGTTCCACCCTCGACATTGATGCATGCAATGTCGTGGGCGTCCAGGTATTCGCAGACTCGGGCTGAACGGCCACCAGATAGGCAAATGACGTACACGTCACGGTTGGCGTCCACCTCACCAACACGTTGGGCGAATTCACTCATAGGGATGTTGATGGCGTGCTGCGCATGGCCTGCGGCGTATTCGTCGGGTTCGCGGACGTCGATAAGCTGTGCCTCGTCGGGGACTTCGGTGACCGTGACGGACTTCATGCAGTACTCCTTATGCTGTGGTGTCTTACTTGTGGCGTTCCACGGCCTCGGTGAGGATACGCTCGGCCTCGGCTTTGCCTGCCCAGCCGGAGCCGGTGACTTCCTTGTTGGGTTCCAGGTCCTTGTAGTGGACAAAGAAGTGCTCCACCTCGTCTTTGAGGAAGTCGGACACATCGTCAATGTCCTGCAGGTGGTTCCAGCGAACATCATCAACGACGCAGAGCAACTTGTCATCGCCGCCTGCCTCATCGGTCATTTTGAATACGCCCAGCGGACGTGCCTTCACAATCACGCCGGGGAACACCGGCTCGGGAAGGATTACCAACGCGTCCAGCGGGTCACCGTCTTCGCCGAGGGTGTGGTCAATGAAGCCGTAATCCAGGGGGTATCCCATCGGAGTGAAAAGGTAGCGGTCCAGGTAGACCTTGCCGGATTCGTGATCAACTTCGTACTTGTTGCGGGAACCCTTCGGGATCTCGATAGTAACTTCAATACTCATGACTATGGACAGTGGTCCCTTCTCCCAGCACCCACGGTAAAGGTGCGGGTTAAACTACTCAAATCTTTCCCAACATCCTACCCTGTCAATAACACAAGCCAGTACCATCACCGTCTAACCTAGTGACGTGACTGTTAAGAAGATTTGGTGGATTCTAGGCGCCTCCGCAGCTGCCATTGCGGTGGGCGGCGGCACAACCTTGGCGGTGATCAATGCAACCGGACCTGGGGATTTAGTACACGATCCGGCGATGGCAGCCGTTGAGCCGCAGCAGCTTGTTCAGCCGGTGGGTGCCTCCACTTCTGTAGACACGTCCACATCAGCGGTGGCGCCGTCGACGAATAACGAGTTGCGTACCACCCTGGAAACGCTCTCCCAGGACCCCCGGTTAGGGCAATTTGGTGGCCAAGTGACCGACGCCACCACCGGGTCCATTGTGTGGGAGAAACACCCCACCAAACCCATGACGCCCGCGTCCACCACCAAAATCCTCACGGCAGCGGCCGCACTTCTTGTGCTTGGTCCGGACGACCGCATTGACACTGCCGTTGTGGAGGGCGACGCTCCCGGGACTGTGGTCCTTCGCGGCGCAGGTGACGTGATGCTCACCACCGAAAAGCTTGACGACCTGGCGAAACAGATTAAACACAGTCACCCCGCGCCAATTAATACCGTGCTGGTGGATACTTCGCACTGGAGCGGCGAATCCTTCCTCTCCGACTGGGACCGAGCCGACATCGCAGGCGGATTCATCGCGCCCATGGAACCGGTCATGCTTTACGGTGCGCGTATCGGAGAGACCACCGGTGACGTACCGCGCAGCGAAACCCCGGCGCTGGACGTGGCGAGGCAGTTGGCGACGCGCCTAGGCGCGGAGAAAAGCGGCCTGGGGCAGGCCCCCACCACCGAGGAAGCGCCGCTGGCCCTCGTCCACTCCGACACCCTGGAGGAACGTCTTCGGGAGTTGATGCAGCAAAGCGATAACGTGGCGGCGGAAGCCGTGGGGCGCGAGATTGCCTTGCATGAAGGAATGACAGGAACAAACAAGGACGCAGTAGCCGCCACTCTGCAGATTCTTAACAGCAATGGTTTCAGTACCAGCGGCGTGACCCTAGTGGACAATTCCGGCATGTCTACCAAGAACCTGATCCCCCCAGGGTTGCTCAACGACATCATGCACCGTGCCGTCACCGACCCGCAGCTTCGGCCGTTGTTGGAAACCCTTCCCGTGGCCGGTGCCAGTGGCACCCTGGAGGAACGCTACCGCGATCAAGCCGGTGCGGGGTGGGTGCGCGGCAAGACCGGAACCCTCACTAAAACCACTGGTCTCGCGGGCACGGTGATGGGCGCTGACGGCCACATCTACAGCTATGGTTTCCTCTCCAACGATGCCGACGTGCAGGGGTCCCGCGCCGCGATGGACGCTATGACCTCGGCAATTCGGGACTAAACCATGCCCAGCCACCTCGGCTCCCTGGAACTGCCGCACACCAGCCCACATTTTCTTGAGATCCGTCGGGCTGTGCGTAGGCACACCGATATGCGCGTGGTGGTGGGGCTATCTGGCGGCCCGGATTCCGTGGCGTTACTGGCAGGAACACTTGCCGAAGGCCGTGAGGTGGAGGCCATCTGCATTGACCACGGCCTCCAAGACGCCAGCGCCGAGGTCGCCGCCACCGCCGCTGAGACGGCACGCGCACTCGGTGCTGCGGCTACGGTTCTGCGTATCGACGTCTCGTCTACCGGAAGTATGGAGGCAAACGCCAGGCACGCCCGCTACACCGCACTAACATCGGCGGCCAATGGCCGGCCCATCTGGGTGGGGCACACCATGGACGACCAGGCGGAAACGTTGCTGCTCAGCGCCCTACGCGGACACGCCACGGGCATGCTGGAGCGCAGCACCTGGGAGGATGGCGCGACAATTGTGCGGCCACTGCTGGGGGTGCGCCGCGCCAACACGGTCGGAGCATGCTCGGAACTTGGGCTGGAGGTGTGGGCCGACCCCCACAATGATGACCAGTCTTTTCGTCGGGTGGCGCTACGGAATCGTCTTCTGCCGGAACTCGCTGACATTATTGGCGGGGATCCCGTTCCCGGGTTGGCGCAGGCGGCGGAAAGGGCGGCCTGGGAAGCGGACCTGGTTCGGGTGGGCGTCGAGAAGCAGGGCCTAGGGAAGGGGACTGTCGATCTGGAGGTGGCGCAGGTACCCCCGCACCCCGCGCTGCGTCGGGCCGTGCTGGCGGAGTTTATTCGAACCAATGGTGGTCGGGAATCTGCCGCGACCATCGCGGCAGTAGAACAATTGATAGTGGCGTGGCGTGGTCAGGGACCCGTGGCCATTGGGAAGGCCCCGGGTGGGCGAAGGTTGGTTGTGGCGCGGAAAAATGGCATTCTTGCAGTGTCTGTACGTTGACTCTCTGACAAAGGATGCCCTCGCCGATGCACGACAAGAAGGATTACAACGTTCCCGCAGGACCCTACGGTGACGACATTGAAGCAGTGCTGGTGGATACAAAACTCCTCCACACCCGCATTCAAGAAATGGCCGATCGACTTTCCGAAAAATACAAAGACGCAGGCGATGACCTGATCCTCGTCTGCGTGCTCAAAGGCGCGGTCTTTTTTATTACCGATTTTGCGCGAGCCATGTCCATACCCACGCAAATCGAATTCATGGCGGTCTCCTCCTACGGAAACTCCACGTCCTCTTCCGGTGTCGTGCGGATTCTGAAAGACCTGGACCGCGACATTGAAGACAAACACGTTGTTATTGTTGAAGACATCATCGACTCCGGGCTGACCCTGTCCTGGCTGGTGAAAAACCTGCGCAACCGCAAACCCAAGTCCCTCGACGTGGTGACGCTGCTCCGCAAGCCCGAGGCCGTGCGCGGAAAAGTCGATCTTTTTGACATTGGCTTCGACATCCCCAATGAATTTGTCATCGGCTACGGGTTAGACTACGCGGAACGCTACCGGGACCTCCCCTACGTCGGAACACTGCACCCCCGCGTGTACTCCACCGACAACGGTAACTAACAGCCAGCTCACGGCAACCTAAGAAGCGCACGCGGAAGAACCACGGTGGAATAAGTACACTGAAACAATCTGCTCTTTGACAAAGAAAGGTCAACGCCGCCACAGGCTAACCAATGGACAACAAGAAAATCCTCAGATTCGGCACCATCGCCGCCGTCGTTCTCATCGTGCTCTTCGGAATCACTGTGTTGATCGACGACACCCGCGGTTTCCGCAAGGTGGACACCTCGGTCGCCATGGCACAGCTCAATGACAACAACGTCAAAGAAGTGCAAATCGACGACCGCGAACAACGCCTCCGCCTCACCCTCAAAAACGGCATCAACGTGGATAAACGTGATGGTGTGACGGAAATTATCGCCGAATACCCAGCTCGCTCAGCGCCGGTCATCTTTGACAAGGTGCAGGCCAGCAACCCCGAGAAGTACACCACAAAGGTCAACCGCGAGAACTTCTTCACCTCCATGCTGGGCATGCTGCTGCCCATGCTCATCCTGTTCGGCCTGATCATGTTCTTCTTCAACCGCATGCAGGGCGGCGGCATGGGCATGTTCGGCTTTGGTGGATCTCGCGCCAAGGAACTCACCAAAGACATGCCCACCAACACGTTTGCCGACGTAGCCGGTGCGGACGAAGCCGTGGACGAACTCCACGAAATCAAAGACTTCCTGCAGGACCCCAGCCGCTACGAAGCACTCGGGGCGAAAATCCCGCGCGGCGTGCTGCTCTACGGCCCACCCGGAACCGGTAAAACCCTGCTGGCCAGGGCCGTGGCCGGTGAGGCAGGCGTACCTTTCTATTCCATCTCCGGCTCGGACTTTGTGGAAATGTTCGTCGGTGTGGGTGCCTCCCGCGTCCGTGACCTGTTCAAACAGGCCAAAGAAAACAGCCCCTGCATCATCTTCGTCGACGAGATTGATGCGGTTGGTCGCCAGCGCGGCTCCGGCATGGGCGGCGGACACGACGAACGCGAACAAACCCTCAACCAGCTGCTGGTGGAAATGGACGGCTTCGGAGACCGCCAAGGCGTGATCCTCATGGCCGCCACCAACCGTCCCGACATTCTGGACCCGGCCCTGCTGCGTCCGGGGCGTTTCGACCGGCAAATCCCGGTGACCAACCCGGATCTGAAAGGCCGCGAACAAATCCTTCAGGTGCATGCCAAGGGCAAGCCCTTCGCCGATGATGCAGACCTGAAATCCCTGGCCAAGCGCACCGCCGGCATGTCTGGAGCGGACCTGGAAAACGTGCTGAACGAAGCCGCGCTGCTCACCGCCCGTATTGGCGGAAATGTGATCACGGCTGATGCGTTGGAGGAAGCCACCGACCGTGTGGTGGGTGGCCCGCGCCGAAGCTCCAAGATCATTTCCGAGCACGAAAAGAAAGTCACCGCCTACCACGAGTCCGGCCACACCCTGGCTGCCTGGGCGATGAAAGACATCGAGCGCGTGTACAAGGTCACCATTTTGGCCCGTGGACGTACCGGCGGACATGCTATGACCGCCGCCGAAGACGATAAAGGCATGTACAACCGCGCCGAATTGTTTGCCAGGCTTGTGTTCTCCATGGGCGGCCGCGCCGCCGAAGAACTGGTGTTTGGCCAGCCCACCACAGGTGCTTCCAACGACATTGAGCAGGCCACCAAGATTGCCCGCGCCATGATCACCGAATACGGCATGTCCCCAGAGTTGGGCGTGGTCAAGTACGGCGAGGAACAAGGCGACCCGTTTGTGGGGCGTGGTGCGGGGAACCAGATGGATTACTCCCCGGCTGTTGCCGCAACCATCGATGAGCAAACGCGGTACCTGATGAACAAGGCACACGAAGAGGCATACAACATCCTCCGCGACAACCGCGACGTGCTGGACAAACTCGCCGAGAAACTACTGGAAAAGGAAACGTTACGACGCCCCGACCTGGAGGTTCTGTTCGAAGGCATGCCGCAGCGCGAACGTGTGGAAGTATTCCCCAACGAGGCAACCTACTTCCCTGCGCAAATCGGCCGCGAACCGGTGAAAACCCCCACGGAACTGGCCATTGAGCGTGGCGAAGAGCCGCCGAAGCGTTTTTCTCTGTTGGAGGCGTCCAAGGCTGCTCGCGCCCGTCGCGAAGCGGAACGCGCAGCTCAGGGGCTGATGCCCTTGCCGCCGGTGGATGCAGCGACGCGTCGAGATGGCACCAGCAATGGTCCAGGTAACTACAACAATGGCGCGGGTGGTCCTGGTTCTGGTGGTTCTCGGGGGCCCCAGCACACGGGTGGACAGCCCACCTATGGTGGCACGCCGCCGCCAGCGGACTGGACTGTGCCCGGCTGGGACTCGCAATCGCCGCAATCTCCGCAGGACACACCACAGGGCGCACCCCAGGGAGCGCAACCATCGCAGCCTTCAGATGGTGGCAGGCATGCGCAACCAGAGCCGCAGCCGCGCGGCCAACATCCTGGGATGAACTCCTACGGTCCGGGTGTGCCCGATACGTACGGCGACCAGCCCACACAGAGTAGTCACGCTGCAAAAAACCCACCGAGCTCAGCTCCAACTGAGATCATTGGCTTCCGGCTGCCTGATAACGAGCAGCCGGAATACCCGGAACGCCCCGAGCACGGCAGCGGCGATTCTTCACGGGACCAGAAGGACGATCATGCCTAGCGGTGTGTTTGATCGTGAGCGCGCCGAGGCTGCCGTGCGCGAGTTGCTCATCGCGGTAGGGGAGGACCCAGACCGTGAGGGCTTGCTGGAAACCCCGGCAAGGGTGGCTCGCGCGTATGCGGAAATGTTCGCTGGCCTGCACACCGAACCGACGGACGTGTTGAATAAGACGTTTTCGGAGGATCACCAGGAGCTGGTGCTGGTCCGGGACATTCCTATCTATTCCACCTGCGAGCACCATCTTGTGCCGTTCTTCGGCGTCGCCCACATCGGCTATATTCCGGGCGAGTCCGGCCAGGTGACCGGATTGTCCAAGTTGGCGCGCCTGGTGGATTTGTTTGCTAAGCGTCCGCAAGTACAGGAGCGTCTGACCAGCCAGGTTGCAGACGCCCTGGTGGACAAGCTGGGCGCACAGGCCGTGATTGTGGTGATCGAGTGTGAGCATCTGTGCATGGCTATGCGGGGAATCCGCAAGCCGGGTGCCATGACCACAACCTCGGCTGTTCGTGGTGGTTTTAAGAGAAATGCGTCCTCACGTGCTGAGGCGCTGGCGTTGATTCGAGGTCACTAATGGCACGCTGCATGGTCATGGGAATTGTCAATGTTACGGAGGATTCGTTTTCCGACGGAGGCCGCTACCTCGACCAGGACGTGGCCGTCGATCACGCTCGTGAGCTCCTGACTCAAGGGGCGGACATTATTGATGTCGGCGGGGAGTCCACCCGCCCAGGTGCGCAGCGTATCGACGCCGCGACGGAACAGCGCCGCGTCATTCCCGTAGTGCGAGAACTCGCGCAATCGGGAGTGCGGGTCAGCGTGGACACAATGCGGGCCAAGGTGGCTGCTGCCGCTGTGGAAGCGGGCGCGGAGATCATCAACGATGTGTCTGGTGGCCTTGCCGACCCAGACATGCTGTCCGTGATGGCCGACAGTGGCCAGCGCGTATGCCTCATGCATTGGAAGGCCGAAGAGTATGGTGACGCTGCAGGTCAAGCGCATATTCAGGGAGATGTTGTCGATGAGGTGCATGCGCAGTTGCGTCGCCTTGTCGAGCGCGCCGTGACGGCGGGCATCGCTCCCGAGCGGATTATCCTCGATCCGGGCCTGGGGTTCGCCAAAACCCCCGAAGATAATTGGGCTCTGCTCCACGCACTTCCCTCGTTTGTTGGCACGGGTTTTCCGATCCTGGTGGGGGCGAGCCGCAAGCGTTTCCTGCAGGCGGTACGCACCGACCGTGGGATGTTGGATATGGCGTTGCCAGGTACTGCCGAACATTCCGCCGATCCCGCGACGTTTGCCATAACCGCCCTGGCTGCCATGCAGGGTGCGTGGGCGGTGCGTGTGCACGATGTTGCAGGCAACCGCGATGCCGTGGATGTTGCCCAGGCCTGGCGCGAAGGTGGCATTGCGGGAGGGCAGGCACCTCATGGCTGATCGTATTGAGCTGCGCGGATTGGAATGCTTCGGGTACCACGGTGTGTTTGAGGAAGAAAAACGCACCGGGCAGACTTTTCTCGTTGACCTTATATGTTGGTTGGATTGTGCAGAAGCGGCGCGCACAGATGACTTAAATTTGACTATTAATTATGCGGACCTTGCTCATATGGCACACACTATAGTCTCAGGACCTTCGTGTGATCTTATTGAAACCGTCGCCGCGAACATCGCCGATTCTGCCATGGCGGAGTATCCCCAACTCCATGCCGTTGAAGTTACCTTGCATAAACCCCATGCCCCGATTCCCCTGAGCTTTGCCGACGTCGCTGTTGTGGCGCGCCGATCCCGCAAAAAAGTAGCGAGTGCACCGCGGGTGGTGGGGCGATGAGAGCTGTGCTGTCCATTGGATCCAACATGAATGACCGACGCGCCCTCTTGCAGGGCGCGTACGACCATTTCCGCCCCGAGCTTGTCGCGGCATCACATATCTACGCCACCCCACCGTGGGGCGTGACGGACCAGGAAGACTTTCTCAACGCAATTTTGATCGTTGAGACGTCATTGTCGCCGATGGAATTATTGCGCGCGGGGCAGGCTCTGGAGCGTGCAGCACATCGGGTACATACCCGCAAATGGGGGGCACGGACACTTGATGTTGATCTAATTTGTTGCGCCGACGGCGCTGGGCACTCTATCAAGTCCAGCGATCCGACGTTAACATTGCCGCACCCGTGGGCAGCAGAGCGTGTGTTTGTGCTGGTACCGTGGCTGGACGCCGATTCGCAAGCCACACTCAATGGTGTACATGTCACCGAACTGCTAGCTGCGCTCGATCCGGCGGACGTTGAGGCCGTGCGAGTGGTCGGCAGTTTCGCGGAAAGGGGGCTTGAGTGAAGCGGACGTCAATACGTGCGTTGGTGGCTACCGGCCTGTTTGTCGGGGCGGCATCAGGCATTATGACCTGGGGTTTTTACGGCTATATGCCGCCTGTGGGGGTGAGCGTATCGGTCACGTTGTGGCTCATGTCGGTGGTGTGCGCAGTGATGGCGTGGCGCATGCGAAGTGGCATGGAAAAGGGCGGTATCGGCATGGATCGATCGCAAATCAATCCCGTGACCGCCGCGCAGTGGCTTGTTGTGGGCAAAGCGTCAGCCTGGACCGGAGCAATCGTGTCCGGCGTTTATGCAGGTATAGCCAGTTTTGTGGTGCCGCGATCCGGGGAGCTTGTGGCGGCTTCAGATGATCTTCCCGGTGTGTTGGCATCGTTGTCCGGTGCGGTCGCATTGTGTGTCGCTGGCGTGGTTCTGGAGCGGCACTGTGTCGCCCCGCCGCCGCCGGATGGCGAAACTGCGTGAAAGCTTAGGTACATTGGAACGCATGAGCGCCGAAAACAAAGTACAACAAGACCGCAGCAATATCCTTCAAATCGTGCTAGTGGCCCTTGCCGTCTTTGCCAGCGTGGCTATGCTGTTCACCAATAGCACCGCTGTGATGAAAGTGGCTGTGTTAGCGGCACTATGGGCTGCGTTTTTCGGCTTGCTTTTGGTCTCTCGTTACCGCAGGCAGTATGAGAAGCAGAAGACGCTTCTGGAGGAACAGTACGACCGCCACGAGGCCGAATTGGAGCTGGAAAAGGCCGCCCACCGTGAGCAGGAGCTGCGTTTGGAGCAGACTCTGCGTAAGACGCTGATGAAGGAAGAGGACAACCGCCTCGATGATATTCGTGATCAATTAACAGTCGTGCGTGAGCAGCTGGAAGAACTCAACGGCAGGTCCTTCGACTACGAGCCCACAGCGCTGCGCGCCTCCGCTATGCGGATGGATGACATGGCTGAGCTTTCTGGCCCCGTTCACGGCCCCAGTGAGGCGACTGAGGATGATTTTAGTGGCCTAAGCTCCTACGGTGACAGCTCCTACAGCGATACGTCTTACAGCGATACGTCTTACGGCGACACATCCTATGGCGACAGCTACAGCACCAGCACCTACGACACGGGCTACGGTAACGACAGCTATTCGGGTGACGATTCCGTCACAGAAGTCGAGTACACCGAAGCTGAGTACACGTCCACTCAGTACGCCACCAACGCTTTCTCCTCCAGCTACGCTGCCAGCAACTATTCGATGCAAGGTTCAGGTGGTACGGCAAGTTCGGTGCGCAGCTACGCTACCACCAAGGACAGCTACGACGACTACGACGACAGCAGCGACTTCTCCTACGACAGCGACTTCAGCTCCGAGGACTACCTGGACGAGCCCAGCCCCGCTCCGGAACCCTCGAAACGCTTCGACACCACGGCTTTCGCCGCTGTGCAGTGGAAACCCGCCAACACCGAACCCAAGGTGGAACCCACACCCGCGCCCATGAACGATTCCCGCCGGGGTCGTCGTCGCCGCGACGAAAACAGCGAAGCACCGTCCGTCGCTGACCTGCTTAAGAACTTCAACAGGAACAGCTAATTGCCGCCACGCATGGATGTGGCCATCGTCGGCGCGGGTCGTGTGGGCACCGCCCTGGCGACACGCCTCAGCGCCGCAGGCCACAACATTGTGCACCGCATCACGCGTGACAGCCCATCACTGCTTGTCGACGCCCCGACCTGCCAACTCATCGTCCTCAGCGTTCCTGACCCGCAGCTTAGCGACGTCGTGACGGCACTCGCGCCGCACGTGAAACGTGGGCATATTGTCCTGCACACCTCGGGAGCGCACGGCCTAGACATCCTGGATCCCATTGAAACAACCGGTGCGATAGTCCTGGCCATGCACCCCATCATGACCTTCGTTGGTGGGCCTGAAGACGCGAGCAACCTGGAAGGATGCTACTGGGGAGTCACCACCACCGATGAGCTCAGCGACACCATTGCGGAACTGCTCGTCGCCGAACTCGGTGGACAAATGATCCGGGTGTCCAACAACAAACGTGTTGCTTACCACGCCGCCCTCGCTTATGCCAGTAATTACACTGCCACTGTGCTTTCCGACGCTCGCGCCCAGCTCGCTGATGCTTTACAGAGCGGCGAGGATGCGGCGGCGCGGGTGCTCAGGCCGCTTGTCGAGGCGTCGATACGCAACGTGCTGGAAGCCGGGCCAGATGCCATCACCGGGCCCGCAGCCCGCGACGATGTAGCCATGGTGCAGCGACACATGGGGGCAATTGACGATGCTGGACGCAGACAAGCGTATCGTGAACTAGCGCGCCGAACAGCCGAACTCACCGGCGCACACGACGTAGAACTGTGGGCCCACACCGGAGAACAACATTGACCCCAACTTTTAAATCAGGGCAGGCGACCCTGGTACAAACCATAGACAACCTTCAGGAAATCACAGGTGCTTTCAGGAAAGCAGGGCGACCTGTTGTGCTCGTGCCCACGATGGGAGCGCTCCACGCGGGGCATCTTCAACTCGTGCGTGTGGCCAAACGCATCCCCGGTGCGCTCGTGGTTGTTTCCATCTTTGTCAACCCCCTGCAGTTCGCAGAAGGGGAGGATCTTGACGCTTACCCACGCACGCTGGATGCCGATGTGGAGTTGCTGCGTGGTGAAGGTGCCGATGTTGTGTTCGCGCCCTCTGCCAGGGAGATGTATCCCAACGAGTTCCGTACCACCGTTCAGGCCGGCGCGTTAGGAACTGTTCTTGAAGGCGCGTTCCGGCCCACGCACTTTGCGGGCGTGCTGACGGTGGTGAACAAGTTGTTCAACATTGTGGGGCCAACCGACGCTATCTTCGGCGAGAAGGACTATCAACAGCTCATTCTTATCCAGCAGATGGTGACAGACCTGAATATGGGCATTCGCATTCATGGGGTGCCCATTGTGCGTGAAGCCTCCGGCTTGGCAATGTCCTCCCGCAACAGGTACCTGAGCGAGGAGGAACATGAGGTGGCGCTGGGCCTCTCTGCTGCGCTGACTGCGGGGGCCCATGCCTCCGAAAGTGGTGCCGATGCTGTGCTCGCAGCAGCCCTTAGCGTCCTTGCCGCTGTTGATGGCTTAGACGTGGACTATCTTGAACTCCGCCGCGCCTCCGACCTGGGCGAGATTGGCGAGGACAAGGCTGCGGGGGATACCAGGCTGCTGATTGCCGCGCGCGTGGGGACCACGCGGCTCATTGATAACGCGGGAATCCTGCTCGGGGAAGTTCAGCGCGAGACGTAAGGTTTCTACGCAAGCATGCCCTGCACTTCCGCATCGGTTGGCGGTTGCGCGCCAACGCGGGAGCAGGTGATGGCGGCGGCCGTGGCGGCGTAGGTGAGGATATCGCGCCATTCGTCGGCTGTGAGGGAGTCGATGAGGGCGCGGGGGTTTCCGTTGCCGCGTAGGTCGAATTGTGTGAGCAGGGCTCCCATGATGGTGTCACCCGCGCCGATGGTGTCCTGGACGGGGACGGAGACCGCGGGGACGTCGATACGCAGGTCGCGTGTTTCGAGGGTGATACCGTTGGCGCCACGGGTGATCACGCGTGCGGGAACATCGGTGTCGCCGAGGAAGTCCACCTCCTCTTCGGAAAGTTTCAGCAGCGTGACGCTAGGCAGGAGCGAATGCAGGAAGTCGCGGTGAGCATCAGTGGCGTAGAAGTCTCGGATATTGGGGTCAAGCGCGATAAACGTTCCGCGCGCCGCAAGGCTATGCAGCAGGGTGGCGTACCGGGACGCGCCGGGTTCAAGAGCGAGTGAGCAAGTGCCAAAGCAAGCGATGTGGGTGTCTAGGTCGTGAGGTGGTTCGACGAAGCGGTCGGCGGTGCCGTCAACGTAGAAGGTGTAGCTGGCACTTCCGTCCGCGCCAATGGAGGTGAGGGCGAGCGTGGTGGGTTCGGGGCCACGCTGGACGTGTTCGGTGTCGATATTTTCGCTGTTTAGCCGGTTGTACAGCGCTGTTCCGAAGGCGTCGTGGGAGAGGCGCGAAAGGAATCGGGTGGGAGCGCCGAGTCGGGCGGTGGCTATGGCGACATTAAAGGGGCCACCCCCAAGAGCGGGGTGTAGTGGTATTGCGTGTGGTTCGCCGGTAGTGGTGGGGGAAGGCACGAGGTCGACAAGCCCTTCGCCGCAAATGGTAATCATATTCATTTTCCTTTTCGGGTGAAACGGAGGTGTAACTTTGTTGACGTTCCGACAAATAGTAGGAAATAATAGGCATATATTTATTACATAAAGCTTTTTCTGTGGCTGATCGGTGCCTCAGATGTGAAGCTTTGCTCTATGGACAAGTCTAGGTGGTACTCGTGCAAATGACGCGCTTCGCAGACCTTGGTCTGCGCGTTGTGATGCGACTCGGCGCTCCCAGCGCTGACCAGGAAGGGCGACGCAATACCGTAAATAACCTTGCGGAAGACATCAGTGCGTCGAGTGCGCATGTGGCCAAAGTTGTGGCCAAGTTGGTGAATATTGGTGTGGCAAACAGCGTCCGTGGGCGCAAGGGCGGCATCGTTCTTGCGGATGACGCGCCCTCAATGAAGGTGGGGGAGGTGCTGCGCAAGCTGGAGGTTAGCAGTGAGGTGATCAACTGTGTTGAGCCCACTGAATGCCCGTACTACTCCAACAATTGCCTGCTTCGCACGCGTTTGGCCCGCGCTCGGGAGGCGTTTTTTGCTGCCCTAGATGACCTCACGATTGCCGATTTGCTGGAGCACACAGCTCGTGAGCATAAGCGCTCAGGGGCTGTGGGGTTGGGGATCCCGCAAATGATTGACCCTAGCGATCGCACGGAAGCATTTGCCTAAGTCAAACTTTCGGTTGATTTAGGGCGTAATGCCGGACGCTGCGATGTGAATTTAATATAGCTACCTGCCCCCCTACATGTGAAGTAAGGAGCTTTATCGCCATGTCTCACGACATCCATGACCATCACACGCCAACTCCCACCACTGACCGTTCCGGGCTTTCCGACGCCCATGCCGAGGTGATCCGCGCCACCCTTCCGCTTGTTGGCTCCCGGATCAACGACATCACGCCGGTGTTCTACAAGAAGATGTTCACCGCTCATCCAGAGCTTATTGCCGATCTGTTCAATCGTGGCAATCAACAACATGGCGATCAGGCCAAAGCGCTGGCCGCGTCTATCGCGGTGTTTGCTTCTGTGTTGGTTGACCCGGATAAACCGCACCCAGATGAGATGTTGGCCCGCATTGGGCACAAGCATGTGTCTCTGGGGATTACAAAAGACCAGTACCAGATTGTTCATGATCATCTGTTTGCCGCCATTGCCGAGGTGCTGGGAAGCGTTGTCACGCCTGAAGTGGCGGAAGCATGGGATGCTGTCTATTGGATGATGGCCGATACGCTCGTCCGTTTTGAAAAAGAGCTCTACACAGCATCAGGTGTGGCTGCGGGGGATGTGTTCCGTGATGTGACGGTGGCTGACAAGAAACCGCTTTCGGATACGGTGACTGAATTCACGCTCGTGGGTGAAGGGTTGGTGCCCCCACGTCCAGGGCAATACACGTCTCTTGGTGTTGTTCTTCCTGATGGTGCCCGCCAATTGCGCCAATACTCCCTGCTGGATGGTGCCTATGAGCAAACAACCTCATGCTATCGGGTGGCGGTGGAGCGCTCGGGCGAAGTCTCGGAGTTTTTGCACAATCATGTTGCTGTGGGAGATACGATTCAGGCAACACTCGCGGCTGGTGATTTGATTCTCACTGATGGCGATAATCCTGTGGTGTTACTCTCCCAGGGCATTGGTTCGACACCCATGGTGGGTATGTTGTCGTATCTGGCGGCGCAACGTTCTCAGCGGCAGGTCATTGTGGTGCACGCGGATGCCTCAGAGGCTGAGTGCGCGCAGAAATCCGAGATGGAGCGCTTGGTGGAGCAGCTTCCGAATGCTCGCCTCGAGCTTTATTTCCGTGACCAGGGCGAGCGTGTCGACGCCCCGGCCATCATTCCCGCTGGTGCCTCCGTGTATCTGTGTGGCGGGGTGCGGTTCCTGCAGTCAGTTCGCGATCAGATTGATGCCATTCCCGCCGACCAGGCACCGGCCGATGTGCACTTTGAATTGTTTAGCCCCAATGATTGGCTGATCAGCTAGGGTCCTTTCTGGGGCGGCCACGTTTGGGCAGGTCACCCGCGTCCTTGGGTAGCCTGCCCGCAGTGCGGAGGTTATCGCGCAGCATCACCTCGATTTGGGCGTTGACGCTGCGCATGTTGTCCCCAGCCCACCGGGCGATCGCGTCGTAGATCGCCGGGTCGAGGCGGAGGGGCACATTTTTTCTGGGCATTGTGGTTTAAGTGTAGAGGCTGCCGGTGTTCACTACGGGTTGGGTAGAGGAATCAGAGCAGAGAACCACAAGGAGGTTGGACACCATGGATGCACGACGCTCGGAATCGAGGTCCACGATGTCGCGTTCGTCCAGCTTGTCCAGAGCGCTTTCTACCATGGTGACGGCACCTTCCACGATGGTTTCGCGGGCGTCGACAATCGCGGTTGCCTGCTGACGCTGCAACATAGCCTGTGCGATTTCGGGGGCGTAGGAGAGCGCGGAGATGCGGGCCTCAACAATTTCCAGACCAGCAACGGCGACCCGTGCGGCCACTTCGTCGGCGAGTTCTTGGGATACCAAGTCTGTGGAACCGCTGAGGCTGGGAATGGTGTCAATATCGGTGGAGTCGTAGGGGTGGGTGGTGGCCACGTGCCGCAGGGCGGATTCGGACTGGGAGTGGATGAACTCCTTCATGTCTTCCACGGCAAAGGTGGCTTTGGCGGTGTCTGCTACCTGCCACACCACAATCGCGCCGATAACCACAGGGTTGCCGTTGAGGTCGTTGACTTTGATTTCGTTGGTTTCAAAGTTGCGCACACGCACGCTGACCTTTTTCGCGTTGGTCAGTGGCGGCACTAGCGACAATCCAGTGCGACGGTTAGTGCCCAGGTAGCGGCCGAACAGCTGGATCACCTGGGTGTGGCCGGGGCTGTTGACCTTGATCATTCCGGCGACCAATGTGCCCATCACGACCCCCAAGATGCCAAGGCCAATGAGTGTCAAGCCTAACTGTTTCGCGTCTTCTTGGGCGGCTTTGGCAATCACGGCAACCACGGACCCCACTATCAGCGCGAGGGAAATGAGGACTGCCGCAATGGCTGCGCCTGGGCCCATCGTCCATGCTGGTTTCTCCATCACATCGACGTTTGTTCCCGAGTGACCGACGGGGGTGTCGGAGACGACGATGGTCTCCTCTGGGACGGGGTCGGTGGACGGGGTATCGGCGGACATGGTGTCACTCCTCCTTCTGGCAAGGTGCTTACGAAAAAACTGATATCAGTTTATCACAAAAATAGATATCAGATTTTGGCTCATGCCTTCCATGACTCCCGTAGCTGTGTCTTTCGTCGTGATGGACTAATCTGTAAACCTGTGACTGACGCGAAGAACCCCCACAACCGCAACGATGATGTCCCAGAGCAACTGCGCATTCGTCGTGAAAAACGCGCCCGCCTGCTGGAAGACGGCATTGATGCCTACCCAGTTGTTGTGGATCGCACCACCTCCATCACGGACCTGCGTAACAATTATGTGGTGCTGCGGGAAGACGAGGGCGTCGATAAGCACGAAGAAAAACGCGAGGGCGTGCGTTACCTTGCTGTGGGGGAGGAAACCCAGGATGAGGTGGCTGTTGCGGGGCGCGTGATCTTTGTCCGCAATACCGGCAAGCTGTGCTTTGCCACCCTTCAGGAGGGCAATGGCACCAAGCTGCAGGCCATGCTGTCGCTGGCGGAAGTCGGCGAGGAAAGCCTAGCCAATTGGAAAACCACCGTTGACCTCGGCGATATCGTGTCTGTGCGCGGGCGCGTCATTTCCTCCAAACGCGGTGAGCTATCCGTGCTGGCAAGCACCTGGCACATGGCGTCCAAGGCCCTGCGCCCCCTTCCTGTGGCTCACAAAGACATGAGCGAAGACACCCGCGTGCGGCAGCGCTACACCGACCTGATCATGCGCGATGCCGCCCGCACTAACGCGCTCACCCGCATCAAGGTGATGCGTGCGTTGCGCAACTACCTGGAAGGTGAAGGCTTCCTGGAGGTGGAAACCCCCATGCTGCAGACCTTGCACGGAGGCGCGGCGGCCAGGCCGTTTGTCACCCATTCCAATGCCCTGGATATCGATCTCTACCTGCGCATCGCCCCCGAGCTATACCTCAAGAGGTGCGTGGTTGGTGGTATGGAACGCGTCTTTGAGGTCAACCGCAACTTCCGCAACGAGGGCGTGGATTCCTCCCACAGCCCCGAGTTCGCAATGCTGGAAACCTACCAAGCCTGGGGCACCTACGACGACGGCGCCGAAATGATCAAGGGCCTCATCCAAAGTGTCGCCCGTGAGGTGTTCGGTTCCACCACCGTCACTCTCGCGGACGGCACCGAATACGACCTCGGTGGCGAGTGGGCCACCATGGAAATGTACCCCTCCCTCAACGAGGCACTACAGCGCAAACACCCCGGTCAGCCCGAGGTCACCGTTGATTCCACGGTCGAAGAGCTCAAGGCGCTTGCCGACGTCGTGGGGGTCAAGGTTCCCGAGAACGGCGGCTGGGGTCACGGCAAACTCGTCGAAGAAATCTGGGAAGAACTCTGCGCCGACCAGCTCTACGGCCCGGTCTTTGTGCGGAACTTCCCCGTAGAAACCTCCCCGCTGACCCGCCAGCACCGCACCGAACGCGGCGTGACGGAAAAGTGGGATTTGTACATTCGTGGCTTTGAGCTGGCCACCGGCTACTCCGAACTCGTAGATCCGGTGATCCAGCGGGAACGCTTCGAAGACCAAGCCCGGCTCGCCGCCGGGGGCGACGACGAAGCCATGGTCCTGGACGAGGATTTCCTCGCCGCCATGGAGCAGGGCATGCCCCCCACAGCGGGTACTGGTATGGGTATCGACCGCCTGCTCATGGCCCTGACCGGCCTGGGAATCCGCGAAACCGTGCTGTTCCCGATTGTGAAGCCGGAGGGTTAAAGCTGGGGCTAGGGTCTGGGTTGGGCCTGCTTATTGCGGGCTGCCCAGTACAGCGATCTGGCCACAACGCAGCTAGTGAATAGCAGCGTCACGGCGATAAGGATCCAGCCGAGCAGTGCCCCATCCGGTGTAAACCAGGCCGTATCAATGAGTGACGTAAAACCAAACATCCATGGCATGCCCTTGTAGATGGCCAGGGAGAATCCCCCGCCAGCCAGGAGCGTCAGGGCTGCTCTGGTGCCGGTGTTCAGGGCGCTTCGCGGTGGCAGCGGCTTCCGCCGCCAGCGCCACATTGTCCAGGCTAAGCCCAGTACCATCACCACAATGAGGCTTCCAAGCGTTCCCATGATAATTGGGTATACCGATGAAGTTTCCTGGGCTTTTTCATCCACAACGTCGAAATAATCATTCAGGTAAGCCGCAATCGGCTCATTCTGCTTCTTTCCCGATGTACTGACGAGGTCAATGCGGTTGACCAGTAGCACTGTTCCCTTTCCCGTTTCGGGAGAGAATTTGAGTCTGGAAAAAAAGCCGCCAGGCTGCCCGCCGGTATGGCTCACAATCTGGCGTTCCGCGCCGTCAGAGGTGTGTTTGGTGCTGTACTGGAGGCCAGGCCCATACTCAACGGTTTCATCCCCGTCCTTTGCTCCCGTTGCGCGTGGCAACATACTCGGGAGCGCGTGTTCCTGGTGCTGGCGTAGCTGCCATGCACCATAACGGGCAAGCTGCACCGCTGACCCTGATATACCGCCCGCTCCGAAACTCTGTGGATAAATACCGTGTGTTTTATAGGAGCGTAGCGTTCCAAAGAAAAATGCATAGCCTGGGGGAACGTCGTTGACCACGGAATCCACGTCGGCCAGGAGTGGACTGGAATCCGAAATTTTTCCAATGTGTTCGTTCAGATAATCGGAATAGCTGGGGGTGTGCGTCACCCGCTCAATCAAAATCTGCAACAGCATATAATCGTGGTTGTTGTACTCCCAGGTACCAAGGGGATTAACGGACTTTAAGTGGGAGACCTCGTCAATAACGGCGTTGGCCTGCGGATCACTGATCATTTTTGGCAAAGCGGTAAGCCCCGAGGTGTGTTGCAGCATGTTTGTAATGGTTGCGCCGTTGTTGCCAAAGGCGGTGCCTTCGAACTCAGGGAAATATTTCGTTATTGGGTCATCAAGGGAGATGGTGCCCTGCTCTGCAAGCTGCATGATCAATACAGCAGTGAAAGATTTTGATATCGAACCCCAGATAAACGGAGTGTCCCTGGTGATGGGATTGTTGTGGCCATCTACTCCGAAATAGCGTTCGGCGGTGACGCCATTTCGATCAAACTCCACTATCGCTATGCCGGGCGCATCAGCATTGTCAAAGATGTTGTGGGCATGCCGGTCCAGGGTGGGGGAGGTGGAGGATTGAGCATGGACTGGGGGTGCGAGGGGTGTCGCTATGCACAGGCACATGAGGAATGTGCAGGCGGCAACAAAGAAACGTGATATGTCGTGTCCTATTCGGGTTGGGGATCAATGCCGGGAACGCGTGTGACGTCGGTTTTCCCGGTGCGTAGGTACTGGTCAATTGCCTCACTCAAGGCGGTGTTTCCATCCAAGCCTTGAGTATGCCCAGGGCCGTCAACGGTCAGCACATGGGACTGCATGGCCGTGGACATTTTCTCGAAATTCCAGTAGGGGGCTTGCGAATCCCGAGTGCCCTGAATCTGCAGCGGCTTGGTTGCCAGCTGTGCCCCGGAAATCTGGCGAGCGGGTCGCTGTGGCTCGATACCGTTGCAACCAATCCCACTGGCGATGAGATGAGGCAGAGCGTGCACATCGCCTGTGACGGCTTGTGCCCACAGTGCAGCTGCCGCATGATCTGCTTGGATCGGCCACTTTCTGTCACCACAAAACACCATGAGCGTCACAGCCATATCTGGCCTAGAAGCATCTTCTTCTTGTGATGGCATGGTGACCGGCTCGGGACTCGCGAGTGCTGCAGCAAGCTCCGGCCATTTCTGCGGAGTGCCGACGTATGAGGCAGCCAATTGCAGAGAGGGCGAGTTCTGTTGGTTGGCACCCGGGTGGGTGAGCTGACTGATCAGCCCCTGCGTTGCGACGCTCGCGGCTCCCGTAGCATTCATTGCATCTACGCCGAACTGGCCAGTTGAGCCTAACGCGTCAGGAACATCGGAGGTTTGTGCTGGTGGCGGTGGCACCGTGGGGTTTGTGCCGCTTTCAGCTACAACGCGGGCTGACCAGGTATTATACACCGCGCGCGGGGTGGTTCCCATGTGGTACACGTCGTCGTGCTTGGCTGCCCAGGCGAAAAAGTCATTGAAAGCATCGTTACGCCCTTGAATCTGATCTGAGAAATCCCAATCAGGGGCATAGCCAGCGTCAAGCACCACCTTGTCCGTGTGCTGCGGGTACGCAGTGGCGTAGACAGAGGAGAGAAAGGTGCCGTAAGACATGCCGTAGAGTGAGATTTTGTCCTCACCCAGCGCCTGACGGACCTGGTTCCAGTCCTCCGCAGTGTTCTCCGTGTTGACGGTTTTCGCGTAGCCGGGGTTTGATGCATCACACTGGGCCTGGACGTTGTAGCCAATATTGGTCACGTCTTGCTGGAACAATTCAGTGGACACGTTGCAGTCCAGGGGTGTTGATCCCTTCAGTCCGCGTGGCTGCACGCCAATAATGTCCCACTCCTCGCGGGTATGCCCAGGCCAGATTGTCTTTCGATCCGCCGTGGTATCAAAAAGGTCATATACCGAGCCGCCGGGTCCGCCGGGATTAACAAACAACGATCCGCGCCGCTTACCCGGATTTTTCGCTGGTAGTTTCACAAAGCCGACGCTGATCTTCTTGCCACCGGGGTCGCTGTAGTTCATCGGGACGTTGATACGCCCGCATGTAGCACCTTGCTCGTTAACTTCGGAGGGGCATGCCTCCCACGTGATGGATTGCGCGGGGGTGGCAGAAACGGTGGGGACTACAGCAGGGGTCATGGTACCTAATGTGAGTGCTGATGCTGCGATTACCGCCGCTAGCGGTTTGTTATCGATGAATGATGACATGTTTACAGCATGTCACAGGGTAGTAAGTGTGCACATCAGGGTAAACCCTGATGTTTCCCTGATCTTGTAGCGCTTGTGGGCTGTATGGTTGAAGGAGATAGCAGTTATGCTTTATTCATTACCTTGAGAGGACCTCACGCCCATGATCGAAAAAGCCATCGCTGACTTCCTGACAGTAATCCGCAATCCGCAACACAATGGTGATGATGTGAAAGCTGCATTGTCGCCGGTCATGCAAGAAGTTGGCGACGACAGCGAACGACGGCACTATGCCATGACGCAACTCGCGCCGCTGGTCACCGACGTTGCCTCGCCGGAGGAAGCCTGCTTCATTGCCCTGGTAGTGGGATATTTTGTGGAAAATGGTGGAGACCCGTTGATTGGTTATGCCCCGATTCTGACCCGATTCAATGAGACGCTGGGCAAGGCCATTGATTTCGCCTCACAGTGCGTGGATATGCCACTTGACTCTGAAGCGCTGCAGCCCCTCATTGACGAATACGGTTCGGCAGAAGAGATCGATCCGATGGATTTGGTGCGGGCACACATCGCCACCCACGGTGAGGAAGTGGCACAACACAATCCAGAGCTCTACTCTGCTCTAGAAGCCCAAATAGGATTGCCCAACGCCGCCCTGGCACACATGAATTATTGCCCAGAAGCTCGTGCTTACGCTCGTGAACTCCCAGATTTTGTCGACCGACTGGCCGCAACGGAAGGTTTTATTGACAACGAGAACGTGTACTGGTGCCACAGGCTTGCACAAATGCTGGATAATGAAGAACTCCTTGTGATCCACCCGGCAAGCGAACAAGGTTTCCGCGTGCGCATCAGTGGCATCGGCGATAACTTCCAGCTGCACACACTCCTTGCCGACGCCCTGAACGGGCCTGATGGTTTCCCCTACGACACACCCGATCCGCACATTGCTGCCATTGCTCGTGGTGAACAAGAGCCTGCGGATGATGATTTCGCAGTGGGCGTGTTCAACATGGTCAACTGGACCGGCATCAAAGGTCTGTTGGGTGAATCGGATGATGACGATGAGTCACACAGTTTCTTTGATGAGTGGATCTGGGGCGAAGGAACACCCTACGATATCGAAAAGTTCGAGGGGACCCGCGTGGTGCTCATTGACGATGCGCCTTACCAAAGAAGCTGGCAGGCCAACCTCACTTTCGGCGGGATCCGCCCAGAAGTGACAGTTGTTGAGAAACTCACCCCGCAGCAGGTTCAGGATTGGCTGCAGCGCTTCCAGGCTGGGGTGTAGCTCTGCGCTACCTCTTCCGTCCATCCGCCAGCTTTTCAACGCCGCCAACTAGCGATACCGCCGCAAAGAATCCGATGTAGATTCCCGCGATGTTGCGAATGGCTACCGGCCAGCCTAGTTTGTCGGCGTTGATGAACCCGTAGGGGTAGTAGCCGCCGGTGGTAATGCCACGGAAGACGGTCCAGATGGTCCACACCACGGGAATGACCAGCGCAAGAAGTGTGGTTGTGAGGGTGACTTCCCGCTCGGTTTTGGTGTCCCCAAAAGACATGAACAGTATCCAGGTTAGTGGCGCGAGAATTGGCATGATGATGTGGAAAACAGGGTTGGTGTACAGCTCAATTCCCTCGTCGGGGGAGGCCGTGGCCCTGAGGATGAGGTTGTAGATCAGGCCGGTGACGGTGAGCATGAGCGCGGCGTCGATACGCACTACTTTGGCGAGCGTGGGGGAGACGCGGCGGAAGTTAGTGAAGTACCCTAACCCAACGAGTGCGCCAAGAAGATTCGACCACAATGTGAAGTAGGAATAGTTGGCGAGAAGTTTCTCGGGGCCGCTGGTGAATGCAGGCCAGTTTTCAAATGGAACGATCTGCGAGTTGATGCCGGAAAGAATGAAGGCAGAACCGCCGAGAAGGAACATGATGAGGCCCAGCCAGCGCACAAGTTGGTTGATCACGATCAAAGACTATACGCGGTGTGCATGGGAGGTCGTGAACTATTAGACTGTCAGAGCTCGGCTTTTAGCCGTGGAATTTTTGTGAGGAAAGCGCACAGTTACTATGTCAGATTTGCCCCAGTTGCCAGGCGACGCACTCGAACCTGATCAATCCCGCCAAACCAACACGGCGCGCCAGAACAGCCTGGTGTTGTGGATCCTTGTCATCTCGACGATGGTGATGATCCTCAACGAGACGGTCCTGTCGGTGGCGCTGCCCATTATCTCCCAGGATTTTGGTGTGGAAGCCACGATGGTGCAGTGGCTGACCACTGGTTTTCTGCTGGTGATGGCCGTTGTGTTTCCCATGACGGGGTATCTGTTGCAGCGTTTTTCCACGCGCACTATGTTTGTGGCGGCGTTGGCCTTGTTTGCCGTTGGTACGGCCGCAGCTGGTATGGCCTGGACATTCCCCATTCTGCTGGTTGCCCGCCTAGTGCAGGCGATTGGTACGGCAGTAATCATTCCACTGCTCATGACGGTCACCATGACCACAGTTCCACCGGAGCGCCGCGGCGCAACGATGGGGCTGATCGGTGTGGTTATTTCTGTTGCTCCGGCACTGGGACCAACAGTGTCGGGCGTTATTCTCAGCGCGCTCAGCTGGCATTGGCTGTTCTGGACGGTGCTGCCCTTTGTGGTGTTATGCCTGGTCATCGGCATTAAGTTCATGCGGAATGTCTCAGAGCAGCACGCCCTTCCGCTGGATATTATTTCGGTGCCGCTGTCGGCGTTGGGTTTCGGCGGGCTGGTGTACGGCCTCTCGGAAATCGGCACGGTGATCAACGGCAGCACGAAGATGCCACTGGTGGTGCTGGCCGTGGGGGCGGTGTTCCTTGTCTTGTTCGTGCTCAGGCAGCTGACACTGGGCAAGCGTGACGCGGCGTTATTGAACCTTCAACCGTTTAGTTTCAGGCCGTTCTGCGTTGCAGTCATAGCCATTGGGTCTAGCATGGGTGTGCTGTTGGGTACGGTTGTAGTATTGCCGTTCTTCCTGCAAGACTCGCTGGGCGCGTCGGCCTTGCAGACGGGCTTGCTGGTGCTCCCAGGTGGTTTGTTGGAGGGGCTGGCCAGCCCAGTTGTGGGTCGCATCTATGATCAGCGTGGTGCCCGTGTGCTGGTCATTCCCGGTGCGATCGGCATCACTGTCAGTGAGCTGGGACTGTCCATGCTGTCGGAAAATTCGAGCATTTTTGCGGTGTTGGTGCTGCATATGCTGCTCTGCCTCAGCCTGGCCTGCGTGATGACTCCCCTCATGACCGACGGTCTTGCCGCCGTTCCGAAGAACCTATACAGCCACGGTTCCGCGATTTTGAATACACTGGAGCAGCTGGGCGGTGCGGCTGGCACGGCGATTCTGGTGGCGGCGATGACAGTGGCCTCGAAGTATGCCCTGGATTCTGGTGATGCTCCGACTACGGCAATGGCATCTGGCGCGTCAACGGCCTTCATTGTGGGCACATTAGTGGGCGTGGCGACCCTGGTAACGGTGCTTTTTGCTGCTGGGAAGACCACTAATAACGCTGAGGTAGAAAGCGATGGGTAGCTCTGGGACTAGATGGGGGCTGCGAGCTGCAGGCGTTTAAGCGTCCTTTTGCTGGCCTTGGTTCTGTTCATAACTACACCGTTTTATTTTTTATGGTGTAGTTGCAGTCTTCTCAGCACATCCCGGTAGGCATAGCCGGAGAATCGCTGTTTATCTTCCGTGTCGCCGTACTTTCCCAGCCCGGAGATTTCGATGACAATGCGGGTGCCGCGAACGTAAAAGTCCACACGACGCAGCACACCCCGGGCGTCAATAAGTTCTACCTGGGGTGCCAGGTCCACGAGTCCTTCGTGGCGCACTTGTGCGAGAAAGTATGCCTCAGCTGCGGAATCAAGATGTGGGTCGGCGAGTTGTAGGCATTGTGCCAACATTGGTGATCGAGTGGCGGCACGGTGAAGTTCCTCAGTGGCATCGGATCGGTGTTTCAATGCCCAGCAGACGGACATAAAACAATCCTCGAAACCGTGGAATCGTGCCAGGTCAAGGGCTGTCTGCGCAATGTTGGTGACTGCGACGTGCTGCCCCTGTACATAGTCTTTGGTGGACAACCGGCCTGTGAGTTTCCTGCCGGAACAAGTCGTGTCTTTTCGGCCGCGTGCTACGTAGTATTCGACCGGCGAATTCTTATCGACGAGTGTCCACATGCCCCACAGAAGCGCCGCTGATCGACCACCGATGACGCGTATCCCACTTGTTCCCAGTGCGAGAGCGCGTAGACGGTGCTGCTCCCACGGCGGCTGGCTGGTGTAATCAGCTCGTGGAATATAGACACCACGTGCAAGTTTTAGGTAGGTGCCATCACGGACGAGCTTCCGTACGGCGCGCATAAAAGGCTCTGGCTGAGCACGGGCCACAATCAGCCCGTGTTGTTCTTGTTCCCCTACGTGTTCCCCCACAAGGAAAGAGTATCACTCCCGCTTTGACGTCTACGTTGACTGCCGTGCGAGCTCGCAGGCAATCACGGCGGCGACCATGCGGAGCGGGAGTTCATCGTCGCTGACTTTGCCATAGGCGCGGGCTACTCTGAGTGTACTTTTAGTGGCTGCTAGCTCCATGACCTCGCGGAATTGTGGTTGGTTGAAGTAGTCCTCAGCGCTGCGGTTCCTCAGGTGTCGAGCGACAAACTGGGCGGTGTAGCGCATTCCGTTGTCGGTGCCGTTGAACCAGCGAAACATACAGCGAAACATACGTAGTCCTCCTGCCCTGATTGGTGGTGGACCCTAGTGTACGGGCCGAAGCCAGCACCCCCGCTTCACAGGTAATTTTATGGGCTGTTCGCTACAGGCGTACAGTGTCTGTGGCGTCGAAAAGTGGGGTTTGACCTGCTGAAATTTATATGTGCTACCTAGGGGTGGGCAACTCGTCTGTTCAATGGGGACTGAATTGGGCTTGCGGCGGGTTACAGTGGGTGCCGTTAGCTAGAAAAAGAAGGAGAGTCATGTTCGAGAGGTTTACGGACCGAGCTCGCCGCGTCATCGTGTTGGCGCAGGAGGAGGCTCGGAGCTTCAATCACAATTACATCGGCACGGAGCACATTCTTCTTGGCCTGATTCAAGAGGGCGAGTGTGTTGCTGCGAAGGCGCTGGAATCCATGGGTATCTCCCTGGAGGCCGTGCGTCAGGAGGTCGAGGAGATCATTGGCCGCGGTAGCCAGCCGCACGTTGGCCATATTCCTTTTACTCCCCGTGCCAAGAAGGTTCTGGAGCTCTCCCTGCGTGAGGGCCTACAGATGGGCCACAAGTATATTGGCACGGAATTCCTGCTGCTGGGCCTGATCCGTGAGGGTGAGGGCGTGGCTGCGCAGGTGCTGGTGAAGCTCGGTGCGGATCTGCCGCGTGTGCGCCAGCAGGTTATTCAGCTTCTGTCCGGCTATGAGGGCGGTGAAGGCGGTACGCCTGAGGCTCCGCAGCAGAGCAGCGGCAGCGACGCCGTTGGCGCTGGCGCTTCCCCCGGTGGTCGGGTGCAGAGCAGCGTTGGTGAGCGCTCCAATTCGCTCGTGTTAGACCAGTTCGGCCGGAACCTGACCCAGGCTGCCCGCGACGGCAAGCTTGATCCGGTGGTGGGGCGTGAGAAGGAAATCGAGCGCGTCATGCAGGTTCTTTCCCGCCGCACCAAGAACAATCCGGTTCTTATCGGTGAACCCGGTGTGGGTAAAACCGCTGTTGTCGAGGGCTTGGCCCTGGACATTGTTAACGGCAAGGTTCCAGAGACGCTGAAGGATAAGCAGCTTTACTCCCTGGACCTGGGTTCGCTTGTTGCAGGTTCGCGTTACCGTGGTGATTTTGAAGAGCGCCTGAAGAAGGTGCTCAAGGAGATTAACCAGCGCGGGGACATCATCCTGTTCATCGACGAGATCCACACTCTCGTGGGGGCTGGTGCCGCCGAGGGTGCTATCGACGCTGCGTCGCTGCTTAAGCCCAAGCTGGCCCGCGGTGAACTGCAGACCATCGGTGCCACCACGTTGGATGAATACCGCAAGCATATTGAGAAGGACGCTGCGCTGGAGCGTCGTTTCCAGCCGGTGCAGGTGCCGGAGCCTTCCGTTGAGCTGACCATCGATATTCTTAAAGGTCTGCGTGACCGCTACGAGGCTCACCACCGCGTGTCCATTACCGACGGCGCGTTGGCTGCGGCCGCCAACCTCTCCGATCGCTACATCAACGACCGCTACCTGCCGGACAAAGCCGTTGACCTTATCGACGAGGCTGGTGCCCGTATGCGTATCAAGCGCATGACCGCACCCGCTGGCCTGCGCGAGGTGGACGAGCGCATCGCCGCCGTGCGTCGCGAGAAGGAAGCGGCTATCGACGCCCAGGACTTTGAGAAGGCAGCCGGCCTGCGGGATCAAGAGCGCAGGCTAGGCGAGGAGCGCTCCGAGAAGGAAAAGCAGTGGCGCGCCGGTGACCTGGAGGAAATCGCCGAGGTTGGCGAGGAACAGATTGCCGAGGTGCTGGGCACCTGGACTGGTATCCCGGTGTTCAAGCTCACCGAGGAAGAATCCTCGCGCCTGCTGCACATGGAGGAGGAACTGCACAAGCGCATCATCGGCCAAGACGATGCCGTGAAGTCCGTCTCCCGTGCGATCCGCCGCACCCGTGCCGGCCTGAAGGATCCGCGACGCCCCTCCGGTTCCTTCATCTTTGCTGGTCCGTCCGGTGTGGGTAAGACCGAATTGTCCAAGGCACTTGCAGAATTCCTGTTTGGCGAGGACGACGCACTGATTCAGATCGATATGGGTGAGTTCCACGACCGTTTCACCGCGTCCCGCCTGTTCGGTGCCCCTCCCGGATACGTCGGCTACGAAGAGGGCGGTCAGCTCACCGAAAAGGTGCGTCGCAAGCCGTTCTCCGTGGTTCTGTTTGATGAGATCGAAAAGGCACACAAGGAGATTTACAACACCTTGCTGCAGGTGCTGGAAGACGGTCGCCTCACTGACGGCCAGGGACGCGTGGTGGACTTCAAGAACACTGTGCTGATCTTCACCTCCAACCTTGGTACCCAGGACATTTCCAAGGCCGTGGGCATGGGCTTCAGCAGCGTCGGGGAAACCGATGCGGAAGGCCAGTACGAGCGCATGAAGCAGAAGGTCAACGACGAGCTGAAGAAGCACTTCCGCCCCGAGTTCCTGAACCGTATTGACGACATTGTGGTCTTCCACCAGCTCACACAGGAAGAAATCATCAAGATGGTGGACCTGCTGGTTGGCCGTGTGTCCAAGGCTCTCAAGGCCAAGGACATGGACCTTGAACTCACCGACAATGCCAAGAAGCTCCTGGCCAAGCGTGGTTTCGACCCGGTCCTGGGTGCTCGTCCGTTGCGTCGCACCATTCAGCGCGAAATCGAGGATGTTCTGTCCGAGAAGATCCTCTTCGGCGAGGTCGGTGCTGGTGAAATCATCACCGTGGACGTGGACAACTGGGATGGTGAATCCAAGGGCACGGAAGCTCAATTCACCTTCACTCCGCGCCCCAAGCCGTTGCCTGACGGTGGTGACTTCGGAGAAATCTCCGTGGAGGCCGCCGAAGCGGTCGTCGCCGCAGACTCAGACCTGTAAAGACCTGTGACGCAACCGCTGTAGTCAACATCACAACACAAGCCGCTGTCCCCTCACATGAGCGTGAAGGGCACAGCGGCTTTGTTGATTTTTCACCAATTCCGTTACATTACCGTTATTCTGGGAAAGTGTGAGGCTGTTTTGAAAATAAAACCTAAAAAGTGCTAACCCATGCAGGAAGTCAGGCGAAGAAAAGAGGTGAAATGGGCGCGAGGCGGAAACAAGCGCAGGACAACGACCTTGGCGCGCAGCTGACATCGTCGGCGCGCAGGGACGCGCCCTTGGCGTATGCCATCGCCTTTGTGTCTTTTGCCAGGTCGCAGGGGTATAGCCCGGCACAGCTAGCCAAATGGGTACACGACCAGTACGAGTCCACCGGCTGGTACGACGGATTTGCCGCCAGCCACGACCCAGACAGCCTGTTCGAGGCGTTCCTCACTGACATCGTGCAGGGGCATTTGCTGTTGCGCACGGCGGCGAAAATCGTGCGCGACGGTGAGGGAGTGATCATTCACACAGATACGTTTATTCCTCGCCGCGCCCGAGCCATGTCCCGGCAGTTTGGGCTGGATCCCACGGACGTGGAGTCGTTTGTGGAGGAGCTTCTTGTCCAACACGCCACCCGCCTGGGCATGTCGGCCACAATTAGCTCCGGCCAGCGTGGGCGGGAAGTGCGTATTTCTCCCAGCTGGAATAACGGTAATGCGTTGACGGTACGTGAGATCCTAGAGCAGGATCGCGCCTGGCTACGTGGGTTTTTGCAGCACAGGTGGGGTGGGGACACGTTGCTGACACGCGGCAAGGAACACAACGTCGCCTCAGCATCAGGGTTCCTGGCCACGGAGGGGCAGAAAATCGTGGGCGTGCTCACCTACGCGGACGATGGGGAGCACTGCGAAGTGCTGACCCTTGATGCACTAGAACCAGGCCGCGGCATTGGTCGATTGTTGGTGGATGCCCTCATGGAATCCCGTGAGGTTGGGGAGGTAATAACGGTAGTCACCTCGAACGATAATCTTGATGCTCTGGGGTTTTACCAGCGCATTGGGTTCCAGTTGACGGCGGTGCTGCCGGAAGCCATCAACAACGCGCGGCTCACCAAACCATCCATTCCGACGGTGAGCAAGCGGGGCATTCCCATTCGGGACGAGCTGGTTCTCACTCAGGTCGTGCGACCCTAACATCACCTGACCTCACCAATGAAGCGCATGTCACATATATAGTGGGAGGCGCAACAAGCGTGAAGGATCGTAAAGGAGTTGATGCGGAGTGGGAATCACCTTCCGTAAACGTCAGAAGATGGGCAAGAATAGTTGGCTGAACGTGTCGGGTTCTGGTGTGTCCGCATCCACGAAGGTGGGGCCAGTGACGTTCAATAGTCGCGGTGGTCTGTGGTTGAAGCTTCCCGGCGGCCTGACATTCCGCGGTCGCTGGCGCTGACGCATATCACAGTATCGTTGTACGTCCATAGACGTACAATCACTCCAGCATACATGTGCGAGGAGTGACATATGGCCCAAGAGAGCAATAGCGACGACAGCACCGCCGGTCAGCAAGCGATGGGGGTGGAAGCTGATGCCGTGCTGCGTCTAGGTTTGCTGATGGTTGCCGCTGGAACCGGCGGTTATCGTGTTATCCGCGCCATGAAACGCGCGGCCCGGGCCATGGGGTTTGATCGCCTAGATGCGGAAATTTCCATCACCAGTGTCGTGTGCACGTTCCACCGGGGCGTGTCTTTTCGAACGGTGGTGGCTACGCAGCCCGCCCCGGCGGTGGATGCCTCCCGCATAGAGGCCCTGGAACATCTCACACATCACCTGCCCAATCGCATGAGCGCAAACGCGTTGACCATGTGCTTGGACGATATTGTCCATTCGGTGACACACCGCTGGTCGCGGCCTGTGTTGATGGTCGCAGCGGGTGCGGCCTGTGCGGCGTTCGCACTGCTCAACTACTTTCCAGCCGAGGGGGCCGCAGCCGTGGCGGTGGCTGCGGCATGCGGACAACTGGTGCGTATGATTCTCGCGTCGCGGCACCTCAACCAGCTGGGTGTGGTGGCCGTAGCTGCGGCAACCTCCTGCCTGGTGTTTTACCTCCTGAACTGGGCATTGCCGCTGACGCATCTGCCTGATGATGCCCGTGCCTTCGCCGCCGGATACATCGCGGCGGTGCTGTACCTCATTCCCGGCTTTCCGCTGTTTTCCTCCATGCTGGACCTCAGTCGTTTCGACATCACCGCAGGTTTGACCCGTTTGTGTTACGCCATGGCGGTGATCACCGCCGCCACCATGTCCGTAGCGTTGGTATCGGCGATGACGGGGCTATCGCCGTTGTCTATCGACGCCCCGACCCCCACTGCTCGCTGGTATCTGCTCGCCGCTGTTGCCAGTTTCGTGGGTGTTGGTGGTTTTGCATTGCTGTTTAACTCATCACGGCGCATGGTGCTGTTCGCGGCGTCGATAGGCGTGGTGGCCAACATGGTTCGGTTGGTGATGATCGATGCGGGCGTGCAACCCCAGTACGCCGCCTATACCGGCGGTGTGGTGGTCGGGCTGCTGGGGGCGGTGATTACGGCGCGGACAACCCTGCCGCGTATCACCATGACGGTACCTGCATCGGTGATTATGATTCCTGGCACGGCCATGTACCGTGCCGTGCATTTCCTCAACTCAGGCGATATTGATCAGGCGCTCTCCAACGCAGCTACCGCCGGGCTGATCATCGTGTGGATTTCCGCTGGTCTTGTGACTGCACGCATCCTTACGGACAGGGATTGGGCGTTCGGGAAGCCTATCGACTTTCAGAAACACACAGCGGACTAAATGCGCCCGGGAGCTGGAACAAACCATCAGGCGTTTGCTCGGCCAGACCGTCGGTCAGTAGGGAATGCAGCGCCCGGGAGCGTTGCGGGGCGTCGGGCCACGCGGCGTCGATACGCGACTGCGGAACTGGTGCTGTGGCACCACGCAGCACATCCATGATCAGGCCCCGTACTTGCCGATCCGTACCTGTGAACTTTTGCACACGCTTCTTCGCCCGTGCCAGTTCCTCAGTAGACGGTTCCGGACAACCCGCCGACTGCCACGCGCAATTTTTGATCAGTGGGCAGGCATCGCAATCGGGTGAGGTGGCGGTGCAGACCAGCGCCCCCAACTCCATCAGAGCCACCGACATATCCGCCGCCTGTTGGGGCTCTTGTGGAAGCAGCGCCTCCACCTGCGCCAAATCCCTTTTCGACGCCGCGCCGGGCAGGAACCGCCCCAGCTTCCAGCGTGAATACACCCGCCGAACATTCGTATCCACGACCGGAACCCGCTGCCCATAGGCGAATGCTGCCACTGCCCGCGCCGTGTAATCCCCAATCCCCGGCAGCGCCAGCAACTCGTCCACATCCGACGGAACGTCGCCACCATGCTTATCGACGACCACCCGCGCGCACTCCAACAGTCGTAAAGCGCGCCGCGGGTACCCCAGCTTGCCCCACGCACGCAGCACGTCATCGGCGCTGGCCTGGGCGAAATCAGTGGGAGTAGGCCACCGGCGCATCCACGCCTGCCAGATTGGTTCCACACGCTTGACCGGGGTTTGTTGGCTCATTACTTCGCTCAGGAGGATTCCCCACGCAGAGGTGTCAGGGGTACGCCACACGATGTCCCGCTTGTTGGCGGCAAACCAGGTGATGAGGTGTTCATCGGGGGAAAATTGAGAAGCCATCAAGGTACTTAGTGTAGCCAAAAAGGTCGCACGCGCCGCATCGGGGATGCACAATGAATCCATGACCCCCTCTAGTACTGACAACATCATCACTCCCAAGCAGGCATGGGACGCCCTCGTGGAGGGCAACCACCGGTTCATGACGTTCCGGGAAAAGCGCCCCAACCAGGACGTGGAGCGCCGCATACAAATGCGCTACGGCCAGAATCCCATTGTGGCCGTGCTCGCCTGCTCAGACTCGCGTGTGCCCGTCGAACTGATCTTTGACCAGGGACTTGGCGATGCTTTTGTGATCCGCACGGCCGGCGAAATCATTGATCTCGCGGTGCTCGGCAGCCTGGAATACGCCGTGGAATCGTTGAATGTTCCCCTCATCGTCGTAATGGGGCACGAATCCTGCGGCGCTGTCGCAGCCACCCAAGCCGCAATGGACGGGCATGAAATTCCCGATGGTTTTCAGCGCGTGCTTATTGAAAAAGTCAGCCCGTCCATTCTGCAGGCTCGCGCAGCCGGCTACACCACCACCGCAGAATTTGAGGCGCATCATGTTGCCGAAACGGTGGACCAAGTGCTGAGCCGTTCCCCAGAAGTCAAGTCCAAGGTTTCCCGTGGAACATGCGGAATTGTGGGAGTGCGCTACCGTCTGTCCGATGGACTCACCGAACCAGTGGTCACTATTGGGGTAGGAGAGTAGCACCACCAGTCACATCAGACACGCCGATACGCTAAAGCATCACGCGCCGCGTACCTAATAAGGTAAAAGCGTGAGTACGCCACAGAACAAACGACACCCCGAGATTATTTACATCCGCCGCCGTATCGCAGCCGTTGTGATACTCGTGGTTGTCGCAGGCCTACTCATTTGGCTGATGTCGGTTGTCGGGGGCGGTAAAAAGACCAACGCCGAGGATCCCAGCGCTGTGGCCACGACCGCTTCGTCCACCGCCGCCCCCTCATCCACCAGCAGCGCGTCTACAAGCAGTACGGACAGCGATTCCAGCGCATCCAGCAGCGCCTCGCATTCCTTGGCGGCGCCCTCGGACGCGCGGTCCACAGAACCCACCACCAGTGCAGAACGCGGCACGAAAAATACCTGCGAGTTGAAGGACCTGGTGATCAGTGCCAGATCCGATCAGGATAGCTTCGACGCAGGCCAGCAGCCGCGTTTCTACATGACGGTGGATAACCCCACCAATGTGGATTGCGAGATTGACCTGGCTGAGAATCCCCTGCGCTTCGAGGTGTACGACCTGGCCACCAACAAGCGCATCTGGTCGGATATGGATTGCACCCCCACCGACGAGCAGGATTCCCGCGTGTTCCCCGCCGGTGAGCAGCGCTACTACGAGGTGATTTGGTCACGCACAAGCTCCGCGCCGAACTCCTGCAACAAACGTGAAAACGTGCCTGAGGGCGGTTACTACCTGTACACCTTGGTGGGTACCAACCACTCTGATCCCATCACGTTCAACCTGCATGGGAACGCCTAGTTCCTATGGCTATAGGTTGCGTAGCTGTCTGCTGTTGCTGAGACGCTGAGGTACGTCTTATCAGAGCCTCCTATACGCCATTGCCCTATAGCTAGGATTTTCTGGTCTTCGTGGAGGTTTGGTGGTTGTTGGTCTGAGATGTGGATATACAAGTTGATGACTTTTTTCGTGCCGGGGACGGTTGCTTTGACGCCGTTAGGAATCCAGATAGAGTAGCCATTTTTCTTGTTTCGTTTGGGCGGGGCTCCTACTTTGCCATAGACCACCAGTAGACGGGGTTGGTCATTTATTGTGCTTTTTTGAACAGTAGTGTAGAGCTTCCTGGCATTGGTGTTTGCTGAGAAGAAGAACTCGCCCCAACTGTAGGTTTTTCCGGCGTATTTGATGCGGAAGAGCTTTTTTGCTTCGTCATCGTCGTCGAAGCGGTGGAAGAGTTCAAGGATGGCTGCGGCTGTCTGCGTGACCCGCTGTAGGGTGGGTTTGGTTCGGCCTGTTGGATGTGTGGTGTGCAGGAGGTGAGGAGCTTGTTCTGCCGCATCTTCTGACTCGTGTTCTGTTCCCAGGCGGTGGTCCTCAAAGGTGGGTACGGTCAGAACATAGGTATTCTCTAGCCGCTTAATAGTGTCTTGATGAGTGGTATGAAGTTCGTGGGCTTGCGCCATTATGTCGTAGCTGCACTCGGGGATGTGAGTGGCTTGGAGTGCGAGGTGAAAGTTACCATTGACAACGGTTTCTTTACCTGCGGAGCTGGTGCGATGGTGTTTTGTTTTAGCCGCTGCACGCGCACGGCAGGGGACATTGTGTTGGTTACGTCCATTGCAGTAGAACGCCTGATTAAAGAAGCCTGGGTCGTCTGTTTTGAAGGGGATGTCCTCGCCCGCCAGTTCTTTCCCATCGGCGGTGATTACTTTTTGGATAGCTGCTTTTCGGTTGGGTTCGTACATCATAGTGATATTTCTTTGGTGTGAGTGTCGGTTATACACATCTCATGCCCTAGGCGCTAAACGCAGTTGAAATGGCATCTGTTATGTCCCGCACGTAGTGGACTGTTATCCCGGGTACAGTGACTTTTTCGCCATTGGGGATGATGGCGGTGGTAAAGCCAAGGCGCTGTGCTTCCTGCAGGCGTCGGACGGTGTTGGGTATCCGCCGGATTTCCCCAGCCAGGCCCACCTCGCCGAGCACCACCATTTTCGCGGGAAGCGCCTTGTGGGCCATGGCAGACGCAGTAGCAAGCGCAATGGCTAGATCGGCTGCGGGCTCGTGTACGCGCATGCCGCCCACAGTGGCGATGTAGACCTCCTTGTCGGCGGAGCTTCGGCCCGCGCGTGCAGCCAACACTGCAAGAACCATGGGAACGCGGGTGGCATCGAGCCCTGTCACCGCGCGGCGCGGATTTTTCGAAGGTGTAGTCACTAGCAGGCTTTGCACCTCCGCGAGAATTGGGCGTACCCCATCCATAGCGACAGTTACAGCTGTGCCATCGGGGGAGTCGTCGCGGTGGGAGAGGAACAGCCCAGAGGGGTCTTCCACTTCTTTGATCCCGTCCGAGACTTGTTCAAAACACCCCACCTCGTCCGTCGCGCCAAAACGGTTTTTGATGCCACGCAGCATGCGCAGGGAGGAATGCCGATCGCCTTCAAAATTCAGCACCACGTCCACAAGGTGCTCCAACACCCTGGGGCCAGCGACGTTGCCATCTTTTGTCACATGTCCGACCAGTAGAATCGGAATGCCCGTGTTCTTGGCCAGCGCGGTCAGTGCGGCGGTGACGGCACGGGACTGCGCCACCCCACCGGCCACGCCCTCTACGCCGGGCGCGTGCATGGTTTGCACCGAGTCCACGATGAGCAGCGAGGGTTTCAGCTGCTCCACGTGCCCAAACACCACGTCAAGGTCGGATTCCGCTGCGAGAAACAGCGTATCCTTCAGCGCGCCGGTGCGTTGCGCACGCATACGTACCTGCCCCACTGATTCTTCGGCGGTGACGTACAAGGCGGTGCGTGTGTCGCGTGTCGACGCCTCTCCTTCCGCAGGTTGCGTCGCCCACTTCGCCGCCACCTCCAGCAACAATGTGGATTTACCCACGCCGGGTTCCCCAGCAAGCAACACCACGGAACCCGGTACGAGGCCGCTGCCTAGTACCCGGTCAAGTTCTCCGATACCAGTGGATGTAGTGGTGGAACTCGCTGGGTCAATACGCACAATTGGCAATGCCGGGGCGGTAGGTGTTAGGCCCGTAGGGAGTGCCCCAGTGAATGCGGCTACGGCAGCGCTCCCACCGCCGTTCTTGCTGGTTGCCGCAACGCGTTTTTCTTCCAACGTCCCCCATGAACCACACTCAGGGCAGCGACCCAACCACTTTGCACATGTGTAGCCACAATCAGTGCATTGATACTGGGTGCGTGGTTTTTTCACTGCCGTTTTTGCCATGCTGTGCAGTGTAGGCACCACGGTAGACACGTCCAACACAAGGGTCGAACATGTGTGTTACATCTGGTGATCGCCAACTTTAGCGGCAATGCACGCGAAAACCCCCAGCGCAAAGCCGGGGGTTGCCAGGAGGTGCGAAAAATCCTGTACTAGTGGCTGTGGCCCGAGTGGGTATCGCCGGATTCAGAGCCAGTGGTGCGTTCGACCTGGCCCGACTTGTGCAGGTTGCCTGCGATGGTGGCGGAGACAGTCACTTCGCCATTATCAAAGTTGAACACCACGTCCTTGGTGCCGCCCAGTGCCAAACCGTTGTTTTCCAGGGAGGTGGAAATATGTGTGATGCACCCGGTTTCCGGCTTGGTGAGGTTGTCAATGTACTTCTTGGAATCAGCAACGACAGTGCATTCGCGTTCCAGCTTTGGCTTCTCTGACAGGGTGACCTGCTCACCGCCAACAGTGACGGATTCCAACGTATGGGTGCTCTCGCTGGTGTCCTGGTTGACCGCCGTGAATTTTAACGCGGCAGTAGAGTCATCATTCACCACCACAGTGACGTCACGGACGGCGATTGTGTTGTCGTCGCTGTGGGCGCTGGCACCATCGACTGCTGCTACTTGATTGGCGGTTTGGGAGATCTGCCCAGCGCCACATGCGCTGAGGGCCAGTGCGGCGCAACCAGCTAAGCCAAGGGCGACACCACGGCGAGCGGCCGACTTGAGGGTCATCACTTTTATGTCCTCCGTTTGAGGCTGGTGGGTAAAGTCAGTTGTCACTAGCCTACTTTAGTCACCCCAAGGCATGTTCACACATTTTTTCTGCAGATAATAGGGGTCTGCGGGGGCAGCCGAAGGGGTGAATCTTGCATACTGAGACTACCCGCAGACTATCCAAGGACTGTCTGCGCGCACTGCATAGACCATGCATGAGACCTGCCTGGATCGTGTTATGATGTCGATATTTACGGCTTTTAACAAGGAGTGGGCATGGATTTTAAAGTCGGAGACACCGTCGTGTACCCGCACCACGGCGCGGCCGTGGTTGAGGCCATTGAGCAGCGGGAAATGCGCGGCGAAGTCGTCGACTACTTGGTGCTGCAGATTCACCAGTCGGATCTGACCGTCCGTGTGCCCGCAATGAACGCTGAACTTGTTGGTGTGCGCGACGTGGTGGGAGAAGAGGGCCTGTTGAAAGTCTTCTCCGTACTGCGTGAGACTGATGTGGAAGAAGCTGGCAACTGGTCACGCCGCTATAAGGCCAACCAGGAACGTCTCGCCTCTGGTGACGTGAACAAGGTTGCGGAGGTTGTGCGTGACCTATGGCGTCGCGAACAAGACCGCGGTTTGTCTGCTGGCGAGAAGCGCATGTTGGCCAAAGCGCGCCAGGTGCTGGTGGGGGAGCTGGCGCTGGCAGAAAACGTGGATGAGGCGAAAGCCGACGACTTGGAAAAACAGTTTGCGGAAACCATTGAGCGCCACCGCGCACTGGGCGTGGAGGATGAGCCGGAGAAGAAGGTTGTGGAGGACATGGACGTGGACCTTGACGACCTCAACTTCGACGATGAAGACTAGCGGCTAACAATGCCCGCCCGCCGTGTCACCGCGCTGCTGGCCGCAGCCGGGAAAGGTTCCCGATTGGGAGCGCCAATACCTAAAGCGTTTGTTTCGCTGCGCGGCGTGAGTCTTGTGGAGCGCAGCATTCGTGGCATGGTGACCTCCGATGTGGTGGACCAGATCATTGTGCTGGTTAGCCCTGACATGGAGGACTATGCCCGCGAGCTGTTTGCTAAACGAGGCGTGTTCGAGTTGGGGGTGGGTATTCGACTTGTCCATGGCGGTGGGGAACGCGCTGACAGTGTGTGGGCTGGTCTGCAGGCCATTGAAGAAGACGATGGCATTGTGCTCATCCACGATAGCGCCCGCGCCCTCACCCCGCCCGGGCTGATTGCGCGTGTGGCGCAGAGTGTTCTCGCGGGAAACGCGGCCGTGATCCCTGTCCTACCGGTGGCAGACACGATCAAGCGAGTGGCGGAAGGGGCGGTCGTCGATACGCCGCCACGGGATACTTTGAGGGCTGTGCAAACTCCGCAGGGTTTTGACCTACGAACGCTGCGTGCCGCCAACCAGGAGTTTTTTGCCCAGTCGCACCCCAGTTTCACGCCCACCGACGATGCCAGCCTCATGGAATGGTACGGCCAGCGCGTGCTGTGCGTGCCTGGTGATCCCATGGCATTTAAGGTCACCACACCGATGGATATGGTCATGGCGCAACACATCACCGACGACGTTGAACCCACTATTTTTGAGGTGCCAAGTGACTAATATTATTCCGCGCGTGGGTATCGCCACCGACGCCCACCGCATCGAACCCGGCAAACCCTGTTGGATCGCATGCCTGCTTTTCGACGCCGCCGACGGCTGCGAAGGGCACTCCGACGGCGATGTTGTCGCGCACGCCGTGGTAGATGCCCTGCTCAGTGCCTCAGGGCTGGGGGATCTAGGGTCTTTTGTTGGTGTCGGACGCCCCGAATACGACAACGTATCCGGCACGCAGCTGCTCACGGAATGTCGGGAACTGCTCGACTCCCACGGCTTTACTATTGGCAATGTTGCCGTGCAGCTCGTAGGCAACACGCCGAAAATGGGGCCGCGTCGGGCGGAAGCGGAAGGCATAATGGGGGAACTCATCGGCGCTCCCGTGTCAGTATCGGCCACAACAACCGATGGTCTTGGCTTTACGGGACGGGAAGAAGGGCGCGCCGCAATCGCCACCGCTGTGCTATGGAAATAATTTAAGGTATATTAATTTGTTATGAGAAATCATGCCGTCACCGTCGCTGTCAACGTCGCCACATCCGCCGCTCTCACAGTATCCATCTTGGCGGGTGGGGCCGCCGTGGCGTCCGCTGACCCCGCACAACCAGCGGAACCTACCGCTGAGGTCATCGCCTCCCAGCACAGCGTTGACACAGAAGTTAGCATTCTGGAGGCTAATTACAAAGATCTCACCACTCGCGACAATAAAGCTCGCCATGGCCAGGAAAACGTTGACTATCTCGCATGGTTTGTGGAGAAGGAAAACAATCTTCTCACGCAAGTGAAGCAACTGTCCGCCCGCGCAGACAAGAAAGAAGACAAGGAACGTCTGGCCACGCTGACCACTAATCTGGAGACCTTGCTGGCGTCGGACATGAAGGAACTTGACGAGGCGAAACGCAGCGTACTGTCCAGCTTCCCGGGTTCTGACGTGCTGAATAAAGTTGGTACCATGTTTGCGCCGCTAGACCAGATTTTTGATCGCATGACCAGTGCCTTTAGCTCCTAGCAGGTCATGGTTGCCTAGCTGTCACCTGCAGGTATCGCGGCGGTGGTGAAGTAGGCGGCAGTGGAGGTGCCGGCCCCCTCAGTTACACTGATTCGTGTGACTCTTCGAATTTACGACACTGCGACCCGAACACTCCGTGACTTTGAGCCCGTCCGCGCCGGGCACGCCTCGGTGTACTTGTGTGGTGCGACGGTACAGACGGTGCCGCATATTGGGCATATTCGCAGCGGTGTTGCATTCGATATCCTCCGTAATTGGCTTGAAGCCCACGGGCTTGACGTCGCGTTTGTGCGCAACGTCACCAACATTGACGACAAGATTCTTACAAAAGCCGCAGACAACGGAAGGCCCTGGTGGGAATGGGCGGCCACCCACGAGCGAGCTTTCCAATGGGCGTATGACCAGCTCGGCGTGCGCCCCCCATCAATCGAGCCGCGCGCCACAGGGCACATCACAGAGATGGTGGAGTACATGCGCCGCATCATCGACAATGGTCACGGTTATGCGGCTGACGGCAACGTGTACATGCAGCCAACCTCCCTGCCTGACTACGGTCATCTTTCCGGCCAGAAACTCGACGAGCTTGACCAAGGTGAATCCGCTGGCACCGGCAAACGCGATCCTCGCGACTTCACAATGTGGAAAGCAGCAAAGCCTGGAGAACCAAGCTGGCCGACACCGTGGGGCGATGGTCGCCCCGGCTGGCACATTGAGTGCACTGCTATGGCCACAAAGTACCTGGGCGCGGAGTTTGATATTCACTGCGGCGGCCTGGACCTGCAGTTCCCGCACCACGAAAACGAAATTGCACAGGCCCACGCCGCAGGTGACCCTTTTGCGCGCTACTGGATGCACAACGGCTGGGTCACCATGTCCGGTGAGAAGATGTCCAAGTCGCTGGGCAATGTTCTGAGCATTCCGAACGTGCTGACCAAGGTCCGCCCCGTGGAGCTGCGCTACTACCTGGGCAGCGCCCACTACCGCTCAATGTTGGAATACTCTGAGGCATCGCTGCAGGAAGCCGCCGCTGGCTATCGCCGCATTGAGTCCTTCCTGCATCGTGTGGTTGAGCTGAACGCTGGTGAGATAGAAAAGGGTGAGGTGACGGACGCGTTCACGGCCGCGATGGATGATGACCTCGGTGTCCCCGCAGCGCTTGCCGAGGTGCACAACGCGGTTCGTGCTGGTAATTCCGCCCTGGATAAAGGCGACACCGCAGAAGCGACAGCCATTGCTGGGCAGGTCCGCGCCATGACTGCGATCCTGGGTGTGGACCCGTATGCTCCGCAGTGGCGCGACCGAGACCAGTCCAATGATGCCGCGCTCGCCGCCCTGGATGTGCTCATTGCTGATGCGTTACGACGCCGCGAACTCGCCCGCGCCGACAAGGATTGGGCTACTGCGGACCAGGTGCGGGATCAGTTGAACGCGGCTGGGATTGACATTGTGGACACTGCTGACGGCGCAAAATGGTCGCTGCGAGATGGTCGCTGATAAAGATAGTAAAAGGTGTGAGGTAAATATACATGGCTGGTAACTCAAGGCGTCGCGGCGCGGTGCGCAAGACGAACAAGAAAGGCGCGACGAAGGGCTCCGGTGGCCAGCGTCGACGTGGGCTGCGGGGCAAAGGCCCCACTCCGAAGGCGGAGGATCGGGTCTATCACGCTGCGCATAAGCGCAAGCTTGATAAGCAACGCCGGGATTCCGGTCGTCACGTGCGGGAACGCACCACAGAACTGGTGGTGGGGCGCAATCCTGTGGTGGAGTGTCTCCGCACCAATGTCCCCGCAACAGCATTGTATGTCGCGGAGGGCACGAATAATGATGACCGCCTCGCTGAGGCCGTGCGGCTGGCCAATTCTCGCGGCATCTCCATCATTGAGGTGTCTCGCCTTGAACTGGACCGCATGACCGGAAGCAGCATGCACCAGGGCATTGGTTTGCAGGTGCCCTCCTACGATTACGCCCACGTGGAGGACATTATCGACGAGGCTGCGGCCTCTGGCCAGGGTCTGGTGGTGTGCTTGGATAACATCACCGATCCCCGGAACCTGGGCGCGGTGATTCGTTCGGTGGCTGCGTTTGGCGGGCAGGGCGTGATCATTCCAGAGCGTCGTTCGGCATCGGTGACGGCGGTGGCCTGGCGCACGTCAGCCGGGACTGCTGCCAGGCTTCCAGTGGCTAAGGCAACCAATTTGGTACGTACATTAAAGCAATTCCAGCAAGCAGGTTTCCAGGTGGTGGGCTTGGACGCTGATGGCGATAAGACACTGGATGATTATGACGGTACCGAACCAACCGTGATTGTGGTGGGTAGTGAGGGCAAAGGGCTGTCCAGACTGGTATCTGAGACCTGCGATTCTAAGATCTCTATTCCCACATCAGATTGGGTGGAATCACTGAATGCGTCCGTGGCTGCGGGTGTAGTGTTAAGTGAATTTGCCCGGCAGCGACGCGCCAGTTAGACGACGATCAGACCAGGTACCTTGAAGGCGGACCGCCCTACAATTGGGGTGTTCCGCCATTCGCATTTATGCTATCAGACATAAATTCACGGTAGCGCTATGTTGAAACTTCTGGAAAACCCATGTGTGACATAGTTCTGATGCCAAAATTATGTGTGTCACCCCCGAAAGGTGTGACAAAGTGATAGTTTTTAGAATCATGGCAAAACGTACACAAAGTCGCGGCACCCTGGCATCTTTGGCTGCAGAGTTAGGTGTTTCACGCACCACAGTTTCTAACGCATATAATCGCCCGGAACAGTTATCTGCCGCGCTACGGGAACGTATTTTGGCAACAGCTGAGCGCTTAGGCTACCCCGGCCCTGACCCGACCGCCCGGTCGTTGCGGACCCGCCGCACGGGATCGTTTGGGGTGCTGCTGACCGAGCACTTGTCGTATGCCTTCGAGGATTTGGCATCCGTGGATTTTCTCGCAGGCATGGCGGAGGCGTCCTACGGGTCGAATAATTCCCTGACGCTTGTCCCCGTTGGACCTGACACAAGCGTGGATCAGGTCGCTGCCGCGCAGCTGGTGAATCAGTGCGTGGTTGATGGTTTTGTGGTGTATTCGGTGGCCGCCGACGACCCGTATCTGCTGGCCGCGAAAAACCGCCGCCTCCCGATGGTGATTTGCGACCAACCCGCCGACGAACATTCCCTCCCGTTTGTGGGCATTGATGACTATGCGGCCATCGCACCCGCCGCGCAGTCCCTGATCGATGCTGGTCACCGCAACATTGGCATCTTGTCGATCCGCCTGTTCCGCCGCCCGAATGACGGCGCGGTTACCCCAGACCGTCTCGATGCCGCTGACCTGCACGTTCAACGTGCCCGCGTGCAGGGTGCACTGTCAGTTTTGCAGTCTGCTGGCATTGACCCCACGTCTGTGCCCATCGTTGAACGGCACATCAACGACCCGGCCAATAACGTCGCAGCCGCTCGTGAACTGCTGGAATCGCACCCTGAGCTCACCGCCGTGCTGTGCACCACCGACTCCATGGCGTTGGGTGTGCTCGCCTACGCTGAGTCGGTAGGGTTGAGCGTCCCGGATGACCTCTCCGTTACCGGTTTCGACGGCATCCGCACCGCGCTGGACCGCAATCTCACCACCGTCCTGCAACCCAACAAGGCCAAAGGGGCTGCGGCGGGTCGCATGCTCTTTTCGCTTATCGACGACTACCTTGCCGACGCCGTCCCACCCAGCCCCGCGCCCCGCACCATCCTGGACACCAGCCTCCATGAAGGCGGGACAGTTGCCCCACCACGTGCTTAAACCCCCAAGTGGTGCGCGCGTGCAGTCGCGAGCGTGGTGAGGACGTCCGCGACGTCGTCAAGTGAATTGACGCGTACGGTAGCGGCAGTGTCGCCGTCGCCGACCTTAATGCCCATGTCGCTGTCGCCGAGCGCATGGAAACCGTTCTCATCCGTCTGGTCATCGCCAATGAACAGCACCGCAGTAGCGCCGTAATTGTCGCGAGCAGCGGTAATCCAGCTGCCCTTTGTCACATCAATGGCGGAAAACTCCACCACATGCTTGCCTTCCGTGACGTGCATGATGGCGGGGCACAGCGCCCGCGCCTCCTCCGCGGCGGCAGCCTCCACGCTTGCGTCTTCCAGCGGGCGGGTGTGTACCACCATGTGCAGCGGCTTGGTTTCAATCCATAGCTTTGGGTACTTTTCCGTGAGTTTATGCAGCTCCACAGAGAGCTGTGCCATGGCTTCCTGCTGTTCCTCCGTCAACGGGGTGGTGTGCTCATTGGTTTCCGCGCCGTGGCTTCCTGCCAAAATCACCGATTCGGAAACCTGGGCGACTGTGCGCAGACCCTCCAAGTGCCTGCCGGAAAGAATCGCCGCCTTGGTGTTCGGCATTGTGGACAGCCTCTCCAATGCCGCAATGGACGTCGTGTTCACCGGAACATTCATGGGATCCACATTGAACCCCGCCAGCGTGCCGTCAAAATCGGAGACCACCAGCAACGTAGGGGTGGCGGCAAGATCGTCCAAGGTAGTCATAGCATCCAATGTAGACGCTTAGGAGCGGTTGCTGATAGAGGTCAACCGGATAGCTGGACGGTTAAACGCATCCGTCTGCTTGACCAACAGCAGCTCGTTTGCTGCTTTCCGCTGCACGTCAAATGTTCCATCCAGCATGTTTGTCAGGCTGTCGTGGTAGTACAAGTCCGCTCCAGTGCAGCCTGCAGGATCGTCGATTTTCTTGCGATAAAAATTCACCTGAGTTGCCTCAGCTGATGAAGTTTCCTGGCCATCCTTGGTGAAATGCACCCGTGTTTGAAATGGTGCACAGCCGCTATTGCCGGCGATGGTGGATTCACCAAACACCATGGTGGCCTTGCCCGCGATGGAATCCGGTAGCACGCTGGGGTGTTGCTCATCCACATATAGGTTGGTGATCTGCCAGGTGGACTGCACCACCGGGGTGTCATCATTGCTGCCGCATGCTGTTATCAACGTGCCGATGCCCAGCGCAACGGCTGCGGCTGCGATGGTCTTTATGCGTCGTGCGCTCATGCGTGGCGCTCCAAGCAGGTCAAAAAGCTCTTCGCCCATGCCTCCACATCATGCTCCACCACTTGCTGGTGCATGGCTTCCATGCGTTCCCGTGTCTCTTCCGGTGCGCTCCGCAGCTCCGTGACCGCTGCAAGCAGTTGCTTTTTAATGGATTCGATGTCATGTGGGTTGCATAGGAACGCCTGGTTTAACTCCACAGCCGCGCCGGCGAACTCGCTGAGCACCAACGCGCCCGACCCGTCACCGTGGCAGGCAACATACTCCTTGGCCACCAGGTTCATGCCATCTTTGAACGCGGTAATCAGCATGACATCCGCTGCGGCGTAGATCCCCATGAGCTGGTCTTTGCTGATGGAACGGTGCACATAATGCACTACGGGCCGGCCAATAGACCCGAACCGGCCATTGATGCGCCCCACAGCCTGTTCCACGGCGTGCCGAGCGGTGCGGTAATGCTCAATGCGCTCCCGAGACGGTGTGGCTACCTGCACCAACACCACATCATTGGGGTCCAGTGCGCCGGATTCCAACAGTTCCTCAAACGCCAGTAAGCGCTGCAAAATACCCTTGGTGTAGTCCAAGCGATCCACGCCCAAAATGATGGTTTCTGTATCCGCCAAGCTGTGCCGAATACTCGCCGGATCCGCGTTGTTTGCCTGCGCGATCACCGATGCCGTGTCAATGGAAATGGGAAATGCCGCGACCCCCACTTCGCGGCCATCCGGCACCGAGATGGTTGCCGTGATGGAATTCATCGATGCCTCGCCCTCCACGGCCAGCTGATCCGGCTGCCCAATGTGCGAACCAGTATCGCCCGCCACCTGCCGGGCAAGAGTCAAGAAATTATCGGCGTTGATCTTCAGGTGGAACCCAATCACATCCGCCCCAAGCAGGCCCCGCACAATCTCTTCGCGCCACGGGAGTTGGCGGAATAAGTCGGGAGAGGGGAACGGAATATGCAGGAAAAATCCGATGCGAAGATCCGGGCGGGTCTGGCGCAAAATACCGGGGACAAGCTGCAGCTGGTAATCCTGAACCCATACCGTCGCCCCTTCAGCGGCGACTTCCGCAACTTCCTGGGCGAATTTCAAATTCACCTCACGGTAGGATTCCCACCAATCCCGGTGATACTCCGGCGGCACGATCAAATCGTGGTAGAGCGGCCACAACGTGGCGTTGGAAAACCCCTCGTAAAACTCCTCATAATCCACGGAGGTGAGCTTCACTGGATGCAGCAGCACACCATCATCTGTGTGAAATGGCTCCGGCGCGGCATCTGCCACTCCGGGCCAGCCCACCCAGCAACCACGCTGTTTAGCCAACACAGGTGTCAACGCGGCAACCAAGCCGCCCGGGCTTGGCGTCCATTCCTCCGTGCCGTCCGGATGCGTGGTTAAGTCCACCGGAAGACGGTTCGCTACAACAACAAACTGATTTTCCCCACTCACGATCAGAAACCCAATCTCACATGCCTAGGCTTTTTTGGTCGTTTTCTTTGTGGCCTTCTTGGTAGCCTTTTTGGTCGTTTTCTTTGCGGCCTTGGTGGCTTTCTTAGCAGCCTTTTTGGTGGTTTTCTTCGTGGTTTTCCGCGTACGCTTGGTCGCCTTCTTCGGGGCGTTGGTCTCGGCGTATTCGGCGGCAATCTTGCGGTAGTTCAAGCCCTCAGGCTCCACGCCGAGCATGCTGACCAGCGTGGCGCAATCAAAGAAATCAGCAGAGTAGGTGGCAACAATCCGTCGCGCGGCCTCTGCAGTTTCCGCCTCAACTGCATGTAATGATTCCGCATTGTTCGTGCGGGTATCGGTCACCTTGGGGGGCAAGGATCCTCCTGATGATGTAAAAAGAGCACACGTGTAGACACACCATCGTAGCACTAGAACCAGGGGCACCGCTGCGTCAGACCGCTTGGAAGACCTGTTGAGCGTCCGTGTTAGGAAGATTGATCGCGGGCATGATCCTGGAAGGAGAAACGCCGCAGCTTCCACAACTCACGGTAGTGGTTGAATCCAGGCGGGCGGCGTAGCCTCCGGGCGAACCATTCGCCCAGCACCACGCCTGCGGCCAGCCCAGATGCAATACCCAGCGCCAAGGCCATGTTGGATAGCCCCACCACCATCTGTTCATGTAGCAGGGCATACATTCCCCGGTAAATACTCAAACCAGGCAGCAGCGGAGTAATCCCCGCCACGGCGGTAATCAGCGGCGGAATGAGGAAGCGGCGAGCCAGCAAGCCGCCAGTCAAACCGATGATGGTGGCCAAAATGCCAATGGAAATCACCGGACCCACGCCTAGCGGCACCAGGATAAAATACTGCACAAACGATCCCATGCCGGCTGTCATGCCAGAGACCAGCACAGACGACCACTCGGAATAACACGCAATGGCGAACCCAGCGGCCGCGACGGCACCTGCCGTCACTTTTAACGTGGTCGATGCCAAGTTCGGTGAAACGACGGTTTCCAGCTCCGGCAGTGTCACGCCCAGAGCCGCTGAGGTTTGGATGCCAATACCCACACCGGCCACAATCCCGCCGGTCAGCATCATCGTTTCAAAAAATCGCGCACTTGCTGTTACCGGTGCACCCGTGATGCCGTCCTGAAACGCCTGCACAAGGGTCAAACCAGCCAACATCACCACGATTCCCGACGCCACGACCTGTCCCGGCGCGAGATTCAATCCAGATTCCAAGGCCAAACGGTAGGTCAGTGCGGCTGGAACGGTGGCAACAATCCCGCCGTAGACGTTTTGGAAAAACATGGGCAGGCGTTGCTCATCCAACCAGTTCGCACCACCCACGATGACCACCGCAGAAATGAACGAGGTAGCAGCCACCAACAGACCGCCACCCAACATCACGGCCACCGCAGCGGCCATGAGTGCCCAGCCGAACAGCGACATGCGCCGCCCGTAGCGCGGTGGGGCGGAGGAGAGTTCGTCGAGAATCTTTTCCGCCACGTCCGGTGGGGTGGCACCCGCTTGAATGGATCGGATAAGACGGTCCACTTCAGAGAGTTTGGAAAAGTCCACGCTCAGCCTGCGGACCACGCGGAAAATGCTTACCGGGATTTTCTGAGCGGTACCAATATGCGTGAAAATGGTGATGGTGTTCAGGGTGATGTCCACGTGGCTGTAGTGCAGGCCATAGGCCGAGGCCACCGCATGGATCTGTGCCTTCACGTCGTTGTTGCCGGTGCCGGAGGAGAGAAGAATGTCGCCGATGCGTGCGGCAATGTCCATCACGCCCGACACTTGCGCGGGATCAGTCAGGTCGACGGGGGCCAGTGGGGAGGGTGGGGGAGCGGCTTTCGCGGCGTCGATAGTCGCAATACGTCCCCTGCGGCTAAACAACGCCCTGACCCGATCAACAACTGTGCTCACGCGCTTCAATCCTCACGCCGTAGGGCGACAAAACGGTACCAAGGATTACAACATACCCAGCATCCCTCCCCAGCGCACCACTCGCACACATGAAGCCCCACATTTGCTAAGTTCCTGCAATCAGGTACCATAATCAACCGTGCCCGCAAAAGTGGTCACGTGCTGGAGTGGCGCAATCGGTAGCGCAACGGTCTTGTAAACCGTAGGTTGCGAGTTCAAGTCTCGTCTCCAGCTCTATTTTTCAAGGTCACAGCCTGTTGTTGGGTCGTGGCCTTAATTTTTTTGACGTATTTCTGCACAGCCCCTTGAGCTTGACCCAACGTAAAGGAAGACACTTAATCCCGTGATCGACAACACCGAACTCACTGTTGGGCAGATGGCCGACTACCTGGGTGTGACAACCAGGACGCTTCGGCACTGGGACAACATCGGACTTCTCGTGCCGAGCTTTCGCACCTGGTCCGACTACCGCCTGTATACCGAAGCCGACATTGAGCGCGCCATGCAGATCCTCGTGTACCGCGAGGCGGGTGTTCCGCTGAAAGACATCGAGGAGATGCTCGACAAGCCAGGTACGGTCAAGGAGCATCTGAGAAATCAGAAACGGCTGCTCCTTGAACAGATCGATCACCTGCACGAGATGGTTCGTGCAGTGGACACGATCATGGAAGGAAATCTCACCATGGATGAGAAAGTCGAACTGTTCGGCAAAAAGTGGCACGACTACGAGGAAGAGGCCGAGGCACGCTGGGGCGATACACCCGAGTGGGCACAAGCCCAGGAACGCACCGCCCAGATGACCCGCGAGGACTGGGTCAAGGTTGGAGCGGAAATGGAGGCATTCAACCGGGATGTCGCCGCCGCTAAGGCTGCGGGTGTCGCGCCGGGTTCCGACGCCGCGAAAGAACTCGTGGCACGCCACCGCGCCCAAGTCGAGCGCTACTACGATTGCACCCTGTCCAAGCAGGTGTTGCTGGCCAGGCTGTACGTTGCCGACGAAAGGTACCGTGACATGTACACCAACCCCGAGTACTTGCTGACACTCGTGGAGGCCGAGGCCGCTGCGGCGGGTATTGACCTTCAGTCGGTCGAGTGGGGCTAGAGGGTGCATATAGCCGCTCCTGCCATTCACAGCAACCTTCCAGGAACCGGGCAGCCGCTCTCCAGAGGGGTGGCGCACACTGTCACCTAACAGACAGTGAGATGCCTAGTTGAGGAAGGTTGGTGCCGCCATGAATGGTTTCGTTGCCAGTGTGGTTGCGGCTTCAGTTGCAGTAAGCGGTTTGTTTTTGCAGGTTGTTGAGCCGTCCCCGGCGTCGGCAACCGCGCAGAACATGATTGTTGCTGCGGCGGCAGGTAAGGAATGACACCTGTGGCTGCAGCAACCAGTGATACAAACAATGATTCAATGGACGATATGAGCATCCAAAGCACGTCCAGTAATCAACCACCCACCCGTGTCCTCGTGGTGGATGACGAACCCAACATTGTGGAACTTCTGAGCGTGAGCTTGAAGTTCCAGGGTTTCGAGGTTGCCACTGCGAAATCGGGCATGGAGGCGTTGCGCGTCGCTCGCGACTTCCGCCCCGATGCGTTCATCCTGGACGTGATGATGCCGGGTATGGATGGTTTTGAACTCCTGCCCCGTCTACGCGCCGACGGTCTTGACGGCCCAGTGCTCTACCTCACCGCCAAAGATGCGGTGGAAAACCGCATCCACGGCCTGACCATCGGCGCGGACGACTACGTGACCAAGCCGTTTTCGCTGGAGGAAGTGATTACCCGTCTGCGCGTGATCCTGCGCCGCGGCCAGTTACACACAGAGACGGCGGATGAAGATTCCACGTTGAGCTACGCGGACATTACTCTCAACGATGACACCCACGAGGTAACCAAAGCTGGTGAGATCGTGGAACTCTCGCCAACCGAATTTAACCTCCTGCGCTACCTCATGCTTAACGCCGAGGTGGTGCTGAGCAAGGCAAAAATTCTGGACAACGTGTGGCACTACGATTTCGGAGGGGACGGCAACGTCGTCGAATCCTACATTTCCTACCTGCGCAGAAAAATAGACACCTCCGACCCGCAGCTCATCCACACGGTACGCGGCGTCGGTTACGTGCTGCGCACTCCACGCACCACCCCAAAAACCTAAACCGCCATGACAAAACTCAAAGCACTGCCGTTGCAGACCTGGCTGGTGCTGATCGTGGTGCTTGTGTCCGCGCTGGGGCTCAGTGCCAGTGCGTTCGCCGTCAACGGCATTATGCGTGACTTCGCCTACTCAAATGTGGACAGTAAGTTGCAGCAGGCGTCGAAAAGCTGGCTGGACCGCGGCGAATTCCAGCGGCCGGGGGCAACTCAACAAGGCCCGCCCAGCGACTTCTACGTGCTCAAACGCTTCACCGACGGCACAGTCCTGGAAGTCAACGACGGCTCTGATGCCCCCGATGTCAGCTCCGTGCGTTTCGACGAGCGCCCCACCACCGTCTCCTCCATTGGCAACGGTGACCACGTGCGTTGGCGCGTCCTCGGATTCACCCAAGGCCAAGAACAAACCATCGTGGCGCAAAGCCTGGAGAGGGAAGACTCCCTCCTGCGGCGACTCACCATTGTGCAGGTGTTCATCGGGTTTATCGTGCTGGGCATCCTCGGCCTGGTAGCCATGTGGGCCGTGCGCCGCGCGCTCCGGCCCCTCAAAGAAGTCGAGCATACAGCGCGGGACATCGCCGCTGGTGACCTCGACCGAAGGGTCCCGCAATGGCCCATGAGCACCGAAGTGGGGCAACTCGCTGCGGCGCTGAACATCATGCTCACCCAGCTGCAGGACTCCCTGATGACGGCGCAGCAAAAAGAAGAACAAATGCGCCGCTTCGTTGGTGACGCCTCCCACGAACTCCGCACCCCACTCACCTCTGTGAAAGGCTATACGGAACTTTATCGCTCCGGTGCTACCCAAGACTTCGGCATGGTCGTAGACCGCATCGAAGGCGAAGCCGCGCGCATGACACTCCTGGTGGAAGACCTACTGGCGCTCACACGTGCCGAGGGCTCCCGCATGGAAAAACAACCCGTGGACATGTTTGAGCTGGCCGTTAATGTGGTCAGCTCTGTGCAGGCGGCACACCCAGGGCGCAGTATAGGCATCCACAACGACACCACCGAACCACCCATGGTGATTGGCGACGCCTCGCAACTCCACCGAGTGCTCAGCAACATCGTGGTCAACGGGTTGAAGCATGGTGGGCCAGACGCTGCCGTGGACGTGAACATCCGCAAAGACGGCGACACTATTGTGGTGGCCATCTCCGATGATGGCGTGGGCATGTCACCCGAGGTGACGAGCCACATCTTCGAGCGCTTCTACCGCGCCGACGAATCCCGCTCCCGCGAATCCGGTGGATCGGGGCTGGGGCTGGCTATTACAAAAACGCTGGTTGAGGCGCATGGAGGGTCGATCAGTGTGGATAGCGTGGAAGGGAAAGGATCGACGTTTAGGGTTGCGCTGAAGGCTGTGTAGGTGGTGGGTGGGGCTGGCTAGAACCAGTACGAAATTTCGTACGGTCCCTCCTCGTCGCGGATAGTTTGGCAGGCTAGGCGCTGATCATCCTCAATGTCGTAGGCGCTGAGCACCTGGTTAGCCAGCATGTGTGTCTCCCCGCCCTCGACCGTGCATTGGCAGGCACCACACTCGCCCATATGGCAGGAATACGGGGCGTCCACCCCGGCGTCAAGGAGTGCGTCAAGCAGCACTTTGTCTTTCGGCCAGGCGAAGTAATGAGTCTCGTCCTCAATGTCTACTGTGTGGTGTGCGGGATCGGGGTTGGTTGTGGTGTTGTTGGTGTCTGTGCGAACGGTATCGTTGTCGGCGGGGTCGCTCATAGGTCCAAATGTAGGACAAGGTAAGGGTGTTGTGCTAGGTGGGGTAAAATGATTCTCGAAAACGAACTTAAAGTATCGCGCAAAATAAAGGCGTCCATTAGGTGACAAATATCGATATTATGATAAGCGTCAAAGTATAGTCAAAAAATCTGGTAGTGTGCATAAAAGTCATACAAAAGAGCTTGATTTATATTTTCGGGAAAAGCTGACGCGATTTTCCTGACACGCCCCATCACTAGCAAATTATTCTACTGTTTTAGAGCTAATAAACCCACATAAAGAGACAACCTTGTTTTATCAATATTAGCTTGATTCAACGATGACACTGTCATCGCTTTAGCTGGGTTTATCAAGAAACGTGGCTACCACTCATGTTATCCCGATACCGGCTGCAGGCTAGTCCGACAATGCACGCTATAGGTGATTAATGTGTTGCGGAAAATCTTTTTCTGCACTTGACCCGGAATTAGGCTCTAGGAAAACTAAGGTTTTTTCCTGCTTGCAGCTTTTGACGGTTAATGGCATACTCGGCGGTGTATTCACATTTTGGCAGGAAAGAAGTAGGAAATGAGCCAACGCAAAATTGCTATTTTGTCAATATGTGCAGCATGGTTCGCTGTCCTGTGTGTCATCTTGCTGGGATTTATTATCGGCAAACATCTGGTGGTGCTTATCATTTTTAGTGCCATCAACGCGTTTTTTGTTACCCTGACGTGGGCTATAAGGCTCAGAAATTCGTCGGTGCATTGAGCAGATTACCCGTTAATTGGTGGTTCTAGTGCTTCAACGCAACCAGACTCAGCAACCACCTGAAGCGCCTGTTCAAGAATTTGGGTGTCTTCCATGGTTTCTATCCGCGTGATTCGTCCCCACCTCACGTTCGTGAATTGGAATGCAGTGTTGCTGTACAACTCCCCGTTAGGCAGGTCGCCGCTCACTAAAGACCTAACCGCAACGCGCGTATTCCACGGCCACCCGTTGATTACAACCTCTTGAACGTCGAATCGAATGCCAGGTAGTAGCCGGAAAACTCGCTCCCACCATAGCCTCATGGCGTCCTTGGAGGTTCTGCGTCCTCCCAATGCATGTGTCCCATGGAAGACATAGACAAATGGGTCGGCAAGAGTGTCCAGCATTGGCTGGACGTTGCCCTGGTTAATGTCACGGAATGTGCGTTTAATTCTTCGCCGCACGATCGTTGCATACAGCATCCCTTTCACACCTCCATATCCAGGGCCTTTATTACTGGTCCGGCGAGTTCCGGCATGCGGGAGTGCGGCACGCCGTCGATAGTGATCACGTGTCCGAGCGTGGCGTTGTCGGGGCGGACTATGCGGTCGGCAGTGGAGACGATGGAGACAACCTCAACCCCGTCGGGGATGGTTGCCTCGTGGAAGCCTTTGCCGCGAAGATAGGGCGCCGCAGGCCCGCCGATGGCAGCGGCAATAGGATCGAGCCACGCAGGGTAGTTGACGTTGATGCCTTTGAAGGACGCCCCGAGGCCGACGATGCGTCGTATACGCGGTTGGAATTCGGGGAGGTGGGCGAGGCGTAATCCGAGCAGTCCGCCTTGGGAGTGCCCGACAATGTCGAAGCGTTCGCTGGGTATGGTGCGTGCGAAGTGGGCGATCTGGTTCAGTGAGTCGTCGAGCCGGTCGGTGCCGCGGTGCCCGAATTCGAACCCGAGGGCAGGGGTGCCGCGTTGTTGGAGGGCGCGTGCGGTGGGGCCGAAGTTGCCGGGGGAGCCTAAGTATCCGTGGAGCAGGAGCACCGGGACGTCGTCACGCGTGACAGGAAGGGGAGTGGGAAGGGTGCCTCTGCGTGGGAGGTAGAGGACGAGGGGTTTCATTGCAGTGGCCTTAGTTGTTCGATGGTGGAAATGACGAGTTCGCGGACGCGACGGTCGCGGGGCATGTCTTCGTGGAGGATCACGGCGAGGGGGTAGTAGTCCTGGATCCAACTGTTGTCCACGCCGGGGCCGTCGAGGAAGCCGGACTCGACGGGGGAGACGGTGGTGTCGGTGCGGGTGGCCAGGCAGGTGTATCCGGGGCCGGGCACGGTGTCGCCGTCGGCGTTGAGGTCGGTGAGGAAGTCGCTGCCGACGATTTGCTGCATGCCTGCTGGCCCGAAGTAGTTGTTGATCATGCGGATCATGAAGTCGGCGCTGCGTTCCGAATTGACCAGCACGTTGAGCATGCCGCCGAGGCTGGTGCCGTGATGCGGGCTGGACAGGCTGATCAGGTGCTTGACTTTCGATGCTCCTCCCAGCCGTTTGATCAGGTACCGCGCGAGCACTCCGCCCTGGCTGTGTCCGACAATAATGACCTTTTCCGCGCCGGTAGCGTGGAGCACCTGGTTGATGTAGGCGAGTACTTGCTCGGCGGAGTCTTCAATGGGGTTGGTGGCGCGGTTGCCGTAGGTGGGAATAAACACCGCCCACCCAAGCTCGCGCAGTTCACGCGCCAGTTCCATGTAATCCCCCGTGCTTGCCGACGTCCCGTGCACGAGCACCACGGGCCACGGCCGCTGTGCGCTTGGGGCTGCGCGCCAGTCGTCTTCCACCCACCCCCGGGTGGGAACGCGTGCCCCAAGCGGCTTGCTCATTCTTCCTTCTTAATAGGCGTACCCCGCTTCATTGGTGTCCATGATCGCGCGCAGTTTTTCAGCTGCTTCGTCCATCAGGGCGGGGTCGGTTTCGTCGGCTTTGATGACTTTAGAGAAATCATAGTCGGCCATGGTGTTGGTCGGGAAGACGTGGATATGGGCGTGTGGCACATCGAATCCTGCGATGACGTATCCGGCGCGTTCAGCGTCGAATGCTTCCATGACTGCACGTCCGATACTTTGTGCGACTTCGTTGACTTCGCACCACACGTTAGGGGCAAGATCGGTCCACTTGTCCACTTCCTCAACGGGCACGATCAGGGTGTGTCCATAGGCGAGTGGTTCGATGGTCAGGAACGCGGCGACGGTGTCGTCGCGGTAAATGAAGCGCCCAGGGAGCTCTCCATTGATGATTTTGGTAAATACGCTGCTCATACAATTAAATCTAGTCCCTTAATAGGCAAAAAGCGTAACCGTCACCCAAAAGTAGCGAAAGTGCAACCGAAGCGTTATCGCGTTGTTATAGGATCGTGATTTATATGTCTGATGAGTTATCTTTCTGAGCGTTTCTAGCTCTTGTATGTTATCCAAAACAATACTATTTTCGCAGGTCTGGGGCGTTTTTGAGCGTGTTTCTGGAGTTAATTAATGTTGTCTTGAGTGGTTATTGTGACTTATGTGATTTACTTATATAGAGCTATCCTGTGGGGCCTATGGGGTATTTGTAAACTAAAGTGAATTATAAAGGGATGGCAATGGAGTCGCCATGGTGGTGACTACTACAGGTGGCATGTGCAACTTTCGGAGGTGGTTGCGGTCGAATCGTTCATTTTGAATGGCTAAAATAAGGAGTGAAAATAGGGTATTAGTAGCATGAATGATCAATCAAGTCTAAATGGGTTAGATCGCTTTTATGTTCGACCGATAATGGGTGACATTTCGGGTGCCAAACACCCACGGCACGCCTCCGTGCTGGGCGCTTAACGCCAAACGCTCCACCCCACCACACATCCCAACCTTCACCTACAATATCCGCTCTCGTGCTCCCACTAGCCCATCACATAAACTGGCAGCCATGCGCATTCTTGTTATCGGCTCGGGCGCCCGTGAACACGCCCTGCTCCTTGGACTCTCGCAGGACCCTGCTGTGTCAGACCTCCATGTTGTTCCCGGCAATGCGGGTATGGCTGACCTCGCCACCCTGCATAAGGGCACTGTCACCGATCCTGCCGAGATGACACAGCTCGCAACCTCGTTAGATGTAGACCTGGTTGTGATCGGCCCTGAGATTCCCCTTGTAGCGGGCGTGGCCGATGCGTTGCGTGAGAAGGGTATCAAGGTCTTTGGACCTAACAAGGATGCCGCCCGTATTGAGGGGTCTAAGGCGTTTGCCAAGGATGTGATGGCCGCCGCCGGTGTGAAAACAGCCCACGCCGAGGCGCTTTCCCCCGGTGCCTCCAATGACGACATTGAGGCCGCCCTCAATCGTTTTGGCCCGACCTGGGTGGTCAAGGATGATGGTCTCGCCGGAGGTAAGGGTGTGGTGGTCACGCCAGATCGCGATGCCGCTCGCGCCCACATTGATGCTGTTCACGCCGCTGGCAACCCGGTGTTGTTGGAAACGTTCCTGGATGGTCCTGAGGTGTCGCTGTTCTGCCTGGTAGATGGGGAAACGGTGGTGCCGTTGCTTCCCGCACAGGATCATAAGCGCGTGGGCAACAATGATGAAGGCCCGAATACGGGCGGCATGGGTGCCTACACGCCGCTGCCGTGGCTTCCCAAGGATGGGGTGCAGCGCATTGTTGATGAGGTATGCGTTCCTGTTGCCAAAGAAATGGTTGCCCGCGGCTGTTCTTACTCGGGCCTGCTGTACGCAGGGTTGGCCTGGGGCCAGGACGGCCCGGCTGTGGTGGAGTTCAATTGTCGTTTCGGCGACCCAGAGACCCAGGCGGTGCTCGCGCTGCTGAAAACCCCACTCGGCCAGTTGTTGGCGTCTGTTGCGGAGGGCACCTTGGCTGAGCAGCCGCCTTTGGAGTGGGAGGATGGTTACGCACTGACGGTGGTGTTGGCCGCCCAGAACTACCCCGATTCCCCCCGCACTGGCGATGTGATCACGGGTGCCGAGAACCCCGCAGTCCTCCATGCCGGTACCGCACGCAACGCCAACGGTGAATTGGTGTCGGCAGGCGGCCGTGTGCTCAATGTTATTGGTACTGGCCCCACACTTACCGACGCCCGCGATGCCGCCTACGCGGTCCTCGGCACCATCTCTCTCGACGGCAGCCACTACCGCTCCGACATTGCTCTGCCCGCTGTCGAAGGTCGAATCTCGGTATAACCATGAACGCACAACCCAGCCAGCGTAGCCACGTCGACCCCTTCCGGGTGATGCAGATCCTCGGCCAAACCGACGAAAAATCCCTGGTGCTGTGCGTCGGCCAACCCTCCTCTGGTGCCCCTACCCCCGTTATCCGCCGGGTACAGCAGGCACTTATCGACGCCCCGTTGGGTTACACTCCCACGCTGGGCACCGACGAGCTGCGCGCCACCATCGCGGATTGGCACAATGCCACCTATGGCGTGACTACTCGCCCCGAGAACGTGGTGATCACCACCGGCTCCTCCGGCGGTTTCGTGGCGCTGTTCTTGGCGGCGCTTGATCATGGGGACACCATCGCTATGTCACGGCCTGGTTACCCCGCCTATCGCAACACCCTCCAAGCACTCGGCGCGCAGATCGTGGACCTACCCTGCGGACCCGATACTCGTTTCCAGCCCACAGCCCGCATGCTTGCAGAGCTGGACACGGTACCCAAGGCGGTGATCGTCACCAGCCCCGACAATCCTTCCGGCACTATCATCGACCCCGATGAACTCCGCGCTATCGCTGAGTGGTGTGACGCCAACGGCTGCCTGCTCATTTCCGACGAAATCTACCACGGCATCACCTACGGCAGAACCTGTGCCACCGCGAGGTCCTACTCCGACCAGGCTGTTGTTGTGGGTTCACTCTCCAAGTTCTTCTGCATGACCGGGTGGCGTCTGGGCTGGCTCATTGTCCCTGATCATCTCGTCGAGCCCCTGGAAAACCTGCAGGCTAACCTGGCGCTGTGCCCGCCCGCAGTCTCCCAAGTCGGGGCAGTCGAAGCTTTCAGTGAGGAGGCCCGCCAGGAACTCGCGCAGCGTGTGGAACACTACGCGGCTGCCCGTGATGTGCTGCTAGAAAAACTGCCCTTCACCAGGTTCGCTCCACCCGACGGTGGCTTCTACCTATACATCGACATTTCCGAGTACACCGACGATTCCGAACAGTGGTGTCGTGACCTGCTCCGGGAAACCGGCGTGGCCGTCGCGCCGGGTGTGGATTTTGATCCCATTGATGGGCACCGCTACATACGCATCAGTTTTTGCGTGGATGTGGATGTGATTGAACAAGCATGTCAACGCATCACAGAGTTTTTGCGCGCGCGATAAATAAACCGATTTTATGAGGGGAACGTTGAGCGCTTCAAAGGACTAGCTAGCACGACGACCACTCGGCTCATCGCCGAGTTTTGCAATCGCGGAGGCGCTGGTGGCCGCTGCGGCATCGAGCCATGTGGGGATGTCAGAACCAATGTGGGGACGCACCAGCCCGTAGGGGCATTGCCGGGTCGCCAGCGTCAGTAGTTCAAGGTGATGGTTGGAGGGCGTGTCAAAACGCCGGATCGCCAGCTCTGAGAGTGCTTGGGTGGCGGAGTCGTTGATGTGCGCGACGTCGCTACGCAAATTATCCGGGCCATCATTGGCGAGCCTGGTTTGGCGAAACAGGGTCATGGCAAGCGCGTCCTGTGGGTTGTCGCGGCAAAACGTCACCACGTGCACCGCTGCCGATTGGATGGCGGTGTCTGGGTCGGGGAGGGTATAGGCGGTGATCAGACCAACATGAAAACGCTTAATTGAGCGGATCCAGAGCGTAGCTAGCAGCTCCTCACGTGAAGCAAAGCGATGATAAATCGATCCGGTTGGTCCACCGATTTCCTGAGCAATGTCAGACATGGTGAGATTCTTCCCGCGTAACGCGAGAGTACGGGCGGTGCCGTCTAAAATATCATCGGAACTAAAACGCACTGGTCTAGCCATGCTTTCATATCATAGTTACGCTTGGAAACATGACATTTAGAACTAAAAATTTAAAAAATGTTGCCGCATGGTTGTGTTTAGCCTGCGTCCTGCCGTCAATGATCTGGCGCATTGCAATGATTAGTGGCGTGAACACGGGTTTTGCGTTCGCAGACATGTATCAAGACGGCCCAAATCTCCGTTATGTGCTCACTTTGGAAGCGCTGCAATTAATTGGTGGCCTACTCAGTATGGGGTTAACCATTGATTGGACAATGTGGCTTCCACGGTGGGTTCCACTCACTCTGGGGGCACTCGGAAACGCTGTTTTGTACCTGATTCTGGGGCCACTCCTTGTCCGTTTTTCTGCTTCTTGGCTTGGGCTGAGTGATAACCCCACCCCCGTTGACGGCATGAGTGGGCTACACCTGTTCTGGCTTATCATCGCTTACGTACCGCTGTTCTTCTGGCCGGTGTGCTTGAGCGTGGCGCTCTATACCTATTACAAGCGTGCCGGGAACCCCACCCGCGCCTAAAATGCCATGCGATAATGGGCGACGTGGCTGAAAAGAAGAAAATCGCAAACGTACTGTCCAATCGCTATGCCTCCGCAGAATTGACGGAGCTGTGGAGTCCTGAGGCGAAAATCATCATGGAGCGCCAGTTGTGGATTGCCGTGATGAAAGCCCAAAAGGATCTCGGGGTGGATATTCCTGTGGAGGCAATCACTGCCTACGAGAACGTGATCAACCACGTGGATCTGGCGTCTATCGCAGAGCGGGAGAGGGTGACCCGCCATGATGTGAAAGCCCGCATCGAGGAGTTCAACGCCCTGGCTGGCTATGAGCATATTCACAAGGGCATGACCAGCCGCGATCTCACAGAGAATGTGGAGCAACTGCAGGTGTGCCGTTCGCTGGAGTTGGTGCGCGATAAGGCCGTGGCCGTGGTGGCGCGAATAGGGGCGCGCGCGGGGGAGTACCAATCCTTGGTGATGGCGGGCAGGTCTCATAACGTGGCAGCGCAGGCCACGACGCTGGGCAAACGTTTCGCGTCTGCCGCTGATGAGATGCTGGTGGCCATCGAACGTGTGGAGGAGCTGCTGCGCAGGTACCCGCTGCGCGGGATTAAAGGCCCGATGGGGACGGCCCAGGACATGCTGGATTTGATGGGGGGCGATGAAAACAAGCTGGCCTCGTTAGAGACACGTGTGGCTGATCATCTTGGTTTCCGTCGCGTGTTTGACTCGGTGGGGCAGGTGTATCCGCGGTCGTTGGATTTTGATGTGGTTTCGGCACTGGTGGAGTTGGGCGCGGGGCCGTCGTCACTGGCCACGACGATTCGTCTGATGGCGGGCAATGAGGTTGTCACGGAGGGCTTCAAAGAGGGGCAGGTGGGTTCATCGGCCATGCCGCACAAGATGAATGCCCGCTCGTGTGAGCGCGTGGGTGGTATGCAGATTCTGCTGCGCGGTTACCTCACGATGGTCGCTGATCTTGCTGGTCAGCAGTGGAATGAGGGTGATGTGTTTTGTTCGGTGGTGCGTCGTGTGGCGCTGCCGGACGCGTTTTTCACCATTGACGGCATGTGCGAGACGTTCCTGACGGTGCTAGATGAGTTCGGTGCGTTCCCGGCAATGATCGAGCGTGAATTGGAGCGCTACCTGCCATTTTTGGCCACAACCAGGATTTTGATGGCGGCGGTGCGCGCCGGTGTGGGCAGGGAAACTGCACACGAGGCCATTAAGGAGAATGCTGTTGCGGTGGCGTTGAATATGCGGGAAAACGGCGCGGAGCAGGATTTGATTCAACGCCTGGCTGACGATGACCGTATTCCACTCACTCTGGAGCAGTTGCAGGATGCACTGGCGGACCGTAGCGTCTTCATCGGTGCTGCGGAAAGCCAGGTGGCGCGGGTACTTGCGCGCGTGAACGATGTTGTGTCCCGCCATCCAGAGGCCGCTGCCTACAAGCCCGGCGAGATCCTTTAACGACGCTTTTCGACGTCCCGCTACCCTCATTTGTGCCCATCTTTGGCATGTTTAAAGGTGGGCTTTGGCACATCGCAAGGTGTCGCATGGCATTGGGTACTACACGGGGCTAAAGTGTTTACTCATGCGTCCTGAATTGTCCTCGTACAACCACCTCGCAGCAGGTAAGGTTCGCGAGATTTACGAGATCGACGACGACAACCTTCTTATGGTTGTTTCTGATCGAATTTCTGCATATGACCACGTCCTTGACACGGAGATCCCGGATAAAGGGCGCGTGCTCACCGCGATGACCGTCTTCTTTTTCGCTAACATCGACTTCCCCAATCACCTCGCCGGTCCGGTAGACGATCCGCGCATCCCCGAAGAGGTTCTTGGTCGGGCGCTTGTGTGTAAAAAACTAGACATGATCCCCTTTGAGTGCGTGGCGCGTGGTTACCTCACCGGCTCAGGGCTTGCCGAGTATCAGGAAACCGGAACCGTCTGTGGCATTCCGCTACCTGCGGGTCTGCGTGAATCGTCGAAGCTGCCCGAGCCTATTTTCACTCCCGCGACGAAAGCGGAGTTGGGTGACCATGATGAAAACGTGCCGTTTGAAGCGGTCGTCGAAAAGCTGGGTGAGGCGCGGGCGAATGAGCTGCGCGAGGCCACGCTGAGTATTTATAAGCAGGCAGCGGCCCTTGCGGAAGAACATGGGCTGATCTTGGCTGACACAAAGCTGGAGTTCGGTATCGATGCGGATGGCAAGCTTGTGCTGGCCGATGAAGTGCTCACGCCTGATTCCTCACGCTACTGGCCCAGCAGCGACTATGTGGAGGGGAAGACGCAGCCGAGCTTTGATAAGCAGTATGTGCGCAACTGGCTGAACTGTCCTAAAGCCGGATGGGATCGTAATGGCATGGCGCCTCCGCCGAGTCTTCCTGGTTCAGTGGTGGAGGCGACTCGCGAGCGTTACATTGAGGCGTATGAGCGTATTTCCGGTAAGAAATTCACCACGTGGATTGGGTCCTGCGCTTAGCTGAGCTAAGAAAACTCATATATATTTTAGGCCAGGCTTGCCTAAAATATATGGCTGCATCTAAGCTTCATTCTCAGATGTGAAGTGCATCATTGAGAGGAGCCTTAAGGTGAAAAGTTACACAAAGATGGTGGCGGGTGTCGTCGTTGCTGCCTGCACCATCTTCGTTAGCGCATGCGGCGGGGGAACAACGTCGAACGGCGAGGGTGGCAGCAGCGCAAGCGGTAACGCCGCCAACAATGCGGCGTTAACAGTCACGGATGTGCAAGGACGCGAAGTAAGCTTTGATAAGCAGCCAGAACGCATCATCCTGGCAGAAGGACGCGGGGTATTCGCAACCTCAATTCTGGACAAAGACAAGCCCTTCGACAAAGTCGTTGCCAGAGGCTCCGACCTGAAAACAGCCGCACCGTCCTTCTACGAGGAATTGGAAAAAGCTGTCCCAGAGACAAAAGACATCCCCGAAATCGGCAATATGGCTAAGGGGGACGTGACTGTAGAAAATCTCCTGTCCTACAACCCGGACGTCGTGATCATGACTGCCGACCACTATAAAGCCTCTGAAACCAACGGTATGCTCACCAAAATGGATGATGCCGGGATTAAGTACGTAGTCACCGACTTCCGTCAGCATCCGCTCACCAACACCACCAAGTCCATTGAGCTGCTGGGAAAGATCTTTGATAAGGAAGACAAGGCGGAAGCCTTCAACAAGGACTGGACCGATACAGTAGATCGCGTCAAAGAAACCGCAGCGAAAGCTGACAAGAAGCCCAAGACGTTCCTCTGGCGCGCTGCGGGCTGGAATGACTGCTGTGCCACGGTCAAAGAAAGCAACCTTGGCGAGCTGGTCAACGTGGCTGGTGGCGACAATATGGGCGATCATATCCTCGACTCGGAATCCGGTGACATCACACCCGAAAAAGTCATTGCTGAGCAGCCTGAGAAGATCATTGCCACCGGTGGATCGTGGGTAGTTAAGCCCGACAAAAACATCCAGGTTCCCTATGTGACTCTTGGATACAAGGCCAACGAAGAGGAGGCCAAGCAAACCCTTGAGGGTCTCACCGCAACGCCAGGTTTCGACCAGCTGGACGCCCCCAAGAACAAGGAAATGTACGGT
>ERZ773072.32-NODE-32-length-84680-cov-11.223480_pt1 | contig 84680 bp, 79 predicted proteins | sample MGYA00580617_ERZ773072 | MGnify/ENA primary metagenome ERZ773072 (study PRJEB29015, sample SAMEA2737970) | human oral metagenome | biome: human oral; feature: human-associated habitat; material: dental | place: China | collected 2122 ...
GCCTCTCCAACAAAGATAATTCTATCCTCTAAAAGTCTAGAATAAATATCATATGCTCTCTCTCAAGCTTTAGTTTTTTCAATAATTGTAGGGATCAAGGTCATAAGCCATAAATATACAAAATAAAAACAAATCAGAAATCTGATTTCTTCATTTTTTTGAGAGTATCGTTTTACTTTCAAATTTCAACTTGAAATTTAGAACAAAAACGATACTCATTAGATATTCAAACCTTTATTTTTATAAAAGAAAAAAATGAAAAAACTCTGAATAGGTCTTATTTGAACTATGCTGGTTATTTGATGAAGTGCTTTTGCAACAAACACTACGAAACCAACAACAGCTCAGATCAACTCTTTGAGTTCGAAACTTGAAAGTAATAAGACTAAGCTACTTAATAGTTTGGAAAATAGCAAGACTAAGCTTAAATCTATTGCAGATGAAGCGAAAAAATTCGCAGATACAACACTTTTTGATGCTGCAAGTTGCCTCGGTGCAATTCCAAAAGAAGATCAGAATCTTGACTACAATAAACTAACTGACAATCTTAAAACTAGTATTCTCAACGAATATATTGGACTAGATGGAGATATCAAGAGATATGGACTACAATTAAAGGATACTGATCCTATTCTGCTAGGTAATACCTTGGATAATTTCTATAATCAAAATGCCATCAAAATCACTAACCTAGAAAATGAATACTACCTCAAGTCTGGGAAAACAAAGGCAACCTTCTTAGAATATGTAAAAAACAATCAAGATCTTCTTAATGGGCTTGCTCAGAAACTTGATATCATTAAAAATGTAAACAAATATGCTGATGCCGTAAGCGGAGCTTTTTCTGGATTAAACAATGCTATCAATAGCCACTCAAGTCTTTGGACAAATATGAATAGAATTAAAGATCAGACTCTCTCGAATATAAGTATGGATTTTGATACAACTATCGGGGAGATGATCAGTAGCCGCAATCCTAGTCCTGACATTCAGGCAAAATATCAGATTCATAAGGATAATTTTATGAGAAAGATGACATCTGAGGCAAATAAGTCAGTATATTATATCTTTTCAGCATTCTTCGACTATGATAAATATGCAGAACTTATGGGAAAGCAGGAAGATATCAGGAAGAAGTTTTATACCACATCAGGAGAGGTAAATTGCAGTCTTCTCCTAACAACAAGCGTAAATTTCGCAAGCTATACTCAAGACCTTGAATCAACAGCAGACACTCTTAAAAAAGGATTGGAAGAAATTACTGCTGGTATCAAGAACTGAAAGGTAAAGCTGAAGGATTTAGAAGCTATCGCAATGGATACTTTTAATAAAACAATCACAGGACTTGGGGAGCAATTAAGAAGAGATTTCAGGTTAATGTTAGAAAGTGACACACCAGCTCAAAAACCTGAAACCAATACATGAGCAGTTACAGAAACAGGTTCTCAATCAACAGATATCCCTGCTCAACCACAGCAACCTACTCCATCAGAGCAAACTCCCGCCCCTTCAAAAGCTGCAACATTTACTCAGACTTTTAAAAAAGGACAATACCATCAGCAGGTAAAAGCTCTTCAGACCCACCTTACTAACTGGTGATTCTATAAAGGAGCGATTAATTGAGTCTATGATAGAGCCACAATCGAAGCAGTATATCAATTCCAGCTTAAAAATGGAGTAATTACGGGGAAAGAAAAAAATAAATCTGGATATGGACGATTTGGTCCACAAACTAGAGCAAAAATCAACAGTATGATTTAAGAATAATGCCATCTCATGCAATATAAGAAATGATTTACTCTTTTAGAAATGCTCCTGGTTGTCATCATATCCGGGAGCCTTTTAACAACGATTTATTCCGTTATGATTACTCTGCCAAGAGTAAAGCATTTTAATGATGCAAGACAGGCACTTATTGAAGAGACAAACAGTGTGATAAGCAGATTTGCTGAGCTTTTTCAGGACTACACCATTGATTATGAAGAATATTTTAATAGGTCAAAAGTCTGACTCTGAGAGACCAACTGACATTATTCAGCTTTTTCTGCCTTTTGAAACCAGAATAAAATTATTGTCTGAGGAGTAAACGAGCAGGCAAAGCATAGAATAAAATACTGCTCTAGCAATAATGACATCATACAGGGGAAATATTATGACTTAGCAAAATGTAAGGCTGGAGGAACCGTTACAGGTATGCAATCTTTTGGACAATACAAGATGCTTTTCCGAGATGTAGGAACTGACACCGACGGAAAAGATAGAATCAATCCAATCATCAATAATACAGGAATCCCAGATCCTAACAATAACTTTCAAGAAGTTGGAGACTCAGACGATAGAGACCTAGGAGAATGACCCTCAGCCATTCCAGTCGATCCTAAGGAGATTTACCTCATTTCCCATGATGGGCAAAGAAGGATTTTCTTGAGGCTGAATACAAGACCTGATAGCTCAACGTCTATCCAAATTTTGAGACTTAGAGGATTTGATGCCGGTAGTGAGCATAAATTCGATCCGAATGACCCTAAAACCTATGATTGAGAGATTGATACTTGGGCTTGTGATTATGGACAGGGATTCCAGTGTAATGGGACCGTAGTATGAGATTGAGATACATATAAGCGTTACAAACTTGCGAACGGTATAGATGATGGTCGGGTTAATCTTTTTGATTCAAACATCTCAGTTAAAAGCTGGAAGATTCACATAGCACCAAATACAAATCCTGACTATGCCTGGAAGACTAAAGACATTCAAATCAATCCTTATCTCAGTATTTCGCTAACTACAGAGTTAAATTATAACAAATGGAAGCAAAAACTCTGAAATATGCTTTCTGGTTACACTTATAGTTTGAAAGGAGTCTATGATACAAAGTGATTTTACCTTAAGTAAACACTATTATTTCTACTATGAAAAGCCTACTCACTCAAAAAAAGCATAAAGCAAGAGGAAATCAGTTTTTTTCTCAACTAAAGTCGCACCCTTGGGTTTCATCTTTTTTGGAAAGCAAAGAAATGCAACTCATTGCTTTTTTTTGTTTCCTTTTTTTTGTTATTATTTTAAGGCTTTTTCAGCTTCAGGTTATTGAGTACGATGAATATAACGCCATTTTGAGTAAGCAACATTACAGAGAATCGCTTCTCAAGCCAGAAAGAGGGAATATCTATGCATTAGATAAGTGAGGACATCCCGTAAAGCTCACAGAAAATATTACTCTCTATGACCTTGCCGTGGATCCTAGAGAGCTTGAGGGAATTATCTCGGGATCTAATATCCCTATGAAGACCCGCTTTATAGAGATTATCACGCCTGTTCTTTATAAGCATCTTTGTGAAGTTAATGGAATGTCTCCAGTAAATTCTACCGACTGTGTAAAAAATGTTGAACTTTTTGCCGGAGTAAGCCTCCTTCCTAAAAAACCAGAACTTTTCTATTTTTGAAGCTGATCTGAGTCTCCAGAATATCAGAGTTTTAATTTTGAGGATTATGAGAAGAATTTCGAGAAGGTAGTAGCTCAATTTTCAAAGGAGAAGGCTCTTGAACTCATAAAAAACAAACTTGATCAAAAGATAAAAATCTGAATAAAAACTCAGAATTATCTTTGATATTTTACTGAACCGAAATTTTTAGAGGAACTCGCTGCAAAGCAGCTTCCTTATGTGCATATTATCGCAGATCATTATGTATATCTAGAACCTTCAACCATGATTGATCCTGGGCTCGCTCAAGCGACGATCGAGGCTCTACTAAAAAAATGGAAATATCCTATTTGAAGTCAGTTTGATACTCTTTTCAAGCCACAGGAATGGAAATATATTAAAATTATTTCTGGATTAAGTCCAGCTCTCGCCCAAGAAATCAGAGAGCTTAAAGTGAAACACAAATGAGAACTTTTAAAAATTGAGAGAAAAACTCAAAAAAAGGAGCCAGGAATAGAGTCAACCAAGAAGGAGAAATTGGTTGCAACTCCAGTTCTTTACGGACTCGTTCTAGAACCTTATACTATGAGATACTATCCCTATGGGGAATTTATGGCGAATATTCTGGGATATGTTGATAGATGAGGTACTGCTTATTACTGAGTTGAGCAATACTTTGATACGAGATTGAGGGGGAAGAAGTGAGAAATTAAATGAAGAACCTCTGCTTGGCTTGGAAATGTGGGTGCAAATGAGTTTGAAATCGTAAATCCAACAAATGGAAGCGATATTTATCTGACTATTGATATTGGACTTCAGAAGGAAGTTGAGAGACTTGCAAAAGAACAACTAGAAAATGTAAAAGCCGATGCAATCTGAATTTTGGTTACTGATGCAGAAAACGGAGAAATTAGGGCATCTGTCAGTGTCCCTAGTTTTGATCCGAATAATTATAATGACGCATATACACTAATGCCACTCGGCAGAGAAAATAGAGAAATCATTGATAATCAAACGTACATTGATATTCCTGTATACGTCCACACTGGAGGAGAATATAAGCTAGCAAATTTGACAGAAAGGAAGCAAGAAGACCTCAAAAAATATATTGCTAAAAATATCTATTGAGCTCAGGTTTTCGTTGATAAAAACATCACCGTCCCATTTGAACCAGGAAGTATTTTTAAGGCATTTACCGTAGCAATCGGAATTGATACTGATGAGATGAACTTTGATGAGCGCTATGTTGATGAGGGATCAGTAAAGGTCTGAATATATACGATCAAAAATGCAACAAAAACCTGTATGGGAAATCATAATTTTCTCCATGCACTCGTCTATTCATGTAATGTCTGAATGGTAAAGATTGTGCAAAGAGTAGGAAAATATGTCTTCTATAACTATCTAGGGAAACTCGGTTTTTGAGAATTAACAGGAATTGAACTTGCAGAAGAAAAGCCATGATTCATTGACAAAGTAAATCTTGTTTCTATGGCCAGATTTTTGAATAATGCGTTTTGACAAGGACTTACAACGACTCAAATTCAACTAGCTGCAGCCTATGTAGCGCTGGTAAACTGATGAGAATACATCAAACCAACAATCATCGGAAACATTATTGATCCATCAAATACGGAAAATAGCTATAATAAGTATCAAAATAGTAATAAAATCTTTAAATCTGAGACCTCAGAACAAATAAAAAAAGGACTCTTTAATGTAATTAATACCAATCCAGAACTTAGTAGTGCAAACCTTTCAGGACAAAAACTCTGAGCTAAATCTGGAACAGCCCAAATTTCATTTAGAGGAAGATATCAAAGAGGAGAAGGATGGACAAATGGTACCTTTGCCGGTGTAATTTCAACAGAAGATCCAAGATATGTAGTTAACATCTGGATTCGTCGTCCAAGAAAAAGCCAATGGTGAGGTTCTACCGCAGGTCCTATCTTTAGACAAATTGCTCAATATCTTCTCACCTATGATCTCTAGAATTTATCTTAGTTTATAGTTATGTACAGCACAAACCTCTCAAAACTTATGATCAGTGACTACTTTTTTGAACTTATTAAAGAAGAAAAGATCCATTTTGATTGGATTATTTCAGATTTTCCCTTTGAGAAACCGCAAAATAACTTTATTCTCTTCAATAGCAACTTAGATACTCTTCTCTTGGAAAATAAAATCAAAAAATCTGACCATATCTGTATAATTCCTGATCAGCTTCCTATGTCTTTACTGTGAAATGAAATCTTTTGATACGAAAATATAATCTTTATCTGCCCATTTTCTGGTATCAGCAGTATTGGTCATAAAATCAGCCCAGAACTCAACCAAATTAGTATGTTTGAGAGCCAAAAGGTCGAGAATTGGTTCCCTTTTGATATGCAAACGCTGATCAAAATTCTGAAAAAAGACTGACTGCATGCCATCCATCTCGTCAACCAAGAAATCGCTGAGAATATCTATGAGATTCAAGCAGAAGAAGAGCTCGCCATTGTAGATAAGGCCTTAATAGACCAACCAGAAGAGATTCATCTCATCAATAATCCTGAAGCAGAAATCCTTGTCATTGGACTGTGAAATTACTTTGAAGAACTGGTGAAACTCTCTGAATATCTTCTTCATCAAGAAGAAAGTTATCACTTCCTAGCCCTCGCCTGCATGGGAAAATTAAGTTCTGAAGAGATAAAACTTCAGGCTAAAAAAGCTAAAAAAATTATCCTTCTTCTTGATCAACAATACTCTCCTGAGCTCCAGAATCTCATCACACAAAAGCTCAATACTCAAGGAGAAAAAATCAGAATTTTATCCCCTCTTTACACAAAGCTAACAACTACACTTACAGATTATCAGTTAGAACAAACCGAGTTTGATGCAGAGCACCTAGCTGAACGTGTTAAAAATAGCTAAAATAAAACAAGAACTCTGATTTCAGAATTTTACTTGATTTTATAGATAGCTTTAGTATACTCGGAAATCAGTATGAAAAACCTTTTATTTTATCGATCTAGATAATGTCCATTGAAGAAAAACTTCACAAAAAAATGGTCAAAATAATGCTCGGTGGCGTCGTAAAACTTGAAACTCCACCAAAAGAAAAAAAAGGCATGCTCTCAAATCTTAAAGACTGTATCAAACTTAGGATTAAGAGAATACAAGCTTTTTTTCAGTCAGGGATTGATGAAATGCAAAGAGATATGTGAAAAACAAAAAAATCTAAAAAAACTGAATAAATCAGTATTTTAGCTTCTATCAACTAGCATAATGGCAACAAGCTTGGAAACGATCGTATCTTGGGCAAAGAGAAAAGGATTTGTTTACCCTAACTCTGAAATTTATTGAGGACTAGCAAACGCTTGGGACTTTTGACCCTATGGAGCATTACTCAAAAAAAATATTTCTGATCTTTGGATAAAGCACTTTACTCAACAGAGAGATGATGTAGTTTTTATGGATACTGCAATTATTGCGCACCCAACTACTTGGAAAGCTAGTGGTCATCTAGATTCTTTTTCTGATGCATTGATTGATGACAAAAAAACTGGTCAGAGATTTAGAGCTGACAAGATCATAGAAAACTACTTTGAAGAGATAAGAAACGGGCTTAGTGATGAAGAACTAACGCTAAAGCTTTGAGTAAAAAATCTCTCTCCAGAATCACGAGGAAATGAAGGAATGAGAGCATTTATCGTTGAATATATTCCAAATAATCCAGATACAAAAGAACCTGCAGACTGGACTGAATGTAGAAATTTCAACCTTATGCTAGATTCTCATCTTGGACCGGTAGCAAATGATGCCAGCAAAGTGTACATGAGACCTGAGACCTGTCAATCACTTTTCACAGACTTCAAAGCAGTCTTGGATACTACAAGAGCTAGAATCCCATTCGGATTAGCTCAGGTTTGAAAAGCTTTTAGAAACGAGATTACTCCAGGGCAATTTCTCTACAGAACAAGGGAATTTGAACAAATGGAGATTGAGTACTTCGTTCCAGCTGATCCAGAAAAAGCTATGGAAATTTACAATCAGTGGAAAGCTGACTGTATGCAGTATTGGACTGAAGTTATCGGAATTAATCTAGAAAATCTAAGATTCAAGGATCACGAAAAACTTGCTCACTATGCAGCAGCTGCAGTTGATGTAGAATATAGATACCCTCGAGGATTTGGTGAGATTCAAGGAATTCACAATAGAACCAACTTTGATCTCTCTCAACATCAAGAATTTAGCGGAAAAGATATGCAATATTCTGATCCATTCACAGGAGAAAGATATATTCCACGATGTGTGGAAGCTTCTTTTGGACTCGGTCGTCAAGTAATGGTTGCAATGCTTGAGTTTTACGACGAAGAGACACTAGAAAATGGTGAATCTCGTGTTGTCGTAAGATTCCCAAAACAACTTGCTCCAATCAAGTTTGCGATCCTTCCACTAATCAAAAAGGATGAAGATCAAGTTGTCCTCGCAGAACAAATCTTCAGATCTCTGAGCAAGGTATGTAAATGTGAATATGATGACAGTGGTGCAATTGGAAAAAGATATAGAAGACAAGATGAAATCTGAACTCCATACTGTATCACCATTGACCACCAGAGCAAGGAAGACAATACTGTTACTCTCAGAGAAAGAGATTCAATGGAACAAATTAGAGTGAAAATTGAAGACCTCAAAAACTATTGCTCATTCTAAATATAGAGTTTTCGAGATAGAAATTCAGAAACGAAAAAAGCCAGATTTTGGCTTTTTTTGTTATTGAAGACTAGCGATTATTCAGTTTTTTCATTTTGCTTCTTTACCTTTTCATATCCGAGCTGCCCACAAGCTCATTTTGCCTCTCTTCACATAGAATCACGCACGGTAACTGTGATACCACCAGCCTCGAGAATATCCTTAAACTTCATAATAGTCTTCCTTTCACTTTCTTGAAGATCAATAGCTGGATTCTCATTGTAAGGAATGAGGTTGAGGTGAGCGAGCCTATTTTTAAGCAGTTTTACGAGTCCATGAGCGAGCTCAGGCTTATCTGTCATATCCTTGATCATGATGTATTCGTAAAAAATTCTATTATCAGTAGCCTTTACGTAGCGGTCAATTGCCTCCATGAGCTGATCTAAAGGATAAGCTTTCGCAATTGGCATAATCTGGTTTCTCAATTCTTGATCTGGGGAATGGAGAGAAACCGCAAGCTTTACTGCCACCTTGTCTTCTATCAGTTTATCGATTCATGGGACAATACCACAGGTCGATATCGTAATATGCCTCCTACTCAATGAAAGTCTATCTTGAGCAAGCATGATTTCTAGCGATTTTCTCATATTATCATAATTGAGAAGTGGCTCACCCATACCCATAAATACCACATTTCTGACTGCATGATTGGTTCCATCTTCTTTTTTTCCGAATCTCTTTTTAACATAGGCATTAGCAAAAAGAATCTGAGAGATAATTTCTTCTCGAGTAAGGTCTTTTTTAAATCAGAGCTTTCCTGTTACACAAAAAATACAATTCATTGCACATCCAACTTGAGAGGAAATACAGAGCGTAATACGATTGAGTTTTGGCTGATTACCTTTGACATATTTTTCATTTTGCCAATGGTACATTAGGATTGCTTCAATCAGATTTCAATCTTTTGTTTTGAATGCGAACTTGGTTGTATCTTCAGCTTCAACTGTCTCAACAAGCTCAATCGCAAGCGGAACAAAATCTTTTTGCAATTCAGATTTAAGATCTTTTGAAAGCGTTGTCATCGCATCTCGCTCAATGTTTTGATTTTTATACATTTCAAAAAAGATCTGCTTTACCTTGAAGGGTTGGAGTTTATGTTCTTTTGCCCATTCATTGAGTTTCCCTTCATTGAAAAGTGCTGGTTTATGTAATGGCATATTTTCTGTCATTAGCTTCTCATAGTGCGTTTAAAAATTTACCTCAGAAGTATAAGAAATTCCTCACCAATAGCAAAGAAAAATCTAGATAAAAAGAAAAAAATCTGACTTTTCTCACTTGATAAGCTCATTCTAAACTATTGAAAAAAAGCACCAAAACACTATATTTTGTGGGTATTTTATTTTTTCTTTCATAGTTATGAAACTAAGAAAATGGATGCTCTATGTTCTCATCACACTCTTTGTGCTGATTGGGATAGAGTGATTTATCTCATTTATGGGAAATCATAGTTATTACGGTGAAATGGTATTCTCTGGAAAACATTTTACGATGATTTTGAGCATGCTTTTGTGTGCTTATTTCCCTATTTACTATCTACAAAAAGCAAAAACGCCTTCGTTCCTCGGACTTGGATTGAGACTTTGAGGAGGACTTGTTGGATTTAGCTTTTTGCATGCATGGATCAATGGAACATTGCTAGGTTTCTGAGCTTTGCTCCTTCAAAGTTTCAATGTTGCATTACTGTATACCTTAGGAGTAAGTCTAATTTTTCTTCTTTTTGTACTTTGAAATTTTATCGTTAGAAAACTTCGCCTCTTTAAAACTATTAGATGGCAAGAGACATTACTCACATTTGGAATTGGACTCGTAGTATTTCTTGTTTTGATGCAAATATTGATGGGGGTAGGAATCTTTAGTTCTCGATTGCTTTGGATAATCGTTACTGGACTTGCAGTACTTAGCTATTGGGAGATAAGGCACTTGAAGTCACATACTCAAGCATTAGGTCAGGTTTTTATCGATTTTCAAACTTTGGCAAAAAAACCAAGAATATGATGGATTATTGTACTTCTTGCTTTATGTTCGGTTGGGTATTTCTATTTTGGATTTGATCACTCTTACATTCCTTATCCAACAGCACGAGATGCAAATCACGAATACATGTATACGCCAAAGGTAATCGCTGAACATGGTGGGATTCTCCGAGGAAATTCCTGAGCTGCTAGTGCAATGCCGTATCTTTGGCATGGATTTATCGCATTTGCTTTCTCTTTTTTCGCTCCACTAACTAAATTTCTTAATATTGCAAAAGACTCTTTTGCAGTAATCATGAACTTCTGGAGCTGAGTGTTTGTTTTACTACTAGGGATCGGTCTCCTAAAAGAAATCTTAACATTCTTTAGAAAGCCACAGAAAGATCAAGAAAAACCTGAGTCAGTATCTCAGACTTCTTTTATGATCTGATGGGGACTTCTTATTTTGTGGCTTACGAGCGGTATGGGGGCATTCCTCCTCTTTGTAGACAATAAAACTGATATGGGTGTGCTTGCACTGACAGTATTTGCAATTTTAGCGGGGACTACTGCACTTAATCATTTTCGAGAAAAAACAGCAAATGCATCAAGAAACGATACTCCAAAATATCTGATTATTTCTGCGGTGTTCTTTGCTTTTGCCACAATGGCGAAACCAACAGCATTTATTGATATTGTAATTTTTTGACTCCTTTTGCTTGGGATTTTGACAAATGCTTTGGCTAGTTTCTGAGCTGGGATTTTAGTGCTATGAGCAATGGGAATCTTACAGCCACTCTTCACTGCTGCGTTTATCTCTCCAGCATTAGGGAAAATTCTGATCATTATTGGAGCAATACTCTTCCTTATTGGTATTGTGAGAGGATTTGTAAAAAAGCAAGCACACTTTGGGCTTCAACTAAAAAATATCTTTCTCTGGGGAATTTGTATGCTCGTGAGTATGCTAATCTTCAAGTGACCATGGATACTCATCAGACAAGTCGTTGAACAAAATCAAATTAAACCCGCAGAACTTATTCAATCAATAATCTTGGGACAGGCTTCCTCTAATCTTTCAGATCAGAAGAACGAAAAATCTAGTCTTAAGGAGATGAAGCCTCTGCTTGCACAGCAGACCGGAGGACTTGAAGGCTTGGCAACTCAAAGAGTTATTGATAGCAACTATCTTGATCAAGCGACTTCAGACCTCAACTATCATCAATGTAAAGCTGAAAAATTTGATGAAGCAGATCTTACAGCTAATCTCCAAAAAGCTCCAGGAAGTGCAGTAAATGAAGACTTTGGAAGATATATCGGATTTGGTAGAAGAGCTTTCCCAAAGACTGGTGTTTCTGGGCTTGTGCTCAAACTCTTCTTCTGGAAAGATAATGCTTGCTATGGACTGAATGCTGATGCGGTTCTCCTCTGTGAAAACACTACTCTCCTTGAAAAGCTGGCTACAAGTGCACAAACAGAAAGTTCAAAAAATCAGATTTCAACCTCTTTATCTGAGCTCAAATCAAAACTTAGAACTCAAGATGGAAAGGTCTCAACACTTATTCAAAATACCATTGATGCGATTAGTAGCGGAACTCATGCACAAATTGATACTGCATTTGATGCATTGCAAACTTATGGTAAAGAACATAGTATCTCAACTGACAATGGAAATGTTAATATTCCATATAGGTATATCGTCCCACTTAACGCAATTTATAACTGGTCTTTGCAAAATCTAAGTAGTTATTATACTGACATTGGTTTGATTTGGGTATTTGTACTGATCTTGCTCGTTGCTGCTGCTATTTATGCATTATTTGCTCGCTTAAGAGTGCTTTTGATCCTTTCACTTTCAATTATTAGTGGTTGGGCGATTTGGTGGGCTATTGCTGCGGGTATTGTTTGGTATGGACTTGGACTTATTATCTGGTCAATTCTAGCAGTCATGATTTTCATTGAAGAAATGGAGCACAAAGATACTGCAAAAAGCCAGATGGCATTCTCGACTTTAATCTGAATTCTCACCTGTTTTATCCTCGTTCAATCCTACCTCAACTGGTCAAGGATTTCTTCTCAAGCTGGAAGTGGGGCTTTCGGTCGATATAAATCAAATGTTTGAACTGAGCAAATCTTTAATGATAATCTTCAACTCGTAAATCAAAAGACCTATAAATTTACAGCGGACAAGCTTTTTGAATTACAGTTTGGAGCATATCTTCCATTTATGAAAGCAGTAGAGAATAGGGCAGATGAAGATGGAGTATTAGTCGCTGGAACCTATATTCAGTACTTTCTCAAAAACCAGAAGAATATCTTAGCAGATGGACTTTTGACTGTGCTTTGGGAACAGTTTTCAGACTTTAATAGCTGTAAATCATACAATAGACTTAAGAATAAGCATATTAAGTATCTTATCATCGATCCAAATATTGGGACAGTAGGTAGAGTCGGTCAAGGTAATGAGAGTCTCTTCCATAGATTCTTTGCAAAGCTTAATAGTAATGAAACTGAAATTCTCGCTCCTGGAGCAATCAGTATGCTTGCAAAGTTTAGTCAAGAAGGTTATCTCAAACTTCTCTTTACTAATAATATTGGTGCAAAATACTGATTTGAACTTAGTGATGCAGAACTTCGTAAAGAATTCTGAAATCTGAATGATGATCAACTCTTGCTGATTAGAGCCAAGATGATTGTAGCAAAGTTCTTTATCACTCAGGAGGATATGAGTCTCTTAACCCATATTTTCAATCTCTTCCTCTCAAGATATCAATCTGCAGCTGGAATTGATGATATGGCTAATCTTGTAAATAAGCAAGTTGATAGTGCAAAACTTTTCTCTATCGCTGCAGGATATATTGCAAATGGAAGCTTGGACGCAAAGAATCTAACTCAAGATGAAAGACTTGTTTTAGTTCAGTATTTAAGTCTTTTAAAGACACTCTCTGGAGTAGATAAGACCCAGCTTGAGAATATTCTCTTCTCTACTTTGCAGAGTAGCATCTTTGGAAGCAGTCAGATTATCAGTCTTGAGCTTCAGTAAGAGGAAACTATGTGAGGCTATGAAATAATCACAGGAAAAATGCAACAGAAAAAAAGCTGGAGTTATTCCAGCTTTTTTTTCTTTTCCCTCTTGTCTCTTACCTCCCTGGTAACAAGGAAGCTCTCGACAGAATTGATTTGAAAAAGAGCGTAAGATACTTATACTCAAAGTCTAGTTATCAGATTTTTTAACTCGCATTCTACCATACCATGAAAAAGAAAACAGCGATTCTCTGCTTAGTTCTTTGATTCCTTGTGCTTACAGGCTGTGGCAAATCAGCTCCAGTAGAAGAAAAGCCTGAGGTCTCACCACTCTGTCCTGAGGGATTTTTGTGGGTCGATTCGACAAAGAGCTGTGAAATTACTCCGACACTTTAAAATAAGTGGGGGAATCTACTAGAATAGGATGAAAAAGTAATGATAAAAAAAAGACTGACCAGAGATATCTGAATTCAGTCTTTTTCTTTTTTTATCAAAGAATAGGATTATTCTTCAGTCATATACTTTTTGAAGTCTGCTCATCTGAAGAGCTTTGATTTGATAACATATGTTGCTCCTCTTCTACGAGTAGAAGCACTTTCTGGAAGGTCTGATGTAATTCCGTAATCTGCAACTACCTCAATGAAAGCATCATTGTAAAATTTGAAAGGACATTTTTCCCCTTTTGCTGCGAAGTCTCCTGTTGTTGGACAGTCGTAGGTCGCTACGATATCGTATGCAGCACTTTCACTAATTCCGCTTCTATAGATTTGCTTGTAGAAAACATATTCTGACTTAGTTGGATTAAGAAGGGCATATTTTCCTCCAAGAAGATCATCTGTTGTTGTTTCTCCCTTTCCTTTTTCAAACTTAGTAGTTTCTCCATTGTATACCAAAGTATGTTCTCCTCTTGATAATTTAACATTTTGAGAAGAATTTGGCTGAAGCGTATACTCTTTACCATCAAGAGTAAAAGTAATTGCTTGATCAGTTGGATTATCAACAGTAGTTTTACCAGCGTTGAACCAATTCCATCCAATCCATGCTCCTACGATCACAGCGATAATTAGAATTCGCATTAAGGCCTTTCCAAGAAATTCCTTAACCATTGCAATAAGATCTCACATTTGCATATGAAATAAGAAGATAAAAAACAGAGCAAAATAACTCTATTGAACTCGAGAGTATGTATCTCCTAGAGAAAGTCAAGAGATTTTTATCCTATAGAGATGCAATCTCCTTTTACAAGCCGATTTTTTCCTATAGGGGGGGGTAAATATGGCTTTAAGTCTACTTTTTAAGTAGTTTTATTTTCTTATAGTTTGCCTTGCTATGACTTGCAATCAGAAAACTCATTTAATATAACAAAAACTCTCTCCAATAGGAGAGAGTTAGCAGAAGAGATTAGTTCTGTTTTCTCAATAGATACTCACTTCTCATCAATTCCATCTCAATACTATCATGATATTCTCCTTTTGAATACCAATGCTCTTTTCTCCTACCAACCTCCTGAAACCCAAGTTTCTTGTAACAAGCAGCTCATCTCTCATTATAAATAACATAGCTCAAATTTACCTTATGGAGTCCAAGGATATCAAAAGCATATTTCAAAAGCAATGATAATGCCTCTGTTCCATAACCTTTTGATCGATAGTTTTTATCAAAAATTGAAATTCAAACGACTGCATTTCTATTCATTTGGTGAATCTTCATGAGAGATACATTTCAGATATTTTTTTGATCCTGATTTGCATAGATCGTAAAGACTCTCTGGGAACTATCTTTTGCAATAAAGGAGAAAAATTCTTCCTCTGCTGCTAGTGAAGTAATCCTAGCCAACGATCAAAGATACAGCTGAGTCTCTATATCATTTATCCCCTGATACCAGAGCTGAATATCCTCCTTTTCTGGCACGACAAGAGAAACCAACTCCCCTTCTAGAATTTTTACTCTATTTGTCATGAGTAGTTTTCAGGTTACCAAATAAATGAAATCAGAATTTTATTTCTCTTCAATAACAATCTCAAGTCCTAGTTCATTGAGCAGTGAATCATCAATATCACTTGGTGCATTAAGCATAAGATCACGATATTTTTGATTTTTTGGGAAAATGATTACCTCACGAATACTGCTTCTATTTTGCAAGAGCATCACTACTCTATCTAGTCAGAATGCACATCCTCCATGTGGTGGAACTCCGTATTGGAAACATTTAAGCAGGTGTCAAAATCTGACTTCAATCTGTTGTTCTGTCAGTCCAAGAAGGGTAAAAATTGCATGCTGAAGTTCAGCATCATGAATTCTAATGCTTCCTCCTCAAAGTTCATATCCATTGAGGACAATATCATAGGTATCAGACTTAATTTCAAGAAGCTGTGCTCTCTCCTCAGATGATAGTTCTTCACCTCTAGCAATCTTCTCAGCTAGCTGCTTTACAAATGGGATATCTTCATCCCTTGGTTTTGTAAATGGATGATGAGTAGCCCCAAGTGCTCCATCATCTCACTCCTCAAATAGTGGCATATCAACTACAAAGCAGAATGCTAGCTCCTCTTCCTTCCCCTTAAGGAGCTCAAGTTCTTTAATTGCCTCATTTCTGAGCATTCCCATATACTCACTAGCCTTAAGCCAGGTATCAGCTTGGAAAATGACTGTATTCCCCTCAGTTGCTCAAGTAAGGTTTTTAAGCTCTTGGATTGCTTCTTCTGAGAAAAATTTTGCAATACTTCACTTTACTCATTCAGACTCAGTTAATGCAAGCCAAGGCATTCCTTTAGATCCTTTAGATTTGATAAAGGATTCATATTTTTTCTCAACTTCAGATCTTCCCATCTCTTTTGGCAGAACGAGTGCCTTAATACAAGGTGCAGATTGAAAAACAGCGAAATCTGATTTTTTTGCCCAAGTAGTCACATCTTTCATCTCAAAGTTGAGAACTCTGAGTTCAGGTTTATCTATTCCATATTTATCCATTGCTTCTTCCCAGCTCAAAACTGGGAATGGAGAGTGCTGTATTTGCTTTTGAGGATAATATTTTGATACAATATGCATAAAATATTCCTCAATAAGTGCCAAAATATCTTTTTGCTCAACGAAAGAAAGTTCAAAGTCTATCTGCGTAAACTCAGGCTGACGATCTCCTCTAGGATCCTCATCACGATAGCACCTAGCTATCTGAAAATACTTGTCAAATCCTGCAACCATCAGCATTTGCTTGTGCTGCTGTGGAGACTGAGGAAGGACGAAAAATTTCCCTGGTTCAAACCTGGCTGGAACAACGTATTCTCTTGATCATTCTGGAGTATTTTTGACAAAAGTTGGAGTTTCTAAGTGAATAAAATCCCTTTCATCAAAAAAATTCATTGATTCCAGGAAAAGTTTATGTCTCATGATTGCGTTTTCTTTCATAGACTTTCTTCTAAGGTCTAGATAACGGTATTCAAGTCTAAGATCTTCCCCTACTGAATTTTCATGATCAATAGAAAATGGTAACTCTTTACAAGTCGAAAGCACCTCAAGCTCAATTGGTTCAACTTCAATTTCTCCAGTCGCCATCTCTGCATTTATCATAGAATCAGGTCTTGGGATTACTGTTCCTGTGATACGAATCACATACTCAGGCTTCAGCTCTGGGAGCTGAAAAGTATTTTTTGAAGGATCAATAGTAAGTTGAGTAATTCCGTATCTATCTCTGAGATCAATAAAAACCATTCCTCCTAAATTTCTAATTTTATTGATCCAACCAGCTAATTGCACTTGCTGACCGAGATTTGCCTTGTTTAAGGCTCAACAGGTATGAGAACGATACATCCTAATAGACAAAAAGATAAAAATCTGATTTTTTCTTTTTTTCAAAGAAAAACAAATATAAAAAAAATAAGGAAAATACCTCATTTTTCAAGACTAAGATTTGGATTTTTTAGGCAGCGAGCAGATAGCTCTCAAAACCGTTTTGAGAAAGGAGTTTGATTGTCTGCTCAGGATCTCACATTTCTCACTCCTCATAAGCAAAATATATTGAGCTCAGTATTCAATTTTTGAGATCTGAAATATTAGTTTCTAAGGTACCTTTGAGTAAGGCATCAAGCTGCTTTGCCTGAGCATAGATATAGATCCAATCAGCAATCGGATCTTTGTGGGTATCAAAAACAATGTGTGTATCTGGATTTTTTGATAGAGTAGAAAATGCTGATTCTATCTGAATCTGTAAATTTGGCGTTAAGCTCGCTTTCTCACATCTGAGCATAACTTCTCCTCTACCAGAACAAGTCGTATGTGGTAAAATCTGCATAATAATTGGTATCATAGATGAGATGGGAATCGATAATTATAAAATATATTCACACTGCCTCATTTTAATCAGATGAGGACTGCGGAGCAAGTCTACAGTAGGTATTTTGAAGAGAAAAGCTAGCTTCATTTCAGCCTTTTGGCTTTATGGTAAAAAAGAGGCTTTTGTATTGAGGATTTGATGTGCCTTGAGAAAAAATCTCGCATGAAGTCTGAAATGGCGTGAGTTTTACTATAACTGGAGAACCAAGTTTCTCATCTGTCCCGTTGATTGTTGTTCCAGAGAGGAATGTGAGTTCATATTTTTCCCCAAGTGGAGTCCAAGTTTCCTCAAGATTTTGCTCTGAAGAATCCTGATCGGAAAGCATGCGGTATTTTATTGGCATATCGGACTGAGAAGTCTGGTTTACTCCATCTAAGTCAGAGGTCTTAGGAGTAATTACAAGTTCTAGTGCGGAATATGGTTTAGTGATCCATGGTCAATCAGGATTATTTGGATCTTTTGCCTGATGAGAGGAAGAGTTTAAAATTTGAAGAAAAATTTCATCAAAGCTTGTATGAACCTCCTCAACAACCGTTGCGGCTTTAAGCTGTGCAAGCTGATTTCGATTGAGTCAAAGTCAGATCAACATTAAAATTCCAACTATCACAACGACAATCAGCATTTCAACTAATGTAAATCCTTTTTTCATTGACATCAAGATCAAAATTAACTATTAAACTCAGACATTTTCCATTACTGAGAAGACGACTCCAAAAATTCCACTCGCTACAAAAGCTACAATCACTCCCATAAAAATCAAGATTACTGGCTCAAGGACTTTTGAGAACTGAGTAATCGAAGTATCAAGTTCTTCCTGATACATACTAATGATATTTTCCATTGCCTCCTCCAGATGTGCGGTTTCTTCTCAAACCTTAATCATCACGGCGACATTGGGGTAAATAATATGTGTTTGATCCTTGATCGCATCATAGATAGTTTTTCCAAGCTGGAGTCCAGCAATCACGCTATCTATCATCTCTCTATAAAGCGGAATATCCAATACTCACCTCAGCAATCTAAAGGTTTGAAGATAATCTAGTCCTGAACCGATCATCAGTTTAGTATATCTCACCCATTTGATAAGGTAATAGGTCTTGGTCATAGCTCCAATCATCGGAAGTCCTATCAGTACTTTTGAGAGCCTGTTTTTTCCGACTTCTGTACTCGCATAAATCATCAAAACAATCAAACCTGTAATTGCACAAATGATAATCTCTCTCCAATATCAGACAAAAAAATCTGAAACCGACTTGAGAATCAAGGTAATCTGTGGAAGCTGCTGATCTCCTGCTACCATCTCCAAAATAGAGGGAAGCACACTTGAAAACAAAAATATTACAGCACCAAATGCCATAATAATCAAAATGATCGGATAAGTCAAGGCTGATTTATATCTATTTTTGATAGAACCAAGATAGGTATATTCGTTTGCGAGTTCCTGAAGAACAACATCAAGAGTTCCAGTATTCTCTCCTGTTTTTACGATCGCAGCATCTGACTCATCAAAATATTCTGGCAATCTAGAAAGCGCATACGAAAAACTCTTTCCCTCATTGAGATAAAAGATAATACTCGTTGTAACCTTTTTGAGTGCATAGTTATTGGTCGTTCTCTTGAGCGTATCTACAGCTTGGAGGATTGAGACACCTCCTTTGAGCATATAGACAAGCTGCTTGTAAAAAAGAATTTTATCCTTTTCAGAAAAAGTCTGTGTATCTACAGCTTGCATGATACCCATCAGCATTCTTTCAATGAAGTTTGGTTGATGCTTTTCGTTCATTTATGTATCAATAGAGATAAAAAGGATAAAAGTCTGATTTTTTTCTTTTTATTATGCTAAGGTTCTTAAGGGAACTTCCTACTTAAAATAGTAGGCACTGAGTTTGATTTCTGTAGTTTGTTCTTCATTATATGCCATAATATCGTAGGAAACCTGATCGATATGATAGAGAATACGATCATTCTCTGATGGGATAATATATTGTTCAATATTATCCACGAAAGAGATAAGATCATCCTTACTTCCAAAGACCATCTGAAGATCAATTGGTAGCTGATAGAAACCTGTTTTTTCATCTATGAGCTTAGGCTCTCAAAGCTTAATTCATTGCACCTCTCCATTCCTACTAGAAGAAGCCTCAGATGGATTATTTCTCGTGATGAATTGATCAAGATTTCTTAGCACTTTCTTTTCATCGATCCACATCTTTGGAGCATTTAAGTTCCCGAGCTGAAGATATGCGATGATCGTCTTGAGTTGAGGCTGCAGAACTGCAGGCAATTTTTCACAATCTCCTCCGTCATTTACACAGGCAACAATTCTGTCCTTCATCTTGTTCACGATTGTTCGATTTGCCTTTTGTGCGGTATATTCCTTAGCTTCAGTATCTAATTGTTGAATTTTAACTCCTCTCTGGTCAAAATCCTCTTGAGCCTTCTGAAAATCAGATCGAGCTCTTGGCAAAAATTTTGTTCCCATGATTACTCACAAAATAAGCAAGATAATCACATATACTTTATATTTTGCAGTTACTACCCTAGAAATCGAGATCTGGGATTCGGTGGATTCCTGGGCAGTTTGTTGAGCATATGCTGAGGAATTTTGTTGCTCAAGAAGACTATTTATGAGTTGTTGATCCTGTTGTAGCATTAGTTTGAACTTTAGCGGATAAAGTAAATTGGAATGCGCGCTGACTCTGGCTTTGTTCAGCTTTTTCATAATTTTTGATTGAAATATCAGTTAAGAAGTCAAGTTGATTAAAGCTATCAATCAGTCCTCCGGATCCTTGTCTGTTTCCATAAAGAATCCTCAAGTTGTTCACGACTCCATTGAGAGAAAGCTCGTTAAGATCTACTTTAAAATCTGAAAGCTCCACCCCTCCTCTACTCGCTTCTACAGACTTGATACTCTCTAGGATCTCAAGAATCTTGTGAATATATTGGCTCCAAGGGATTTGTGATCTCTGGTTTTCAAGCTTCTGAACCTGTAAATATTGCTGGAAGGTTTTATCTTCAAGAACTTTTTGGATTTCTAAATTTTTTGAGGAAATTTGTGCATCTAGAAGTAAGGATTGTTTTTCTAAATACCGTTTATATCCCCAAAGTCCGGCTCGCGCTAATCCTCCAAGAATGATCAAAATCAAAAGTAAACGATAGTATCATTTTCGCGATTGAGTTTCTCTAGAAAGTCCCATCTCGACAATCATCATAATATAAAAACATAGCTTAATTATAGCCAATTTTCAGAAATTTGCAAATTTTGAGGAAATTTCTTGATTCAAAAAGAAGTAAAAAATCTGATTTTTTTCCTTTTTAACAAAAAGGCTTGATTTCTCAAAAAGGGTCGCTATAGTCAGGAGAAAGATGTTTTATCTACTAACCTCGTAATCATGACTCCAAGGAAGCAAGAAACACGATGAGATAGAGAGAAAAAAGAAAAAAAGCAGAACACTAGTGGCTTTACTCAGAAAAAGCTCAACTCTAATGAGACTCAAAGAGATGAAGAAAAGCAGGTTCCTGCTTGGATTATCGTAGTATTTCTGTTTGCTCTTGTATTTTGTTTATTTGCTATTTACAAGGTTTTTATCTACGGTAGAGGGTATAATACTCCTCAGACACCAACTGAGAGTATCAATCTCCTAACTCCAGAAAATACCGAGGTAGTCACTATTGACTCTGGGGTACTAGCAGATGAAACTTCAGCAGCTAATCAGACTTCTTGAGCAGTTTCTGGAGAGACAACTGGAAATCAGCAAAATCAAGTGAAAGTTGTTTCTACACAGCATATTGATCGTACTGCAGACAGCAATTTGATTCAGGATTTTTATCAGTATCTGGTAAGTGAGAATTTCACTGAAATGAACCGTCTCGTACATGCACCACTCAAAAATAGCACAACACGAGACAGTCACTGGAATAAAAAGAATATTCGTATTTTCACAAGGAATCTTGTAGGAGACCTCAATCTGAATTCAATCTTTTTGATCCCTGGAAGCGTAAATGATGCGAAAAATACAAGGCAATATTCCTACACTTTGAGCTATACTATCAGCTGAAATCAGCATTTTAATGAAGATTGGAAAGTCACATTGATCAATCTTTCAGGTGACAAAACTCAGATTTCTGAGATCATGTGTACCACAAAGTGATGCTCAAAGTCTCCATTCTTTTGGCCGCAAAACTATAATTTAAAATAAGCAACTATGAAAATCTATATTGATGAGGTGGGAAGATGACCACTCGCTGGAGAAATGAGGATTGGGATTATTATCTGAGAAGAGAAGGGAAGCCGAGGCGATACTTCTCTTTTTCAAGATAGCAAAAAACTGACTGAAAAGCAAAGAGAAAATGCCTATCAACATATCCAAAAGTTGATATCTAAGCAACTGATTTACTGAGGAAGCTGGAGTGTTGAACCAGCAATAATCGATCAGTATTGAGTGACAAGAAGTCTGAATATAGCTATCACAAAAGGGTTATATCAGATTTTTTGTAAATTTTTGAACATCAAGCCAAAGAAAAAAATCCACATTGATGATGTAAAGAAACTTCTTGCAACTTCGGAGGAAAAGAATTCTGATCAAATCACCTTGATCATTGATGGGAAGCAGGATTTTTGACTGAGTAAGGAACTAGGAATTAGCACTCAGACAATTATTGATGGTGATGCTGAATTAATGCAGATTTCTATGGCTTCTATCCTCGCAAAAGTAACGAGAGATCATATTATGTCAGACTGGGATAGAAAATTTCCTGAATACGGTTTTGCAAAACACAAGGGCTATGGGACAAAAGCTCACTATCAAGCAATAGAAAAATTCTGACTTTGTCCGCTGCATAGAAAACTTTTCCTGAAAAAGATTGTTGGAATATATGAGATTTCTCCTTTTGATATAAAAAATCCGCTGCCATAGCGGATTCTTTTATTTTTTTAAGGTAAGATGCAGAAAGGAGAGAAGCAGATTGAATACTACAGCCTCTCAGTCTCGCTAACGCTCGCCAGCTCCCCTAGCAGGGAGCATTTTTTCAGTCATCAGGAATGGGGGAAACTAATACAATAATCCAGTTTTCTGCAGTAAGTTTGAGAATATCTGGATTGCTTCGCTGTCGCTCGCAATGACGGTTTGTCATCGCGAGGCAAATGAATATGAGCCATGGCTATCCAGATTAAGATAGAAATAGGCTTACCTTAGAGCTTGCTTACAAAGAACTTGCTTCCTTTCTTAGCGGAAATTTATTCTAAAAAAACTCCCAAAGGGAGTTTTTAATTAGAAATTAAAGATTTGACTCGCTTCATTCAGGTCAGATGCTGAGAGTGATCCAGAAGACTTTTTGTTTGTAGATGATTTTGAATTATCTGTAGTCTTTGAATCAGATTTCTTCGACTTTTTCGGATTTGATGGAATGATATCAAAACTTCCATCATCTTCATCTTCTCCTAATAGATCACTGGCATCTAGCTTCTGAACGAGAATATCTCCGCTCGCAGATGCTGAGACCTTATACTCTTTTGATGGGAAAAGGTAAGTATTATCTCCTATTTTGTACTGATCAACTGAAGGAGATATGATCTGTCCTGAGACTACCTGATGATTAGGCTGTTCAACATTGAGTATAATAGTTTCTGACTGATTTAATGTCTGTGAAGCAGTATCTTGAGCAGGTGATGGATTAACTGCTAACTGGGCATTCCCACTGGTATCTCAGTTTACACCTTCCTTTAACTGAACTGTTCCTGAGTGAAGCAACATATCACCAGATAATGATCAGATTTCTTGATTATTTTGTCCGGTTACTGAAGCATCTTTTGAGAATCGACCATTTATTGCTCTAATTGTCGTAGTTGGGAGTGAAATGATTCCGTTGAAGATTCCTCTTGCTCCAGCTGGATTGATAATCCAGTAGATTCCATAAAGTAAAAGTACAAATGCACAGATAATAATTATTCTACCGAGATATTTTTTGAGAAGATAAAAAAGAAAAATCAGAAGTCAAATTACGATAATCCAAAAGAAAACAAGTATCAATGTTGGCATTTTGTAGAGAAAAAAAATAAAACTTCGCTCTTTATATATAAAACCAGATATAAGTCAATAGAAAAAAATCTGATAAGGAACTTAGGTCTGGATTGAGATAGAGATTTTGATTTGAAAATAAGAAGTGATTCACTAGTATAGTGGAGCTAGGAATGAGATGTCTCCTTAAGCATCTCAAATTACCCTCTCTAGCAAGAGTTTCATGAATATAAGTCAGTTTTTTAGCTTTTTGATCATCTATGAAGACACCTCAACATATTGCAATAATCCCTGATGGGAATAGAACTCGAGCAAAACAAAGAGGACTTGAGCAATTTATTGGGCATTTAGAAGGCTTCACTAGGATGATGGAGCTTGCGATCCATATTTTCACGCAAACTGAGGTTAAAGTTTTCACTCTTTGGGGACTCAGTACCGAGAATCTCAAAAATAGAAGCAAAGAAGAACTTGATTATCTCTTTGTTTTATACGAGCAAATCACTCAGAAACTCTATGATACACTGCATCAGGAGCAGGTTAACTTTAAAGTTGCATGAGACATTAGTAAACTCCCAGATCACCTCAGGAATCGACTTGTTGAAAAACAGAAAGAATATCACTACCCGACTGACCGCTGGTTCGTACTTGCAATCAATTATTGAGGTCAGGATGAGATTTTAAGAGGGATAAAAAATCTGATTTCATCTGGTGAATCTCTTACTCAAGAAAACCTAGAAAAGCATATGGATTTTGGAGGATTACCAAAGGTAGATCTCGTGATTAGAACCAAGCAGCAGTATGCCAAAAGACTTTCTGGATTTATGCTTTGGTGGATTGGATATGCACAGCTCTATTTTAGCGACCTTTTTTGTCCTGATTTCACAGTTGAGGAGTTAGAAAAAGCAATTACTTGGTATAAAGAATCTCTTGAGACCCAGAACTTTGGGAAGTAGCAAAGCATTTTCCCCAGATTACTCAGAGAAACTGTTTTTCGGAAATTACTTATCTATCGTTAGTAGTGAAAGATCACTGATCTCTACTAACAATCGAAATAAGCTCTTAGTAAACCAGATTCTGATCAATCGGACAAGTCTATAATCGATCATATTTTAAGAAAAAAGCCTGAATACTATTCAGACTTTTCTTTTTTTGTTTTCTATTTTTTTATTTTCTTGAGATGTCCTATCTGAAGAGTGGCGATGGGAAATCCATATCTATGAGTCCAAATGATTTGTTAGTAATAAATGAATTTCACCTATCTGCGGAAACTCCTTCACATGTCGTTCAGTCTGAACCAACTCCTCTAGCTGAATTACATGATCGAGTAAAGAGCTGATCAAGCCCAATAAAATTAAGCTTAGCCTCGTCAATAGTTCTACCAGCCTCTAATATTCATCTGATACTATCTCTTTTTTCTATTGTAGGAGTCGTGTAGGTATTATACGAAGCTACTTTTCCATGAACAATAACCTTATTTACTATTGGAGAATATCAAGCAGCTCACTTTCAGAGAATTAGTCCATTTACAATGAAATTTCCCCTTAAGAAGGCGGCCTTTGAGTCCCCTGATCAGAAAGGCACATTAGCAGGAAGAAGATATCCCTCAGAATTAAATGACTGTAGTTCTCCGGTAAGTGAAGAAGCCGGTAAGAGCAGGTCTCCCTTGTCAATAAATAAGTTAACAGGAGGAGCACTGTGCCACTGAGTATGATTCAACCAAACATCAGCATTTTTAACTGCAATGGCTCCTATTCTTTTCTTTCTATGCTTACCCACATCATAATGATCTACATGAAGTAGGTTACTACTACCATTCAATGCTCCATCATAACAAAGAATATCCACATCTGTAGCTGGATCAAGTTGTTGATATCCCATAGGAATAGGTTGTCGTCTATTTCTACAGAGATCTTCTGCCCTCTGACGAGCGAGATTGATCACTCCAGCAATAGAAGTATCCGTATTGAGAAGCAATGAAGTAATCGCCTGATTTCCCTCAATACTTCCTCTATTATTATTACTCAATTCACTAGAAAGTCAGATAATACCTCTAATTCAGAGTCTAAAGAGTGTCGTCTGAGCGGAACCGAATCCAAAATCAAGCAATCTGTCTAGGATCTGGCTTGAATGTCCAGAGATTGAGCCTTCATTATAATGAGGCTGAGTACCATCATGATCAAAGATGTCAGAGACACACTTTCAGTTTTCTAATTCTTTGAGATAAGCATTGTGGAATTTATAAATCTCAGAGAAAGCTAACACATCTCAAGCTGTCGCGGGTTTCATCACATTAGACTTAATACTTGCTCCAAGCAACCCGATTCCTCCTGCTGAATCATAAATATATCCAAATGGAATCGCATTATTGAGTCTCTGGAAATTACACCTCAAAGCTGATGGTGTTGAGACCTTATTTCTTACGATATCGTAGGAAACTCCAGCAATCAAATCATATTTCTTGGTAGGAGTACCGTATTCATGGATGATCTTTCCATAAATATTATTCTCCTGACCTTCACACCTTGTATATCGACCTCACTGCATCGCTAGATCGTCATAGGTAGGGCTTAATTGTTTAAGTTGTTCCTGGGATTCTCGGTCCAAAGGCCAAAGTCTCTCTCCTCTCTGAGAACTATAGTAGAATCCCCTGATTCTACCGTAACAAGTACGGGTTCCTGTTCATCCATCTGAGATAATGACCGGATTTGCAAGATCCTCTACCTCTCTCCAGAAGAATCCTCATCAGATATCATTTCCTCACAAACTATAGTGCACAGCTGAGAAATATTGTGCAAGATATTTTCCCTTAAGCTCGAAAGTAAGCCCAGTTCCGAGGGAATTTTTTTGTCCAGTAAGTCAAACCATATTTTTATCTTGATTCTGTGGTTTGTTTGGATCATTCTCATCCTGGAAGTCCTTTGAAGGTTTAAGCGTTAATGTCATCTCTGGTCCATCAGTGAGTTCTGTTTGCACCTTGAATTGAGTAACAAATCAACGCTTAAGAGTAACAGTAAATCAGACTTTTCATCTCCTTCCTACTTCAATGTTCGTATCTGGAATATTTCTGAGCTTTACCTCAGATACGAAATCAGTTGATCTTCCTCATTCTCTACTTGTAAAGACCTGTTTCTTTATGAGGAAGGAACGAGCATCTCAATTTTCTCTGATATTTGGCAACTCAGAAAGTGCCTGAGAAGAACCATCTGCTGTAGCCACAAGCTTATACTGAGGAGCATAATTTCTCGAGTTCCCAAGCTGATTCTTAATATGATTAAAGTTTGGATCAGCAAAAAGTGTATGGATATAATTATTCTTAAAGATAATCTCACTTCCCGCCTGGAAAGTTACATTCCAATCAGGGAACGGTCAAATAAAGTAATTGTCTGAGAAATTGAGCTTTACCTTTTGAGAAGTCAGATTTTTCACCCATAATGGCAATTTACCTGAAAACTGATTATTACTGAGATTAATCTCCTTAATCGTAGACTGGAAGTTTACACTTGTTGGCATTACTCCTTTAAGCTTCGAATTTTGCAGAAGCAATTTCTCCAATTTTCCAGCTTGGAAGAATGGAGAGATATTCTGAACTGCTATGAGGTCTCCATTGCTCAGATCAAGCTCCTTTAACTCAGTAGGCAGAGCTGGAATCTCTCTCAAAGTCAGCTTCTGAGCTGTAAGCTTCTCTAAATTTTCTGGGAGATTATTCAGATTTTTTGTCTTTGTAGATGAGAGATTGATTTCCTTTAGCTTTGCGAGAGAAGTCTTGAATTCTGATTTAAACTCAGCGTTGAAGTTTGGGTTGTCTGAGAGGTTAAGGGTCTCTAGATTTTTTAACTTAGCAAATGAACCGGTAAAAGCCTTTTGAAGATTGTTATTTGCAAGATTTAATCAGACGAGTTTATTATTTTGACAAATAATTCCATGCCAAGAACAAATAGGAGGAACAGTCTCGTTGTACCATTTCCTATCTTTCGATGGATCATCTGCCAGTCTCCATCCATTCGAATTTGTCCAATTTCCATTGGTTAGTTTTGATTCTCTATAGAAATCAAATAAGGCACTACATTCATCAAATGATACTCCTTGATTTTCATTCTTTTCTCTAGCTAGGAGACAGAATCTATATTTTCTATTCACTCATGGATCATAGGTTGAAGGAACAAGCCTAAGTCCAACGGTTCTACCAACCTTCTGAGTTCCATTCACAGTATAGTAAGTATCAATATAGGTATTTCTATATGCCTGATCATCATCAAAAGTTGGTGCTTGCAGAATAATATTAATAATAGGGCGATCAGTAGATGCAAAAGTCGGAATCGTAATCTTAAGCAATGTTGCATGAGCTTCTTGCGTTTCTGTATGAGTAGCTCCTGTCGCACCGAGAATCTCTACCGACTTAATTGTCGGCTTCCACTCATTTTTTGTTCCATTGGTATTTGTGGTATTTACATTCGGAATCTTGAAGGTATAGGTATAATTATTAACGGTTGCACCTGCATTCCAAAGAGTCGTCTGTAAAAGTCCAGTTCCTCCTGACTTATAGTTATAGATAGTATCAAGATCATCTTGAATAAATGAACCTTTACATCATTGATCATCAACTGAAGTTTTTGAGCAGACTCCGTTTCCCAGTTCTGTTGCTGTAATAATTACAGAAGCATCTCCTCATCGAATAATATAGTTTCACTTAGGAGATCCATAAAGCTTATATGGATCTTCTTTTACACCAACTGCCCAAGCATGCCAGGGCTGATATTTTAAATTATCAGTTGTTAATACAGCCTTATCTCCAAATACATAAGTTCATGGAGGTGTACTATCAGTTACTTTAAGGTTATAATCTATATAAATATTAGGACTATGAGGATACAAATCCGCCGTAATATCTATTCTCCATACCTCATGACCTGCTGGAGGATTAGCCACTTGATTCGTAACTTTATAGGGCGTTCAAATAGTAGCAGAACCTGCTGTCACTGTTCTTCCAAGTGTAGCAGTATCTAACTCAAATCCGCGAGGAATAAATAGGAATAATGATGGATTTTTCAAAAATATTCCATTATTATAATGCCGGCCTGGCTGAATCCAAAAGAAGGTACGCATTCTAAGAGTTTGTCCTGGAGTGAAATTTTTTCAATTATGAGAAAAGGTTTGAATATAAGTCGGTGCATATGACTTGGTTGCGATGGTCAATCCTCATGCAATAGGACGATCTGGCAATCACTCTGCTCTAAACATACCAGTCATAGTTAGAGTTGTATCCTGTGTAATAGGAGTCCCATTAACTTTAATTTTTTTTACATCTCCATTGAATCTAATCCCTAGGTTCGCATGCCCCATCATACCTGGAATTGTATCTCACGGATTGATTTCCGGAAACTTCATTACAAATTTCTTAATAAATTCTCCATCAGACAGTCCAAGTTCTACCTTCCCATATCCAGCACCATAGTTTCCATTGATAGAACCAGTTTTCCCCCTATTTGTCCAGTAGTCAAAATTAATCGTATGAGGCCAAAATACTTCATGACCATTTCCATTACTTTCTGTTGCATTAGGGAGTCTAATACTATTTACCTCAATTCACTCAGGGATGGTAAATTCAACACTTGCATTGTTTACTTTCGTGTTTCATCCATTACCTATCCAAAGTCCGAAAAGCTCCTGCCTATCTTGATCATCAACAATAGACCCCTGTGGTAGATGAAATCCTAAATCTATATTAGCATTCGCAGCTTCTACTGTTTGATTAACCCAGTTCAGACTTCCGGTATAGATTTTTCCTGTTGGACTAGCAAGATAACCAGTAAAAGTCATAGGATTCGCTCTAATTACATCGTCGGCTTGAAGTCCTGTATATTCAAGTTCTATAAACTGTCTATTATTCCAAAGCGTATCCATTCTTGGGGTTCCTCTGAAAATCATAGCATGCTTATCTGCATCATATGTAAGCGAAAGTGTAGCACTACCATGTCCATTATTTACAGAACTACTGATATATTTTGCCTTAGGTGGCAATGGGATAGTCGCAATAAAGTTATATAATGCAGGATTTTTACTATCAATAAATCTAAAATTAGCTGGACTTTCCCATGGGAAATAAGTCTCTGTATATACATTTAGGGCATACTTCACTTTATAATTATTTCCAGGCTTAGTATAGTGAATCCAGTGCATATTGAGTCTAAATGGAGCCCATGCTGTAAAAGTAAGTTCTTTATTTACAAGTGACGCATCCCCCTTAACAATTTCGGCGGTAATTTTTGCTGGAGTTAAATGATCTGTCACCAACCAAGGGAAATACACAGAAAAATCAGCTTTAATCTGTCCTTTAATATTATCTTTTAGATAATAAGTATAAACTCTCTTATCTGAAAGCTCAACCATATTTACACTACCAGATGTTACTGTCTCTCAGTTGAGGAGTGAGATTGAATTACTCTCTGGTTGAAGAGTCTTTGGTACTGTAATAACGAGTTTCAAATTTTTTCCTCCTCTATTTATATCAAGGTTTGCACTTGCAACAACCTTTTCTCCAACTACAAGTGTAGTTCTTGGGCTTGTAGTTGTAAGACTGAGTCCTACTGGATCAGAGGTCTCCTCTGCTGGGAAGCTATCATAAAGTTCCTTAACTTTTTGAGCACTCAGAGCATAATTATACACTCTGACATCATCAAGAAAAGAGTTATTCCAATGAGTTGCATAGGTATAACTTCCGTCTCCTCATATTTGAGGAGCAATATCTTTTCTCTGCCTGTATACCCTTGGTAAGAGCCTTTCTCAATCCTTTACTCCATCTACATAACAAGTGACTTTTTGTCCTTTTGCATCAAAAACTCAAACTAGATGATGCCAATTACCATCGGCTATATCTTTTACTCCACAAGAGTTTTCCGTCCATCATGCTCTAATACTTGGGTTTACGTGTTCATTATTCCCTAGTAGAAAATGGGGAACACCATTACTAATTCAAAATCTGTATCCATCAGCTCCCCCTGCATTAGAGATAAAGTAATTCTGATGGGATTTATCTGTTGTTTTAATCCATCAACCAATTGTAAACGCAGCTACATCTCTAATACCTAGCCCTGTTCAAGGCATGATTTGAGCTTTTTTGTACATTCCACCTACTCTTCCCCATTCATCCCAGGTATAGTTTCCAATAACGGTACCTGGATTCTTGGTCTCAAGTTGAGAACTATCGGCAACCGTATTTCCCCCTTCATCGAAAGTATAGTGGAGGACTAGCATTGGTTTGATTGGATAAACAAAGGTTATTTCTTTCATTCTCTCTGTTTGAGAGAAAACAACACTCTGTTTCTCAGGTTTTTGATAAATTCCTCCATCTGCCCTACTTACTAGGTCATCTGGATCAAAGTAATATGTCTGCCCAAGCTGGAACTCAGTTCCGTTACTTGTCTTGGTATGCACAGTCGGAGACATAAGTTCCTCTCCGTCAGCATTTTGATAGTGAATAATTACTGTCGGTTTCGCTTCCTGTTCATAATCAGCTTTGATTTGTGCTGCAGTGCGGGCATAGTTGTAGATTTTTAGTTCATCGATAGCTCACTTCATTCCTGCTCATTCAGCTTTATTACTTTCAAAAACAGAAGATCAGACAGAGAGCTTTCCATTATTATCCGCTAAAAATTCTGATCAAGTATTCGCCCATGGAGACAATACCAATGTTTTTTGCTCTCCATCTACATAGAATTTTACATCATTACCTCCATTACTAGTCACAGTATATGCATGCCACTTCCCATCTCTAATAGAGCGAGAATCTCTTGTAACAGCCGTATAGAGCTTTAATGCTCCTCCCAAACCTTTTCTTAAATTAATAATAGAAAATTGCTCATCTGGGAACGCAAAAGTAAAATGTCCCAATGACAAGTATCATCAATGAAGAGTTGTTGTCTCACTACCTCCTCACCAAGAAATTGGAACTAAATAAGCTGTATCTCATACATCTACATCAGCCTTAGCCCAAAAACTCACTGTTCCCTCAGTAAGATTAAGCTTTGAAGCATGAGCACTTAGATCTAGAGCTGCATTACTGCCATTAAAATATGCCGCTTTCCCAACTCTTCCGAGTGTTTGCGTCGCTCCGTTATTGGTTGCATGATTTCCAGCAGACGAGCTGTCCTTTCAGAGGTTACTTGCATCTTCAAAGCTATACTGCACGACTGGACCATCTCCAGGAGCAGCCCAGGTCTGAAGTAATAAAAATCCTCCAAGTAAGAAAGCTCCTGCTGCACCCAGCATCACTTTACTCAAAGGTCAAAAAAATCTGATTTTTGTGCTTGTTGCTTTGGTTTTTGTCATTTGCATCATCTATACGCAAAGAGAATAAAATACTCACCTGAAAGTATACTCGCTTTTGCATTTTGTGCAAGCTTGTTGGTTTATTTCAGATATTTTCTCTTGCGTTTTTTTATTTTTGGGTTTTAGTATATATTTATCACTGCAAACAAAACATGAAATATTCTCTTTGATCCTCATCGCGAACAAAATGAAATAATGACCTCAAAATATTTCCTTTGAAATCCAGGTTTTCATCAGGATTAAATAGTCCTAAATCGCCATATTCATTTCACTCACTCGTGAAGGAATTACTTGATTGAGAGCGAAATTCAAGAATAAATTTATTAGTTTCTCATAAAGAAAAATCGCTCGCAAGCGAGGAGAAAAAAGCATTGCATATCAAAAAGAAAAAATTATCATAAAAATCAGATTTTTACCTTTTTCTGAAATCAGAAAATGTTCGTTCATCTGCATGGATACAGCACCTATTCATTTCTTGAAGCAATCGGTAAGCCCAAAGATATCGTTAAAAATGCGAAATCACTCTGATTCACTGCGATCTGACTCACGGATCTGAATGTCGTCTACGGAGCCTTTCAGCATTATATGGCGGGGAAAGATGAGGGAATAAAACCGATTGTTGGGGTTGAGATTGGGTTTGCTCTCGATGCTAATAATGTTGCCAACTTGAAGTCTGTAGGCTCAATAACACTCCTCGCGATGAGTACCGAATGATATCATAATCTTCTCCAGCTGGTGACCTATGCCTCTCAGACGGGGATTGAGTTTAGACCAAAGGTTGATATGAAATCACTTACAGAATATAAAAACTGAATTCTGGCTTTTTGTTGAGGTGTCGAATCACGAATTTCAAAGATGATTCTCAACTGAGAACCACTCTCCAAGATTCAGGAAATCATTGGGATGCTGAAAACAACCTTGTGAACTGAAAATTTCTATCTTGAAATCATTGCTCAGGATGAGAAAACACATCCAAACATTGCAAAGATCAATAGGACACTCCTCGAGCTCTCAGAAACTACTCAGACCCCTTGTATTATCAGCAATATCTATGCCTATCCGTTACCAAAGGACAAGACCAACCAGGAACTTGCGATGGCGATCAAAGATAATCTAAAGCTTTTTGATCCAAATCATAGGGTACCAACTACGGAAAATCATCTGATGACGGAAGAAGAAATTCGCTCTATTGCTCTCAAAAATGGCTACTCACCACATCAAGTCGATGAATGGATCCAAAATACCGCTCTCATTGCTGATCGCTCGGATTTCAAAATAGAGATGGGAACTTCGCTCTTTCCAAAGTATGATGGCGAAGAGGACCTTGAAATTATGTATCAGAACTGGAAAGATAGAATGATCCTTGAGGAATAAAGGTATAATATCCCATTTTTATAAAATAAAGAATAAAAATCAGACCTTTCCCTTTTTTGTCTAGTAGTTTGATGGATTTTCATTTCTTCGTCAATCAAAAATACTGGTCTAAAGCCTATTTTGACTTGAAAATAAGCACAATAAAAGTAAGACTTCTGCTGTAATGATTTTTATTCTTTTATTCTAAAATCACAATGAAAAACTTCAAAAAAGGTTTTACCTTGGTGGAAATGCTGATCGTAGTAGTGATCATCGGTATCCTTGCTGCTGCTATTTTGCCTAGACTCAGTGGTGCTCAGGGGGCAACTAGAGACCTTGCTAGACAAACTGGACTCAACAATATTCTCCAATGAATTGAGATGTATATGAACGCAAAGGGAGAATATCCTGGCATTAAGGCAGACGGGACACAGGAATACTATTCTACAAAGTCTCTTTCTTGAGCATTAGTATGAAGAGGATACATGAAGGATATTCCTACCGATCCTAGAACAAACCAGCCAGCCGTAACATTTGGTGATAACAAAACATCAAACGTTGGAGATTTTGGATACCTTCTTATAACAAAAGCTGGAGTAAAGAATCAGGCTTATGTTTTAGCAGCGCAAGTGGAGACTGTAGACAAGGCAAATGCCACAAAAACGATGCTTGAAGAACGAAAAGCTGACACAAACTTTGAGAACATTGAGACCTGTAAGACAGTGGATATAGATAATACTAAAACAGAGACGAATACAGCTGGGGTAAAGACTAACAATGGAAAGTGCTATGTGACAGATGGGGGGCACCTAAGATATGTGTATGTTAGATAATCATCCTTGAACAATAAAGGAAAACCTCTCTAATGGAGAGGTTTTTTATTTTTATTGCAAGATCTACAAAGCAGACTGCAGCAATCTAACTATTCTCTGATTAACTTACTTTCGATCGATAATAACTGAGGACTTCCCTATTCTAAGTATATAAATTGCCTCAAATCCACGAATGGAGAGTAATTGTATTCCACCCTTCTCTTTTGATCAAAGAGTTTAGCTCTGAGGGAATCATTCTTGTGAAGAGTATTACTAAAGTCGGCAAATTGGCACGGACAAGAGTTACAAAGTGGATTTACCAACGGACAATCTCAATCCTCAGTACAAGGAGTTGGGATCTCGGGACATCAGTCCTCATCTTCGATTCCGTTCTTATCCTCTGGAATATCTGGACACTGATCGTACACATCTGGGATTCCATCATCATCACGATCACAGGTCGGCACATCTTGCGGACAAGTATTGCAAGTTTCTCACTGGTCTATTTTACCGTTTCAGCAGAGCGTTAGATTTTTACAGGTAGAAGAACAGGTTCAGTTTTTTCAGTTTTCTTGCCCATCATCACACTCCTCACCAAGAGAAAATTCTATTAGTCCATTTCAACACAGAGAGAAGCATCTCTTCACATCCTCAGGACAAGTTTTACAAGTTTCTCATTGGTCTATTTTACCATTTCAACAAAGGCTCGGACAATTTGGGATATCTTCAGGACAGGTCTTACAAGTTTCTCACTGGTCTACTTTCCCATTTCAGCAAGTCTTTTCACATATAGGGACATCCTCGGGACAAGTTTTACAAGTTTCTCCTGGATCAGCTTCCCCATTTCAACAGGTATTTTCGCAGATAGGCACGTCTTGTGGACAATTTTCACAATCTTCTCCTGGCTCTGCCTTTCCATTTCCGCAGATCGAGGTACATTCTCATACATCTTGCGGACAACTTAAACAGGTTTCTCATTGGTCTATTTTACCGTCTCAACAGGCACTTTTTCACTCACAACTATCTCAAACTCCGTTGGCATTCAGATCGATCTGATCTGGATTTGATTCGAGAGGACAATTATCCAGGCTACAAACTCAAAAATGCTGATTATAAAGATTCATATTCACATTATCTCCAGGGACAAGACTACAGTCAGCATTTTCTCTAATAACAAGTCAGAGAAGATTCGGCTTTCCATCTCCATCAATATCACTATCATAGAGATCGGGGATTCAGTCTTTATCTAGATCACACTTAAGCCCGGAGAAAAGCACCTCCGTATCTATCAAAGAGTCCTTTTCTTTGGTAGTATCTGAGCTAGGAGAGATCATGCTCTCGGAATTTAGTATGAGACCTGTATATACTTGAGCAGTAGACTTGAGCTTTAATGCCCCCTGATATCCTAGATCATAATAAATCGGTTCTCAGGCAGGGTTTACCTGTGCTTTTGTAATTTGCTCACTCGGAGTAAAAGAAACAGCTATCTGAGGAATCGGACTCTTAAATCAAAGAGGAGAAATCTGGATTCAGATTTTTCATTTTGTAAAACTTAAATATCAGATATTCACAGCATAATTTCACGATGCTTTTGGATTTTGAAGGGTAAAAGAGCTTGTTGTAATGAGTTCCTGTCCATCATCAAGTTCAATCCTCTGGACTACAGTCTTTCCACCTGCCTCAGTATAAGTATGGGAACTCACAAGTTGAGTATTGGAGAAATTCGTCCCATCTCAGAGATCTCGCTTAATTGACCTAACATCTCCCACCGCCAGCCCCGAAAGTCTCGTTGATACGATGGATTTCATTCCTACTTTCCTCTGAAAGGGAGAAAAAATCAGACTCGATGAAATATATTTCCCCTTATGATATCTAATATCTATTGAAGCAACTGCCACTAATTTTCCTTGGTAAAATCCCTTGAGTGTAATATTATTCCTCGCTCAGCTCAGCAATTGAGTTACAAAACTTCAGGCGGTATCTGAGGTTTTTGATGAGGCATTTGCAGAATTACTCCACTTAAAACTATCAATCCTTCCTAAACTTTCAGCCTCTAAAGTCGCAGTGTCTCACTGGATTTTAGGAGTTTTTATATTGAGAGCATAGTTGGTATTTAGTGATTCTCAGATAAAAATCTGATTTGAAACAACTCATACTTCTCAGTTTTTACCTGTTGCCTTAGCTCTAATAGTATAAACTCACGGATATTGATAATGGTGCGTCACGCGAGTTCATTTCCCGACTTGTCCATCTCAAAAGTCCCATTCAACCAGTTTTTGAGCCTTTTTAGTTATGAGTTCTGCCTTTAATTCATAAGGTGCAATATCTCAGATGCTTTTTATCTGTAAAAATGCATAATTCCCCTGCTCTAAGACACCAAGAGGAGTCTTATCGGTCGAAGTCTGATTTTTTACTACTTGGTAATCAATATTTCAGGTTTCATCGACTAATCAAATAGGATTCTTCTCCCCATCTCAGTCAATGTCATCATCACAAACATCTCAATAACCATCAGTATCCATATCTGCTTGTGAAGGATTGTAAGTATTCGGACAGTTATCTTTATGATTAGGAATTCAATCACAGTCATAGTCTAGGTCTGCATTACACTTTGTGTGAAGCATATAGATATAATAGAGCTTGTCTACAGCCTCTTTTGGAGTAATTACTTGAGAGAGATTTGCTACATCCTGAGCTGTGATAATTCCCTCTTGGATCAGGAGATTTACCTGCCCGAGTGGCCAAACTCCAGACTGTAACTGAGGGAAAGTTGTAAATCAGCACATTCTCGGCTCATAGGTACAATATTTTAGATAGATATTGAGTTCCTTACCGTCTTTGAGCTTCTGGACTCTAGAGGGAGAAATTTGGATGGTTTGGAGCTCATCTTCGCTAAATTGACGATATGCCCAGTCAGATTTTTGGAGCTTTTTAAGCCAATCTTTGATATCTCCTCGTGATGCCGTATACTTACTAGCGACCCTCTCTGAGAGGAGGTTCGTTAATGTCTGGTAAAACTCAGCCCTGGTCACTCCTCCAGCTCCGCAGAAATTTCCAGCACATTTTGGAGATGTCGCTCACATTGCCAGTGGATATCATCTCATATACGTCTTATCACCTATATAAGCCACACAATAATAGTAATCTTTCCCCTCATGAAGTGCGTTTTTAAATCTAATATCTCTAAAATCCTTTCATGGAAGCTGAATGAAAGAAGACCAGAATGATTGAGTATAGGTCCTAACTGTAGAAGGAGAAGGTAAAAAACAATCTTCACACTCTACTGCATTGAGTAATCTCGTCAATTCATAACGAGATAGTGGATGGTCTCCATAAAGTATCGGACTTGAAATATCAAGATCCTTAAGAAATGATATGAACTCATCTTTCGTTAGCTGTGTTTTTTGTATAGGCTGAGGAGATGAGGTAGCTTGGGCATTTGCAAGAGAATATGGCATCTGGAAAGTAGCGAGAGCTATCACTCAGCTGAGAAAAAGTTTTGAGAAATATTTTTGTATAAGCATTTTAGCGAGATGGTAGGCTAAAAAAGAGAAAAATCTGGTTTTTTTTAGTTTTCTGGTGTTATTGCTTTGATTTTCTCACTAAAGAATATTTTCCACTCTTCCCGTGGAGTGTTCTCCGATTCTTCTGCAGGCATTAGTTCCTTTTGTTCGGCTTCCTGTTTGGATTTGAAGAGGATAATTGCTTCTCCGTCATCTAGAATATTATTTTCATGAGCTAGAAGCCTTTTTGCATGAGCAGAATTGAGATACTTGAGCTGAAAGTTATTAAAATAGCTAATTTCATCTTTTACTCTTTTGGTCTGCTCCTGGACCTGAGAGGTTTGTTCGATAATAGATGTATAGTTTACATAGGTCTGAACCGCGATCATCAGGAGAGCCACATTTACTATTCACAGTCACCACTTAAGATATGGAGCGTGTATTTTAATAAAACTTTTTATATCAGAAAGCATACTAAATAAGCTTGATAAAAATCTTTAAGTCTGTATATATATATTGAATTTTTGCCATCAAAAAGCAAGCAGAAAATCAGATTATTAGCCTTAAAATTTTGGGGAAAAGAAGAAAAAATCTGATTTTTTATCTTTTAGAATATTGAAGATGGCTATTTATCTCTCTTTTGTAAGTAGTGAACTATGAGTATTCATAAATTACCTGATTATGTGATCAATAGACTTAAGGCTTGAGAAGTAGTACAGAGACCAGCTTCGCTTTTGAAGGAATTGATAGAAAACTCTCTTGATGCAGAAGCGACAAAACTTGAAATTACAATCAACGACTGAGGTAAATCATTGCTTGCGCTAGAAGATAACGGAACTGGAATTGAACTTTCTGATATGGATTTACTCTTAGAAAGATATGCAACTTCAAAAATTGAGAGTGAAAAAGATCTGTATTCCTTAGAGAGTTATGGCTTTAGGGGAGAGGCTCTGGCTAGTATCGCAGAGGTAAGCAAAATTACGGTCTTAACCAAGACTCAATATGCTGAAATCTGAACAAAGCTTGTGAGAAGAGGCAATGAAAATCTGATTTCTCATCTCCCAGTTCCCTTTGAACATGGAACTTTAATTAGAGTTGAGGACTTGTTTTATAATGTACCTGCAAGACTCAAGTTTCTAAAATCTGCACAGACAGAGTTTTACTATTGCTATAACTATTTTATTGACGTGGCACTTTATCACTATGATAAGGCATTTGTCTTGAAAAAGAACGATAAACTCGTTTTTGATCTCAAGCCAAGTCGTGAGTTAGCTACTAGAATTTTAGATATTTTCAAAAAAGACTGGTCAGAGAAATTGATCCCTCTGGCATACAAAGAAGACTCTCTCAAGATTACTGGAGTTGTATCAGATCCTACCTTACGTTTTGGTTCTGCTGAAAATATCAAAATTTATGTAAACTCTCGTCCAGTCCAAGACAAAATTATCAAAAAAGCAATTATGGATGCGTATAGTAGGCAGATCACTCCTGGAGAATATCCGCTAGTAATTTTGATGCTAGAGATTGATCCTCAGGAGGTTGATGTCAATGTCCATCCTGCAAAACTCCAGGTAAAATTTATGAATTCACAGCAGATTTATAGAGCGGTCTATCAGAGTATTCTCCAACTGCTTGGAAATCATAAAATTGGAAATATTGGAAATGAGTTTTTTGGAAAGCAAGGTGAACTTCAACAAAAATCAGATTTTTCTTCTTTTTGACAAGTGCAGAGAGGAAATCAATTGTCTCAAACTGACTTTTCTGGTTTGATCGAAGGAGTCCATCTTGAAGAAGAGCAAGTTCAAAATAGAGAAAAGCCTTTTTCTACTAGTCTTTTCTCTCCACAAGAAAATATTTCATTTAGCCACTTTTGAAGCTTGGATGAGCATAGAAAAGAGCAAGAATTCTTTTTCCATCAGGAGATTTGAGAATATCAAATCCTTGGTCAGCTCTGGAATATGTATATTGCCCTACAGGCTGATGATGCGCTCTACCTGATTGATCAACATGCTCTAGCAGAAAGGATTGCATTTGAGAAAATGAAAATCGAAAAAGACCTCAGTTCTGAACCTCTTCTTCAGCCATTAAAATTTGAGATTACTCAAGTAGCCAATCTAGAAGAAAAAATAGAAGAATTGAATCAGCTTTGATTTGATATTTGAATGCTTGGTGAGAATGTGATTGCGATTTATGCGTTGCCTAAGGTTTTTGTAGTATATCCGATTGATATGGGCGCTCTGCTCAATTATGTACTCTACTTGGACGAGATTAGCTTTGATCATATTTTAGATGGAATCTATGCAACAAAAGCCTGTAAAGCATCGATTAAAGCGGGTCATAAGCTCTCATATCTACAAATGGAGCAACTCGTAGCTGATGGATTTTCAATGATTCCGTGAATGTTTGTATGTCAGCATGGGAGACCCTTCTTTGTAAAGATGGATAAGAAACATATTGATGGACTCTTTGATAGATAAGAGAAGCTAAAAGAGAAAGCTGATTTTTAAGGTCAGTTTTTTCTATTCTTTTATGAGTAGAGAGTATCGACATCTAGACCACTTGACTTTTTATTAGAAAAACCGCTTGAAATCGAGCCTAAAATCATCATACTAAAACTGATTATTTTATCTTAGTATTTCTCAAGCTCGTGGCAAATCCTCTTATTGACGATCTTCTAGCCTCTACTGATATCGTCGAGCTCATCAGTAGATATGTTCCACTCAAAAGAGCCTGAAGCAACTTTTCTGGTTGCTGTCCTTTTCATAATGAGAAAACTCCATCTTTCATGGTCTCACCTACCAAGCAAATCTTCAAATGTTTTGGCTGCGGGAAAGGGGGAAACGCATTAACTTTTTTCCAAGAGATAGAAAAAATTGATTTTCGAGATGCTGTAAAAGAACTTGCAAAAACCCAGCATATTGATATTGAAAAATATAATCTCAACACCCAAAAGATCAGCGATGAGAACGATCAAAAGGCAAAGCTCAAAAGAATGCATTCACTTACTCAGCAATTTTTTCTCGCTCAGCTCAAAGAATCAACTCAAGCTTTAGACTACCTAACTACTCATAGAAAACTTTCAAAAAATCTGATCGAAGAATTTGGTATCGGATATGCACCAGATAAGCACTACCAACTCATCCAACTCCTGAGAGAAAAAGGTTTTACAGACAATGATCTCCTAGAAGCCTCTCTGGCTAAAAAAAATGCAAATGGAGAAATCTATGCCTTTTTTAGAAATAGGATCACCTTTCCAATCTACGATACGATGGGGAATATTGTTGGATTCTCAGCTAGAGTACTCAATCCTGAAGATAAACCCAAATATCTCAATAGCGCCGAACATAAAGCTTTTGAGAAATCAAAACTCCTCTACGGACTAAACTTTGCCAAAAATTATATCAGAGAACAACAAAAACTGATCGTTGTGGAGGGGCAAATGGATGTTCTCTGACTAGCAAAGCTTGACACACCAGTCTGAGTCGCAACTTCTGGAACTGCTCTCAGCCAAGATCATATCAAACTTATGAAGAGATACACCGAAAACATCTTTCTCCTTTTTGACAACGATAATGCAGGTCACCAAGCAACGTTAAGAGCCCTCAAGCTCTTTTATCAGCAGAATATGTTCCCAAAAATTATCAAACTTCCAGAAGGATTTAAGGATGTTGATGAACTTTCAAACACTCCAGAGGGGAAATCAGCTTTTGAAACTTGTCTCATGAATGCCCAGGATGGTTTCCTAGGCATCTACCATCAGATGAGATCAGAACTTGATATGACCTCGCCTATCGACAAACAAAAACTCATAAACACCCTCTTTGAACTCATTATCTCAGTTAATAGCCTCACCATCCAAGAGCACTACAAACAACTCCTCGCAGAAAAGCTTGGATTCGCTTTTGAAATCCTTGATGCTCAGTTTAAGAGATACAAAACAACAGATGGGAAGCTTATTCTAAATCAACAAAATAGACAACAACAGCAAGAAAACACTGATCGTTACCAACTCCATAGAGATGAACTCGTTGTCAGTCTTTTTTACCAATGAGCACTAGAAAAATATCTCTGAGATTTCCAAGGAGCGACAACACTTTTTGATATCATTACGATCATCTGAGCATCTAAACCAGATTCCCTCCTCGCACAAGCATTAAATAACAAGCTCACACCAGAACAAATCTCCTCTCTTAATGAACTTGGAATGTGGCGAGACGCACAGCTTGAGGAACATCAAACCACTGAAAAAAGGTACCAAATCATCCTCCAAGCCATTCTCCCAATCCTTCAAAAGTGGCTTCAACTAGCACTCAAACATTCAGCACTTTCAGCTGAACAAAAAAGACAACTCCTAGAACTCAGAAAAAAACTATAAAAAAATCCGAATAAAAAAACTCTAAGTCTATACTTAGAGATTTTTTAGTATTTGCTCCAAAGCAGGATTTTGCTTTGCCTTTTCTGTCAAAAGCGTTATCATCTGCTGATCTAAAGCAAAAATTGAAAATTCCTTCAATACATGTTCACGATAAAAAACCTTAACATGATGAAGACCAGAAACTGCAGGAGTCAGATTTATTTTTCTTTTTTCTCCCAAATAGCTGATACGATCGGGGAACACCTGCATTCCACTTCCAATTTCTACCTTAATCTCTCATTCAAGAAACCCTTGATCTCCTCTCTTATTCTTAATCATCAATTCGATAGATTTTCCAAGCTTTACTATAGGATACGATAATTCTCAACTAATATCACCTGCATTCAACAAATATCCAGCTGAACTAGTACCTTCATTTAACTGCTCTGCCTGAAAAATTCTCCCCTGTGTCTCCAAAAACAAAATCGGATCCAAGGTATTTTTCTGGATCAATGACCAGCATTTTGCCTCATTTACAACTTGAAAAAGATTTTCTGCCTCACAGTCAGTCTGCGGATAGTAAGGATGCTTTCACTCATTAGTATCGATCTGAAAATGAAGGTGAGGACCAGTTGTATTCCCAGTATTTCCAATTTTTCAGATCAATTGCCCCTCTCCTACTTTATCTCCTACCTGTACTAAAATTTCACTCAAATGCACATAATTTGAATAAATAAAGCGGCTTCAAATCTGATGTTTGATTGTGATAACATTTCCCCATTCACCCTTAGCGTGAGCCTGAACTACTTCACCAGTTCCCATTGAATAAACTGGGGTTCCTACAGTCGATACAATATCTACTCCTTTATGTGCTCATTGCCCCATATCTCGACCTCAGACATACGTTGCACCTCGCAAAACAGAGTATACAGAACGATGCAAAGGATTTTTTATAAAAGAAAGATAATCCGCACCTTCAATTTTCGGCAACTGAATCTTACAAAGTTCCTGAGTGCCGCAGAATTTCCCTTCCACTTCTGGAACTGGATACTGCCAAGCTCAGGCATACGAAGCTGTAATTCAAACCCCCAAAAAAATAGAAAAAATCAGATTTTTTACCTCTTTTTTCATTTCCCCTCCAAAAATTATATTTTAAAATCAGAAAAATCAGTATACTCCTCTCCTCAAAAAAAACAAGAAAAAATGCTAGAATTTCCAATAAGATAGAGAAAAATCCTAGATATAATCTAGGACTTTCTTGCATTTTATAAAATTCATAAAATGTAGTAACTGTTATGCCATATGTAAACAAGCTCTAGCTACACGTATCTTAGAGATTACTTGATTAATCTCTTCACCAAATTCATCACTTTCCGATTCATTTAAAAAGTCAGAAATATGTGAAGAGTCTAGTCTAGAAAGTCTATCAGATAAATGCGAACATCCTCCAATAAATGTGATAAGATGAAAAGCATTTGTCGCTGCTAGGACCTGTGGCATACCAAAACGCTCACTAGTGCTATATTTGAATTTCTGATAAGCGAGTTCCTGTTCCTCAGAAACAGTCCCACACTTTTGAAATTCACCACGCAAGTAAGATAAGACATCAATTGTGTCTTCAGCATGAGAAGCTAGATTTAATAACTTCTCTTTCTCAATTTTGAAGTTTTTTGCTTTGTTCATATGATTACTAGTAATTTTAACTTTTTTTATTTTAGGGTTTGTGAATATATAAATTTCGAGCAAAAAGTCAAGATATATTTTAAAAAAACAAAAAACTGACTCTAACAGAATCAGCATTTTGCTTTTATCTTCTTAATCCATAACACAATCAGGGCTGGCAAGAATCGAACTCGCGACGCGGAGCTTTGGAGACTCCCGCTCTACCACTGAGCTACAGCCCTATAAAATGAATATCCCTTGATCCAGGGAGTGAGGGGATCGAACCCCCGACAGCGGTTCCGAAGACCGATGTGTTACCACTACACCAACCCCCCATATGTCAGTCCAATAAGCCCGGTTCTGTATTAGGTACTATTTATCTATTACTCCTTAGAGGAGTACTATTGCACTTCCATAACAAGTATGACAAGCTTGCACGAGCTACGGTTTACCGCTCATCAGACCATCAGTCTGATTGAGTGTAGGTAAGCCTAGAACTAAGCTACCCTACTGTTTCACCTTTCTCCTCCTAAGAGGATAGTTTAATCTCTGTGGCACTTTCGTTTGCCCGCAAGAGCGATGTTCCAGTATCCGTTAGATACTAGCTATTTTTTCGTGCCGGGACTTTCCTCACCTTTGGGGTGCAGTACCTAGACTGACGGTCTATATATACTAAAATACTTCTATAAATCAACTCAAAAAAACAAAAAAATCTGATTTATATCTACCATTCCACTTATTTTCTCCTAAATATCGCATAAATGACCAAAAACGGGAAAACCAAGACCTTTTTCCAGCTCGGCTTCTGCCAAAAAAATGCTGGATATTCCTTAAAAAGCGTACTCATCGCTTTCCCAAACCTGTTTTCCGGATTCTGAGTATCAAAGGGATACTTAAAAAAATCTAGCAAAAAACGTAGCATCACATAAAATAAAGTTAAAAAGCCCCGAAAAGTTTTCGAGGCTCTATGATCAGTTTTTTAGTCCTGTTTTTTTGCCTTTGCAGCAGTCTTTTTAGCAGGCTTTTTTGCCTCAGACTCGCTAGCCTCACTCAATGGCCCAACAAGCTTAGTATAAAGTTGCTTTTCTACAAAAAGTGGCTCCTGTTCATTATTCCAGTCAATTGTCAATCCAAGCAATTCAGTAACTTTATTGAGAATAAAGAACTTTTCAAGACTCTCCTTAGCTGCTGATTGAATTCCTTCTACAAATTCTTTTGCTTTTTCCTCTCCAATCTGAGAAAAATATTCAGCAACTTTCTCAGCAGATCCAAATCTCTTCTCCAAATTCTGCATTCTTACCTTCAATTCTTGATCAACCATAGTCTTAGGAATAATTACCTCAACTCCACTCTTCTTTACCTCAGAAAGATAGTTCTCAACAGTCTGAATCAAACTATTTTCCTGCTTTTGTTTAAGAATCTCCTTTTTAATATATTCTCTAAGCTCAGCATTAGTCTTTACCTCTGCATCCTTACCAAAAAGCTTTACGATCATTTCATCATTAAGCTCAGGAAGTACAATCTGCTTCACATCTTGGATAGTTACCTTCAAAACTTTTGCTCCCTCATGCTTTGCTTTAAGAACAGCAGGAAGTTTCTTCTCATCATACTTAAGCTCAATCACTTCTCCTTTCTTTTTTCCCTCAAAGCTCTTTGCCCAAAACTTATCCTCAGCAAATTCTACTTCTCCAAGGTATGTCGTTCCCTTTTCAATACTCTTATCCTCAGCATCAAAAAATTCAAGTCCAAGCTTTGAAATAGTATCCAAAGCTACAACTTCAGCATCCTTATAATCAGCATAATTCTTCTGAATATTGAGCAAAGAATCCTCTACTTCCTGCTCTGTTGCTTCTACACTAATTCCATCCATTTTAACTGCCGACCAGTTCTTTCCCTTTACATCAACCTCAGGATATACATCAAGAGAAAAAGTTACCGTTGTAGTTCCCTTCTCATCTTTAGTATCAAAAGCGTAAGGCTCTCCGATAAACTTAATATCAGCATTTTCAGCTAATAAAGCTTGAAGTCCCTTATTGATCAAATGTTCATTGATTGCCATACTGATATATTCAGGAGAAACCTTCTGCTCTACAATATGCAAAGGCACTTTCCCAGCTCTAAAACCTGGAACATTCATATCCTTTGCAAAATGTTGCAAAACATGACTTCTCACTCCATTTTTTTCCTCATCAGAAAACGAAATCGTAATAGTATAATTGCTCTGTTGAGCTTTTGCTAATTTCTTATCCATTGTCCAAAATAATGAAATAATAAAAAATTTGAAACCGAAATTAAGTCTAGCTATTCGCTCCTTGTTTTCAAGAGAAAAAATCTACTGTTCCTCCCCTCTCCCATACCCAAAGCTCTAAAAGCCCCGTGAAAGAAATGCTCTTGCTTTTATTAAGCATATTCTTAGGATTATAGACAGAAAAAAGACAATAAATTCTGATTTCTTTTTCTTTATTTTCAATAGATAAATAATGAAAGTTTCTCATGCTCTCGGTATTGACCGAGGTAGTAAATATATTGGTCTCGCCTATACTCCGCTCAATGCAGATGTCGTTTTCCCGATTGGATATGTAATGAATGATGCAATGACCTACTACTATATAGCAGATCTTATCCAGAGATATCACATTAGAAAAATCATTCTCTGATGGCCTCAGAAACAAAAAGATATCCAAGAACATATCACAAAGTTTATGGAATCTCTGAATTATATCATTGAAAATCAAAGGATCGAAATCGAAACTATAGATGAAGATTTCAGTAGTGTACAATCAGGAGAAATCGTCTCTGACTTCAAAAAAAATGCAACGACAGACACTATCAGTGCGATGATCATCCTTGAAAGGCGGAAACAATCAAAAAAATCTGAAAACTAAAACAGCGACCTCATACAGTCGCTGTTTTTCTAATTTCTCAATCCCCCTTTGGATAAAGTCGAGTAATCCAGACATTAAAAAGAGGAACCTCAGAGCGCAGTTCAAATAATCCTGGATCATCAGGGTCTCTTCGTTCTAAACTACTCTTCAGTCTCTGAATTTCTACAACTAGCGCAGAGAAATCTGGCGTTCCTCCAAGTGCCAATAAAGCCTGATTACTTACGAGCCTTAACTTTTTTTGTCGATCAAGTTCATATACAACACTCGGTGCAATATTTACGTAGTCGTAGCGATAGAACCCATTTGCTAGCTCTCTTCTTCTCTTTGCATTAAGTGCTTCAGCATAGGCTAGAATATCCTCAATCAAAACACTGACCTCATCTAAGGAATAGTAAGCCTTCTTATCGTTCCATAGGCGATGAGAGACAAAACTCAGATTTTTTTCTTTTGTTTCCATATCTTTTTTTATTTAGTGATAATACTATTGATAACTATTTCTAGCAAGAAGTCAAGTTCTTAAGAAAGTAAAAAACAGCATCCTATACAATAGGTGCTGTTTTAATATTCATGATATACAAAGATAACTAAACCTTTCTCCTGAAGATTTGAGGAATCCACTTATTAAGCTTCTCCTTCTTCCAATTATTCTCCTCTCTAGGAAAGAGATACTGATTCAGATCTTTATCTCCGCAGTCCATGATATTCCTTCCAATAAACTCTTTAAGTTCGGTCCGGAATCTATCAAAATCTCCATCAAAGAAGAGGTGAATGAGAGTAGCCGTGTCCATATTCATAAGTTGTCCATCCTCTCTTAGCCTCATAAGAGCTGTCTTAAAGATTCTAACTCTATGGTAAGCCCGAGCTCCATCCTTATTTTCATCTAGATACTTGGATCTTAGCTCACAATAAAGGCTATCTATCCTTTCCATCACTTCTTGTATTTCTTGAAGATCATTAAAAGAAATACTGATTTGCTTTAACTTTGTCATGTTTAAAAATTTTTTTATGTTTACTATCGCATTGTACAATATTCTTTATAAAAGCCAATATTTTTTAAAGAAAAAACAGCACCGTATATAGGTGCTGTTTTCGCATCTAAAAGATGCGATAGTTGTCAGCTTTCAATCGTGAATAGCTTAGGAATCCAAGTTTCCAACCTAGATCTAACCTTTTTACCGTTGAGGGCATAAAAAGTTACCAGAGGCTGTTCTGGATCTCGGCACTCGTTCTTGTAGCACGCGATTTGATCCTTAAGCTCTCGCTTAAAAGTAGAGAAATCATCACTAAGTACAAGCTCTTTGAGAGGAGCAACAGCAAGCCCAGCGAGCTTGTCACCAGACGATGTAAGCCCATCAATCTGTTCCCCAACAATCCTCTTTTTATGGAAGACATAAGAACCTGACCCTAATCTTTTTTTCTCTTTATCCAGAGCTTTATTAACTCTAGAGAATGCTTTAGAAATTTCTTTGAGATCATCATAAGAAAGTTCTATTGAAGCTGGCGATGGTGCTGTAGGAGCACCTGGGGAGACAACGTCTCCTACGGAAGAATGAATCTTTTCCATAACGAAACTGATTTATGTTAATAATCCTTTTATTTGTAAAGATAATAGATAATGATTTTTTTATAAAAGTCAATACTTTTTTCAAAAAAAGTCAGAATTCAGAATTCTAACTTTCTTCCTACTAATCTTCATCATCGTCATCAAAGGTATACCCTGCGATATCATCACTATCATCATAATCATCTCCACTATACTCTTCATCATCAAGATATTCATCTTTCTGCTTCTGAGCTGGCTTTCTTCATCTCTTCTTCTTTCCTCCCTCACTATTAAGTTTCTCAATATCATCTTCAATTCCGAGCATTTTTTGAAGTCCCTGATGCTCCTTGAGCTTTTGAATAACTTTCTGCTCAATCTGCCTCACTCTTTCTCTCGTTACATCAAACTCTTCTCCAACTTGTTCAAGAGTAAATTTTGGACCATCAATTCCATACCTCATCTTCACGATCTTTGCCTCTCTATCATCGAGCATAGCCAGAATGCTATCCAAATTATTTCTAAGTGCAGCTCTCTCTGCTAATTGATCTGGTCTCAAGGTATTCCCATCTTCAATCAAATCTGCAAGCGTATCTCTCCCTTCATCTCCAACTTCTCTATCCAGTGAAACATTTCAAAAGATCACTTCTTCCAGCTTTTTAATCTTTTTAATCGGAAATCAAAGCTTTTGTCCAATTTCTTTACTTGTCGGTTCACGACCAAGTTTTTGAAAAAGAAGCTGATAAGTTTTATTATATGAATTGATCTCATCAATCAAATGAACAGGGATTCTCACATGCCTCGTCATATCAGCGATCGCTTTTGTAATCGACTGTTTAATCCACCAAGTCGCATAAGTTGAAAACTTAAACTCCTTATCTGGATCGAATTTTTCAATAGCCTTAATAAGCCCGATATTCCCCTCCTGAATCAAATCAGAAAAAGTCAAACGAGAACCCAAATATCTCTTAGCAATAGAAATCACAAGTCTTAAATTTGACTCAATCAGCTTTTTCTTTGCCTCCTCATCTCACTTTTTAATTCTTCTTGCAACTTCCTTTTCCTCTTCATAGTTCAAAAGTGGAATTTTTGAGATATCATTAAAATAGAGTTTGATATAATCCTTATACTGATTATCAACTGCATGATCCGCCTTACCATAAAGCGTGATTTTTCAAAGCTTAGTCTCTTTTTTCAAAGACTCCTGCTCTTTTTCAAGCAACTCTTCAATCGTTACAATTTTGATTCCAAGTTTTTCTGAGAGATCATAGAACTTTTCAAGAAGCTTGATATTTCCTTCCATATCATCAATTTCAGAGATCACTTCTTCTTCCTCGATCATACCCCTATTTGCCCCAGTCTCTAAAAGAGCCTGCAGACCTGGAGTAAGCTCATTAATATCATCTTGCAACTTATCTCGCAACTGTTTTTTTGTCGAATCCATAGCCATCATTTTCAGCTAGCAAATAAAGTAGTTCTCAACTATCAAAAACCTGAAATCAAAAATCTTTCATCATTTTTGACATTTTCAAAAAAATATATATAATATTGTTGTGTAGTAGAACCTTGTAAGTGAAATAAAGAGATAGCTCTATATTTCGCGATAAGAGCAGCCTCCCTTGAAGAGTGCTGTTTTTATTTTTGAGGAGAAACTCTCACGATATAAGTCTCTTTACTATTAGTACGACAGCTCTGGGGCTTAAAAAGCTTAATTGTTTTTGCTCAAAATCTCTTCTTTATCTTTGCTACAAACTCATCAAAACCAGGTCACATAAAGATTTTGATCACAAAAGTACCATCATCCCTCAGCAACTCATCATACATCCAATACGTTTGCTCCAAAAGATCAATTGATCTCATCGCATCAATATCCTTAAGCCCAATAGTATTAGGAGCAATATCAGACTGAATAAAATCAAACTGAGAAAGCTGATGTTGACTAAGGATTGAATGTACTTTTTCCTGCTCTGTAATATCCTGCACATACGTACTCAAGCCTGGGAAGTTGAGCTCAACTTTTTTAAGATCAAAACCGATTACTTGATATTGTTGGACTCCAAATTTCTTAAGTTGCCCAATAGTATACTGAAGCCAACTTCATGGTGCACATCCAATATCCAAGACACTACGAGTGCTTTTAGTAATTAATCAGAATTTATCCTGTATTTCCTGAAGTTTGAAAGCACTCCTCGCCTTATATCACTCTTTTTTCGCCTTTTTAAAATAGAAATCATAGGGATTATACATCTCGTCTTATATCAAAAATCAAAGCACACTAAAAAAGCAAAAACAGTAGAGTTTTAATCTACCGCTATAATTTTCACATCTTTTCTTCCACCTTCATGTCTCATTTTCACCGTATCTCCAACTTTTTTTCCTCTGATTGCCTGCCCAAGCGGAGATTCAAATGAGATCTTCAAACCATCCTCAATACCGATTTCTCAGGTACCAACGATAGAAACCTGATATTCTTTATCATCATCTTGAATACTCACAGTCACTTTCGAACCGAAATCAACGACTTTGTCAGATTTTTTGATATCTTTTTCCTTTTCTACGATCTCAACATCAGCGATAAGATTAGTAATTTCAGCAATTCTTGAATTGATAAAATCCTTATCTTCCATAGCTGACTTGTATTCAAAGTTTTCCGAAAGATCTCCCATAGCCTTTGCCTCAGCAAGTCTTTCTAAGACCGCAGGCAATTTCTCCTGTTTTAGCTCCTGAAGTTCATTAATCAACTTATCATATCACTCTCTGGTAAGAAAATTTTTACTCATAATTATTTGAATGCAATATAAAGAAACAAAGTACTCCTAAACTACTGTGCACTATCTAGAGAAGATTCCCCAGAAACCAAGTACTTTTCTCTTTCGTTTATCAAATGCATGAGAAACAAGATCAGTTGCAACCTTGAATCCTTTATGATTTTCAACTACAAATCTCTCTCCATTGTAAAGGAAAGCAAAAGTAGCCTCATAAAGTCCGCTCTTATTTTTTGTAATAGTATAATCAATAATTACCTCTGCATCAATATTTTTAGCGTAAATCTTTTTAAGGATAGTCTGCCCTTTATTGGCGATCTGATGATCTACAGCCTTCTTAATATCAGCTTCCATCACCTCTGATACGTTTACAAACTTAAACTTAATATCACTCACTTGAAGCAATTCTTGTGTCATTTTGCTAATGTATAGAATATAAAATCAATCTTACTTGTATTAAAATCCTCTTAAAAAGCAAGAGTGATTTCATGGTTTTTTAGCGAAATATTTACAGAATAGAAGAGAAAAATCTGATTTTAGTCTTTTATATCGCTTTGTCTTAATCAAGTTTCTCCATAAAAGCCTTTCTTATTGACTGGTTTTTATTGCTCTCCTGCAAAGCAAAAAAAGACTTTCTCATCAGTTCACGAATATCTTCGTAATACAAAAGCCCTAAAACTTGGTCAATAGTTGCCCGTTTATATACTCAGATATATCACTCTCCATCAGTAATTTTCACTCCTAAAGGGTCTCATGTGTAGAGCATCAGAAAGTAGGTTACATCCTTGTCTAGATGCCCCCTTTTAGTCTCAGAACTTCTAAGTGAAGTCATACCTATCTTTTGTTTGAGTCTTAGGTACTGAACTTGGATTCAGCACTCTTCTGAAACCTCTCTAAGTGCGGCTTCTTCAGGTTTTTCCCCAGCCTGAATTTTTCATTTTGGTGCTACTCGCTCAATCTTCCCTGATAACGCCAATCTTTTGATCAAAAGATATCTTGGCTGTCCATCTTTTTCTAAATAATAAACGATTCCTCATGCACTTTGCACAACTTCCGTCATGGTAAAATACTCTATACAAGTAAATAAAAATTAGGAAATCAGATTTTGAATCCATTTCGCCGCCCAGTTACTAATCGCTGATTCACCCTCTTGCGGTCTGATATTTTCTATCCTCTCAGCAGACAAAACTCTCTGTTGATTTGCTACTAGATCATGTCCCGGCAATTGTTTATTTAAAAGCTGAACCTTCTGACTCCTCGAAAGTGAGTTTAATACTCTCTTTTTTAATTCTAAAGTTTGAGAAAATACCTTCTCAAGCTCGGTTAATTGCTCATTGATTTTTCTAACCTCTTGATCATATTTGAGCTGATCAAGCTCAGAGAAACGCTGGATTCTTTCTTCTAGATCACCCAAAAGGACCTCTGGTAGAATTTTTTCAGAAGAAGGATATTCAGTATTTTCTAGTTTTTCTTGATGTTCTTTTTGCGAGGTTAAAACATCAGTTTCAAGCTGTTTAAGTGTATTTATACGCTCTTGAAGCTGTTTCTGCTGTTCTTGTCTTTCATTATTAGTATACTGATGTTCCTTCTCTGGAGAGTTCAAACTCATCTTATCATCCAAGTGATTCTAAAACTTTTTTGAGAATAGTGATGTTTTTTTTGTAATTAACCCTCAGTGGGCCTACAATACTCAGTACCATATCGTATCCATCTAGACTGATTTTTACATACACACAGGAAATCAAGGTATCCTGATCATTGACAAATGTATAGTAGACTTCTTTCTGTTTTAATATCTTTTTATCAATAAAAGCGACAATCTTTTTCTCCTCAATAAAGCGGATAATTGTCCTCGTTGCGGAGTACTCATCAATCATATCATCACGGAGTAGGTTATTGATACCAAGGTAATAATACTCATCATTTCTGATAAATCAAACCACTACTCCATCAGCCACCTCTCCCAAAGTCTCAACTAGAGATTTAAGTTCCTGCCTGGCAGAATCTAAATACAAATCAATATCATCAGGCTTCTGAGCTAACGTTGAATCTAAGTATGCAGAAAGTCACTGGAGCGTTGGGATTCTCCCTGATGAATTATAAGGTTGATAGACCATACCCTGTTTTTCTAGAATGTTGAGGTATTTTCTCAGTGTCGAAGGTGCATAATCTACGACTTCCAAAGAATTAAGGAACTTTGATCCAACGGGTTCCCCTTTATCTAGATAGCATTCTATTACGGTATCCAAAAGTGCCAACAGCTTTGTATTTTCTGCCATTTTATAGCACTATCTATATAAAATTGAAAGTTTTTTAAATCAGACTTTTCTTCCTCTTCCCACTTGTTTAGACAAGTATACGAAAAGTAGTACTCATTTTCAAGAGATAAAATCTGATTGTCCTTTTTCATCACCAAATATTACCAATAAAGACACAAAAAAAGACCTAAAGAGGTTTCTCCTTAGATCTTTTTCATAACTATATGTAGGTCCTAATGAAATTAAGGAGACTTAATATCTCTCTTCCAAAAGTTGTCGTTTCTAGCTCCTCTGGGAAGGTAGAAAGATCGGAAGGATTCTGTAATTCTCGCAACCTTCTCATCAAATGAGGACCTGCGTCAAAGAATATACATAATCCACGAAGTCTAATAAGAGGACTATCCAAATACATATAATCTAAATAAGCATTAGCTCGAGCCTTATTTTTAGCTTGAACTTCTAAATCCGTGCTTGAATCTTTTTCTATTTCTTCGTAGAGAGAGGAAAATGATTCAGCATACCTGTTTACGTCCTGAGTATAAGAGATTAACTCAGACTTCTCTTTTTTGTAATTTTTCATTGTTATGTGATTTTTGTATTACAGAAGATAATATATATTTTTACAACAAAATGTCAAGAAGAAAAATCTGATCAGTATTCTTGATCAGATTTCTTATTTTCGTTAATAACTTACCAACTAAGCAATTTCTCCGAGGTATTGATTGATTTTTTCTTGATAGAATTCCTTTTGGTTAGCTCCGAGGAACCCTTCTTTGATTTCATGATTTATACCAACGAAAACTGTAGGAACTGAAGTGATAGCGTATTCCTGAGCGAGTTCTCCCACTTCATCAATATCAATTTTAAGGATTTTTACTTGTTCTGGATTTACCTCAGCAGCCAACTCTTCCATAATAGGAGAAAGCATCTTGCAAGGTCCACACCAAGTAGCAAAGAAATCAGCAAGAATCACTCCTGAAAAACTAGATAAAATCTGATCAAATTCAGCTTTTGAACTAATGTGTGTTACTGTCATATACTCTGCATAAAAAAGAATAAATATATGAGGTGATACCTCTTTTTTGGTAGCTTTTAGAGATTCTTTTGCTTCTCTAAGAGCCCATCTTCAAGTCTAGCTATCCTTCTAGTAAAATCAAGTCTATTGCATATTTTTACAAAAAAAGAGAAAAGTCAGATCCCTCTTTTATTTTCCTATTTCCTACTCCTTATTTCTCAAGTTCTGCGAGGATTTTCTGCTGAATTTCTAGCATTTCGCTCTCACTGAGTTCTAGAGTCTGAGTTTTTCTAATATCTTCCATGCTTTCAGAAGGCACGAGATGCAAATGCGTATGAGGGACATCCCAACCTGCGATTACCAGTTGAGTCCTCTTGCTTCACATCGATCTATCCAAAGCAAGAGCAATCTTCTGAGCAACGAGGAAGAGCTCTTGTGCATAATCAGCAGGAACTTGAGCAAAATAATCAACTTCAATCTTGGGAACAAGTAGGGTATGCCCTTTGGTAAGCGGGTGAATATCTAAAAACGCAAAAACCTTCTCATTTTCATAAATCTTGTAGCAAGGGATCTCTCCCGCGATAATACGAGAAAAAATTGACATTTTTGAGGTAATTAAGAGAATAAAAACCAGATTTTTTTATCTTTGTTTACATTGTGTCATTTGATCTGTGATCTCATCACAAAAAGGAACGTTATCTGAGGTTTTTGTGCTCGAATGGTCTATATCACTACCAGTAAACGTATATTGACATACCTGATTTGACATCCACGCGTTCATTGGGTTCTCAACTATCTCTCCATCCATAGTTTCACTAATATGTGTCCCAGAAGTGCTTATTGTAGCTGAAGTAGAGAAGTTTCAGCTTGATTTCAGATATTTTTCCCAGTAGAGAGCTAGCTGCTCTTGTTGTTTCTGATCTAAGATACAATCAATTTTTGCTGAGAGAGAAGGCTCTGGTAGCTCCTGAGAAAACAAGCATTTTCAACTACTGAGTGGTGAGACAGAGAAATGCATTTTCATACCGAGGCCTTTATCATTTGTCTCACATGTATATTGAGAACAAGTATTAAGACTTTTTGGTAGCTCAGAACAAGTATTTACTGGGAGCGACTTTCAGGTGAAAGAGTGTGAATTCTGATTGTTAGTTTCTCCTGTTAAAAGCTGTGGCTTTACGGTAGTATTTAGAGATTGTTCTCATCTTCACTGAAGATTCCAAGCTTTATGCAGCAAAAGTGCAAGCTCACCTCTTTTCATTGGAGCGGTAGGATTATTTCTCTGCTCCGTAGTCAAGAGTTTCTTTTTTCTTGCGAGTTTATAATAATTAAGCCGCCATTCTTTCGGATTTGGTTCCGATTGTTTCCCTTCTAGAATTCTCATCAAAATCGTGACTCCTTGCGCTTTTGTTAGGGTTTGATCTGGAGAAAATTTCCCATTTTTTCACAAGATAATTCACTGAAAACAGGCAGATTTGATGGAATCTTTAAGATCTGATCGTGCCTTATCTAGATCCTGAAACTCACAAGACTCTGGAACTATAAAACCATTTTCAAGCTTTGCACCAGTCTGTAGCGATAAAAACTTAACAAAGAGCTTTGCAGCTTCATCTCTTCTTAAATCCCCATCAAGCTTATAAGCCTGAGTGGTTGAGTGGATTGTGAGTCACTCTTGATGCATTCGTTTTATGGCGTCATCATACTCGTTTGCCAAACTCCAACCTCCAAATAGTCCTATGAAAGCCAATAGAATCCCTAACTGTTTTTTCATTTTTATATACTAGAGATAAAAAATCTGATTTTTTCTCTTTTAAATGCTATGAAACTCTACTATCCAAGTGTTTTTCTTGCTCCAAAAAGCTTTCAAATGATTCGCTCTTCTAATCTAATCACTGGTTCAAAAATCCATTTTTCAAGCCTTGAATAGCAAGCCGGTAGGACAAGAATAATTGGTATTAATAATCCAACGATTGTCCCAGCGATAATATCTGTCGTCCAGTGAACTGTTGTTCCTATTCTGCAAATTCCAGTCAAAATAGCAAAAATAAACAAAAATACTGACCAAATCTTGAGTGAACGCTTGTGATATTTGATCCCAATCAACAGTGTTGCAATTGCGATTGAGAAGGTTACAACCGCGTGATCTGATGGAAATGAAGTTGTTGGAAGCCAGCTATGCAGCAGTGTTTCATTATCTACACTTTGAATTCAGAATTCATAAATCGGTCTCTGCTTATCAAAAAACTGCTGAATTAAAATATTGAATGCTACAGTAAAAAAGCAAGAGAAAAAGACAAAAAGTGCTTCTTTTTTCGTTTCAAGCTCCTTTTTTACAATCCCTTTAATATACCAAAAGCTCAGGAAAATCGGATAGACAAAGACAAATACATCAGCTCCTACAGCATAAAACTGCGTAAGCCATGGATGTTCGTTTTGTTGTGCTACAAGAAATTTGAGAAAGTCATATCCCCACTGAGGTTCATTCATTAGGATTTTAAACATTATTTTTTCTGTTGAGAAATAAAGTAGTTGCAGAGATTTTGAAGTTTACACTCTTGGCATTTAGGGTTTCTTGCTGTACAGATATATCTTCAAAAGAGAATCATACAGTGATGTGCTTTCTGTTTATATTCATTTGGGATGCGAGTTTCAAGGAGTTTTGAGGTTTGTAGTGGAGTAGTAGTTTCAACAATCCCAAGCCTATTACATATCCTATGAACGTGAGTATCTACCGCAACAACTGGCTGCCCATAAAGCACATATAAAATTACCTTAGCGGTTTTTTCTCAGACTCAGGGAAGCTTGATAAGTTCTTGCTGAGTAGCTGGGATTTTGCATCAATTCTGAGCTAAAATCTGACTTGTCGCTCGAATATGCTTTGCTTTTGATCTATACAGTCCAATTGATCTAATAGATTTTTCAAAGTCCTCAAATCCAAGAGCCAAGATATCTTCAGGTTTTTTGATTTTTTCCCAGAGTTTGTCTGTGACTTTATTGACTTGTTTATCGGTTGTCTGAGCAGAAAGTATGACAGCAACGAGCAACTGGAATCCATTATGATAAATCAGTTCGGTATCTGCATTAGGAAATTTCTCCATCATAAATCAAAAAATCTGATCTAATTCCTTTTTTGTTCTTTTTTTCATGATACAATAAGTCTTTAAAAATGAATACTTGACTTTTTAATTAAAATATCTATATTAGTGGCAGATAAATATAAAAAAGTAAAAGATATGAGTATACTAGCGACATTATCTCTGAGAGAAGTATTTGATGCATACTTTACACCATCATCTACTAAGCCCGAGAGAGAGACTCAGGACTCTAGTACTAATGCAGAGAAGAAAACTCAGGATTCTAGCAGACTTTTCAGCGATGAGAATCCAAAGTGTCTAAAGATCATGCTTAGTCGTCTCGGCTATCTCTTCACAGAAGAAGAGTTTCATCGCTCACTTCAAACTATTGCTAAAGATCGACTTATTAGATCTAAGGCTGGGAATTCTACCACTAAAGACCAATCAGAAAGCGTATTAAAATTTGATTTTAAACCATTTATTGTCTTTTAGGATAGGAGATAGATTGAAAACAAAAGAAGTCTTGTGAGTATCTCTCAAGACTTTTTTATATATCTACAAAGACTAAAATCAGTCTTTTCTTACTTTTTCTATTAGTTCTTGCCCTCCGATTTCTCTAATTTCTCCATGATCTAAGATGACAATTTGTTCAAGTGGCAAGTTTTGAAGCATCTCAAAAAGATGCGTAATGATGATGAAACTATTTTCTTCAGTATCAGTCGTTTGAAGAAGCTCGGCAACTTGCCTTACAGCGTTTACATCTAGTCCGCTATCTATCTCATCAAGGATAATATATTTTGGTTTAAGAAGCTTGATCTGAAGAACTTCGATTTTTCTTTTTTCTCCTCCTGAGAACCCAACATTCAGATCTCTCCAAAGAAAATCTCTGCTGATTTCCAAATCCTGCATCAACGGCTCTATAATCTTTTTGAATCCAATAAATGTTGTTGGGGCCTCTTGTCTACTATCATAAATAGATTTAAGAAAGTCAAAAAGTTTTACCCCAGGAATCTCTGGAATATTTTGGAAGGTAAGGAAGATCCCAGCTTTGCTTCTCTCATCTGGACTCATATCATTGAGGACTTGCCCATCTAGAAGGATTTCTCCCCCTGAAATCTCATATTTAGGATTCCCAGTAATTGCCATAGCAAGAGATGATTTCCCTGATCAATTTTTCCCAAGGATACAATAATTTTTCCCATCTTTAAAGTCAAAAGAAATCTGATTCAGGATTTTTTTATCTTCTACTTGTACTGAAAGATTTTTTATACTAAGCATAATCAATATAATATTAATGAGTAAATTGCATCCATAAAAATACAGATTTTTTTTAGGATTGCAAGAGGTAAGAGAAAAAAGAATAAACTTCTCCTTGAAAATAGGCGAATATTTCATACACTTTCCAAAAAATATTTATTTTCTTATCAGAAATAAAAGATGAAAACTTTGCTTAGATGATTGCTAGCCGTAATTATTATAGTTGCCGGAGTACTTTTCCTCCGAAAAAATCCATTGAAATCGGATACTGTCAATGAAAAGTCAATTATTACGGTAAATTATACTGTTCCCTATACGAATACTCAAAATACTGAAGAAGTATTCTCTGGGATGATTGAACACCTACAATACAGTTCAAGTGTAGCTCAGGTTTTTTCGACTCTTTCTGGAGCAAAAAAGTGAGAGAGTAAAACAGCACTTCTAAAAGATCCGCTTTCTCTCCATGATGATAGCCTCGTTCAAAAAATGCCAACCATGCTCCTCTCACAGATGAGCATAGACTCAACGATTGGAACTGTAGTGACTCTTGATGATATAACTTATACTATCACAAGTATTATCAACGAAGAAGGGGTAGAAAAAGCTGTTCTTGATCCAAATCCTGCATATACAATTCAAGAACAAAACTGGACTTTCACAGTTGAGACTTTGCAATAGTTTCTCTCAAGATAATAAAAAGAGAGCCAAAAATCTGGCTCTTTTTTCACTATTTAATACATTAAATCTCCTACATTTGCACAGGGACTGACTCAGATTTTTCTATCTGATTTCCATTTCCTAGTTGATCTAAGCTTGTTGTATTCTCAGTTTCTGTCTGGACCGAAACCTGCTGATTCCCAGCACCAGATCCAGCAAAACCATCAATACTTTCAACAGGATTTTGGACAAATTGCTTGGTTTTCTCAACAAAGTTAGTTGCACCCTGCTTGATTCCTGAGAAAACATTTTCAAAAGGATTTGATTGTACTGGGACCGACTGCGTAGATACTGTTTCTGATGCCATCTGAGTTTGAGAAGCCTGTTCTGGAATTTGGATAGGAGTTGCTTCCTGGGTTTGTACGAAGCTTGATTCAGGATTTTGAACTGGGGTTTGAAAGGGAATTTGAACTCCAGCTTCCTGAACTGAATTTACAACTTGTCCTCACATCTGCTGAGCAGAAGCGACAACTTGCTGCCCTGATTGCATTACTTGATTTCCTATGTTTTGGACTCCAGCCATTGGATCAGCTACAAAATTCTGAACCCCTCCAACTGGATTACTTGCAAACTGCGAAACTCCATTCATCATCTGTCCTCACATATTTTGCATATTCGAAACAACTCCTCATCAAACATTCTGAACACCGTTCATTACCTGACCTCCAGCATTTTGAACACCATGTACTACTTGACCTCACATCTGTTGAGCAGAAGCGACAACTTGCTGCCCTGATTGCATGACTTGATTTCCTATGTTTTGGACTCCAGCTATTGGATTAGCTACAAAATTCTGAACTCCTCCAACTGGATTACTTGCAAAATTTTGAACATTCCCAGCAAGATTTTGTGCATTAGTCTGAATAGAGTCCTTAAGCTGACCTCACATATCAACCCCCTTATTGATCAGGTTTGTTGCCTGATTTGCAACCATTGTTGGAGCTGAGGTTATCGCACCTGCAACAGCATTCGTTTTCTCAGTAATCTTTCCAGCAATATTTGAGGTTGTGCTGGTAATACTATTAGCTACAGAACTTGTCTTATTAAGCAGGTTTTGTGTACTCGCAACCAATTTTTGGAAAAATCAAGGCTCTTGCTGAGGTACTTGCTGCACCTCAAGTGGAATCTGAGCCATTCCTTCTTGATTCATCCCCTGCTGAGCTGGAGCAGATTCTCCATTTTTAATCCCAGTAATAGGATCAGGCTGCCCAGTCGCTTTAGCAATAAATCCAACAAGCTTTCCAAGCGTTCTATCAAAAAAAGAAGGTTTTTTTTGCTCTGGTGGATTCACCTCAGAAAGCGGAACCGTAGTAATATTTTGAGCAACTGCTGCTTCTGGCATCTTTTGTTTTTATAAAGAACTAAAAGTCTTCATATCTAAGTATAGTTCTTTTTTTGAAAAAGTCAAAAAAATCTGAAAGAAAACCGTAAATGTTCCTATAGAATATTTTTTGTAGTATCTATCTTACGATTCTATAGGAGTAAATGACTTGACTTATAACAGAAATTATATAATATATTAGAAATATACAAAAATTACTTTTCACATGAAAAAAATTATTAAATTGGCTAAGCCTATCTTTAGCATCGGAATCTGTTTTGTTCTCCTATGGATTGTCTTCAATTACCTAATAGGGAGAGAGATCTTTAACATGTATCCAATAATTGGATACCTATTAACTGTTGTTGTCTGCCTGAATATTGCATTGTTGCTAAGCATTTTATTGCAAGCTATAAAGAAGGGAGGACTCAGAGAGGTAGATATTCGAGTCACCAGAACAGGGGGGCTATGGATAATATCCTTTTTAGTACTGGACTTCTTTATCTTTGGGATAAATGTCGGTACAGATCACTATAATCCTCTGATAATAACTCAGAAAGGATTGGTGATTTTGACATGTATAGGAGCAATGTGGTTATTATTAAAACTCAAAGCTCATGGCATAACATGGCTCTATTACCTATTCTTTATGATTTTTACCGGAGCACTTATGCATCTGGTCGAACATACTGATTGGAATAGGTTCATGTTAGTAGTTGCTTGCCTGGGAGTTTTTATCGCTCCTACATACATTATACGAGAACGGTGGAAGAGAAGGTCTGGATATACAGGCTGGCTTTATCTTTCCCTAACGTTTCATACTATATTAGCAAGTATTATTGTCATCAATCCAGTAAATAATCTGAGTCAGATTTTTATTTTTCTTTTTCTGGTTAGCCCACTTCTTGTAAGTATTTTTGTCTTGAATGAGATAAAAAAGACTGAAAAGCAGGAGACTCCACCAAAATTGAAGGAGAAGAATAAAAGTAAAGACTAGATAAGCAACAGATCTCAACAAAACAGAAAAATAGCTAGGAAAGTTTCTTCTCTAGCTATTTTTGTTTTTATAGAATTCCTCACTGATCTGATAGCTATGACATTTTTTCCTGCCTCTCCATCAATTCAAAACACCTCGCCTCTTTGAGTTCAATAGTTTTAATAATCCCTCACAAGTGTTCGGAGAGCAAAGCAATCTCATCATAAGGCAAATCCTTATTATCAAAGATACGACTAATTTGTTGCTTTTCATCTTCAAGTTCTTCAAGTTCCTTGATCAATTGCTGAAGCTCAATATTTTCTGCATACGAGAGCTTTTTTACTGAAGTTGATGACTCAGAAGTTTTTGAAGAAAGATCAGCAGAAACCTGATGAGAAAGGTCAGTTTTTTGTTCTTTTTGCTGAGTTTGGAGATGATTTCGCTCTGTATACGTTCCTCGAAAATCAGTTACCTTTCCCTCGCCTTCAAAAACAAATAAATGATCAACCAATCTATCCATAAATGCTCTATCATGAGACACAATCAGTAAACATCCACGAAACCGCAACAAAAAATCCTCTAAAATTCTGATCGTCAAAAGATCTAAATCATTTGTTGGCTCATCTAAAATCAAAAAATTTGGATTTGCCATCAACGTTTTTAAAAGAAAGAGCCTTCTTTTCTCACCTCAGCTGAGGGAAGTGGCAAACTGATACTGTTGCTGAGCGGGAAACAAAAACCTTTCCAAAAGCATTGAAGCCGATATTTTCTCTCCATCAGCTAAAACCAGATATTCACCAACATCTCTAATCACATCAATCACTCTTTTTCACTCTGGAAACTCAATCTCACCCTGCTGATAATGTCAAAACACTACAGTCTGCCCAACCTGAAGCACTCCACTATCAGGCTGCTCCTCTCAGAGCAAAAGTTTTATAAAAGTCGACTTCCCAACTCCATTTTTCCCAATAATTCAAATACGCTCCTGAAACTTAAAATCATAAGAAAACTGATCTAAGATCATTTTTTGACCGAAAGCTTTTTTCAGATTTTTTATTTTAAGAATCTTAGTTCAAAGTCTCCTCTCCTGCACCGGGATATCAAGTACACCAGATTCCGAATACAAAAGCTCTTTTTGCTCATCATACTGGCTCTCTAACTGATAAAATTCTTTTTGTCTATAATTCTGCTTGGTCGCTCTTGCCCTTGGCGATTTACGCATCCAAACGAGTTCTCTTTTGAGCAGCTGACGAAGCTTTTCTGTAGCAATCGATTCATTTTCTCTCCTCTCAGCTTGCTTCTGCAAAAAATAACTATAATTTCACGGATAAAAATACAGTTTTCATCTATCTAACTCATAGATCTCATCACATACACTTTCCAAAAAATACCTATCATGCGTTATCATAAACAAGGTAGAATGCTGATTTTTGAGATAATTTTCAAGCCACTCAATCATCTGTAAATCCAAATGATTAGTTGGTTCATCAAGTACCAAAAAATCTGGTTCATCAATCAGTGTTTTCGCTAAAGCTACTCTTTTCAGCTCTCAACCCGAGAGCGTTGAAAGCGGTTGCTGAAGAAGAGACGTCAACTGTAATCTAGAAATAATAGTGTTTACCTTAGATTCATAGTCCCACGCCTGGATCGCATCAATTTCATCAAAAAGCTGCTGAAAACGCTCAGGATCAGTATCTGGATTCTGCACCAGTCATTCATATTCCCTAATCAAACTTGCAGCTGGATGAGAAATCGCAAACAACTCCTCTGCTATCGTATGATTCAAATCTCCACGAAAATCCTGAGGCAAATATCAGATTTTAAGCCCCTTTCTCCATTCAACCTTCCCATCAGTCTTATCTAGTTCTCACATCAGGAGTCTCAAAAGTGTAGTCTTCCCGCCACCATTCTTGGCAACAAGAGCGATCTTTTGCCCCTGCTCTACACTAAAACTTAAATGATCAATAATCGGTCTCCCAGTATAAATTTTCGTCAACTGATCTACCTTTAACTCCCAAGCCATCCTCCATTGCAATATAAAACAATCCAAGTCTAGTAATTTTCTCTATAGATACAATAAAAAATTAAAAAATTTGACATCTCTTGAGCTTTAAGTATACTATAAGCAATTTAGCACCATTTCTCATAAAAAGATGAATACTCCAGGTAGTGGACCGGAATTGCCTCCAAGCGGATATCAAGAATTAAGGAATTTTTTCAAGGAGAAAAATAAACAATCTGAATTTTCTCTCTTTTTTAATAATTTCTGTCAAACTACTCCATTTTGACAGAGCTTAGAGCTTAAACAAATGAACTTCATCCGTTTTCTAGATGAAATACGGAATAGAGCTGGGCACAATTTCCAAGCTGCAGTGAAATTGGTAGGACGACAAGCTTCAGCAAAAGAAATAAGCTCCTTTTTCTCAACGTATCTTGCTTTTCGTAAAGCGCAGAAATCACAGAAAGAGACTACTCAGAGCCAACTCATCGGAAATCTTAATACAAAAACCAACGATCAACCAGAATATATCAGACTTCTAAAAATAGGAAAAGCAGCTTTAGACCTAACAGCTGATGAGCAAAAGCTATTTGAAAAAATATGCAAAAAACATAAAGGGAAAAAGATTGTTGTAGATCTTTTTTATGAGTGTTATCTCGAGTATAAAGACACCCAAGAACCAGAATCTTCAGACGCACAAGATCTCTATGGTCCTAGAATATCAGCACACGAAGAAGTAATCCATAAATACCTTTGAGAATTTCGAAGCAAGGACTCATGGATTAAACATGATATAATAGGTCTTTTCTACCGTATTGAGGAAAGTTTTAGAAAACATATCAACTAAACTTGACCTCTCAAGGCAAAAAGATAAAATCCTGAATTCAGTGTTTTATCTTTTTTATTATACCGATGAATACCTTTGATAATATTATTATTTGATTCTGAAAAGGAGGGAAAACCCTCGCAGTTGCGCTCGCAAAAAAATGAGAAACTGTAGCCCTTATTGAGCAAAATCCAGAAATGTACGGAGGAACATGTATCAATATTTGATGTATTCCATCAAAAAAACTCCTCACACTTTCTCAGGAAAAACACCCAACTACCTTACAAGAAAAAGCTGAATACTACGAGCAAGCTATAGATGAAACAACTAAGCTAACAGCTTTTCTCAGAGAAAAAAATTATGCAATGCTTGCAGCCTTTGAAAATATTCAAATCATTGACGGAACTGCTAGCTTTATTTCTGATCATGAAATCAAAATAACTAGTCCAGAATGAGAAAGAACGATCTCAGGAGAGAAAATCTTTATCAATACCTGAGCAACAAGCAACCGCCCAGAAATCCCATGAATTGAAAACTCAACAAAAGTCTATACCAGCACAGAACTTATGAAAACCAGAGAATATCCTGAACATCTAGCAATCCTAGGTGCTGGATTTATTGGACTAGAATTTGCTTCAATTTATGCAGACTTTTGATGCAAAGTTACTATCATCAATACTCATTCAAATATTCTTCCCAATGAAGATGAAGAAGTCGTAGCAAGAATTAGAGCTGATTTTGAACAGAGAGGGATTCAGTTTCTCGACTCAACAAAGCTCACTGAAATCAACGAAGAAAACAATAAACTCAATCTTACGCTTGAGACCCAAGATCAGACAAAAAATCTGACAGCTGATGCGCTTCTTCTTGCCGTTGGAAGAACCCCTAATATCAAAGATCTCCACCTAGAAAACACAAAAATTGAAACCACAGCCAAAGGTGCAATAAAAGTCAATGAACACCTTCAGACTTCTGTTCCTAATATCTATGCGATGGGAGATGTAACAGGAAATCCACAATTTACCTATATTTCTCTTGATGACTTTAGAATCATAACAGATCAGCTCTTCGGAAAGGCTCAAAGATCAACAAAAGATAGAGAAACATTTGCTTATTGCTCTTTTCTCAACCCACCTTTCGCTAGAATTGGACTCACCGAAAAACAAGCAATTGAACAAGGATATACTATAAAAGTTTGAAAACTAGAATGAGCAGCGATTCCCAAGGCAAGAATCCTTGGAAAAGCACAATGACTCTTAAAAGCAGTTATCGACCAGAAAACTGGCCTCATTCTTGGAGCATCACTTTATTGTGCAGAAGCACATGAAGTGATAAATATCATCTCTCTAGCCATGAAGCGAAATCTCCCATATACTGCACTTAGTAGCCACATTTTCACTCATCCAACAATGAGCGAAGCACTAAATGACCTCTTCAAACTCTAAAAAAACACAATCTTTCAAATGCAAAAAAATCAGTCTAAAAGGCTGATTTTTTCTCTTGTAAATAACCTGCAATCATCCGAGCAAATTGCGGAGCTGCTTGTGGTCCATTTGCTGTAATCAAATTTCAATCCTGAACTACAGGCTGATCTTTATAGATAGCTCCCTGATTTTTAAGATAAATAATCTGCGTTCAAAACCCATCATCTCGACCAGTCACTTGCTTGCCAACAAAGAGTCCACTATCTGAGAGTAAGGTTGGAGCGATACAAATTGCCGCTATTGATTTGGATTTTTTAGCAAGCTCAAGATAATCAGAATTTTTATAATACTGATCATAAGCACCTCCTCCACCAACAAACACGACCATATCATACTCCTCAGCATTTACCTCAGAGAACGCCTTTGTTTCATCAATTGACTTCATAAAAACGCCTCTACACCTTCATCCAAGTCCTGAAGCAATATCTATATCATGCCCCTGATCAGAGAGAACCTGATAAGGAATTCAGAATTCATCATCCTGAAATCATACATTAGCTACGACAAATAAGAGTTTTGCCATCTTTATAATAAGACTAAAAATAAAAATCAGACTAAAGATCCTTAATATCAATATATTCATTTACCAAATCAATCTGTATCTGACCTCTCTGTAAATAACTTCAAATTTTCTTCTTAAGTTGTGGGAAAATCTCTTTCTGAAACCTGAAATAATCCTCCTCTGCCATCTCTCAAAGACTAAATAAACTAATATGAGGTTCACTCTGAGAATTCATCATTTTCACACGAAGATCATAATTTTCTTGCTCTTGAACAAGTACCAAATATACCTGATTATCAACAAACGATCTCCAAACTTCCAACTGAGAAAACCAGATTTCTGACTTCTTTTCTAAAAGAGAATTCTCTTGAAGCAAGGAATCACCTCTCACCTTCAGTCTCGCTTCATTAGCAAGGAATAACTGAGAAATCTGATCTTGAGTAACCCCAGTTAGATACAGCAGCGTCAAATGAGGATTTTCTAAAGCCCTATGTTCAATTCATCTCTCCTGCAAAAAAATCGAAATCTCCCCTCTAATAGACTGTAAACAAGAGATTGATTGCAAAGTTGGCTTAAGGTATTTCCAAACTCTCTTGGGACATTCAGCATTTTCCATCTGATTTCAGGCAAATAAAAGCTATAAAATCTTAAGTTCCTTGAGCGTTTTTTCATAAGCCGTATATTCCTCTGGATATTGCTTATTGAGAAAGTCTCTCAATAACTCCTTCCATCATCCAAAGGTCAAAAGACTATCCTTGTCAGGAGTCTCCAACTTTTCCAAAAGATCATTGACCTTTTTCGTTGATTTTTTCAGCCTAAAATCAGCCAATTGCTCCCTAAGCTGATCATCAATCACACTATTTACTTGATCATAATTGAGCTGTTCAACCTTAAGATTCAAAGTTGTTTTTTTAAGATTAAGAGCTTGTTTTTCAAAAGCTCACAAAGGAAAAAAAATCTGATTTTCAAACTGCTTTTTCAAAAACTCTAAACATTCCTCATGAATCTTCTCAACATCTTGAGCAACAACAGGTCTTGATTGCTCAATCTGAAAATACGAATTGACCTGCTGCTCAAAAAATCAAAGCTGTCTATCTCTCCAAGTCCAAAGCCCCTTTACCTGATTCATCTCCAAAGGGGAAGTCGACCAAACACTTCCTGCACAAAAATAATTTTTAAAAACAAATGGCGCATGCAGATGCCCAGAAATCAGCTTAATATCTGGATTATCCAAAAGTTGCTCAGAAAGTGCAATATCCTTAAATGAAAAACTCGAAAGATATCATGGGAACTGCTGTTTATTAGTATAATAGTGATGAATAATTGTCAGCTTTTTTTCTTGCTTGATATATCAGTTCAAAAGCTGATTGATCTTCCCTGAGAATAGTTCATTTTTATCCTTTGACTGCAAAAGAGCCTCAGTCAATAGTGAGCTTCCTAGCTGATATTCAGGATATTTATTTTCATCAATATCTAAGCAAAACGGCAAAAACAAAATCTTATCTCCCTCAATCTCGGTCAACATCGGCTCTGTAATAAAGTTAAGTTTCCCAGCTGATGAACTAGACTCTAAGAGATCAAAAACTTGTTTCCCCTCTTCAAAAACAAACGAATTTCCTAACCAATCATGATTTCCCGCAAGAATATACAAATTCTTTCCTTTACGATAAAGCTCCAAAAAAAGCTCAAAAAGCGCTAGTAAAGCACTTCTATCATAACTAAAATGATAGACAAAATCTCACAAAAAAATCAGATTTTTTTCTTCTGGTTGACTTTGAACAAAAGAACGAATCATCTCTATAAGTTGATCCTTTACCTTTGAAGTCATATGAATATCTCAAATGAGAAGCATTTAGGCTTAAAGAAAGAAAAGATAAAAGTCTGATTGATTTTCAATAGTTGTTATTCTAAAGAATTGAGGGCTTTTTGCAAATTAAAACAGAAGGAAAAAGCATAGCAACACAACAGGGGAAGTAGTAGCCTCTCTTATAATGTGGAAAAGCTACCTCCTGAGAACAGATTTTGTAAATTTTTGAAGTTCTCTCGCAAGCTGATATTCATAGACAAAGGCATTCCAAGCTCCATCCTCACTCAACACTCAGTTTGGCATATCTTCCGGAAGTTCTCCTCTATTACTCACCTCAACATCTCTAAACCAAGCTTTGCTTTCGTAATACTTGAGTAGTTCTTTGATTTGCGGTCTTAGAACTTTTCGCTTCTCAAATGAGGTATTAACTTCTTCTAGGATTTGATTCATTTCATTGAGAATCTTCTCCATTTTCTGGATTTTTTGAAGCTATCTTTTATTCATTTTGAGAGGGGAAAAGGGGTAAAAGTCTGATTTTATTCTTCTAATTACGGAACAAAGAAACTTAATCCAATAATTTAATTCTAACTTCTAAAATAATATAAATATCCCAGACAAGAAACATTATCGCAAGTTCAAATTACTCCAACAACGATATAAAAGAAAAAAAGAAGGAGTATTCTTTTAACCCACCCTATCAAAATATTTCTCATATCAAAAAAAATCTAACATAAAAACTATTATCCAATCACTTCTTTCTCTATATAAACTTGATCTAATAGTTCAGTTTTAATTCTCATAATATAAAAACATCAAATAAAAGTATTATTTAGAATAAAAATATCCAAATATATTTTTATTTTTCCATTAAATTAAAGAAAATTTCACTCATCTTTATAAATCAGACTTTTAATGGGACAAAATAATCATTTTCTAAATTATTCAAATTTAATTCCACTAAAGTATCCTGTTTAAAAAAGGACAAAGAATCGTGTGCTAACTTGTTTCTCCAGTCACTAATTTTTGTTAATTTTCATTTAAAATCAGAAATATTTTTCCATTGGTTAGACATTCTGTCATTTATAATTTTTGCTTGTGTTTTCCCGAGAATTCCTTCTAGCATTTTCTTAAATCCATCATATTTACTATCATGATTGTCAAAAATTATTTTTTCAATTTTTTCATATTCATAATCGGCATATTGAGATAAGTTTTTATTGGACAATTTTAAATCTTTAAAAAAATGCTTATAATATAAAAGAATAATATTTTCTAACAACGTTTCATTAATAGAACTCAATCAAATAATTAAAAAATTTTTTTTGGTAACATAAAATGTAATATCTAACGAATTGATCTTACTGATATCTTGATTTCGTGTACTTATATATTGAAACTGCTTTTCTATTTCATTTTGAATATCTCTTAAATAAAAATTACTTGAATCTCTAGAAAAAATTAATTTACTTAAAAATTTTCAAAAAACTTTTTCAATAAAGATCCTTACCTGATTATAAAAGCAAAAAGTCATCCTATTTAACTAATGATTCAAAAAACTTTATTGATCGTGTTACTCTATCTTGAACATACTTAATTCCTCACGATCATGATTTACTTATATGATTTTCTATAAAATCAGAATTACCTTTAAATTCTCCAATCTTTTGTTTTAATACCTCAAGATCGATTTCTTTTATATATCTAAATAGATTAAGTAATCCAACAAATAAAGTATCTATATATTTAACATTAAAAGAATTTGATCTGCTTTTTCAATGTATTTGATTATCTATTTTTTGATGCTTTAAAAGTGATTGATCAACAACTATTTTATTTAAATGCTCTAATAAATTGTTTAAAATACTAATCCTATCCTCTATAAAATTTTCTTCAAATTGTTCAGTTAAACTCGCATATTGATCTAAGAATTCATTAAAAGGAGGTTTATAACCAAATTTATCTCAGTTTTTTCTTCTAACTCTTCAGATAGAATCCTTAGAATTTACCTGAGCATAAGCATCTAATAGAGCAAATGCCCTTAAAAGCATTTCTGTCAATATAGATGGGTCATCTTTCACTTTTTTAATTCAAGTAGGAATTAGTGTTCTCCACGATGAACTAAAGGAAATTTCTTTCAATTTTTTCATAAATTCCTTATGATATAGACTATATCTTATTTCCTGCAATGTCAATTTCTCTCATCAAGTGTTTAATCTGTAGAATATTTCCTTTGATAACATATCAAGATCTTCTTCTCTATTTTGGAACAAAGAATAAGTAGGTTTGATCTGTGCTATGATTAGAGACTCTCCCTCAAACTTTCTTCTTATATCAGCATCAAGATCATGAAAGGTAATTTTAATATTCCCGTCTTTTATATCTCATGTAAAAATTGACTTACTAACTTTTAATTTAAGTTGCTCAACATTATGTGAATGACCAAAGGTTGAATCTGGCAAAACCTTTTTTAGTTCATCTTCTGATAAAACAAATCTAATCAATGACGTTAACCTTTGCTGTCAATCAATAACAAGTTGTTTACCATCCTTTTTCGTTAACAAAAACAACTGAGGAATAGGTAATCAATTCCAAATTGAATCTATAAACTTTTCAGCTTTTTCATCCCCTCGGACATAAGACCTCTGAAAATTCGGCTGCAACTCAATATCGCCCCTAAGAATATACTGAACAATAGAAAAAATAACTAGATTATTGACAGTAACTTGTATCTTATCTCTGTCAATTGGGTAAATATTATAACTCCCTTCTTCATCAAATCAAAAATCTTCATAAACATCCTGATTTAAATTATCTTCCATAATCATAAAAACAAGTATTAAAAATAAAAAACACCTTAGCCAATAAACTCTTTACCCATATACGGCTGAAGCACCTTTGGAATCCTAATTCTTCCATCTGCTGTTTGATGATTTTCTATCAATGCGATCAAAAATCTTGGAGTCGCAATCGCAGTATTATTCATAGTATAACAATACTGAAGCTTTCCTTCTTGATCACGATATCTTAGATTAAGCCTACGAGCCTGAAAATCTAGGAACGCAGACACTGAATGCGTCTCTCCATAGCTATTTCTAGATGGCATCCAACACTCTAGATCATGAGACATATACTTACCAATCGCTAAATCCCCAGTACAAAGCTGCAAAAGACGATATGGCACTTCACAGTCACTCAAAACATCCATCGCATTCTGGAGAATCTGCTGATAATATTGTTCAGTCATCTTGAGGTCAGCTGGCAAGATTACAACCTGCTCTACCTTCATAAACTGATGCACCCTATAAAGACCTGCGGTATCTCTACCATAGCTTCAAGCTTCACGACGATAACATGCAGAATATCCACAATACTTCTTTGGGAGTTCATTTTCTTCCAAAACCTCTCCCATATGATAGGCAGTAACTGGAATCTCAGAAGTTCCAATCAACCACTGATTATCTCTTTCCATCCAGTAAGCATCTTCCTCTCCTCCAGGGAAATATCAAGTCCCCATAAGACATTCAGGATTCACAATATTTGGCACCTGAAGTGGAGTAAATCCTCTTTCTACGAGTTTCTTCAAAGTATACTGCAAAACAGCCTGCTCCAAAAGCATTCCATCTCATTTCAGAAAATAACTTCTCGCTCCTCCGATCTTCACTCCTCTCTCGAAATCAACCAAATCAAGTTTTTTCATCAAATCAATATGACTCTGTGGTTCAAATCCAAATTGAGGAATTTCTCAGAATACCTCAGCTACCACATTTTCACTATCATCCTTTCCAACAGGGATTTTTGGATCAAGACTCGTATTTGGCATCTTCAAAAGCATCTTCTCAAGCTGAGTTGAAATTTCAGTATGTTGAGCCTCAAGTTCCTGAATCTTAACCTTAAGATTTTTAGCTCATTCATAGTCCTGTTGAGTTGCCAATTGCTTCTGCTCGGCTTTTGCCTGATCAATAGAAAATTGCAACTGTTTTCTCTCATCATCAAGTGCAAGTACTCAGTCTACATCAATATTCATGTTTCTCTTCTGACAAATAAGCTTGTAAGCAGCCACATCATCGCGAATTTTTTTGATATCAATCATCGGTTCTATCGTTAGAAGGTAAAAAATCTGAAATACACTAGTGATTGTATAGTTTTATATTCAAACTTCAAATGAAAATTCAAAAAAAGTCTGATTTTTAATCTTTTTTGATCTGTAAACCTAATTGCCACAATAATGATAAAATTTTTTCTACAAAATATTGACATTGCGACAAAAATACATATAAGAAAAATCTAAAATAAAAAATTATATATTATGATCCCCCGATTTGAAAAAGACTTTCTCTACTGGATTTGCGTCTGGAGGAAGTTAAAAATGCATTGCTTTAGCATAGCACTGTGGAATATCTCACTATGTGCAGGCATCCTCATCACTTTGATGTTCTTCACGGAAAAATCTAAGCACCCCTCTGGTTCTCCAGAGATTATCTTGATTTCTGTTGTTCCTTGTGTGTTTATAGTTCTAGGTAAAATAGCAGATGCCATCGTCAAAGCAAATGAGCTCTATAACCGAGTTATCTCAATTATGGAGACAATGTCATCAAAAAAAAGTCTATAGCGTTTTCGCTGTAGACTTTTCTGATTAAGAAGAAAGAAATCTGACTTTCCCCCTATTTTTTCTTAATTTCTTCGATCAATTCAGGAAACTCAGCCTGATTAAAATGTCCCCTATCTTCAAACATTTTCAGCTGAGAACCAGCAATCTGCGACTGAATACGCACACTATGCTGATAAGGCACGGTTGGATCATCCTTTGAGCTCCAAATCACGATTTTCTCTGCTTTTCACGAGATATTTTTCACGGCAGCAAAATCATAGGCAAAATCTCATAAATAATTATCACCTTCTGGTAATCCCTCAGCATCGAGCACAGGAGCCACTAAATGCAACTGAGCTACCTTTTTTGGAAACTGATTTTCAGCAAAATACTTCACCAAAAACATCGCCCCAAGCGAATGCCCGATCAAAATCAGCTCTTCATCATCCAAAAACTGGAAATACTTCTCAAACCAAAGCTTCCAAGTGCTATAACGTGCCATATCTTTATTTGGCATTTCAGGTTTTATAACGAAAAATTCAGGCAATCTCTCCTGTAAAACCAGTCTTCGTCTCTTTTTTTCTTCAAAAGGATTCACTTCCCAAGTTTGTATGACTTTTAGAAGTTCATCATTATCTTTTATCAAATTTCACCCGTGAATAAATACAATTTGCCTCATCTTATAAGAAAAAAAGTAAAAACTCTGAATTCTAGTCTACTACTTTTCACAAGAAAATCAAACAAAAAGATCTCTTGACTTTGGAGCGAGATTATGTATATAGAGAGATACTGTTTTCATTATTAAATTTATATCTATACAATGTTTTTTATGAAAATCCTCAGTTTTCTACTGAGGATTTTTTTCATGTAGTAATTTAAGAAATAAAGACACAAATTAGAGTTTTTTGTCTTCCACATTTCCTCTTGACTTTTATAAGAAAATTTGTATATACATAGGTACTATTTTAATTGATTTAATTGATTGATATTTTTTATGAGGATCCTCAGTTTTCTACTGAGGATTCTTTCTATATAGTAATTTAAAAAACAGAGACAGAAATCTGATTTCTGTTTTGTCCTTGACTTTTTAGAAGATTTTTATATGCTATCCTAGCATAAGTTTTCATAATATATAAATTTGAATTTTGATTGAGATCCTCAGTTTTTTACTGAGGATTCTTTCGTATACTAAACAAAAAAACGAAAGAAAATCAGAATTCATTCTTTTTCACTTGACTTTTATGAAAAATTTCATATATTATCATCACAATGATCCATACATAAATTAAGTAAATTAGTACATTTAAACAGTTGAGCTTCTCAAGTATTCTTGAGAAGTTTTTCTTTTATTATAAAAATAAAACTCTAAACCTAAAAACTTGCAAAACAAAAGCGATACCCATATAATTAGGTTAAACTTTTATGTATTTGAATCACACCTATGAATACAGCTCAGAGCTCAGAAAAGTTTATGCAGCAAATCATTGAAAAATTCTCCAAGCAGAAGGATTTTCCTGAAGGCTATTGTAATGTCACAAGTAAAGCACTTATTGACATACTTAGATCTGAGGGGAAAGAAGTAAGACTCCAGTTTTCCTACCTTGAAAAAGGAGAGGGGCATTGTTTCGTAGTGGAAAGAGACTGAGATAAAGAAATAATCCTTGATCCCACCTATGCTCAGTATGATAAAAATTATTCTCAAGGCTTTAGTGGAGAGAAATTTCCAAATCCAGAACTCGAACAAAATAGGTTAGAAAAAGAAGAATTTATGAAAACTCAGGAAAAACGACTTGAGGAGTGAGTTTATGAGGACATCTTCAAAAAGAAATAAACATGACTTGATTTTCACTCTAAATTCTCTATCTTTTTGCATTGCTACATTTAGCATAATAATCATTTTGTCTTTACAAGAATCCTCAAGAATACTTGAGGATTTTTTTGATTATCAGTTGAAATCTGAAAACATTTTTTTATACTCAGAAACTGATTTATTTACTTATTAAGCTGATGTTTCAACTCAAGGCGAGCTACCTTCCTGCTGGAGACCAACCAAAAGCGATTGATCAGATTTCTCGTGCCTTTGATGAGGGGAAACATCATCTGACTCTACTATGAGCGACAGGAACGGGAAAAACCTTTACCATGGCAAATATTATCCAAAAAGTGCAAAAGCCGACTCTAGTGATTTCTCACAACAAAACCCTAGCTGCTCAGCTCGCAACCGAATTCAAATCATTTTTTCCTGACAACGCAGTACATTACTTTGTTTCCTACTTTGATTATTACCAACCAGAAAGCTACCTTCCAAGCTCTGGGACCTACATTGAAAAAGAAGCTACCATCAACCAAGAAATCGAGATGTATAGACTCGCAACTATGGCATCTCTCCTCAGTAGACCAGATGTAATCGTAGTTGCATCTGCATCATCACTCTATGGACTTGGACAGAGTAGATTCTTTGAAGAAAACTGTCTCCAGCTCTATGTAAACCACAAATATAGCTTTGATGCGATCAAAAAACAGCTCCTTCATATGCAATACAAACCTATCCAAGGGAAAATAGAAGCAGGAATGTTTGAAATCAAAGGAGATATCCTTGATATTTTCTCATCTACAGAAAAATGTCTCTACCGCTGCTTTTTTGATGAAGAAACACTTGAGAGGATAGAAAAGAGAGATTCATTAAGCTATGAACTCCTAGAGCCAGTCCAAAAAACTATGCTCTGGCCAGCTACCCAATACCTTCAAGACGTATCAGACCTAGAAAAAATCCTCCAACAAATGGATGCCGAAAAAGAGCTCAGAGTTAAAGAATTTGAGAAAATGGGAATGGCTCTAGAAGCAGAAAGGATCAAGAAAAAAGTAGAATATGACATTAGAATGATCAGAGAAACCTGATTTGTCAACGGAATCGAAAACTACTCTCTCTACTTTGACCAGAGACTGCCTGGAGAACCACCAAATACAATTTTTGATTATTTCCCAGATGATTTCTTGATGATTGTAGACGAGTCTCATATGACAATCCCTCAGCTCAGAGCAATGGCTGAAGGAGATAGAGCAAGAAAAAATAATCTTATCCGCTACGGATTCCGCCTCCCCTCAGCAATTGATCATAGACCACTGAGATTTGAAGAACTTGAGGTTTCTCTTTGACGAAAATCTCTAGATACTGTAAAACTTGATCAAGCTACTCAAGACCTAGATCTTGTTTCAACCGCTCATCAGCAGGTACTTGATACCTCATCAATCATCAAAAGCGAGGCAAGAAAAGCAAATCACTACTCTAGCCTCAAACAAAAGATAAAAAGCTGATCAAAGGCCATCTTTCTTTCAGCGACTCCAGCTGAATATGAATTAGAGCTTTCTGAACAGGTTGTTGAGCAGATCATTAGGCCAACAGGATTGCTTGATCCAATCACCTATGTCTATCCGAAATCTTGAGATTACGCTATGCTGATAGACTCTCTAGATCCTCTTCTCAAAAAGAAGCCACACTTAGATACCTATCTAGAGACACCTCCTACTGAGGAACAAAACTCAAGTGAACTCCAGCATCTCTTTGAAGATATGGCTTCTGTTGAATAAAAATAAAAAACTAAATCAAAAATCTGGTTTCTTTCTTTTTTTTAAATCAGATCGCTTGGTTTTAGCTTTTGAATACCCAAGATGTGAATTATCACCTCAGAAAATAGCTACATAAGTATCACAGCTACTCAAAAGGAAAAAATAACACAGCTCAACTATCTTACGAACAAACCATCCCTCATGAAAAGCGAATATCAAGTCCAACACGGGATTTGGATATTAATTGATGAAATAGAAAAATCTCAAACTCCTTATACCATAGATGAATACTGATTTATGCTAACTATCCATCTTCCAAACGGACAAAATAGGATCATTTATCACGCAGACTATGGTTTTGATAGTTCGACACTGAGAAGAATCTTTGAAGACAAAATCTACACCTCAAAAATTCTTAGAGAAAACTGATTTTTAGTCGCGGAAGATATGCTCGTTGCTAGAGAAAATACAAGATATAGCAATCCAGAAAATACTACTTCTGCCTGCATCCAATTTGCAGAAAAATACGGATATCCACTAATCTTCAAACCAAATGATGGCAGTCTCTGATCTTGAGTTTCAAAGATATTTGATAAGAATCAGTTATTAGCTGCACTCTCTCATTTCAATCAAAGCAATAAAAGTATGCATCTCTTGCAAACCTACATTCCAGGTAGAGATTATAGAGTACTCTATTTGGATGGAGAAATCCTAGTTGCCTACGAGAGAATCCCGCCAACCATTACAGGAGATGGAGAAAATACAATAAAAAATCTGATTGAAACAAACTTTCCAACGATCAACCAGAAAAAAGTTGAATACTACCTCGAAACCCAAGGGATTAATACAGAAACTATCTTGGGGAAAAATAAGACACTCTCCCTCCTACCAACTGCAAACATTGCCACCTGAGGTTCAATCAGAGAGATCAAACACACAGACCGTGATACTACATTTCTAAAAAAGATCGCAGCAGCTTTCTGAGCAAGATACTTCTGAATTGATATCATCTCAGAGGGAGAACTAGCTGATGGATATATCCTAGAGATCAATAAGTCTCCAATCACAAAATGAATCTGCGAATACTCACCAGCTTTCAAAAATCTTTTCTCAACAAAAATACGAACCACCATACAAAAAGATGAAAAACTCATCTAATCTCAAATATCCAGCTTTATTTCTAGTCAATTTTGTATGAAAAATCTCACAAAAATCGTCAATATTTTAATCAAAGTCTTCCTGATTGGACTCTTTCTACAATTTTTTCTCCATACCCTCCTCACTTACAAGTTCTGACGAAGCGAAGGTATCCGAAACCGAGTCCGACTACGAAAAGAAGCACTCATTTTCATCTTTATGCTGATTGCTGGACGAATCCTAATACAAAAACACCTTTTATGATGCGAGGAAACTCAAAAAATATCTCGAAAACAACTCTTACAGACCTCTTTTTTCAGATTTATTTGTTGATTTCTAATCCTCTGCATCGTTACAGCATTCCTCGCAGTCATCGTTCAAAAGGTCAGTATCTCAACCTATATTCTCTCAGCAAAATATGACCTAATCTGATTCCTCATATTTATCCTCTGAGGACTACTCGCCCGAACACTCCCTATCAATAGTAAATTTCACAAGCGATACGAAAATCTTTTTAAATGAGCAATTTATGGAGGAGTAATTTGGTGGGCAATCATTGGACTGCTTCCGAGTTTTCTTAAACTCTTTGGTTATTCTCGCGATAGTTTTGAGGGAACGCTGACTGGAAACCCTCCTGCCGTTTACTACACACAGATCAACCAGTGACTCGCGAGAAATCAATTCCTCTTTGAGAGACCTATCAGTTTTGGATTCTGGTTGATCGCATTCTGGCCACTTTTTGCTCTCACCTACCTTAGAAAACAGTCTAGAAAAACCCAGATCTGACGAACTATCGCAACAGGAGCAATCGTTCTCTCAACCTATTCAAGAGCCGCTATCGGAGTATGGATCATTCAAACAGCAGTCCTCATACTCCTTCTTCATCGAAAAGAAGCAAAAAAAATTATTATAAAAATCTGAATTCCAGCTTTTATCCTCTTACTTTGAACGTTTTTCTACTTTAGAGGAGCATTCGCCAGAGAACACAGCAATACCTGACATATTAAACTCCTCGAAGCTGGTATTGAACTAGGATTACAAAAGCCTTTCTTTGGACGAGGAGCAGGATATTCTGGACCAGCCTCACATCAGCTCTGCCTAAACACAACTACAGACACAAGATGCGCTACTATCACTGAAATCAACCAAAAATATAGCATGGATACTCCAGGCTTCAATCCAGAAAACCAATATGTCCAGATTTTTATGGAATATGGAATACTCGGCTTTATTCCATGGATATTTTGTTTTGGACGACTCCTTTGGCAAGGACTCAAAGAAATCAGAACCTACCTAATAGAAGTCAAAAAATGAAAAAAAGCTGATCAAAAAAAACTAACTCAAATACTCATAGCAATCGGACTTGGACTCGGACTCTTCGGACTCGCTATTGAGGGACTGGTGCTTCATTCCTTTGTTGATAGAATGATCGTCTATCCATTTATGCTCATCTTCTGAATTCGATATGGACAAAGGTTAGCAGATCATCAAGCCTTCAACTGAGAAGCTCTCGAGAGTCCTACCCCGCCTACTTTAGAGAAAAATTCCTGAACAAAACCAACGCAATGAAAAAAATCTAAAGCAAAGAAAAAGAACAATAAGAAAAAATCAAAGAGAAAATAATCCTCAAATCAAAAAAACCTGATCTACTCAGGTTTTTCTTTTTTTATCATAAAGCCTAATTTTCAACTTTAAACTTCTCTTTAAATTCCTCAGTCTTTAAGCTAAAAGTCTCATTATCAAAATACTCGCGATCATCTCTATTTCCAATAGCAGTGACTGCAACTTTAGGAATCAAATGAAAATGAAGATGATTAACACTTTTCCCCAACTCTCAACCCGTCAATCCATCTCTTAAAAGTAGCGTCAATCAAGGATATGTCTCATGAAGTTTTGCAGTCCATTTTGTAATCAATGCCATCGCAGCATCCAACTGAGCTGAACTAAGTTCATTGAGGAAAATCACATGATCCTTTGGCACTACCAACAAATGATCCGCCGTATAAGGAGCCCTCGCTAAAACCACATAGCAATGTTCATTTTCATCTACAAAAGGTTCAGATGGGAAGCCACAAAAAAAACATGAACTTGCAGACTGCTCCTTCAAAAAATCATCATAATTCATTCTTCTCAACATTCAAAATAAGATAAAATACTGACTATTTCAACATATTAATCTAAAAGGACTTCTTGCTCTTCTCAGCTCTGCATATTTTTGAGCTTATAGATTCATTTTTCCCTTTCTCATTCACCATAAATAACTACAAAAGGAATCCCCTTTTTATCCGCATAGGCAAATTGCTTTCAAAGCTTTTCTGCATAAGGATAAACCTCAAAACATTTCCCCTCAGCCAAAAACCTAGCTCCTACAGCAAGGGAATCAGCTATTCCTCCCTCAAACTGTAGGATCAAATAATCCGCAACAGTCTGTTTTCTTGTCTCCTGAACAGAGAAAACCCTACTAAGAATCCTACTAATTCAGATACTACCTCAGACCCCACAATATTCATTTCTCTTTGGATCAATATAGCCAGTTAGATTCTGATATCTTCCACCTCAACAAATTGAACCAAGCTGCGGTTCATTTTCAAAAACCGCCTCAAAAATGGTACCAGTATAATAGTCTAGCCCTCTAATAATCTGCATATCAAATACCCAGTGAAAGACCAATCAAAAACTCTTTTGAAAATCCTGAATCAAATTCAAAACTGATCTTAGCTCAGCAATTCATGCAAAAAAATCCCCATTCTGAGAAAAAAGCAAAAGCAGATCCAAATCATCAATCTTATCAGAAGACAGCTGAATAAATTTCAGAATTTTTTGCTGTTTTTCTGTATCAAATCAAAAATCCTCCTGCAAGCTAGCCAAAAACTTCTCCTGACCAATCTTTGCATATTTATCAATCAGATTTCATAGATCTTGAGCTTTATCTCAAGCAATTTCCTGCAAAAAAGCTCTAATAATCTTTTTATTATTGATATGAAAACATACCGAATCCTGGATATTCACTGCAGCTAAAACCTCAGTCAAAGTCTTACCTAATACAGCAATAATTTCTGCATCATAATAGAAGTACTCCTTTTCTCCCTTCCAGATCGCATCAATATCACATTGGAAAAACTCTCTAAATCTCCCCTTTTGTGCCCTTTCTCATCTCCAAACAGGCTGAATCTGATATCTCTTGAATGGGAAAGTAAGCTGATGCTCCCAATCTAGCGTATATCTTGCAAACGGTACTGTCAGATCAAAATGCAAACCGTACTCTTTCAAATCTTCAGCTCCTTGAGCCATTCCATACAGTCAAAAAATCTGTTTTCCTGTTTCTTCTCAGTTTTTTGCGAGTAGAACATCATTTTTTTCCACTGCCGGAGTATGAATATGGGTATATCAAAATTGCTGATACTGCGCCTGAATAATACCCACAATCTGATCAAAAACCAGCTGCTCTGCTGGACTATACTCAGGAAATCCACTTGGACGAAGCTCTGCCATCATACCAAAAAATCTAAAAAAACTGACTCTACTTGTACTGAAATCATCCTAAAAAGCAACGGATAAATGCCAAATCCTCTCAAAAAACAAAGCCAAAAAATCATCAAATATTTTTTTGACAAAAGAATATTATCAGATTTTTACTTGATTTTCAAAAAGAAAAGGATACAAGAAAATAACTTTTATCAAACAAATATATCATGCTATCAGAACTCATCGCCTACAGTAGCCAACCAGATCTCAAACTCTCAGACTTCAAAAAAGGCAATTATGATATACAAAACTTAGACCAAAAACTGATTAACTACTGCCAAGCACACAATATTCTAGGGCTCACACAAAAAGACAGCTGATACCCTGCACAACTCAGAAATTATAGCGATAGCCCCTACCTTTTTTATTACCAAGGAAACCTCAATCTCCTCAAAGAAAAAAAACTCTGAATCGTGTGACCAAGACTCCCCTCTTCCTATGCACTAGAAGTGATGGAACTTTTCTTCAAATCTGCAGAAAAATACCAAATTGCCACAATTTCTGGCTTTGCTAGGGGAATAGACCAATTAGCACATGAACTCTCCCTCAAACACAAACTCCCAACAATCGCAGTACTTGGCTGAGGATTTCAACATTATCATAAATCTAAGGACCGCCTATTTCTAGAAAAAATCCTAGAAAACTGAGGACTGATTATTTCACAATTCAAAATCTGATTTGAGCCAACAAAACGAAGTTTCCCACAGAGAAATAAACTTTTAGCTCAACTTGCAGATATCCTCTTTCTCCCCGAGGCAAAAGAAAAATCTTGAAGCCTTATTACAACAGATTTTGCCAACCAATATCACAAAAAAGTCTACTCTGTACCTGCACAACTTTTCAGTTCCTCCAGTGCTGGTATTTTCCAAAAAATGACCGAAAATAAAATCGAGCTTATATCAGATTTTGACTATCATCTCTCGCAACACTTTCAAAAAAAATCTGATTTTTCACCCTCTTGTATTCCAGCAGCTACTATCTCAGAACTCACTCCACCTCAACTCAAAATTTACAATCATCTCAATACTAGTCCCGCCTCATTTGAGGAGTTATTGGTAAGTACACAGCTCGAGTATTCTTCACTCTTGCAAGAAATAACTCTCCTTCTACTCAATAGTACCATTAAAGAAACCAGTCCTGGATACTATTCTCTACAAAAATAAAAAAATCTGATTCTCCCAGATTTTTACTTGACATTTTATGAAAGATATGTATACTCTCGGTACGATATTTCTCATAATTATTAAATTTTAGAATTGATTATCTAACTCTCTCGGAGTATTCTCCTAGAGAGTTTTTTGACTTAAGATCAATACTCAGATTGTGTTGTAGATATTTCATTTCTATGTTTATCTTGACTTTTTCTAAAGAAACCATATACTGCAAGTACAGTTTTTTCGTATATGTTTTTTAAATTATTCAACTCTCTGGAAGTTTTTCTTTCCAGAGAGTTTTGTTAATTCAAAATCAGTTCCTTAATTTGTGCATAGATAGCTTCTATACTCTGCATCCCATCAATCTTTACGAGCAATCAAAGCTCATTTACATAATCCAAAGCCGGGATAGTTTCTTTTTTATACTCAGCGATTCTCGTCTCAACAGCAGTACTATCTGCATCATCAGCACGAACATAGAGCTCTCATCAGCATTTTTGGCACTGTTGAATTTCTGGACTTAAGAGCGTTGAGTGGATTTTCCCACAGTTTTTACACATTTTACGATGAGAGAGCCTTTTATATACCTCCTCTTCAGGGATTTCAAGCTGAACAACAATCGGCTTTCTGCCTTTTTCTAGCAAAGCATCAAGGATTCCCTTCGTCTGACCTACCCTCCTCAGACTTCCATCTCATAAAACAGACTTATTATCTAAAGTCTCTAAAAAAACCTTAAAAAGTCAGACTACAACCTCATCTTTTACCAAACGTCCTGCATTCACAAGCTCTTTTAGATACTGACCAATAGCATTTTCATTGCTCATCAGTGCCCTTAGAATATTCCCAGTTTCAAAGTATTGAATCTGATTTCAAAATTCTTCAAGCAAAAGCTGAGCTTGTGTTCCCTTTCCACTTCACTGAATTCCTGCCAAAATAAGATCTCTCATCCTAGAAAATAATAACTAAAAAACCAGCAACCGATAGTAAAGATCAGTCAAAAAAATGCAAGCCAGATTTAGCCTGCAATTTCTTGAGCTGATTCTGAAGACCTAAAATCCACCCTTTTCCCTTCGTTTTCACGATTATAATTCATAGCACCATATCTATTTAAGGCAGCAGCAAGACTAGGATCTCAATTTATAGAATTCTCAATTCCACTTGATAATTTTCATTTTAGCTGCTCAATTTCCCTTTTATTTTCAGCGATCTGATTCTTCAAGTCTTTCATCTGCTCTGCTACGCTTCCTGAAAGGGTTTTCGTATCGGCAGCAGGACGAAAGTTCCTCTCTGGCTCATCTACTAGTCTAAAAAGTCTTCATACCGTTCTAAGACGCCCCTCTTCCTGTTCATCTACTTTCTGATCATAGGGATTATCAGTAGTCTCCGTTGTTTCTACTCAAGTATCATGATTAAGCTGTTCTACAGTCATTGACATCTTTTCTTCATATCAACAAATAAAATATTAGTGATCATAATGCATCTTAAAAGTTTTATTTTCTTGGATCAATTGATAAGTAAACTCAATATTATTGATTGCAAGCTTATAATGATTATCTCACTCTGGAAGCTCATAAATATTGGCCTCTCCATCAGACTGCACATTGAGGACAAGCAGAATCGTTCTCCTCTGCCCATCATACCAGAAATTCACTGGAATAATACAGTCACCATTCGGAGTTAAAGTCGGGATCACGTCTACACCAAGTCCCTCAAAACCAAAATCCTTATCATCTCTCTTCCCACTTTCAAAAGACAAAAAATCTGGATTTTGAATATCTTTTTTTGTCCTCTCCAAAAGTGCCTTTATCTCTGATGGACTGAGTTTTTTTTCATTTTTTGTCAACTTAGATTCAAAATCCAAAAGCCCCTCTAATCCACTTCCAGACTTAGAATTTTGGATCAGATCCAAGATCCCTTGATCTAAGTTCGTATTTGAAGGCTGAGTTCCTCCAAGGATTGTCTGCTTTTCTTCACTCATCTGCATTTTCTTGTTAGGAACTAAAAATTACAATGTTTCAAACATTGCTTCTAAATCAACTTGATCTGATTCATTTTGAGCCCTTTCCTGAAGTTTCAAAGCCTCAGAGTTCAAAAGCCTCTCCTTAAATTGAAGTTTCTCGTATTGAGAATAGGTCGAATGAACATTTTCCCTAAAAATCTGATACAATTTCTCAAAAACATCAGGCTCTAGCTGATTATTTTCAATAAGTGGCTTAAGTCCCCAACCCATCTTCCAATCAGGAAGAAAAGCAATCACTTGAAGCATAAATTCCTTTTTTGTCATAGAATACCAAGAAGTAAAATAAAGGTTTTTACTAAGTATACTCAGTTTTTTTAATTTGTCAAAAAACAAAAAAGAATTTATTTGCCTACTTAGCAAATAAAAATTTTCACATTATCGAGAATATCCACCAAGCAATAAAAATCCAATATTACGATTTCCCTTGTAAATATGCATAAATTCACTATAGTTTTTCTGAAAATTTATCTCTCATTTTCAAAAAAATGAAAGCGTTCCTAAAAAAACTCATCGCTTATGACAAACTCTACCCACTTTTACAGAATTCAGCTTTTTACCACTTTTTTAAAAAGACTCAGGCATCAGTCGCTCGCAGTCTCTACGGAAATCCAGCTACAGGTTTTTTTCTTATCGGTGTAACCTGAACAAACGGGAAAACAACGACAGTAAATCTCATTCACCAAATTCTCAATGATAACCTGGCTCCTGCTGTCGCAGTAAGCACTGCAAATATAAAAATCTGAAATAAAAATCTCAACAACCTCAAAAAAATGACCTCTCT
>ERZ773072.34-NODE-34-length-83472-cov-7.977127_pt1 | contig 83472 bp, 69 predicted proteins | sample MGYA00580617_ERZ773072 | MGnify/ENA primary metagenome ERZ773072 (study PRJEB29015, sample SAMEA2737970) | human oral metagenome | biome: human oral; feature: human-associated habitat; material: dental | place: China | collected 2122 ...
GGTGGGACGACGAAATCGAATTCTAACGAATTACCGATTTCTGTCCCACTCTCATCTGTTCCGTTTGAGGTAAAAAAATTGTGAAGCGCATCCATCTATTTTCAACTGCTTCAAAGCGATAAGTGAGATGGTGCTTTTCTAAAATTTGCTGCACGATAAAGAGTCCCAGTCCCGTACCGCCATCCTTGCGATTGCGACTGTAGTCTGGTCGATAAAACGGCTGGAAAATCTGCTGAATCTGTGACTCATCCAGCACTCGCTCCGCTTCATTTTCTACAATTAACATTCCATCTTCTAAACGAACTAGGATTTCTCCGCCTTCTACTGTATAATGGAAGGCATTGTCAATCAGATTTTTTATAGCTTTCAGTAAATAGGTCTTATTTCCTCGGACTTTTGTTTCTGAAAGTTGGACATTAAATTGATAATGCTTGAGGTCCGCCAGAACCTTGTATGTACTGATATTTGCTTCAAGCAGCTCTTTGAGAGAGAAGATTTCTCGCTCTGTCTCCATGGTCATTTCTAGCTTTGAAATGGCTAGGATAGACTGAACTAGACCTGATTGTTCCTCCAATATTTCGCGGCACTTCTGTAGGTATTTGTCCCGATCTTTAAAATCGCCCACTCCATAAATCATCCCATCAATCATTCCCATCATGCTAGTGATGGGTGTCTTGAGTTCGTGGGAAGTCATTCGGAGAAATTCTGCCTTTTCGCGTTCGCTTTCTGCAACTTTCTCATTTTCTAATCGCAGAGCTTCCATACTTGCTAGGAGGTTAGCATATAAGTGATTGATATCCTGAGCCAGATCAGCAATCTCGTCATGCCCTTTCACCTGACAGGAAACATCTGGAAGCAGGCTCGTCATTTGCCGAGTGCTAGAAGAGATATCCTTAATCCGCTGACTGGAGGTCCGACTATAGAGATAGGCGGCAAGCCCACCCAGACTCAGCGACAAGAATAATACAAAAGGATAGAGATTGAGCAAGATTCGACTAGCATCCGAAACGGGCTGCAGAGAATACTCGCCTCGTAAGACCACTTCTTTGCCGTCCGACGTCCAAAAGCTTTCTGACAGAGTCTTGCTTTCATAGTTACTATTGGCAATGGTCGGAACAATTGTCAGCTGGAGAGAACTTTCTCCATTCGTTTCAAGTGCTGGGTAAAGAATCGTATTGTCTTTCGCCAGCAAGGTGAACCAGATCTGATTACTCTTTTTGCTATAATTGCTCAAGAGCTCACTGATTTCTTGGCTGGACTTCCCCTTGACCTGCTTGGCTACCTGAGCAAACTCACGCTGGGCTTCTCCTCCCTTGACCTGCTGGTAGTAAACCGGCATGGCAAAATAGAGAGTAGATAGAACAATCGTCACAACGACAAAGATGATGAAAGTCGTCAAGAGGAAGTTCTTTTTGACAATCTTCACGTGTCTTCTCCTCCAAGCTGATAGCCCATGCCTGTGATGGTTTTCAGAGGGATACCTGGGATTTTCTTACGAATGTTCTTGATGTGATTATCTAGCACCCGACTATCTAGCTCGCTGTAGCCCCAGATGGTATTCATGAGCTGATCACGGGTTACTAAATGATCCTTTCTCTTGGCTAGAGCCTGCAAGATCTCATACTCTTTCTTGGTCAGAGGCATCTTTTCTTCCTGCCAGTAAACGGTACAATCATCGATAGAGACGGTCAAATCACCAACAGTAATCTCTGACGCAACCGTATTTCGTCGCAGAATATTCTCAATCCGTTTGACTAAGATCAGTGGTGAGAAAGGCTTGGTCACATAGTCACTGATGAGGTGGTTAAAGCTGACCAACTGAGTGTACTCATCATCTAGCGCTGTCAGGATCATGACTGGAATCTGAGAAGTCTTGCGAATTTCCTTGAGGACATCCAGTCCACTCATGGTTGGCAACATCATGTCTAAAATAACTAAGTCAAAAGACTCTGCTTCAAATTGAAGCAAAGCCTCGCCTCCATCAAAGACTGGTGTAACTGCATAGTTACTTTCTTTTAAAAATTCACAAATGACTTGATTAATCGTAGTATCGTCTTCCACTACTAAAATCTTGTGCATATATGCTTGATTCTCCTTTATTTATTCAAATCGCAGGGCTTCAATTGGATCCAGCTTGGATGCTTTCACAGCCGGCAAGAGCCCAAATACTACTCCTATTATACAACAAAAGAGCAAACTTACAAAGACCGAAAATAGAGATAAAATATATGGATAGGCCAAAGACTGGGTAATAGCAAAGCCAGAGGCGATACCTGCTACCACACCAATAATTCCTCCCATCAGAGTCAGGATGACAGCTTCGATTAGGAACTGCTTGAGAATGATCTTGCGCCGAGCTCCCAGAGCCTTTTTAATCCCGATTTCACGCGTCCGCTCTGTCACTGAGACCAGCATGATATTCATAACCCCAATACCTCCGACTAAGAGGGAGATGCTGGCAATACCTGCTAGCAAGACAAAGTTAGACTGGTTAAGGTTATCCAATTGACGCTCAAATTCTTGCAGATTTAGCACACCAAACATATAGTCTGACTGAGGCATCTGCTGATTGAGATAATCACTAACTTTCTTGGCCACCTTCTTCAAATCATCGGCTTTGTGGGTTTGAACAGTTACTTCTGGGCTGACATTGATGGTATCAAAAATCCGATGCCATTGTTGCAGAGGAATATAGGCCACCTTTTCCGAACCAGAGGTTAGGCCACTCTGCTCAGTCGACTCAAAGACGCCAATAACTTTAAAAGGATTGCCCATAACTTCTACATATTTACCGATACCATCTCCCTTAGGAAAGAGAGTATCATAAAGAGTCTTTTCTAGGTAGGTTACTTGCTCTTGATTTTTGAAGGCTTCAGAGTCAAAGCCCTCCCCTTCCAACAGCCGTTGCTGCTTGATGTCAGCTACCGACTGGGAAACCGCCTGAACCTTGCCAGATGACTTTTGACTAAGATAATAAATCTTTTCGTCCGTACCATAAGTCATCAAAGCATTTTTAACTCCAGGAATTTCCTTGATTTTGGATAAGACATCCTCTCCCATGAAGGGAATGTAGGAAGGCTTCTGCGCTTGGGATTTCTCTGGGATAGAAGGGTCAATCGAACTCTTCTTGTCGTAGACAACCTTAATGGTATTATTAGTACCACCGATCAGCTGGCGCTTGGTATTTTCTGTATTTCCTTCAATGATGGAAAAGATAGCAATAATAGCGCCAATCCCGATGATAATCCCCAGCATGGTCAGCATAGAGCGCATTTTGTGGGACAGGATTGAATTTAGAGCTACAAAAATATCTTCCATATAGCCCCCTTCTATCCTAATGCCCGAGTCTCTATATTACCGTCCCGCAAGACAACTGTTTGCTTGCAAAGTTGAGCCACTTCCGGCTCGTGGGTAATGATGACAATGGTCTTGCCTTGTTCATTAAATTGCTTGAACAGCTCCATAATCTGAACACTGGTCTTAGTATCCAGCGCCCCAGTCGGCTCGTCTCCCAAGATAAAGCTGGGGTTGGTCACAAGGGCACGCGCAATGGCTACCCGTTGCTTTTGACCACCGGACAGCTCCATAGGCTTGAAGTCACTTCTTTCTTCGAGGCCGACCAGTCGTAGCATTTCCAAGGCGCGCTCGCGTCGCTCTTTTTTAGGAACTTTCATGTAAGTCAGAGGCAGTTCAACATTTTGACAGGCTGTCAGCTTGGGCATGAGGTTGAAATTCTGGAAAACAAAGCCAATTTTCTGATTACGCAAATCAGATAGTTGGTTGTCGGACAGGTCAGAGACGTCAGTCCCTTCGATATGATAAGAACCTGCGCTAGCCTTGTCCAAACAGCCGATAATGTTCATCAAAGTGGACTTACCTGATCCAGACGGCCCCATGATTGCTAGAAAATCCCCCTCTTTCACATGCAAATCAATTCCTTTCAAAATCGGAAATTCCTGACTGCCCTGTTGATAAGATTTGTGGATGTCCTTAAGCTTTAACATTCTGTCCTACCTCCATCCCGTCTTTCATGCCTTCTCTAGGCGTCGAAATGGTATCCTTCATAGTCAGACCTTCTGTAATCTCTACCAAACGGTCAGAAACTTTCTTGGTCTTAACTTCCTTCATTTTCACCTTTTTGCCCTCTACCTTCCAGACATAGGTCTTGCCATTTTTACTGAAAGTATAGGCTTTATTGACAACAACCTTGCCAGCTTCAGGAGCATTTTCTACGACATTGACATAAGAATGGGAGCCTACAAGTGGCATTTCACCACCCTGATCCAGCTCGACAGTATAAGGGAACTTACCTTGGTTGGGGTTTTCCTGTTGTTTATTTCCACCATTGCTATTTCCAGCATTCGCAGTTGTCAAGGTACCGACCTGAGTGACGGTGCCACTCCAGCGCTTCTTAGGATCCTTGCGGTCTACAATATCTACTCTCTGACCTACGCTCAGCTTCTCACGGTCAAATTCACTAACGCTCCCCTTGATCAAAGTTTTGGACTTGTCCATGATTTCGATAAAGGTTTCTTCTTCCTTTTTAGCCTTGGACTGAGTCGGTAAGTCTTCGTTCATAGAGGTAATAGTTCCCGCTGTATCAGCCGTCACGGTATCATATTTCATCCGGTCTGATTCCGTCTGAGCTGTCACCTGAGCCTTTTCAGCCTCAATCTGAGCATTCGTTACTTCATTGTCAGCAGTCTTAGCGTCACTTAGCGCTTGAGCCAGCTCGTCTTCAGCAGATTTTATCTGATCCAAGAGAGCCTCATCCTTACTAGAATTGTATTTATTCTTAAGAGTATTGAGATTAGCTAGTTTTCGGTTATAGGTTTCCCATTTGATAGATGCGCTAGTTTGAGCAGCCGTAATGCTATTGGCCTTAGCTTGAGCATCATACTGAGCAGACTGGGCTGTCAATTCCTGAGAGGTCACATAGGAAAAGAGGGGTTGCCCTTGCATAACAGTATCGCCATTTTTGACAAATACTTCCTTAACTTCACCTTTTGATGGGTCAATCTTGACCTTACTACTATTGTTAGCAACTACTTCCCCAGATAAAACTAGGCTTGTTTTTTTACTGTTATTAACAGCATCTTGGACCGTCAGAGAATCAATCTTATTATCAACCATTTGCATGGCCTGTTTTTGATTAACCTGATTGAGAAGTACATAGCCTCCCAGCCCAGCACAAGCAAGAATGACCGTGCTTCCCAATAGAATGGTTTTACGATTCATTTTTTTTCTTTCAAACATATTGCCTCCAACCTACAGGTTCTAACGTTTATTTATCAGTTGATTCAGATTCATCTGTTGGTAATTCTTCTCCATCCGCTGGGATTTGAATCACGTTTCCGTCTGGCATGGTATACTCTGTCACTTCCTTGCCGTCTACTGTTTTCGTTTTTTGATCAACAGCATCTTTCTTAAAATCTACTTTTTTCCCATCACTAATTTCTTTATTGTCAGCATTTTTAGAACCACATGCAGCTAGGAAGAAGACAGACATTCCGATAAGAGTTACAAGCATAGCGAATTTTTTTGTGTTCATTTGATTTCTCCTTTGTTTTAGAAAACAGGAATTTTGAGTTTTCCTGATCGTATTTGTTTTTTTGAACAATTCTATTCTATCAAAGTGGTCTATCCCCTTCCTACCCACCATCTGTTTTTTGTCTGTTTTTTGAAAATAATTCAGGCTTTTCCATTAAAATACAGGCTTTTCTTACATCAACAGCTTCTCAAGTCGTTTTATGGTATAATAGATTGATTTTAAAAAATGAGGTGGAAACATGACTCAAACAGTTTATTTTGGAACATACACCCGACGAGTTTCCAAAGGAATTTACAAGGCAGAGTTTGATACTGAAAAGGGAGAACTCTCAAACTTAGAATTAGTAGCTGAAGAGCCAAGCCCAACTTACCTAGCCTTTGACCAAGCTGGTCATCTATACACCGTTGGCGCAAAAGATGGACAAGGTGGGATTGCTGCCTATGATCAAGAGGGGCAGCTGCTCAATCACGTGGTTGAGGAAGGCGCTCCGCTTTGCTATGTCGCTGTAGATGAGGAGAGAGGACTCGTTTACGGAGCAAATTACCACAAGGGGCAAGTGCTGGTCTACAAGCAGCAAGAAGATGGCAGCCTAAAACTGGCTGACTCAGACACTCATGTCGGTCAAGGACCTCATGCCAATCAAGCCTCTGCCCATGTCCACTATGCTGACTTGACTCCCGATCAATACCTAGTTACCTGTGACCTCGGAACAGACCAAGTCACCACCTACGATGTGACAGAAGCTGGGCAATTAAACAAATTAGCTACTTACACATGCGCTGCTGGGGCTGGGGCGCGCCACCTTGTCTTTCATAACCACTACAAAATCGCCTACCTTATCTGCGAATTAAACTCTACCATTGAAGTATTAATTTACGATGGCGTTGGTCAGTTTGAACATATGCAGACCGTCTCGACTCTCCCAGAAGGATTTGAAGATTTTAACGGAACTGCAGCCATCCGCCTTTCAGCAGACGGTAAATTCCTCTATGGCTCTAACCGTGGCCATGACTCAATAGCTGTTTATCAAATTCTAGCTGATGGAAGTTTACAGCTCCTTGAAATCACGCCAACAAAGGGCAAAAATCCACGCGATTTCAATATCACACCTGACCAAAACTACCTCATCGCTGTTCACCAAGACTCGGACAATGCAACTGTCTTCAAACGCGATCCTGAAACAGGCCGATTAACAGAAATTTCTCATGATTTCTATGTGCCAGAAGCAGTCTGCGTAACCTTCCGATGAGCAAATATCTTGCTTTAAACCTAGATATTTGATTAAATACTATCAAAAGAAAATTATCAAAGGAGCATTCAAGATGAATCCAGTTGAATTGTTTAACCAAGTAAAAGAATTGATCGAAAAGAAAGATTTTGATGCAGCTAAGAAGTTTGTCGAAGACCACAAGGACGAGCTGGGCGAATACTTAGATAAGGCTAAAGATTTGGTCGCAAATTCAAAAGGGCTCAACGACGTCATCAACAAAGTTAAGTCTATTTTCTAAAATCTTAAATAAAAAAGCTGTTGGATTTTATCCAACAGCTTTTTTATTTGATCGAGCCTTATTTAGTCTATTTTCGATTCATGAAATCCTCTAATTCTTTCAATCGCTCCCTTGTCAAGGGTTGAGCAAGAAAAATATCTTTATTGACATCTTTATTCTTATTAAAATCATGTAAAGCAACCTTTTCATAAACTAGCTTATTGGCAAGAGGGAGTTGACCATTTACATAGGTCGTGATTTCTATATCGCTTTCACTAAAAAATGCTCCATAGTAATCTTCCCGAACCACAACTGTCCGCCCTTTTTCCTCAAGATAGGCATACCGAGTCACTGGAACATAAATTGTGAAAAAAATACCAAGAATTGGAGAAAATGCTACTAACAATGCTCCTAGAACAAGAGCAGGATAAAGAACCCATCTATATCTCTTGACCAATAAATAGAAAACAAGAAATAAAAAGGGAAAAGCAAACCATGGGCTGAACTTAGGATACCAGAATATACTGGTGATTGTAAGAAATAAAAGAACTGCCAAAAGCGCCAGAGAGCTTGATTTGCGTTTATAAGCCAAAAAGAGGCCTATAAATAAAACTGTAAGAGCTAGCCACTCTCTGCTTAGGATATACAAAATGAAATAAAACATCCCAAAAGTCTCCCCTTATTTATTAAAAATCCCTTGAGTTGGCCTCAAGGGATTTGCTTCATTCCATTAGAATGAATTATTTTTTCAAGTTATTTCCCTATTATATATTACAATAAATTACGCCTATTTATAAATTTTATTTCTACTTATTTTGTCAAAATAACCAACGTACAAACAAGTTAGAAATTATTAAAGGGTAACAAAAAAGGTACTATATTTATGAGTTCAGCAGGCAAGGAGATAGCACCCATTTAATGGTGCTATTTTTCTATGCCTGTTCATGTTCTAAAGGTACCACTGCTAAAGTTTTTCCCAGACTTGCTAATACTTTTAGCACCGTGTCCAGTTGCGGGCTTGTCTTACCTGTTTCCATTCTAGCAATGACAGGCTGACTTACACCACTTAATTCCTCCAATTTCTTTTGGCTTATTCCCTTCTCATTTCTGGCCTCGATAAGCTCGCTCATGATAGCCACGCGCATATCACTTTCTAAAATCTCCTCTTTGCTAAAAAGCTCAGCTCTAACATCTTTCCAATTGCTGCCGATCGCACTATTTTTCATTATCTAGCCCTCTTTCTTTTAAATCTTCTAATTCACGCTTGGCTTGTTCAATTTCTCTCTTTGGAGTCTTCTGTGTCTTTTTCATAAAATGATGCAATAAAACGAAACTGCCATCAATCCAAGCAACAAATAAAACCCTATCCCTTAGTGGTCTAAGTTCCCAAATTTCAGCATCTAAATGCTTAATATATGGCTCACCTGCGCGTGTTCCATGCTGGCTTAACAACTCAATATAATCATTGATTTTATTGAGTTTAATTCTACTATCTTTTCCCTTTTTACTGGCAAGCTCTCGCATATAATCTAAAACAGGCTCATTACCGTTCTTATCCTTGTAAAAATAGATATTATGCACTATTAGCACCTCTCTCTAAGAAGAATTATAACTCAAAAGTTATTATTTGTAAATACTTTTAGTCATTAAATTCTTTTTCCGAATGCTTTTCCTCGTTTTAATTCTCTCTTGCCTCTTGCAACATCTGATAGAATGGATAAAGATCCTTCTACTTGCGAGGTATTAGTCTTATGCAGCTCTTGCATTTGTTTGTTTATGTACTCTTTTATCCCAACATTTCCCAACAGTTCAGCAATAGGGTTATTAGCTTAACTATCACTATAACCAGCTTTAATTGCTGATTAATAACCCTTCCCTGTCTTTATCTACTCATCTGCAAAGCGCCTCTGTCTTTCGTTTCCAGCAAAAAAATCACAAGTATATTACTCATGATTTCATTTTATATGTGTAAAAAATGGGGGATTTTACACTATTTTAATCAGTTTTTCGATGTTATCAAGCAACTCACTATATTAGAGTTCTCATTTTAATCCATACAATAAAAACCCCATATCTGGGGCTAAATAAGTAGTCGGACGGATTTGCACCGCCATTTCTCTACGAGAGAGCGTATTCCTTCTTCAAACCACTGCCCTACTTATCCAAATCTTATTATCTCATATTCTATTGACTTTAGCAATGAAATCAATTTCTTACTAGCTCATGATAAGTAGATATATTAGATAGTGGTATAATACTAAAATACAGATCAGAATAGGTATCAAACCACTTATTCAATTTGGTATAAGCTGGCGACTGACTCACAAATAGTATTCGCTGACAAGCTCCAATAACATTCATGCGATTATAGACATAAACCTCTTTTACTGCCTCTAAAACGTCATCTTCGCTTGTCTGTACCCTAATATCTGTTATCTGCTTAATAGTCGCGTATTTTTGATAAGCTAGCATATCTTGATTTTTAGCAGCATCAAACATTTTACGTTCAAGAATACTGTACTTAGGTTTTTCTTTATCGCGCATAAAATACCACTTGAGCCATAAAATCTTTTCTCTGTGTATAACAGAAATGCGCTCAATTTTCTTCTTTGTCATCTATATCTCCTAAATCAATCTCTACTGCGTCGTACTCACTAGCCCATTTATCTACGATTATCAAAGGCTGCTCTATTTCACCAATAAGAGTCTCTTGTTTCTTATTCTGATGTCTAAGAAACTTGATACGCTCCTTTTGCTCTTGGATATCCAGTTTATCTTTCTTATACGCCCCTATGATGTTAGCAATCCATTCAGCAGCTCTTACATTACCTTTAATAGCTTTTTCAAGCATAATCACACACAGCAAGGTTTGATTATCAGCGTGTAGTCCCATCTCTTCTAACTTTTGTTTTAGTCGCTCATCTGAGACATCCATGATTAAAAGCTCATCTAAGGTCTTTCTTAAATGAGCTTTCTTTCTCCTTGCTTCTCCCGATACCTTGCCACCTTTACGACTGATTGCTATTTGTTCTTGTCTTGTTCGTTTGGTAACTGGTATTAGATTTTTAGTGTTTGTCATACTTTTATTTAGATATTTTTCTTCAGCTCTACACCAGTCATATATTCATCAACAACGGTACGTGAAGAGCGCTGTACGTAGCGTTAATAAAAAAGAAGACCGGTCCTGTACTTCCGAAGGAGTGGTGCCGGTACTAGTGGTATTACTCTACAGCTGATGACGCTCTTTACGCAAGGGCTCTCGTCATACAGCCCAACACATGCGACCGCACAGCGCAGGGGGCAGGATTCCTCAGAATCCTGCCCCCTGTCGTATAGCTATATGATCATCCCGAATGTTTAGCGCTGCGAGAAGATCAGGCTCATCGCCTCCGCACGGGTTGCGCCGTTCATCAGCGCACCGCGCACCGCGCTAGTCACGGTCTTCGCGCCCGGCTTACGCACACCGCGCATCGACATGCACATGTGCTCAGCCTCAATCACCACAATCGCGCCGCGCGGATTCAGGTGCTCCTCCAGAGCCTCCACCACCTGCGTGGTCAGACGCTCCTGCACCTGCGGGCGGCGAGCGTACATATCCACCACGCGGGCGAGCTTGCTCAGACCGGTCACCTTACCGTCCGGGCCGGGAATGTAACCCACATGCGCCACGCCGTGGAAGGGCACCAGGTGGTGCTCACAGGTCGAGTAGAACGGGATGTCCTTCACGAGCACCATCTCGGAGTGGGCGATATCGAAGGTCGTACCCAGAATCTCGCCGGCGTCCTGGTGCAGGCCCGAGAAGAACTCCGCGTAGGCGCGCGCCACACGTGCCGGGGTCTGCTGCAGACCGTCACGGTCCGGGTCCTCACCAATCGCGAGCAGAATCTCGCGGACGGCAGCCTCAATACGCGGCTGGTCGACGGCGTTCTTAACCTCGCTCATTCTCTGCTCCATTCTGGTTCGGGGTGCCGTTCTCCGGGCGCTGCGCCGGAGGGGCGGGGTAGTTCGGGTACTGCTGGGTGGGCATTGCGACGGTCGGGTCGGCGTCCGGGTTGGTGAGCGGCGCCTCCGGCTGTGCGGGTGCCTGCTGAGTCGGGACCTGCTGTGCGGGTGCAGCTGGTGCTACCGGAACAGTAGGTGCCGTAGCAGGAGCTGCCGGTGCAGCTGCAGGTGCTTCCTCAGCCTTTTCGGATTCCTTCGCCAGCTCGCTCGGTGCCTTCACCGGCGGGATGTTGGTGCGCTCGCGGGTCGGCTTGGAGTACCAGTACTCACGCTCGGGGCGCTTGCGAACGTCCTTGAAGATTTCTGCAATCTCGTTCTCGAGCAGGGTTTCCTTCTCGAGCAGGGCGTACGCCAGGCGGTCCAGAATGTCGCGGTTTTCCAGCAGAATCTGGAATGCCTCGTCGTGTGCCTGATCCAGCAGGGCGCGGATTTCAGCGTCGACCTTTGCCGCGGTTGCGTCGGAGTAGTTGCGTGCCGAAGCGCCGCCGCCACCGAGGAACGGTTCGGTGTCTTCGCCGCCGAGCTTCACGGAACCGATCACGGCGCTCATGCCGTAGTCGGTGACCATCTTGCGGGCGGTGTCGGTCGCCTTCTGAATGTCGTTAGAGGCACCGGTGGACGGGTCGTGGAAGACAATTTCCTCAGCCGCACGGCCACCCATCGCGTACGCCATCTGGTCGAGCAGTTCGTGACGGGTCGTGGAGTACTTGTCGTCCTGCGGCATGACCATAGTGTAACCCAGGGCGCGGCCGCGCGGAAGAATAGTAATCTTGGTGACCGGCGCGGAGTTACGCAGTGCCGCCGCAACCAGGGCGTGACCGCCCTCGTGGTATGCAGTGACCTTACGCTCATGCTCGTTCATGATGCGCGAGGAACGCTGCGGACCAGCCATGACGCGGTCGATTGCCTCGTCGATAGCGCGGTCGTCAATCACGTTGCCGTTATCGCGGGCGGTCAGCAGTGCCGCCTCGTTCATGACGTTCGCCAGGTCAGCACCGGTGAAGCCGGGGGTACGCTTAGCGACCTGAGCCAGATCAACGGTGTTAGCGATCGGCTTGCCTGCCGCGTGAACGCGCAGGATGTGTTCGCGGCCCTGCATGTCGGGGGCGTCCACACCAATCTGGCGGTCAAAACGGCCGGGACGCAGCAGCGCCGGGTCCAGAACGTCGGGTCGGTTCGTTGCCGCAATGACGATGACGTTCGAGTTGCCGTCAAAGCCGTCCATCTCAACCAGCAGCTGGTTCAGGGTCTGCTCACGCTCGTCATTACCGCCACCCATGCCGACGCCGCGGCGGCGGCCAACAGCGTCAATCTCGTCAACGAAGACGATGGCGGCGGGGTCGCTCTTCGCTTCCTTGAACAGGTCGCGCACGCGGGAAGCACCCACACCCACGAACATTTCAACGAAGTCAGAGCCAGAAATCGAGTAGAACGGCACGCCAGCCTCGCCCGCCACAGCCTTGGCGAGCAGGGTCTTACCGGTGCCGGGAGGGCCGTACAGCAGAACGCCCTTGGGGATCTTTGCACCCAGGCGGGTGAACTTTTCGGGTTCAGCCAGGAACTCGCGGACTTCTTCCAGTTCGGCGAGCGCCTCGTCCACGCCGGCGACATCGCTGAAGCGCACCTCCGGCTTGTCCTTGGTGAACTTCTTCGCGCGGGACTTGGAGAAGCTCATCACGGAGGAGCCGCCTCCGACTCGTCCCATCAGGAACCAGAAGAGCACACCAAAGAGCAGAATCGGCAGGAGCAGGGACACCAGGGAGCCCAGGAAGCTGTGCTCAACCGGCTGGTCCGTGTAGCTTTCCAGCTCGGCGGATTCCATTGCCTTAGCAACTTCTTCGCCGCGGGGCTGCACGTAGTAGAAGCGCACCGACTTACCGTAGTTGTCGTTGCCCTTCTTGTAGTCGTCCTTAAGCTGCAGCTCGACGCGCTGGTCGCCGTCGTAGATCTTTGCGCTCTTGACCTGGTGGTCCTTGAGCATCTGAAGACCCACGTTGGTGTCCACCTGACGCGAGGGCTGAGTGAAGAAGGAGGTCATGAGGAAAGCCAGCATGATCACGAGAGCTGCGCCCGGCCAGAACCAGGGGCCGTTAATCAGCTTCTTCAGGAATCCCTCCGAGCCTTTCTGCGGAGTATTGGGGTTTTGCGCCAATGCTTTGTCCTTACGTTGCGGCTGTAACTCGTTGGGGTGCGGCATGCTAGCCGGAACACCCAACGATGCAACCTTAAATGTACCCTACCCCGGCGAGCGGCTAGGTACCGGGCTTCTCTATTTCACCTGCGGGCTAAAGGGTTGTAGCACTCGGCGGGGCTGAAAGTGCATTTTCTTTGCCGGGTATCCGCGGCGGCGGCGCATCTTGGCGGTTGCGCCTCCCGCGTCCACCACCGAGTACAGCAACGCCCCGCTCCCCCACAAGCGTGAGGAGGCGGGGCGTAACACCTACAGCATGGTTGCTGAGGTGAAGGCTTAGGAGTAAACGTGCGGGTGCAGGGTTGCGACGCAGTCCAGGTTGCGGTACTTCTCAGCGAAGTCCAGGCCGTAACCAACAACGAACTCGGGCTCGATGTCCCAGCCGACGTACTTGACCTCAACGTCAGCCTTGACGACCTTGGGCTTGCGCAGCAGGGTGCAAATCTCAACGGAAGCTGCACCGCGAGAAATCAGGTTCTGCTGCAGCCATGCCAGGGTCAGGCCGGAGTCAATGATGTCTTCAACGATCAGGACGTTGCGGCCCACCAGGTCGGTGTCCAGGTCCTTGAGGATACGCACAACGCCGGAGGACTTGGTGCCGGAACCGTAAGAAGAAACAGCCATCCAGTCCATGGTGTAGTGACCCTTGAGAGCGCGGGAAAGGTCAGCCATGATCATGATGGCGCCCTTGAGAACACCCACCAACAGCACGTCCTTACCGGCGTAGTCTTCGTCGATGCGTGCCGCCAGTTCGGCGACCTTCGCGTTAATCTCTTCCTTGCTGAAGAGAACGTTCTTGATATCGTCCTGCACGTCGATAGCCTGCACGATGTATTCCTTCGTATCTTTAGACGCTCTGCGCCTCCGCCGGGGGCCCCGGGTGAGGGGTTTCATGCCTTCCCACGGCGGATAATGTGGATGGTGTTCGCCTTAAGTATGGCTTAAAACGGCGCCGCGGCGCACCTCACCACGCAGATAGTGTGTGCTGAGGATGCTTCCGCGGGCACCTAGTTAAGGTCGAGTTGGCACTAATACGAGCACGTCCAGGCGTTCACCGGTTGCCGGGTGCACAATTTTGCGGCGACGGTACGCGCTCACGTGACCGGGCATCTGAACGGGCCCAGCTACCGCATATTCGGCGGTGAAAGAGTCCAGCGCCTGCAGTCGCTCGAAGCCGGGGTTCTCTCCCCCGGCGGCTTTGCAGGCGGTGGCAAGCACACGCAAACGAAGCGCCGGGTGCAGCGCCGCCACCTGCGCACGGTCCAGCAGCACGGCGTCTTCACGTTCGATGCCGCGCACGGCGGTTCCGGCGGGTAGGAGCGCCTGCTTGTAGGCTACCTGCGCCTGTTCGTCGAGGTATTCGGCGTCGGGGCCAGCTACGGAGGCGGTGCGCGCCAGGGAGCGGGCGACGTCCCCGCCGAGGTGCTCCTCCAGGTAGGGCAGTACGCTGTGGCGGATGCGGGCACGCATGAGGGTTTGGTCGGTGTTGGTCGGGTCGATCCAGGGGGTGAGGGTTTCGGCGTCGCAGATGTCGAGCATGTCGGTGCGGCGCAGGCCAAGGAAGGGGCGCAGGTAGGTGACACCCTCTTCGACGCGCACGGGCGGCATACCGGCAAGGGAGCGCGTGCCGGAGCCGCGGCTTAGTCCGAGTAGCACGGTTTCTGCCTGGTCGTCGAGGGTGTGGCCGAGCAGTACGGCGCGGGCGCCGGTGGCTTCAACGGCTTTCGTGAAGGCGGTGTAGCGGGCGGTGCGCGCCGCCATTTCGGGGCCCATGTTGCCGACGGGAACCTGCACTTTTTCGGTGATGACGGGGTGAAGCCCCAGGTCGGTGAGGGTCTGCGCGGTCTGCGCGGCGACTGCGGCGGAGTTTTCTTGTAGGTCGTGGTCGACGATGATGGCGCCTACGCGTACGTCGCCGCGGCGGGCGAAGTGCGCGGCAATTGCCGCCAGCGCGAGGGAGTCGGGGCCGCCGCTGCAGGCGACCAGGAGCAGGGGCAGGTCGGCGGTGTCCGGGGTGGGGGCGGTGCGGGAGCGTCCGGTGGCTTTGATGCTTCCGGCGCCGAGGAGCTTTTCGAGGGCGGCGGCGAGGTGGCGGCGGGCAGTGCCGACGGCGGGGTGCAGGCGTCCTGCGCGTCCATTCTGCATGGTGGTTCCTTTATAGAAATTGCGAAGTGTCTATGTCAACAGATACTTCACGAGGAGAATTTAGAAATAACGAAGGCTCAAGAAGTCAGGAGCCTTAGGAGCGCGGATGAAGGTACTCTTCAAACTCGTCCTGACGGCGTTCCAACTCTTTCTGCATGGCCTTAAACGGTGAGGCATTTGAGTTGAAAACATATCCCGGGGCGGCTCGGTCTGTGGGCCAGCGAACTGCTCGAGCCGCTTTGAGAGCACGCTTTAGGGCGTCTTTCTGCACCTTGGGTGGAAGACCGATGGTATCGGCAAGAGCAAGCCAATCGTCAACAGTAATCTTCCAGTCTTCGGGTGGTGAACCGTCACCGGGATTCGAGTTATCTTTTCCGTTCACGCTAAGCGCCATGGACAGGGATTTAATGTGTACAAGCGAACAGGGGATGTCATAGATAGGAGCTACTTCCCATCCACGGCGTCCCTTGAGGAGCGAAATATTTTTTGCGTGCAGGTCCCCATTGCCTGTCAGCCAGGCGTAGAGAAAATACAGGTAAAGATTCCTTCGGGCAATAGCCGGGGAAGCAGCAAGCTTCACCATTGCTTGAATGACGCTCTCTGTTGTCACGGCATGGTTGTCTTCCGTGTATTTCTCACCTGAAGGAATACCCAAAATTTGGGCACCATCTTCCATGGCGATGCGTCCCCCAGAGGGTGTTCTGTCGAATCGAGAAACCATCAAACCCGATACGCCGTCCCGATCATAGACAAGCTCATGCTGAGCTACAGGAATCCCCATGAGTGCAGCCGCCGCGAGATGCGCAGCTTCGTTCTCCACAAGCCCAGGCATTCGTTGCGGGCTGATTTTCAGAAGAGCATCGTAGCCAGCGCCCGTCCAATGCACGGGCAGGGTTTTCATGACGGCGCTCAGCTTTTCTTGAACGCCAGGCAGTCCTCGGCGGTCAACCGTGCCCATAAGTTCCGCAAAGGAAACGACCTCAGGGTTGTTCACCAATGCGGCAGGAGCGGTGTACAGTTCCCGCCCGTGCTCAATAATTTGCACATCGCCTGGAACGTCAGAACCAATCACCAGCAATAAGCCCAGGGTGTTATTTTTGCTGATTTTTTTCTCGGAACTGACAACGTCAAGCCTATAGCCTTCGGGCAAAAGATTCTGAAAGAAAGGAGGAATTGATTCTGCAGTATATTCCGTACCCAAAGGCAGGCTCGTAGCAACTGCCGGACCATCATATTCTGCTCGGTAGGTGAAATGAATCAACCCATTAGCATCTCGCCTCAAATATGCGGCGAGAACACCATCTTTATAGACATCTGCCATAAGTTCATCTGTCATGGCTTTTCTCCAGTTCAGCCTTCTAGCACGGTGTGGGGAGGGGTTAGGTGAGGGGGTTGGCAATAGTCAGCTCGATGCCGAGCTCTTGGGCGACCTTGAGGACCGCACCAATTGACGGGCCGGGCAGCCCACGCTCAATATCGCGGATTGTTTTATCGCTGAGCCCAACCATCCACGCCAACTCCATTTGGGTGATTTTTTCGTACTTGCGGACGGCACGAACCTGGGCACCAAATTCCTGCGCGAACTCCGTTGCGTCGAATGCCATGGGGCTTCCTCCTCACCGCTACAGAACCTCAGGCTATACGAACTATTCTTCGCAATATGCCCATATTAGCACCTTTGGAGGTACCCTGAGGCTATTTTCCGAAGAATAGTTCGGTTACACATGCCCTTCCAGCACCCCAAACACAGCCAAGGAGCACAACAAAAGGGGGGCGTGCCCACCGCCTCCAGCACGCACGAAAAATCGCACAAACCAGACACGGGGAACACGCCCCCGGCAAAACCCTCCGCTCACCTGCCGCCAGGACAGCAACTAAGACAGCGACTGCAGACGAGCCACAATCGGTGCCAACTCCTCATGACTGTCCAGAATCATAAGAGGAATAAAAATAGTGCGGTGCGAAGCGAAGTAGTAGTCCGGTACCCTATAGGCGTCCCATGTCACATAATCGGCCCTGGGGTAGTTGAAGTTCATGGGCAGGTCATAATCCTCCCGCTTCGCCATTGCATGCTGGTACGCCCAGCTCATTGCTCGGTGCAACTCACTACCCCGCTTAATGGGGGCGAAACGCTTCTTATATCGTGCAGCATTTGCCTTACCCAGGGGCTCCAGAGTTACCTGAGGGCTACCCGCGGCACGATAGAGGAAGGTAAAGTAGGCGCCACGGCTCGCCGGAGTGTCGTAGTGGAAGGAACCATCAGACCAACCGGTGGTCAAACCCACGCGGGTCGCCCAGATAGCAACCTTATAACGCGCATCGCCCGGGGTCAGGTCGGTGTACGGGGATTTCTCCGGTAGGTTCTTCACCTCGGGTGAGCCAGCCAGCTGGTACAGGTACTCCAGCAAGCGGCCACGCGAAATGGTCATGACCTCATTCGGCAGGGACCACTCATCGATGTTGTCCAGCTCAACAGCCTGCTCCTTCGTAATCAGGCCGGTGCACTCCGCCCACTGCCAACTGTTCATAGCGTTCCTGCCGTATTCGCCGTACATTTCGAAACAGTTGACATTAGCCTTGGGTTCTTCAATAGGCTGTGCAGGTTTCAGATCAATATGCGCAGCCTGGGCCACGCCCTGACCCATGAAGCCCATAGTCAGTGCCAACAGTGCTGCCGCGCCGCGGGTCGAAAGGTTTTTCTTCATTTTCTATCCTCGGTGAAAGGTGTGAGAACGGAAGAAGAGTGAATTTCTTTGAACATACTCGGAATCTGCACCTCGCGCAATCAACTACACCCGGCGTGCAGGCAGATGCGGCGAAAGATGCAGCAAAAGGGGGCGTGCCCGCCGCCTCCAGCACGCACGAAAACTCGCACGAACCAGACGCGGGGAACACGCCCCCAGCAAGCCCTCCGCTCACCTGCCGCTAGGACAGCGACTGCAGACGAGCCACAATGGGCGCCAACTCCTCGTGGTAATCAAGAACCATGAGAGGGGTGAAAATAGTGCGGTACGAAGCGTAATAGAAATCCGGTGTTTTATTGAAATCCCACGGCGTGTACCCGTTAGTGAAGAAGTTAGTGTCATACGCCCGAATATCTTCCCCCTTCGCCAGCGCATGCTGGTACCCCCAGCTCATTGCTCGATGCAACTCACTACCCTCCTTAATGGGAGCAGCACCCTTCTCAGCACGCACAGCATTCGCCGCATCCAGGGATTCCAGAGTCACCTTGGGGCTACCCGCAGCACGATAGAGGAAGGTAAAGTAGGCGCCACGGCTCGCCGGAGTGTCATAGTGGAAGGAGCCGTCAGACCAACCAGCGCTCAAACCCACGCGGGTCGCCCAGATAGCAACCTTATAACGAGCATCGCCCGGAGTCAGGTCGGTGTACGGGGACTTCTCCGGCAGGTTCTTCACCTCGGGTGAGCCAGCCAGCTGGTACAGGTACTCCAGCAAGCGGCCACGCGAAATGGTCATGACCTCATTCGGCAGGGACCACTCATCGATGTTGTCCAGCTCAACAGCCTGCTCCTTCGTAATCAGGCCGGTGCACTCCGCCCACTGCCAACTGTTCATAGCGTTCCTGCCGTATTCGCCGTACATTTCGAAACAGTTGACATTAGCCTTGGGTTCTTCAATAGGCTGTGCAGGTTTCAGATCAATATGCGCAGCCTGGGCCACGCCCTGACCCATGAAGCCCATAGTCAGTGCCAACAGTGCTGCCGCGCCGCGGGTCGAAAGGTTTTTCTTCATTTTCTATCCTCGGTGAAAGGTGTGAGATTAGAAGAAGAGTGAATCCCTTTGAACATACTCGGGATTCACTCTCCGCGCAATTATTTCAGAATGATTAAAATTTTATGTCATCTTTTTTATTCGAATTAATAATACTATCTAGCGAGGTCCTCATGACCTTAAAATTAATATCAATATAGAAATTTCTCCAGGGGACACTGGAATCGTACTTAAAGAAAAGGTGCCGGTCGTCACCCTGGGTCAATTTATTGCCATTACGTGATGAACCAGCCACAATACTAATATCATCCAGCTTACTCTCAATATAAAATCCATAACGTGACGCCTTCCTATCGGATTTAGGATTAGCAGAACGTGGCGCAACAAGACGAGCTCCGGAAGCATTTCTACTGATATACCAATTAGCCGCCTCATTTGTTAGAGCTGCACCCCTTAAAGTGATTTTATCTTCATAGCTTGATGACTCACCCAAACAGTTCATAAATTGATTATCTTTAAATCCAACAATCCATCCGTGCCCGCCATTCTCCTGAGCGGTACATCCGATGAACATATTCCGTTCGCCAAAAACCGCCCACCCGGCACCAGACTTCCTAAGATATTGATTCGTTGTATGATAGAGGTCGGAATCCGGCTTATTTCGAACAGCAAACCAGGCGGTACATGCCACAAATTTACATTGAGCCCCATATACCTCAATTGCCCCATGATATCCGCCACCAAGATTGGCATCAGAGACCTCAACCATCACAAACTTATTATCCGCAGCTCCAGAATTCCAACTCTCTATTTGACGCTGAGGATGACCCACCGGCTTTCCCACCAAGAGTCCTTGTCTGCGAGTTTTACGAATGCGGACCTTATCAACCTTCATAGCACGATCATGTTCACCCAGGATGGCAATTCCGACTGCCGTATCCCAGATTTCAACATTTGAAATAATGGGGGCAGCTTCAGGTTCATTAAAAATATCAAATTTTGTATGAACAATAATGCCCGCAATATTATCCGGTATATAATTATCAGCAATATGCTTACCCTTCTTAATCTGATGTTCAAAAAATCCTTTACGAATATTAGGATTCAAAAGATTAAGATTGGCACCACGAATGAACATATCTCGCACACCAAATCGCATTGGTGTATTTGTGCCCATATCACCCATATAGGTATTGTATGACCCCATATGAAATACCCCCTGGCACTCCATGTTATCCCCATCGATATCTCTTATATTCTTCGGCTCTTTATTAAACCCAATGATTTGTGTGGAGAATCCATGCCCATACACTTCGACTCTATCCCTGAGCTCAATAAAATCATTACTCACAAGATAGATTCCCGAGGGAATCTCGACAGAACCCCCACCAGGAATAGCGGCCACCGATTCAATGGCATTTTGAATTGCCGCCGCGGAGTCACTTGTTCCGGTTGGGTCCGCCCCAAAATCCAAAACATTAACATGCTTTGATTTTTTATAATCAACCATATTGTATTCCTTTCTTAAGCCATGTAGTTCAAACGCATTCAAATAGTTTGAATGCCGACCCACCAATTTTTCCTGAATATCTATACATAAAGATGATTTGATGTTTAATTCTATTAACTCTGTACCAACCCCCTATCAATCATCTCTTTTTGCAGAGCAAGATTTCCCGAATCCACAACCCTGCGATTACCCCCATAATTGTTTTATGGGGCAGCTATTGTGGTACATGTCAACACGCCTCCCGGCGTCCTAACACTAATCCGATAGGAGGCCGACACAGTAGACCCGCCATATTCACTACGGCCCGGGAAATACATGCCAAAGTACCCTCGTTGCAGTAACTCTTCCGGCTGAGAAATATCCTCGCTGACTTCAAACCCCCATTCCCAGCGGTGAACTCGAACAAACGCATCACCATCTGCACCTAAAGATGCGTTTTCCTTCTTTTCCCCTTGGGAAACACCACAAAAATACTCGGCACTCTCCAATGAGGCACCACGCGAACGAATCACTCTCAGGCCCGATTCCCTACGCACCACCAGCGATGGTGCTGCTGGGTAACCCTCAGGAGAATGGCTTGTCAATCCCATAGAACCCGGCTGCCAGCGATTCATCTGCACTATGTATTCTTGCGATCCACTCAGCTGTTCAAGCTCAACCACAATCTGCTGACCCGAAGGAATTTTAGACAGCCACTGCCCCGTATCACGGTGAATATGAGGACGAATTACCTCATACAAGGCTGACTCTTCTTGATTCCCCATCAGTTCTATCGAAGGAAGCGCATGCACCCCCACAAAAGGGCCCGAAAAGGGAAGGAGCTGAAACCACAGAATGGCATTATCTGCACCATTAGTCGGCAACCACGCTTCACGAAGCGGGGCAACAGTGCACCCATCTATTTGCTGAGGAGAACCAACAGGGTCCTGAACACCCCATGCATTGCTCTGAGGTGATACGAAGAAACTTACCAGGGCAAACGACGAGAGCCGGCACACTTGTCGGCGTGACAGTTCAGACATGATAGTCCTTAAATTGAGTTGAGTGATGACAATAGTGTGTGGCGTTTACGCTTCGTCGACGTTCTTACACCACACTCCTTCAACCCTACTCTGAAAATTCACCGTTTCGAGTATTCACAAGCAAATATTTCATTCTCGTGAAAAAATATATATCAATATAAACCTGAAGTTTATTAAAATCTCACTTTAAACTTGAATATTTATGCAACTAGAACTTTAGAAATATCTTTAAAAAATTCTGAACTTTCAGAAATATTACAAGCCCCACCGCGCAAAGTACTTGTTGAAATCGACCTCTACAAAGCCCTGGGCAACGGCTCCGAGCACAACAAAAGGGGGGCGTGCCCACCGCCTCCAGCACGCACGAAAACTCGCACGAACCAGACGCAGGGAACACGCCCCCCTATAAAACCGGGTGCACCTAACGGTGCGGCAGCTTAGTGACCCTCAGCTGCGAAACGGTCGATAGCCTCCTGGACCATCTTCTCAGCAGCAGCCAGGTCTTCCCAGCCCTCGCCCTTAACCCACTTGCCGGGCTCCAGGTCCTTGTAACGCTCGAAGAAGTGCTGAATCTCAGCCTTCAGCTGCTCGGGAACATCAGCCAGGGACTTGATGTGGTCGTAGCGCTTGTCGGTGGGAACGCACAGAACCTTAGCGTCGCCGCCGGCCTCGTCGGTCATGTTGAACACTGCAACGGGGCGGGACTCAACCAGCACGCCGGGAACAACGTCAACGTCCAGGATCAGCATTGCGTCCAGCGGGTCGCCGTCCTCACCGAGGGTGTTCTCGAAGTAGCCGTAAGCGGTGGGGTACTGCATGGAGGTGAACAGCACGCGGTCCAGGCGCAGGCGGCCGGTCTCGTGGTCCACTTCGTACTTCACGCGGGAGCCGCGGGGAATTTCAATAGTGACGTCGAGTTCCATCGGAACCTTCTTTCTCGTGAGTTAGAGTCACTTTCGCGGCGACTTCGGCGCGCAAGGTGCGAAAGTTAGGTGTTGAACTCACCCATTGTAACCCGTTCGCGCACACCGAAACCGCGTATTCGGCGCCAAAACCAGCGTAAATTACCACGCTCACACCACAGTTAACGTTCCCCCTAGTCCCACGCCCGCCAACGCACCCCGCCACCATGCCGGACAGGTCAGATAGGGGTCATAAGGGGCAGCAGGAGCGCGGCATGAGCGTCAGGACACCGGCGCGTAAATTCGATAGGCACCCCATCCGCCCGCTATGCTCAAAAGATGCCTTCCAACAAGCACAACACCCAGACCACCACCCTCACCCGCCGCGCCGCCCTCACCCTCGGCGGCATGTTCCTCCTCACCGCCTACGGATCCGCCGCAACCGAGCAGAAACGCCCCGAAGGTTCCGCAAGCCCCACCGGCAGCGCGTCCGGCAGCGCCGAGGCGACCGCCTCCGCAACCCCGAGCGCCACCCCGAGCCCGACCCTCGCCCCCGCCCTGCCCGAAGCGGAACAGGAGCAGCTACGCAACGCCCTCACCGCGCTCTTCGCGGACGGCACCTACCCGCAGTACAGCCTGCTCGTCACCGGCATGGACGGCAACCTGCCCAGCATCAAGGCAACCACCGCACCCGCCGACCTGTACGCCGCCAACGCCGACACCGCGCGCGTGCCCGCCTCTACCTTTAAGGTGCTGACCCTGTTCGCGCTCAACCACTACGCGAACCTGCAGGCGCGCCTGCGCACCCGCGTCACCCGCGACGCCGCCGGACTGTACCTCATGGCGGGCGGCGACACCCTGCTCGGTGCGGGCGCCTCCAACCCGAAGCAGATTGTGGGACGCGCAGGCCTGGGAACCCTCGCCGAGCTGACCGTGAAGGTGCTTCTTCAGGGTGAGAAGCCTGCCGCGGCACTGCCCGTCTACCTGGACGGCACCTTCTTCAGTGGCCCCGGCGTGAACCCCGGCTGGGATGCTGCGGACGTGGCGTCCGGCCAGATTACGCCCATTCACCCGATTGCGCTCGAATCGCACACGGTGCCGGGCAAATCGACCGCAAGCAACCCGGTACGCCCGGACGATGCGGCGGTTGCCGCCCAGCAGGCGTTCGTGGATGCACTCAACACCGCCGGTAAGGAGTCCGGGCTGAGCTTCACCCTCGCGGAGCGCCGTACCGCCCCCGCGGAAGCAATCGAAATCGCCGCGGTCGAGTCGGCAACCCTGCTGGAGCAGGCGCAGCACATGATGCTCAAATCCGATAACGCCCTGGCGGAGGTGCTCGGCCGTTGCGCCGCCATCGCCGCCGGTAAGGAAGGCAGCGGCGAAGCGGCACAGCAGACCGTGCGCCAGGCGCTCGTGGATGCCGGCGTGAACGTTGAAAACCTGGTGCAGGCGGACGTGTGCGGCATGTCGTTGACGGACCGCGTGACCGCCCGAACCCTCGTGCAGGTTATTGCGCTCATGAACGCCGACGAGCACGCCGAGCAGCTCATGAGCACGTTCCCGGTGGCGGGCGTGAGCGGCACCCTGACCGACCGTTTTGGTGCGGCGAACGCCGTGCATGCGCGCACTTTTGTGCAGGCGAAGACCGGCACCCTGTACACGGTGTCTTCGCTGTGCGGTGTGGCGACCCGACCCGACGGCACCCGCCTGATTTTTGCGATTATTCTGAACGATTTGGGCGGCTCGGATGCGCTGCCCACCGCGAAGGAACGCGTGGACGCCGCGGCGGCGGCGATTGCGAACCGCTCCAGCGCGCCGGGTGCCTCTAGTGCTTCTAGTGCGCCGGAAGCTTCCGCGGACGCTACTACGGAAGCAGTAAAAGCCCCCTAAATCACCCAGAGTAGGTTGATTTTCTGTAGTGTTTCACGTGAAACCTGAAAATCAACCTCTCGGGGTGAGGGGTGGCACGGAGCGCCGATAGACTCCTTAACCGGGGCTCGTGCCCACTCCCCGCGGCGGGGTTTCACACCCGCCTTGTTTCTCTCTCCTCCAGCAGAAAAGTCACCATGGACCTTACCTTTACCCTCGCTGATCTGACCGCCACTTCCACCTGCGAGCTACGGCTCTACACCGAGCTTCAGGAACGTGCGCAGAAGCAGTCTGCACGCCCGGCTCCCGAAAAGTTCGAGCGCGCCCGCGAGGTGTACCGCGAGTGCCTGCGAGTGCTGACCGAAGGTGGCATGGTCGGCAGTGGAATGGTCGGTGGTGAGCACGCGGACGGCACAGCGCGCCCGGTACCCCTCGTGGCAACCTCCGCGGCGGGGCTGACCTACACGGTGGAGCTTGACCATCTGGAGTACGTACCGGAAAACAGCACCGCGCGAATCGCCTGCACCCCGCACCTGAGTGAGGCGGCGCATCGGGCACTATTGCGCGGTGCCCTGGCGGCACACCTGCTGACCGCCGGTGCCACTGAGAGTGCCAAGAATGCGGTACGAATCGACCTCTGCCTGGACCACGGCGCGGAACCCGAACCGGAGCATACTGAGCACCCCTCCCCCACTGGTCAACCTCACCGGGTTGATTCGGCGCGTATTCTGCCGCTCATCCGCCTGCAGGAGCAGCGCCTCCTCTCACTCACCCAGGCGCTGAACGAGGGTGTGGAACCGGCGGAACTTGCCGAGCGCATCCCGTATTTTCTGACCTGCGACGAGTGCCCGGCGTGCCTGAACGCATACCTGAACACAGCGGCATCTCTTGCCCTCGCGACCGACGCCCCGGAACTCGTCACCGAAGACGCTGCTACAGACGCCGCCGAAGACCCCGAAACCGAGGAGCATCCGGCCATGTACCGGGTGCCCGCCGCCGTGGAGAACGACAGCGAACAGTACCGCCTGCAATGCCTGCTAGATGCCCAGCTCGCATCTCTCGAAGAGCACGCGGCGGAGCACGGCTGGGGTGCCGGTGAGCTTGAGGCGGCGATGCTGCTGTCCATGACGAATTATCACCGCCGTGAGCGCGCCCCGTTCTGGCGTGAGCACATTCGCCGCCTGGAGGACGGCCCGACGGCGTGGGTAGCGAGCCGCGATTACGCGTACCTTGATCGGGTGCAGGTGCTTTCGGCGGAGCATGCGCATGCTCTTCTGAACACCCCCGCAGACCTGGAGGCGCTTGCAGCCGCCATGAAGGAGCCCACCGAGGTTGAGGACGCCCCCGGCTGGTATCGTGTGCGCGGCGCACAGGTGCGCCTGTTGCGTGCGCGAATTGAGGCTGACCCGAGCCTGGTGATTGCGCCCTCTGACCGTGCGGTGTTTTGTGCGTATGAGGCGGGGGTGAGCCCGCAGATTGCGCTGGACCGTATGGAGTCGCAGCTGAATTATTTCCGTGCGTCGAATCCGAGTGAGCGTGTGCCCGCCGAGTTGGCGGCGACGGGTTTCTTTGGCATGCGTGTGTTGGCGGTGGCGCAGGGCGGTTTCCACGCCGGATCTGAGGGTTCTGTGGACCCCGAAGAGGCTGCCGCAGAGTCTGCCGGGGAGTCGAGTGGCGAGTTCTTGGAGGTGCTTCTGCAGGAGCGCATCCGTGTGAAGGATGAGCCGCACGGTGCCCTGCCTTCGGGTATTGGTCCTGGCGATCCGGTGTCTACGGCGACGATTGAGGCGGCTCTGCAGGCCGATGTGCACGGGCTACTTTTCGGCGGCGCTCTCATGCCTAGCGCGCTCATGCCTAGCGCCCCCATGCCTAGCGACCCTATCACCGATGAAGATTCCGAGCCCTCCGATGCCCCCGCCTCCCCCAGCACCCTGCCGAGCGTGCTCGATGCGGCGGCTTCCCTGACGGGGGTGGAGAGCGCCTCCGCGGATTTGCTGTTCCGCCGCGCGCCGCGCCTGAAGAGGGGCGCCTCGAACGCCCAAAATGCAGAAAATCTACCCCGTGAGGTTGATTTTCCCGTCTCTGACCTGCCTACGGTGGATGCCGTGCACGCGGCGGTTCGCACCCTCGACCACTCCTATGTGGCGGTTCAGGGCCCTCCCGGCGCGGGCAAAACCTTCCTCGCCTCGCACGTGATTGCGCGCCTGGTGGCGGAGGGTGCGAAGGTGGGCGTGGTGGCTCAGTCGCATGCGGTGATTGAGAATCTCATGTTGGCGTGCTGTGCCCGTGATGGTTTTGATGTTTCGCGTGCGGTGCGTCTGCGCGGCAAGTCGGTGACCCCGGACGCCCCGTGGTCTGAGGTGTCTGATTCTGAGCTGGTGGAGCTGATTTCTGGTGCGGGCGGTCTGCTGTTTGGCGGCACGGTGTGGGATTACGTGAGTGAGCGTCGTGTGCCTGCCGGGTCGCTGGATGTGCTGGTGGTTGATGAGGCTGGCCAGTTCTCTCTGACGAATACGGTGGCGGCGGCTCGTGCGGCGCGTTCGGTGCTGCTGTTGGGCGATCCGCAGCAGTTGCCGCAGGTGTCGACGGGTGTACATCCGTACCCGGTGGATGTTTCGGCGCTGGGTTGGTTGTCTGATGGTGCGGCGGCGTTGGATCCGCGTTTTGGGTATTTCTTGGGTGAGTCGTGGCGTATGGATTCGGCGTTGTGCGAGCGGGTTTCGTGGCTGTCTTATGATGGCGCGTTGGCGAGCGCGGCGGCGACGGCTGGTCGTACTCTGCAGGGTGTTGAGCCGGGTGTGGTGTCGTATCCGGTGGAGCATGTGGGCTGTTCGGTGCGTTCTGTGCAGGAGGCGCAGGCGGTGGTGGATTGCGTGCGTGAGTTGTTGGGGCGTGAGTGGGTTCCGGCGGCTGGTGCTGAGCCGCGCCCGTTGGCGGCTGAGGATTGTATTGTGGTGGCGGCGTATAACGCGCAGGTTGATTGTGTGCGTGAGGCGCTGATTGCCGCTGGACTGGCGGATTCTTCGGGTGCTGGCGTGCGCGTGGGCACGGTGGATAAGTTCCAGGGTCAGGAGGCTGCGGTGGTGTTGGTGTCGTTGGCGTCGTCGCGGGTTGATTCTGGGCGCGGTGCCGGGTTTGTGCTCTCGCCGAATCGTTTGAATGTGGCGGTGTCGCGCGGTCAGTGGCGGGCGGTGTTGGTGCATTCGCCGTGGGTGGCGCGTTCGGTGCCGCAGGATGTTGAGGAGGTGCTGGCTCTGTCGGGTTTCGCGGGCCTGGTGGAGTAGCGTCCCGCTGAGTAGTTCCCCGCTGCGTTGCGGGGGTCTTTGGCGTGCCCGGATTCGGGTTTAGCTGGGGTTTAGCCGCCGAAGGTTTAGCCACCGAAAGCACCAAGAATGAATTATAGTCAGACTAACCCTAATATCAATACTCAAAATGAGGAAGGTTTTTCAACTAGCCTTCACGCATATGATTCACGTCTCTTATAGAATCTAAAGTATCGCGCGACACACTTTTGTGCGGGAGGTGGCTCCCGATGAGCCGCTCCGTGCATCCTCAACCACCCATCATGACCGGCGGGCACAAGCAGAAACAGGCAAATACAGACAGGTACAGCCGACTGTCAGGGTATTCACTCACACGATTGCGCACGACGAACTACACACGGCGGATTGCACGCCGCGCGACACCCTAAACCCCATCGTGGAGGCCCCCATGAGTGTCAACACCGAGCTACTCAAGAATAAAGATTTTAGAAATACTCTTTTCGCCATTGGAGCCAACCAGCTCTCAGACTCGATGAGCTATATCACCACGCCCATCATTATTTTGGCGCTGACCGGCTCCCCCGAAGCTGCGAGTATCACCCTCTTCGTCGCGGGCGTTCTCGCCACCTGCGCCGGAGCGGTATCTGGAACATGGGTCGACAGAATCGGCCCCTCAAAGTGCCTGGCACTGTCCTGTATCGGCCAGTCACTGTCCTGGATAGCGATTCTTCTCTACCTCGTTTTCAACGTCACCAACATTTACGTTTTGGTGATCACGATTTCTCTCGCCGCCATCATTTCCACCTTCGACTACCCGAGTGAACAGTCCATCATCACCCGCGTAGTCCCCAAGGAACACCTGGGGTACGCCTCCGGTATGGGTGAGACGCGCGAGTCCACCGCCAACCTGCTGGGCGGCCCGGTCGCCGGCATCATTATCGGCTTCTCGACCGTGCTCATGACCGCAGTTCACGCGGTCGTCAACCTGCTGGCGTTCATCGTCGCACCCAAGACCTACGGCGCTAGTCGGCAGCCCGCAGAAGAGGAGGAGGGCGAGAAAACCAGCTTCTGGCAGGACTCAAAAGCCGGTTTCGAGTACATCCTGAAGAACAAGGTGCTGGTGTCCATTGCGTTCGTTTCAACACTTGCGAACTTTGGAACGGTCGGTATTCCGCTCACCTTCATCTACTACTACACCCTGGAGGGCGCACACCCGCTCTTCATCGGAATCTTTGCAAGCGCCTTCGGCGTGGGCGTGCTGCTCGGTTCGTTCCTGGTCGGCCCGCTGACCGAGAAGTTTGCACTCGGCCCGCTCGGCATCACCTCCCTGGCTATCATGTCGGCCTGCTACCTGTTGCTACCGGTGGTTCATTCGATGCTGTGGGCGGTGTGCCTGCTGATTGTACTGGCGGGCGTTGTGCTTCCCTCCTTCAATTCGAGCATCATTGCGTACATCAACGCATCCACCCCGGAGCACATGATCGGTCGCGTGCACTCGGTGCAGGGCATCCCGAATATGGCGCTGACCCCGCTGGCTGTTCTGCTGGCTGGCTTCCTCATTGTTGATTGGGGCATTACCTATACGGCGCTGTTCTACGCGGTGTTCATTTTCCTGTCGCTGGTGGTGATGGTATTCCAGAAGCCGCTGCGTCAACTGCCTCATATCTCGCAGGTAACGAACGCATAGTAGTTCCGCGGTAGCCCCGTCTATCAACTCCACTCAACGCCCCCGAAAGCGAATAATTCAACGTGCACTTGCATGAAAATTATTTGCCTTTCGGGGGTGTTCTACGTCCTTTTGAGGATTTCTGCATACAGTGCACACTCACGATAATTCCCCTTATCAATGCGTATTTTTGAGGCTTTAAATGTTGCCGGTATTACGGCGAACCTTACGCCGCTTGTTGAAGGTTTTACGGCATAATAGGAAGGTGTTCGTTCTAACCTTTATTCAACGTTCCGCACAGCACTCACTCACTGCACTGTCGGACGAACTCGCAAAGCTCAACCCGCGTGTTGCCTTCGCCCAGACATACCCTGACGAAATTCAGGGCGCCTTCGACCGCGCCAGCGACGCACTACACGCGGCGCTCATTGCCGCGCGCGATAACGGCTTCTGGGTCGGCATCGGAATCGGCGAGCTCAACATCCCCCGCTTCGCAGGCGCACTCGGCGCCGTCAGCACCACCGACTGCACCGGCGACGCCCTCGAATTCTCACGCCTCGCCGTCGAAGAAGCACAGGGAGGCGCACCCGTACGCTGCATCAGCGTCAGCGCCGACAACCGCCACCTCGCCGACCTCGCCTCAGGATCCGCACGCCTGCTCTACCGCGTATGCGCCGACCGCACCGACGCCGAATGGCGCGTGGTCAACCTGCTCGTACCCGGCGTGCGCGGCCAGCAGAAAGCCGCCGCAACCGCACTCGGCATCACCACCCAGGCGGTCAGTCGCACTCTCGTCCGCTCCCTCTGGCACGAGGAGCAGGCGGCACGCGGTGCGCTCATCGAGCTGCTGACCCGTATTGACCGTTCGCGCCGCCGCGCCACCTAACGCCGCCGCGCACCCCTCATTCTTTCGCGCCTGCCAGCCTTTCGTACCTGCCAGTGCGGAACCGAACACCCGATCCCGCCCGTGATGGTCACCCCCTGCCAGGGGTGAACCGCCGGGCGGGACGCTCTTTAAGCCTGGATTTTCACCGCTTCCGCACCCATCATCCCGGCGGGCAAAACCAGAGAAAAGGTAAACTTATCTTTATGCCCCTTTCAGAACTTTCCGTCAGCACCCAGAACTACCTCAAGGAAATCTGGAGCCTCGAAGAATGGACCAAAACCCCTGCCACCGCATCCGCCCTGGCAGAGCGCATGGGCCTGCGCATTTCTTCGGTATCTGACGGCCTCAAGCGCCTCGCCGCCGCCGACCTGATCGAGCATCAGCCCTACGGCGCTATTGAGCTCACTGAAACCGGCCGCTCCTACGCGCTGGCAATGATTCGCCGCCACCGCCTCATCGAGACGTTCCTCGTGGAGACTCTCGGCTACACCTGGGACCGTGTGCACGACGAGGCGGAGGTTCTGGAGCACGCGGTATCCGACTTCATGGTGGACCGCATCGACACCCTGCTGGGTCACCCTACCCGCGACCCGCACGGCGACCCGATCCCCGACTCTTCGGGGCACATTAGTTTTCCGCAGACCGTGCCGCTGAGCCAGTGCGAACCCGGCGAAACGGTCGTGCTCGAACGCATTAACGATGACGACCCACGCCTGCTGCGCTACCTGCAGGGCCACGGTTTTGTGCCCGGCGTGCGCCTGCACATTGAGGAGGGTGCACCCTTCTCTGAGGCGGTGAACGTGAGCGTGGTTGGTGCCGGTTCCGGCAACCTGCACGAGACAGACGCGGCCGGCGCGGTAAAGCCCGGCGGCACCATTATTCCGTTGGGTGCGGAGGCAACCGCCTCCCTGTTCGTGTCCCGCACAGTGCGCTAGATACAGGGTGGTAGAGGCGGACTTCTAGCCCGGAAATCCGGGCGGGTACGCGCCCCCAACCTTCAGAAGATAGCAATAGGCGGAAAGCCCCACGGTGGGACTTTCCGCCTATTGCTGTATTCGGTGAGTGTATTCAGTGAGCTTACTTAGGAAGCTGACGGCTCAGCTACCGGGGTTTCAGGCGCCGTCACGCTCTGTTGCCGTCACGCTGAGCCGGCGGGCGCGCATCCTGCCCAGTACGCCGTAGCGCGGGGCGAACACGTACGCCAGGGCGAACAGCAGGCCCTGCGTGACGACCACGGCACCGCCGGGGGATACATCCGCGTGGTAGCTGGCGTACAGGCCGGTCAGCGTACCCACCAGGGAGACTCCCACGCTCACCGCGAGCATGGGCACGAACCTGTCAGTGATCAGGCGCGCCGTGGAGCCGGGGATGACGAGCATCGCCACGACCAACACCACGCCCACAATCTGCAACGCCACCACGGAGGTCAGCGCCAGCATAATGAGCAGCAGCGCGCCGAGCAGACGCGGACGCAACCCCACCGCCTGCGCAAAGCCCGGGTCGAAGGCGTACAGCACGAAGTCACGGCGCTTCACCAGCAGCACGGCGGCAACAATCACCGCGAGGATAGCGACCTGCCAGACGTCCGACCAGGACACACCCAGCACGTTACCGAAGAGAATGTGGTTCAGGTCGGTATTCGACGGCGTCACCGAAATCAGCACCAGACCGAACGCGAACATGGTCGTAAACACGATGCCGATCGCGGCATCTTCGCGCACGCGGCCGCTGCGCCGCACCCCGCCGATGAGTGCCACCGCCACGAGCGCGGCAATGACCGCACCCACCGCGAAGGGCGCACCGAGAATGTAGGCGAGCACCACGCCGGGCAGCACCGCGTGCGAGATCGCGTCGCCCATGAGCGACCAGCCGAGCAGCACGAGCCAGCAGGAGAGCAGGGCGCAGACGGCGGCGGCAATGACGGTGACCACGAATGCGCGGAGCATGAAGGGCAGGGTCAGCGGCTCCACCAGAAAGTTGAGGATGTCCATTTAGTTCTTCCCTTCCACAGAGCTGTTCGCCGTAGAGCCGGAGGTCATAGCGCTGGCGGCAGTCGGCGCACCGGCGTTCACTTCCATGCCGAAGGCACGCACCAGGTTCTCGGGGGCGAGCACCTTCTCGGGGGTGTCGTGCATCAGGATCTCACCGCGCAGCAGTAGTGCCTCGTCGGCGAACTGGCGCAGGGTCGCCAAGTCGTGCGTGGACACCAGCACGGTCGCGCCCTCGTCGCGCAGCTGTTCAATGACCTGAATGAGCATCGCCTCGCTACGCTTGTCCACACCGGCGAAGGGCTCATCAAGCAGCAGCAACTGGGCACCCTGGGCGATAGCGCGTGCCACGAAGGCGCGCTTACGCTGGCCGCCCGAGAGCGCCCCAATCTGACGGTCGGCAAGGTCGGTCAGTTCCACCCGGGCGAGCGCCTCATCCACGGCGGCACGGTCTGCGGCACGCAGGCGGCGGGTGATGCCGAGGTTGCGGTAGCGCCCCATGCTAACGACCTCGCGCACGGAGATGGGGAAGGTCCAGTCGATTTCTTCGCTCTGCGGCACGTAGCTGACGAGTCCGGCGCGGTGGTGGTGCGCGTTCTTGCCGTGGCTGCCACGGTTACCGCCGACGGGCTGCCCGTCGAGGGTGATGCTGCCGGCGTGCACGGGCACGACCCCCATGATGGCTTTGAAGAGGGTGGATTTGCCGGAGCCGTTCATGCCGATCAGGCCGCAGATACGCCCGGTGTCCAGGGTGAAGGATGCGCCGGTGAGGGCGCGGACTGGCCCGTAGTTCACGTGCACATTTTCGCAGCTGAGAAGAGTGCTCATTCCTTGTGTTCTTTCTGGTGGTCACCGTATGCGTGGGGCGGGTGTACTTGCTTGCGTGTTGCTGAGTGGGTGCCGTGTGGGCGGGTGCTGTGTGAGCGAGTGTTAACGGCGTGGGAGGAGCGGAGCCAAGAAGGCAACCGCCCCTCCTATCCTATCGGGGGTTTGGGGTTTACCCGGGGTTTTCGATACGGGGTTTAGCCCGGGTTTATGCCGGGTTTATTCGGGTTTAGGAGTTGCCCTTGAGGCCCGCCACGATGGTGCGTGCGTCGTAGCGGATCATGTCCAGGTAGGTGGGCACGGGGCCGTTCGCCTCCGAGAGCGAATCCACGTAGAGCACGCCGCCGAATCGTGCGCCGGTGGCGTCGGCTACCTGGCGCATCGGGTTGTCAGAGACGGTGGATTCGCAGAACACGGCGGGTACCTGGTTCTGGCGCACGTAGTCAATTGCGGAGGAAATCTGCGAGGGAGTCGCCTGCTGTTCGGAGTTGACCGCCCAAATGTACTTTTCCTTCAGGCCCGCGTCTGCCGCCAGGTAGGAGAAGGCGCCTTCGCAGGTGACCAGTGCGCGCTGGTTCTCGGGCAGGGTGGAGATTTCCTTGACGAGCTCATCACGCACGTCCTGCAGCTGCTTCTTGTAGGCTTCGCCGCGGGACTTATAGTCGGCGGCGTGGGCCGGGTCGAGGGCGCTAAATTCGCGAATCATCACGTCCACGTACTTCTGCACGTTGCTGGGGCTCATCCAGGCGTGGGGGTTGGGCTTACCCTCGTAGGCGTCCTCGGTAATGGAGATGGGCGTGACCCCCTCGGAGACGGTCACGTGCTTAGCGTGAGATTCTTCAACGAACTTCGCGAACCAGGATTCGAGGTTCAGACCGTTGTCAAGCACCAGGTCGGCGGCGTGTGCCTTCTTCAGGTCGGAGGGGGTGGGCTCGTACTCGTGAATCTCTGCGCCGGGCTTGGTGAGGGATTCCACGTTCAGGTCGTCGCCTGCCACGTTGCGGGCGATGTCTGCGAGCACGGTGAAAGTGGTGAGCACGGTCTTCTTGCCGCTACTGCTCTTAGCACCATCGGTGGTGCTAGCAGTGGCGCCGCAACCGGTGAGCACGAGTAGCAGGGTGAGTGCGAGGGCGGCGCAGAGCGCCTGGACGAGGCGGCGTGCGTTGCTGCCTGCGGGGGTGAAAGCGTTCATGAGGCATCCTTCATTGGAAGTCACGGGTTTAAGCATGTGGTTGATGTGTGGAATTTGCCGCGCCGGGGCAACAGGGACACGGTTGTGTCTGCGCAGGCATCATAATGCGCTTTTGCCTGTCGTCCCGGGCGGAATTTAACAATAGTTCGTCTAGCCGAACTTTTCAACTAAGCCACACAGAAACCCCGAAATATCAACAGAAACACAGGGACAGACACACAAGGGCAGGCGCACAGGAACAGAAGCACCTGCAGATACAGCAAGGAGGCGAGGGACCCCTCCCCCGCCTCCTTGCTGCACGCGGTTCTACGGCAAGCTATACGCTCGGCTTAGTCGGCAATCTCAACCACGACCGGCGTGTGGTCGCTTGCGCCTTCACCGGCGCGCTCGACCTTATCGATCCAGGCGCGTTCCACGCGTGCGGCGAGCGCGGGCGAGAACAGCTGGAAGTCAATGCGCATACCCTCGTCCTTGGTGAAGCGGCCCGCCTGGTAGTCCCAGTAGGTGTACTCGCCCGGGGTGTGCGGGCGTACTACGTCCACCATACCCTCATCGAGTAGGGCGGCGAAAGCGCGGCGTTCGGGTTCGGAAACGTGGGTCATTTCGTTGCGCAGGAAGTAGTCAATATCCCACACGTCGGTGTCTTCGGGGGCGACGTTCCAGTCACCGACCAGGGCGAGCTGCGCCTGCGGGTTAGCGGCCAGTTCGTTGTGCACGTTCTGGCGGAGCGCCTCCATCCAGCGGAGCTTGTAGTCCATGTGCGGATCGGTCAGGCCGCGGCCGTTGGGCACGTAGAGGCTCCAGATGCGCACGCCGCCACAGGTCGCACCGATAGCGCGCGCCTCCAGCACCTCGGGCTCGCCGGGCTTGCCGAAGTGCGGCTGGTTATCGAAGCCGCGCTGCACGTCTTCAAGGCCGACTCGGGAGGCGATTGCCACTCCATTCCACTGATTCAGGCCGAAGTGCGCAACCTCGTAGCCCATGAATTCGAAGAGGTCGAAGGGGAAGGTTTCGTCTTTGGTTTTGGTTTCTTGCAGGGCGAGCACGTCAACGTCGTGTTCGTCGAGCCAGTCTTCGACGCGGTTTTCGCGGGCGCGGATTGAGTTGATGTTCCAGGTGGCGATCTTCATGCCTTCTAGCTTAGCGGGTGTAGCGCAGGAGCCTTTCATTACACGGAAGCGATTGCGCGGCGACAATTGCACGGCGGCGCGGGCGCTCGCAACCTGCCGGAACAGCACACCGCCCGCCTGCGCAACCCATTGGGTCGCACCGGCGGGCGGTGAATATATGCGCTAGTCAGCGCTGAATCTAGTCGGTATTACCCCTAGTCAACGACGGGAGTGCCCACAACCTTCAGGCCCTTATCGCTGTACACCTTGAGCATGTACAGGGCGTCGGAGAAGTACAGGGGGCTGGCGGGGTCCACCACGTCTGCTGCGCCGTCACCGTCGCGGTCGACTTCGGGGTAGGCGCCGAGCGTGCGGGCTGCCCAGCGGTTTTCGGTCTTGAACTGCTCAACCTTCTTAGCTTCGGCACGTAGCGGGCGGCGGATCTGGCGCATGCGTGCGGCACCGTCGGGGCTACCTGCGGCACGGTAGAGGAACGCGGCGAGGGTGTTGCGGGTGGCGTAGTCATCCGGGTGGAAGAGCCCATCATCCCAGCCGGAGGTGATGCCCGCGTCCGCCGCCCAAATGTACGCAGCGTAGTCGGAGTCGGTGGTTGCCACGTCCTTGTAGGGGGAGGTCTTGGGCAGGTTCTTGACGGTCGGGGATCCCGCCATGCGGTAGAGCATGCGCACCAGCTGGCCGCGGGTGACGGTTGCGGTGCTGTGGCGGCGGGTGACGGTGTATTCTTCGCTGTCGAGGTAGCCGTGGCAGACCGCCCACACGCCGGGGGTGGCGTTCATGGTGCCGACAAAGTTGGCGACGCATTCTAGGTATGCGGGGTCATTTTTGGGCTGCTCTGCCTTGATGACGAGCTGCAGGTTCACTGCGGGTTCTGCGGCGGCAGGCTGTGCGCTCGCCGCGGAGGTGACGGGTACAGCACCGAGGGCGAGTGCGAGGGTGAGGGCAAGGGCGCGGCGTGCGCGGGGAGCGGATGTGAACGCTCGGGAGATAACCGAAAACATGGGGTGTCCTTATGTAATTGTGGTTGGGAACCGGCCGGAAGGAACCGGTTTTTAGGGTCGACTTTGGGGTCGCTCAATGGAGCGAATAGGAGAAGGGGAAAGGGGGTGCGTTGAGGAATAGTGAGAAGTGGTGATGAATAGGGGCTGACGTGCGACGATGCAGTTTTGGTGTGTGCCAATCGGTAATCGTTCCGCATGCTATTGCACGGCTATGGTGGTGCACAGTGAATGGACTGTTTTACACCGCCATAGAAAGTTTAAAGTACATATTGATATTTTATTCAATATTTAATTGAGACTTTTATCAACTAAAAATTAAACATTGTTCTAAACAACAAAGCAGCTGCGAATGGTATGTATTCCATTCGCAGCTGCTTTGATTTTTAGCTGATATATCGCGGTATAACGCGCCCACTAGGGCACACGCTCCTGCATTACGATTCACAGAAAAGTCCCGAACCGGTTCGGGCGTGTCTACCAGCCCCGCTAACCGCGCATCACGTTGTAGGCTTCCTTGGTGAGCTGACCGGCGGGCGAGGTGGAGTGACGCAGCTCTTCGACCTCAATAACCACATTCGCGCCGATTGCGCCGGTAATGTACACGCGGCGGCCAAGCATATTGCCGTCACCGATACGGTCGTCCTTGGCGGTGCCTTCGGTGATGCGCAGGTCGTAAATCTTGTTTTCAATGTAGAAGCCGTACAGGGAGGCGGGCTTCTCCGGCGGGTTGTAGGAGACGGGCGCGACCATGCGGGTACCGCGCGCGTTGCGGCCGATGTACCAGTTGGCTGCCTCGTCGGCGCGGGCGGCACCGCTGACGGTGCCTGCCCAGCTGGAGCCTTCTGCTTCGCATCCGATGAAGATGTTGTGCGCCCACTCAATAATCCAGCCGTGACCCGCGTTGGAGCGGGCGGTGCAGCCGATGAACATGTTGCGTTCGCCCTGCACGATCCAGCCTGCGCCGGCGTGGCGGGTGGCGGGCTCGTAGAGGGCGTCCTTGTTGCTGGTGCGGTGGTTGCTGTTGCTGGAGCAGTTCTCGAATTTCGCCTGCGCCGCGTACACCTCGATACCGGCGTAGGAGCCGCCGCTGAGGTTCGCTTCGGCAACGTCTACGCCGCGTAGCTTGTTGTCTGCTGCACCGGAGTTCTGGCCTTCGTTGGGGCGGCGAGGGTGGCCGGCGGGCTTGCCGAGCAGCAGGCCCTGGTTGAGGGTGCGGCGGATGGTCACATCGTCAATTTTCATGCCCTGGTCGTCCAGACCGAGCACGGCAACGCCGATGGCGGTGTCCCAGACTTCCACGCCGGCGATAACGGGCACGATGTCCGGCTCGTTGAGCTGGTCGCCGGTCAGGTGGGTGTGGAAGATGACGCCGGCGACGTTGTTCAGCGGGGCGGTGTGCGCGTCGAGCGGGTAGCTGTTGATGGGGGTGTTGGCGGCGTTGGTGCGGATGTGCAGGTTGCGCACGCCCATGCGCATGGGCTTGTTGGCGTTGTAGTTGCCGTAGACGGGGGTGGCGTAGCTGCCGACGTGGAACACGCCGGTGTATTCGGTGTGGCCGTTGGCGGTGGCGGGGATGGCGCGGTCGGAGTGCGCGATGACGACGGTTGAGGAGCCGTAGCCGAAGATTTCGACGCGGTGTTTGATGTCGATGAAGGGGTAGGAGACGCGGTAGATGCCGCGGGGTAGTTCTACGGATCCGCCGCCGCGTGCGGCGACAGCGTCGACGGCTCGCTGGATGGCTGCGGTGGAGTCTTTGGCACCGGTGGGGTCTGCGCCGTAGTTGATGGCGTTGATGCTCATGGGCGTATCGGGCATGAGGGGCTCAATTCTTTCGATGGGTACCGCGTTCGGTGCTGAAGGCGGCGTGGTGAGTGAATCGAGTGAATACGGTGCTGCGTGGGTGCAGTGTTGAGTTTGTGTGGTGCGGTGTGTTGGGCGCATTTCTGCGGGTGTTTTGGCGTGTGCGGGTCTGTGCACCGGCAGACCTGCCTCCTGCTCAAGGGTACCGCATTGGGCGTGTGGAGGCGACGACCGGGCGCTGTGATGCCCGCTCCCCTGCCCCCGTTTCTCTACGGTTTTTCGGTTGTTTTGTGGGCGGGTTAAACGCTTGAGGGGCGGGGATTACCCCCCTCAGACGTTTAACGCCTCATGAGAAAATTTTTTAGTTAGATAGTGTCGTGATACACATCTAAATATATTACACTTAAGTGCATGAGCCCAGCCTGGCGTACAACCAGACTGGACCTATCTGTATTCGGGCCGATCACGGCAGACAACACGGTCTGAAGCAGTAAAAATGTCGACAGCATCCACTGTTCAGGTTCCGTGCGGGCATCGTTGATTGCACGACCGCAGGCGCATTGAGCACCCCGGCATAACTTGGCAATCACCGAATAATTTCTGGTCAACACACAACGAAGGGCGTGACAAAAATGCTTCTTGACGCGCACGATATTACCTACGCGTACGGGGCTGGGAAACCCGCCCTCACCGACGTTCAGCTCCAAGTCTCTTCCGGAGAAATTCATGGACTAATTGGACCTAACGGCTCTGGAAAATCCACACTCATGAAACTGATAAGTAACCTTCTACACTCCAAGAAGGGCAATATTCAGATTAGCGGTCATGAACACCAGAGCCTTGCCGCTCGCACCTCCTTGATGTACCTGGCAAGCAACGACTACCTGCCGGAATTTCTGACCGGTCTGGAATACCTGCGTTTTATCCACTCTCTGTACAAGGAGAAAGTGGATGAGAATGCTGTAGCGGAGTACTTTAAGCGTTACCAGATGACAGGTCGACAGCACGATCTGATGGAAGACTACTCCCACGGTATGCGCAAGAAAACTCAGCTCATTGCAGCGTTGCTATTGCGTCGACCGCTCACTCTCATTGATGAGACGCTTAACGGAATCGACATCGATGCAATTTACACCTTTGAACGAGATATGCGTACATTACGCAATGAAGGATGCGGAATCCTGCTGTGTAGCCATGATTTCACGCTCCTAGAAAGGTGCGCAGACCGTGTTACCTTCCTCCACCGCGGAGTAGTGCTCGAGGACGACGCTACCAATGCTCTGCTAGAACGCTATGGAACTCTCGATGCTATGGTCCGAAAAACTGTGGATGAAATCGAGGGGGACCTATGAGGTTCAGTGCGGTTCATCAGCTCGTCCACTTCTATTTCCTTTTCCTGCGCCGCCGTGTTTTAGGAAAGGGAGTTCTGGCAAATAGACCAATTCGTTACACCGCGTTTTTTGGTGTCTTAGCACTATACGCAGGATATGTTCTGCTGAGTATCAGTGTTGTTAGGCAAACATTTAATAACCCGGAAATAATAGCGCCGATTCTGGAAGGAATGGGTATCTCATCTGTTTTTTGGGTTGCCGCATTTTACACAATTGTGCGAATCCTATTCCTGAAAGCAGATGAGCTAACAGAACTGACATACACTCTTCCCGCGACCAATAAGGAACGCCTGATTGCGAGTGTTGTATTCGAGATGCTTCTTGTCGGAACAGCTACTATTGCTCTTTCAAGTGCGCTGGCTATTGCTTGTAGCATTGTCGTGGGGTGGAAAGCTGCGGAGCTCTTCCTGTTGGGTGTTGTGTCACCAGCTCTTGTTACTTACCTGATCCTGCTAGTAATTCATTTGGGAGTAGAGCGACTCCTTGCCCTCGTGGGAATGGCACGTTTGCGCGGTCTTGTGATTCCTGCTCTTCTTGTGGGTCTTATGGCTATTGCATTTAGCATGATGCGTGACCAAAGCGTGGAGTACATGCGGATTCGTTTGCTTGAAGATACTGCCCCATGGGTGCCCCAGCTGGCGTTTCTCCGTATTGAGGAAGCTATCGGAGGGGTACTAGGAGCAGCGGGTGCTGTACTCGCCTTGCTAGGAGTATGTGGACTGCTACTAGCTCTAGCTATAGCAATTGCGCCGAAGGACTACACCCCGCTCAGGAGCTATTTCCTTGCTCTGCCTGGAAGCCTTGCAAATACTCGATTTGGCACTTTGGTGCTGATGCAGTTCCGTAGCTTCGAGAACCAGTTTGTGCTGGTATCTGCTGTGGTGGCAGCTTTCGCAATTCCTTGGAAGAGTTGGAATGCGCCTCCGGCGTACATTATGCTCCCGGCTTTCTTGGGAATCTACGCGTACGCATCTTCTGAACCCCTGCGTCGCCTTACTCCGTTCCGCCAATCGGCAGGTGTGTTTTACCTTCAGCTGATCGGTTCGCAGGCAACTATCATGCTTGCGCTAGGTGCAGTTCTTGGGACGGTTTATCTAGCGCAAGGGGGTCAGCTATCAGCTATCTTGAGTGTTTTTGGATTTGGGCTGATGTCCATCGTCATGACTAATCTCGTGGGTATTATCTTCCCGCCAGAAAAGGGAAACCCATTCTCTGTGGTTATTGGTGTGATTCTTCTGCTATCGGTCGTTGCAACTTTTGCTGTGGGTCTGAATATGTTTGGGCTCCCGACGGAGGTTAACGTGACCATTATTGCGGTGCTTCTTGGATTCGCCGTGTTCTTTAGTGTCTTGGGAATTTCCCGCAATGAAAAAGGAGTGCGTCATGAAATGGTTCACCTATAGTATTTCTTCGCTTGCTACTGCTGCAGTAGCCACTGTAGCGGTAGTCATCGGAAGCACCATCTATACGCTCTTTAGCCTAGGCGAGAATAGCTCTATGGGAGAGGCGTTCTTTGGCACGATACGCTTGCAATCAGAGGCGGTCCCGGACGGAGGAGTTCGCATGCAAATGAGCATGGTAAATCCTGCGCCCGTGGTGGTGACGCTTATTCTCTTGACGCTCTTTATCTTCGCCGTGGTTGTGGCGTATAACCGACCGTCGGCACGCCGCGCTCAATCTGAAAAATAACCTATTACAGGACCAGCAATAATGCTTGAGGGGCGGGGATTACTCCCCGCCCCTCAAGCGTATGCGTTTTAAAATTTTGTGATCACGAGCCTCAGCTCGCAGAGCCTAACCCGTGAGGGTTAGCCCATGAACACGCCGTTGCCGCGCTTCTCCAGCTGCTTGGGTGCGAAGGTCGAGTGACGGATGTGGTCCACCTCGATGAGCACGTTATCGCCCATAGCGCCGGTCACGTGAACGCGGCGGCCGACCATGTTGTTCTCACCAATACGGTCATCCTTCGCGGACGCAGTCGTAATGTGCATATCGCGAATGTTGTTCTCAACGTAGAAACCGTACAGGGAAGCCTTCGCCCAGCTGTAAGGGTTGTGCGAACGAGGAGCCACGAAACGGCTACCGCGTGCGTTACGGCCAATGTACCAGTTCGCCGCCTCGTCACCTCGAGCACCGCCGGTAACAGCATCCTGGAAGCTGGAAGACTCACCCAGGCAGCCAATGAACTGGTTGTTACCCCACTCCACGAGCCAGCCGTGACCGGCGTTCTCCTGAGCGGTGCAGCCAATGAACATGTTGCGGGTGCCCTGAATGAACCAGCCTGCGCCCACGTGGCGGGTCTTCACCTCGTACAGGGCGTTCTTACCCATGTTGCGCTTGTTGAACCAGCTGGTGGACGCCTCAAACTTGGACTGAGAAGTGTAAATCTCGATACCCGCGTAGGTGCCGAAGCTCATGTTTGCGTCAGAGACGTCAATCATGGAGAACTTGTTATCTGCCGCGCCGGGGGTGTCACCCTCACGGCGGCGCAGCGGGTGGCCGACAGGCTTACCAACCAGCAGGCCCTGGCGCAGGGTCTGGCGGATGCGCAGCTTGTCAATCTTCATGCCCTGGTCGTCCAGACCCAGGATCGCAACGCCAATGGCGGTATCCCAGATTTCGATGTTGGACAGGGTGGGCACTGCATCCGGCTCGCCGGGGTTAGCATCAGCAATGCGGGTGTGGAAGATGACGCCTGCAACGTTGTCGACGGGCTGGGTGTGCTTCTCCAGGAAAATCTGGTTGCTCTTAGAATTCAGCGGCAGGTTGTACTTGTTGGTGCGGATGAACAGGTCACGCACACCCATACGCATGGGCTTGTTCTGGTTGGTACCACCGCTCATGGGGGTGGTGTAGCTACCGGTGTGGAAAACGCCGGTGCATTCGTAGCTACCGTTCTTAGTGGACGGAATACCCTTGTCGGTGAAAGCGACGATTCGGGTTGCCTGACCGTGGCCGAAAATCTCGACGCGGTGCTTCATTTCGATGAAGGGGTAGGAGACGCGGTACATGCCGCCGGGAATCTCCACGGAGCCGCCGCCCTGTGCAGCAACGTCATCAATAGCCTTCTGGATAGCGCTAGTAGAGTCTCGTACGCCGGTCGGGTCAGCGTTGTACTTGGAATCGCATACGTTCACGCTCATGATGGTAGCCATGGTGTGTCCTCTTTCTTGGCGGATACAGAACAGCGATTAGCGCATAGATAGAATCTAAGCGCGTCATTAAGCTGAGTGTATCCAGTTGTGTTTGAGTGAATAAGTGGTTTGAGCTTCCTGCCGGTTGAGTGAGTGAGTCTCTTCCGGTGTGGGATGCGGGCGGGGAGTGAATCCGCCGCATCAACGCTCGTGGGCGGTGTGAGGGAGTGAATCTCAACCGTTCCCATTGTGAGTCATAAATTCTTGCATACAAGATGCGAATCTGTCTAACCCACGACAAAATATTCTAGAGCAAAATTAGGGTGCTTTTGTCACTCAATACCAGATAGTGTTGAGTGTCTCCCCGGTCACTTTTATGCAGTAAAGTGCACATATCCCACAGAAAACCAACCGACCAGCACAAATACCATATTTTGCACATAAATGCACTAATTGGTGAATTTTTAACGGTGCGCGCCATATCACTTTATAAACCGGTTAATACTGTCCGAAGCACCCCCATTAAAACCCCTCATCAGAGGCTTATCTCACAGGTTCAGAGGCCCGGCATGGCACCCGGCGAGCGCCCAGCAGACAGGGTGCAAGCCCCTAGTGAACTTCCTTCGCGGAGGCGGCACCCACCACATCCAGGCGCGCATAGCGTCCCGCAAGCCAGGTGCAAATCATCAGCTGAACCTGATGGAAAATCATGATCGGCAGCATCATCAGGCCCAGCGAGCCCGCACCAAAGATAATGATCGCCATCGGCAGGCCAGCCGCCAGCGACTTCTTCGAACCGCAGAACTGAATCGTAATGCGGTCGGCACGGTTGAAGCCCAGACGCTTAGCCAGCTGGTCGGTCAGCCACAGCATGAACACCACGATAATCGCCATGAGCACGACCAGCAGTAGGATCTGCCACCACGCCACGCGCGTCCACACGCCCTGCACCACCGAGGCAGAGAACGCCGAATACACGATCATCATGACCGAGAACTTATCCAGCCACTTGGTGGTCGGTTTCTTGGCGAACTCACCCACCCAGCGGCGCGTCAGCTGACCGAGCACAAACGGCAGGAACAGCTGAATGGCGATGTCCAGGAAGACCGTTCCGGAGAACTCAATATGCCCCGTGTTCATCAGCATCATGGCGAGCAGCGGGGTCGCCACCACACCCACAATCGAGGAGAGCGAGGCGCTCACAATCGCCGCCGCCACGTTACCGCCGGCAATCGAGGTGAACGCGATTGACGCCTGCACGGTCGAGGGCACAAAGGTTAAGAACAGAATGCCCATGTACAGCCCATCACCGAGCACAAGACGCAACGGTGAAAGCGCCAAACCGACCAGGGGGAACAGCACGAACGTGCAGCTCAGAATCATCAGGTGCAGACGCCAGTGGGTCAGGCCGCGAATAGCCTCCGCGGTGGAGAGGCGAGCGCCGTACAGGTAGAACAGCAGGGCGACCGCGAACTTCGTTCCGGTGCTGAACCATTCGGCGAAGTCGCCGCGCGTCGGCACAATAATTGCGAGGATGACCGCGCTAATGAGCATGGTCAGCAGCGGGTCGAGCTTGATGGAGCGAGGTGATGAAAGCATGGTTTCCATTCTATGACCGCGGCATGCGGCGGATGCAGTGACGGGCGCACCTTCTCACCTGAGGGTCGCGTAAGAGACAGTTAACGGCTGAACCCGCCGGGATGTATCGTGCATCCCGGCGGGTTCATCAAGGTTCTTGGGCCAAGGTTCTTGGGCCTACAGCTCAGGAACTACTTCTTATCGCCATCGAAGCCGTAACCCTGACCGTACGAGCCGCCCTCAGAGGAGCTACCGTACTGGTTCGGGGTGGCAGAGTCAGTGCCGTACTGGTTGCTGCCGTACTGGCCGTAACCGGGCTGGGCAGTACCGGGCTGAGTATTGCCGGGCTGAGACTCGCCAAAGTTCGGCTGTGCGCCACCAAAATTAGGCTGAGGCGCACTCGGCTGACCGGGCGCCTGCGGGCCACCGGGAGCACCCGGTGCCGGCGCGCCACCGGCGGCAGCGTACGCATCCCAACGCTGGCCGTGGAAGGCACGAGCCTGCTCGGTGAGCCAGCCAGCGAACAGCGTAGAGTTCGCATCGAACGCGGGGGCGTTCTCAGGCTTGGGGTACACGTCCACGGTTTCCAGGGTGTGGTCTGCCCAAACGTCCTGGTGTTCACGCATGAACTCGGTGGACTGAATCGGGTCGGGCCACATGTGCACCGGCTCCGCCGCCGGAATCAGGACAGGAACGCGCGGTGCGGCGTCCTTGACCGGGTTCTCGGTCGGGCGCCAGAACAGGCGGCCGGGCTGGGTGCGGTCACGCAGCGCGTGCGCACGCCAGGTGAGAACGGGGTGGCTTGCCAGCAGGTTCACGTACCAGACGGCAAGGCCTCGGTCGGTGACGGCACGGTCGGCAAGCTCATCGAAGTTGACCTGCTTGTTCAGGTACTTACCTGCCGCAAGCACCTTGACAGCGCCCTCGGCACCCTCGGGGCAGAAGCGGTAGCCGAAGTTGTCGGCGGTGTACTCCTGCGAGCGGGACAGCGCACTCGACAGCACCGGAATCTGGTTGAACAGCATGGTGAAAATCAGACGGAAATAACCGACGTGACCTGCGGCGATGTGACCAACCTCGTGGCCAATAATGAAGCGCAGCGCCTCCGGGTCACGGGACTTACCGCCGATCTCGAACAGGTCAGAGTACAGGCAGATGTAGCGGCGGAAGCCGTGACCTGCCGCGAAAGCGTTCATAGTGCCGTTGCCGAGAACAACGTACGCGTCCGGCACTCGGCGCAGACCCGCGGCCTCAGCTGCTTCGGCGAGCATCTGGTACGCCTCAGGGAACTGGGTGGGGGTGATGCGCACACCGCGCACACGCTGCTGCGCGTAGTAGATCGCACGAATAATGAACGCGACAATCGGGCCCAGGATGAGCAGGCTAACCGTCTGGAAAATCAGGTCTTCCATGCTTGCCGCGGTGCTACCGGAAGAAGGTACACGAACCGAACCTTCACCGGTTGAGCTGAAGACGTAACGCATCATCGAGCTGAACAGGTCAGCCAGCGCCATGAACAGCACAATGTAGCCGACCGCGGTAACCGCGTAGGCGGCGACCAGCCACGGGATTTCGGAGGGGTGACGCAGCGCGTGCAGCACCTTCGGCGGCAGCATCGACTGGTAGGCGAAGAGCCTCGGCTGGGGCAGGGGGCTGACCGGCTTCTGGCGCTCGTCTTCGGGGAGCCAGCCGGCGGAGAGGTCCTGCGGGAGGGGCTCACCGGGGGCATGGAATGCCTGCTGGCCGGGCTGGGCGTTGAACTGCCCGCCGGGCTGCTGGTGGTTTTCAGGGGGTTGAGTCATGTCTCGTCCGCTTCGTATCGAGTGTTATCTGATTCCACTCTATCGTTTTTGGGCACGTACTAGTGAATGTGAATGCGCTTTTTCTCATAGAATGCCCATTCGCGACGCTACAGTACGCCACTGTGCAGGGATTCGCAGTGCAGAGACTCAGGCGCGCAGCCTTGCGAGCATAAGAAATCCGCCGCAGCACCCATATGAAACGGGAACTGCAGCGGACTGTCTATATTCAACCGCCTACACGGCGGGGTGCGTGGGGCTTAGAGGCTCTTGACGAGCTCCTCAGTAGCCTCAGCGATAGCCTTCTCCTCGTTGGTGGGGATGACCAGCACCTTAATAGCGGAATCCTCGGTGGAAATCACGCGCGGCTCGGGGGAACGCTTAACGTTCTCTTCCTCGTTGTACTTGATACCCAGTGCGCCGAGGCGGTCCAGGACCAGCTTGCGGAAGTCGCCGGAGTTCTCACCGATACCAGCGGTGAAGATCAGTGCCTGCGCGCCGCCAACAACCAGGTTGTAGCCGCCAATGTACTTCATCAGGCGGTAGGAGGTCATGTCCAGTGCCAGCTGTGCACGCTCGTCGCCGGACTGTGCAGCCTCAACGACCTTACGCATGTCGTTGGAGCCAGCCAGTGCGAGCAGACCGGACTCCTTGTTCAGGATGGTGTCCAGGCGTGCGGCGTCAATCTCGGGGTCGCGGTTCAGAATAGTGGTCAGCGCCGAGGGGTCAATGTCGCCGGAGCGGGTACCCATGATCAGGCCAGCCAGCGGGGTGTAGCCCATGGAGGTGTCCACGGACTTGCCACCCTTCACAGCGGTCACGGACGCGCCGTTACCGAGGTGAGCGACAACGCCGTTGAACTCGTCGCGTGCAATACCGAGCATGTCAGCTGCAACGTGGGAGACGTACTCGTGGCTGGTGCCGTGGAAGCCGTAGCGGCGGATGCTGTACTTGTCAGCCAGGTCGTAGGGGATTGCGTAGCGCCATGCTTCTTCGGGCATGGTGGAGTGGAACGCGGTGTCGAAGATAGCGACCTGCGGCAGGGAGGGCCACTTGTGCATTGCTGCGCGCATACCCTGAACGTGTGCGGGGTTGTGCAGCGGTGCCAGCGGGGAGAGGTCGTCGATCTGCTGGACAACTTCCTCGGTCAGCAGGGTGGGGTGGGTGAACTTCTCTGCACCCTGCACCACGCGGTGGCCGACTGCCTGCAGCTCGCGGCCGTGCAGGACGGGCTCAAGCTTCTCGGACATGATGTCGAATGCGACCTCGTGGTTAGGCACGTCGGTGCCGATGTTTTCGACGAGGCCGGAGGTCAGCATCTGCTCTGCCTCGGGCAGGGAGGTGTCACGCACCTGGTACTTCAGGGAGGAAGAACCGGCGTTCACAACGAGAATAAGCATGAAAGTATCTTCTTTCGTAGTTTTCTTTTCTGCTCCATTCTCGCACTTTTCGAGCCTGCGTGCGAGACGGCCCCGGCAGTGTTTTTAACGGGGTTTTTACCAGGGGCAGCATCGGGGGCAGGAGGCGCAGGTTTTTAGGGACTAGAAGAAAATACCTGGAAGGCGAGTTTGGGGGCCTGACCTCATTACTGGTGGTGTTTTCAGAGCTTAGGTATAGTTGGGGTTAGCAAGGTAACACAAGAACCCTGAGACAATCGCCGCAAGGCGAGGAGGTATAACGGGTGAGCCGTAGCGGGGTGTACTGGTGGATTCTGGTCGAAGCTACGGACCTTGCACCAAGGCACCCGCAAGGGTGCCTTTTCTGCTTAACTACAGCTCAGGGGAGGGGACGCACTCTGGTGGGTCCCCTCCCCCGTTTCTTCTGTCCGTGGGCTATTCTTCGTCGTCATCAACGGCGGGCAGGCCCAGCAGGGCGGTTCCCGCCTCGGGTAAGTCCAGCGGTGTCGCCTCGCGGTCAGGTGTGCACAGTGTGGCGCCGTACTCGTTCAGAAGTACCACCGACGAATCGGTTCAGGCTATAGGTTTGGCCCTATAGATTCGCATTTCGTCCTCGATAGTTCTTGGAGAAAAACGTAGTACTTGGGTCAGCTCACGCATCTAAATTCACCACTTCTTTGAAACAATCAAGGTTAGAGCGCGAGTGAAGGACAATCACAACCTGCTTGTCACTGCCCTCGATAGCGCACGCCATCGATTCGAGCTCAGTGCGCTCCTCTGACGGAGTGAGACTCTTCAAGGTCTCATCAAGCAACACAAGCCGGGCAGCGCCTTCACGTAACACGGAACGCGCAAGCATGAGCCCGCTCGAATTCGATGCTTCAGATGCGAACGGATCGATATCTGGTACGATTACCACTTCGCCTTGGGGATACCGGCGGTATAAAGCATCAAGCATGACGGACTTCCCCGCGCCAGTTGGTCCAATCAAGGCAACCATAGAACACCCAGAGTCAAGAACGCTCTCAAGCAGAGCCAGGTCAGCAGACCGCACGGGCGGATAAGAACGGTCGGCCCGGTACTCTTCAAGCATCCGAACACGCTCCGCAGTCAAGCTGACTACACCAACCTGTTGCAGCGTCTCCACCGTAGATTGGATGCCAGATGACAGAGTTACTGCAAAATATATTACGACCGCGGGAGCAACCACTGAGTTCGATCCTTCGACCATCAGTGCCAATACCACTGCAGAAACATTCAGTGACGACACAAGCAGCTGAATCAGTCCCGTACGCAGTGCGTAGGCGTTCGCCAACTGAATCGAGCTGCTGACGTATGCAGCCTCCGAATGAGCGTAGGCTTCTTCTCCAGCCCGACGCAGCCCTGCACTGACGGGCACAGCGTGTAAGCCAGCCTGGGCACCAACCACCCCGATGAAGTCACCTCGGCGATTGGCAGCCGTCGTCGAGGCAGGGAGAATCCACTTTGAACCCTGACGCATAGCAAGCATCGCTAGGGGTGCTACCGCCAACACAACAATTATGAACAGCGGGGCGCCAGCCACTGCACCTCCGATGAGCATAAAGGTCTGTAGAATGACCATAAATACCGAACCCAGGGCGCTAGGCACCGACATCTGAAGGTCGGAGAAGTCTTCACCCATCCGCCCCATGACCGCACCGCTTGTTCTAGGAGTAGCGAATCGATCGAGTCTGCGTATAACCCGGTCGTGCAAATCGCTCAGCCTAGCGATGGGAGCCCAGTAGAGCGCGCCAAAGAACATGACGGACCCAACAATTGCTGCCAGTGCGCAAGCAGCTGACACTCCAGCAACCTGAGCAGACAGCCCATCACTGTGAGCAATCGTCAATGCAAAAGCAACTTCGGATCCGCTCAAGAGTAGGGCGCCACACATAATCCACACCAAATGCGGTCCAAACAACAACAGGGCCGATCGTCGGAATGTGGCACGCTTCGGCTCAGGGTCAGGAAGGTCCTGTCCCTCGCTCACATCCGTCGAACCAGCATCTACCCCCTTAGCTGCCCCGGGGCTATGAGCCTGCAACTCAAGAGGGTCTACCCTCGCATCATTGCCGGGGGTGAATGCACTCGGTACGTACTCCTCCGAGCTTGCCAGAAGTGTGCATGTTGGCACGCGCTCTAAGATCCTCTCGGCAACCACTTCTCGTGTTACAGGATCAAGCGCTGCGAACGTATCGTCCAAAATTAGCCAGTCCGGTTTGTCTGCCAAAACGATAGCGACAGCAGCACGGTGTCTCTCTCCTGACGACAAGGTTGCTGCGTCTTGCCAGAACCGCCCGATCACATCCTCAGTGAGCCCCATACCTAAAGCGAGGCTAGTGAACCGGGATACCTGATGTGGCGAAGCAGAAGCTCGCCACGCTGACAGCACCGAATGGGACACTTCCGGGTTGCGTGGCACGAAAGCAGAATTGGGGGTGGTCACGGATGTGCGCAATGCTTCAGCGCGCTCAGACGTAGCTGCAAGCACCTCTCTAGAATTTGAAGGCTGCCCCACCAAGTCCTGCTGTTTAACCGTGCAATCTGGAGACGACTCGAGCTTGTCGAGCTCACGCATCATTGGCACAGCGAGCCGAATAACCCGATAGTTTACGATGTTGTTCTGCACCGCTGCGTACAGGTAGCGGGCTGCCAAAATAATTCCAACACCGAAACGAGCGGATGGCCAGAGCCACGCGCCGAGAACCGCAACCACAGCGAGCACCGCAGTTAGTGCTCCCCGTTCAAGGAATCCATTCAGGACCTGCAACGGGACCCGTCTGTGCAGAAGCTGCTCTTCGGTGTTTCGGATGCTAGCGACCTTGTCCAGGGCGGTACCCCAGCTGGGGATGCTTTTCCCTCGAGGCAGCGCGTTTGCTACACGCTGGATCCACTGCCTACGCTCTCCCTCTAGAGCGACGTACTGTTCCCATAGTCGGCCCACCAAGTTGATGAGACGGACGCTGACGAATACCAATCCAGTGATGAGCAACGCAGCGATGGCGCCGCTTGCACCATATAGCGCGAGCGAAACCGCGAGAAAGGCAATAATCTGAACGGTTGAAACGGCGAAATCAACAACGAAGGCAAACTGGCTGATCTGTCCTGGGTATGTGAGAACATGCCCGTGAGCTTCCGGCGGATGAGATGACCTACCAAAGATGTCCCGGAAACGGCGGTATGTAAGCTGTCGAACCGCGATCGTGAGAATAAGCTCTTGGCGTTCCTTCACCCAGTACCCTAGGCTTTCAGCCAGGAAAGCGAAGATGAGTAACCAAATAGCACTGCCTGGGGTCCTCTCACCTGACGTTACCTGGCCGATACCTGCCGTAATCATCAGAGCCCCTGCAACATTCAGTAGGCCAGCGGTGAAGACGGTGAAACTCGTGCTCGTTGGCGCGAATACTAAAGCAAGCCAGCGGATCCGTCTCGGCAGGTTCCGCGCTATCCTTTGATAGCGCACATACAAGTGCTCGATGGGCATGTCTCTCAGATGCAGGCTACGAGCAGCGCTCTGTGTTTCGCCCCGTCGCTTGTGATTGATCACCATTATGTTTCCAGTCATTCGGTATTCGAGTTCAGGTGTACGGCCTCGTTAATAAGTTCGTCGTTCGGAAAACGGGCTTGGAGGTCGTTGAGAGCTACCTGGACATCTATGCTCGGATCGAGTTGCGCCTGCGCGGCGCGGGATCTGGCTTGCACAGTCCATTCGGGCGTTTCCGCCTCATATGATGCGCGTAGCGTGTCCAGGACAGCCTCATCATCCCCAAGATTTGCTGCTTTCGCATACTCGTCTCTTGCGCGATGAGGGGCCCCTAATTGCATAAGGATGAACCCGAGAAGTCAGTGTGCTTCAGGCATGCTTGGGTCGAGCTCAACCGTCTATAATGAACAGCCAACGTCGGCTGAGATGTTGCCTTCTCGGGCACGCACTGAAATTGGGTACGAGGCAAATATACAACAATTTGACCAAAATCCAACATATAAGCGTGTCTGTCGGGCTCATCCCCGCGGATGCGGGGAACACGATTAAGGCGCATCCTCTCAGACATCCACCTACGGCTCATCCCCACGCACTACGGGGAACACAGGTTGGAAGTTCGCAGCGAATTGATGCTAATCGGCTCACCCCCGCGCATACGGGGAAAACAGCACACCGGCAGGTGGTGCCAGCCTCTCCCCCAGCCTCTTCACTACCCCCGCTAAAGCACCTCGGGGTGGACCGCCACCTCCACGGCGGCAGGCAGCACGCGCGCACTAATACGGTGCGCCGACGGCGCCGGGTCACCATCCACCTCAACGGGCTGCGCACCATCCGGGAACTCCAACACCGCTTCAGACCCCACCAGGTGACGAATCACCGGCAGCTCAATACGCGGCGAACCCAGAATTGTGCGGCGCGTAACCTTCGCCATCAGCAGGCCCCACTCCACCAGGTCACGCGGCGACGCCACAATCACCTCAAGGTTGCCGTCATTCACATCCGTCATATCCGCCAGGCGAATACCACCCTGCAGACGGCCACAATTTGCAATCAGCACCGACCGCATCGGCAGAGTACGAGGCTCCCCACCGTCCACGCTAATACGCACCGGGTGCGACCTGCCCAGCATATGCTTCATGCCGGACTGCACGTACGCGACCCACCCGAACTTCGCCTTAATGTCCTCGTTCGTATCGTTCATGACCAGCGCATCAAAGCCGGCACCACTCATCACAAAGAACGTGTGTTCGGTTTCTTCGCCGGGGGCGCTCGTCGTCGTCATCTCAATCGCATCAACAGCCTGACCTGCACCATTGAGCGCAATATTCACGCACGCCGCCACGTCACTGACCGGAATATACAGGTTACGCGCCAGCAGGTTACCGGTACCCATCGGCAGAATACCCAGGCGCGGCTTATGCCCCTCATGATGCGCCAGCGCCGCCGCCACAGCACGCACCGTACCGTCACCACCGGCAGCAATGAGCCGGCCAACACCCTCAGCGATCAGCTCACGGGCAGCCTCAGAACCGGGCTCGTCCACGCGGGTGGTGCGCACCAGCGGCTGCGGGTGGCCGTTCGCCGCGAGGGTGCGTTCCAGAATCTCGATAGCCGCCGCAGCGCCGGGCTTGCTGGGGTTGTACACCACGCCCACGCGCTGCGCCTCACCGGTGGGCAGGGTCGGCAGAACGCCGAAGGGCGCACCCAGTTCGATAGCGCGTCGACGTGCTTCACGGCGGGCACGAGTGATGGAGGCGGTCAGCGCCGCCGCCGCGGAAACACCAAGGAGTTTACGGTATAGAGGCATAGTTCTTAGATTACCGGGATACGCGAAAACCCGCCCACCGTTTACGCGGTGAGCGGGTTTTTCGGCTGGTTGTGAGATTACTCAGCAGCTACTGCGGGGATGACCTCAGCACCACCCATGTACGGGCGAAGAGCCTCAGGAATACGGACAGAACCGTCAGCCTGCTGGTGAGTCTCCAGGATGGCAACCACCCAGCGGGTCGTCGCCAGGGTGCCGTTCAGGGTCGCCACCGAGCGGGTGCGGCCCTTACGCACGTTGCCTGCCTCGTCCACGGTATCCGGGGTGCGCTCGCGGATGTTCAGGCGGCGCGCCTGGTAGGTGGTGCAGTTCGAGGTGGAGGTCAGCTCGCGGTAGGTGCCCTGGGTGGGGACCCACGCCTCGCAGTCGAACTTACGGGCTGCGGAGGTGCCCAGGTCGCCTGCGGCGGTGTCAATCACGCGGTATGCGAGGCCGCAGCGCTGCAGCATTTCCTCTTCAAGGGACAGCAGCTTCTCGTGCATCTCTTCTGCCTGCTCGACGGGGCAGTAGACGAACATTTCAGCCTTGTTGAACTGGTGCACGCGAATGATGCCGCGGGTGTCCTTACCTGCGGAGCCAGCCTCGCGGCGGTAGCAGGAGGACCAGCCCAGGTACTTCTTCGCGCCCTTCTCGAAGTCGAGAATTTCGTCGGTGTGGTAGCCGGCGAGCGCCACCTCGGAGGTGCCGACCAGGTACAGGTCGTCGCGTTCGAGGCGGTAGATTTCGTCGTCGTGCTTAACGTTGAAGCCGGTGCCGTTCATGATTTCGGGGCGTACCAGGGTGGGGGTGGTCATCATGGTGAAGCCGTGCTCGGTTGCGAGGTCGAGCGCCATCCACATGAGTGCCTGTTCGAGGCGTGCTACCTGGCCCTTGAGGAAGTAGAAGCGTGCGCCGGAGACCTTTGCGCCGCGTGCCATGTCGATGCCGTCGACGAGTTCGCCGATTTCGAGGTGGTCGCGCGGTTCGAAGCCGTCAGCTGCGAAGTCGCGGGGGGTGCCGACTTCCTTGACGACTACGTAGTCGTCTTCGCCGCCGACGGGTACGCCGTCGATGATGAGGTTTTCGATGCTGCTGATCAGTTCCTCGTATTCGGCGGTTTTTGCTTCGGAGGCTGCCTTCGCCTCGTTGACGCGGGCGGCCAGTTCCTTCGCCTGTGCGACGAGGGCGGGCTTTTCTTCCTTGGGTGCCTTTGCGACGGTCTTGCCGAAGGCGTTCTGTTCGGCGCGCAGGGTCTCGTATTCGCCGATGAGTGCGCGGCGTGCGGTGTCGGCTTCGAGGATGCGGTCGACGTGGGTTTCGTCCTTGCCGCGTGCTCGCTGGGAGGCGCGGAAGACGTCGGGGTTTTCGCGGAGGAGGTTAATATCAATCACTGTTTTATCCTACCTAATCTTGCGGTGGGTTGTGGGCGGGGTTTGCGCTGGTGGGGCGCGGGGGTGGCTAGTGGCGCTGCAGGTGTGCGGGACGGCCGTTGGGGAAGAGCGACTCGACCCATTCGTGTGCGGCGTCGAAGGAGCCGTCGGAGTGGATGGCGTCGACTTCGGTGTTTTCGTGGTCGGCGCGCGGGTAGGAGCCGAGGAATTTCAGCGTCGGGGAGACGCGGTGCAGGCCGCGCAGGGCGTCACGCATGCGTGCCTCGTAGATGTGGCCGTCGGCGTCGATGCTGAACGAGTAGGAGCCCATGCCTTCGCCGGTAGGGCGCGATTCGATGCGGGAGAGGTTCACGCCGCGCACGGAGAACTGTTCGAGCAGTTCGAGCAGGGCGCCGGCGCGGTTGGCGGGTAGCGGCACGGTCAGGGTGGTCTTGTCGGAGCCGGTCGGTTCAGGGATATCGGCGGTGCGGGAGAGTAGCACGAAGCGGGTCACAGCGTTCTTGTTGTCGCCGATGTTGTCCTGCAGTACGTGCAGTTCCGGGTGGTAGTTCAGCAGCGCCGGAGAGCAGATTGCCGCATCGTAGGTGCAGCCCTCTTCGAGCAGGCCGACAGCCGCCGCGGCGGTGGAGGAGCCGGGCAGGTAGGCGGCGGTGGGCACGTTCTCCTGCGCCCAGCCGCGCACCTGCGCCCAGGCGTGCGAGTGGGTGGAGATAGTCTTAACATCCTCGATACTGATGGGCTTCGCGGCGACCAGCACGAAGCGGATCGGTACGAGCACCTCGCGGATAATGCGTACACCCTCGCTGGCTGCGATAGCGTCCAGGGTGGCGCTCACGCCGCCTTCCACGGAGTTTTCGATGGGCACCATGGCGGCGTCCACCTCGCCCGCGTTCAGGCGTGCGAGCGCGTCGGGCACGCTGGTGGCGGGGATGCGTTCGGCGTCGGATGCGCCGGGGACGCTCAGCAGGGCGGATTCGGTGAAGGTGCCGGAGGGGCCAAGGTAGGTGTATCGCATGCCACTATAGTAGCGTCTGCCGTGGAGGGGCCGCCGAATTCGGTGATAGGTTACGGTCTTTGGCGATAGTTAAAAGCCCCCACCAAAGTCACTAACCTATGGTCGAAAAACTTAAGTCATTACTGAAAACCGCTACCTTACGAACTGGCGTACCCGAGCGGTGTCCCAGTACTGGGCGGGCACGCCTCCACCCATGAGCTCACGGGCGATAGCGGCAGCCTGCACGGAACCAGCCTCCGGCAGGGGCGCGTGGGAGCCAGCAATAATGATGTTGCCGCGGCGGCGGCCCTTCAACATTGCCGAATCCGCCACAATACACACGTACTCGAACACCTCAAGCAGGGCGGACGCCTCCGCGCGGGCACCGGTCAGCGCCGGTCCGTCACCGCAATTGAGGATGTATAGGCCACCGGGTGCCAGCGACTCGGCAACGGTGCGGGTGAACTCGACGGTGGTCAGCGCCTCGGGCGTGGTGTCCCCGGCGAATACGTCACGAATCAGCACGTCGCGGGATGCGGGCGCGAAGGTCGCGGTGACGGCACCCGCCTCGCCCACACGAATCTTCACGCGCGGCGCCTTGGGGATGTCGAACCAGGCGCGCACGTACTCGGCGAGCTTGGCGTCCAGCTCAACGACCGTGTTGCGGCTCGTCGGGTACAGGTCAGCGAAATAGCGCGCCATGGAGCACGCGCCGCCGCCCAGGTGAGTGATGCGTAGCTTCGCAGCGTCCAGGTGCTCCTCCACGTGCGAGGAGACGACCGCGGCAATCCAGCGCATGTACTCAAAATCCAGCTGGCGGGGCTCACCCACAATCACGTGGGAAGACTGCACACCATTAATGAGTAGCAGCCAGCCGTCGGCGTGGTAGCCGTCGGGGACCAGCTCCGCCTCACCCGTAGAGATGGGGTACACGCCAGCGGCGGCACCCTGCACGGGGGTGTTCTCGGTATCGTCGATGCGGTTCTTCTGCTGCTTCTGGGTTTTCTGTGCCTTCTGGCTTTTCTTCGGTGCCCTGCTCTTTTTCGCCATACCCACTAGCCTAACCGACGCAATCCAAAGCAACAGCGCCGCCCACTAGGCACCGCCCAATAGCCACTACCCCCTAGCCGCCCCCCCATAGCCGCCGCCCGCACGCCCCTAGCGTACGCACCCGCGAAGGACCGCCTCCACAGGGGCTAGCTGAGTAGACTAGAACCCATGGGATTTGTATGTCAGGGCCGCTACGCGCTCGCACCGATTGAACCGACCGACGCCGAAAAATACGTCAACCTGCAGCTGGACTGCATGGAACAAACCTACGACCCGATCTACTTCGACGCGCTCGGGGAAAGCTTCACCGCCCGCCACCGTGCCGAACGCAACGAATACCTCGAAGACTTCCATCGCCACCTCGCCTCCCCCACCGTGCGCGGCTTCTTCGCCTACGAGGTGCCCGGCTGGACCCCCGACGGTGGACTCTCCTGCGCCGTGGGCACCCAGATCGACTGGGAGAAGCCGGTCGGCCTGGCGCTCTCCCTGTGCGAGCCTTCCTCCTGGGAACTCGAACGCGCCGATACCCTCCCTGAACTGCCCGCAGGCACCCGCAAACTCACGCACCTGTACACCCTCGACCACACGCACGGCACCGGGCTCGGACAGGCGCTCTACGACTCCGTCATCTACCCGGATGAAAACTCCTACCTGTGGGTCATGGCAGAAAACGAACGAGCGGTCTCCTTCTACGAGCGCCTCGGCTACCGTAACGAAGGCGTGTACTTCCAAGCACGCGGCATCTGGGCCCCCGGACGAAGCGTACGATACACCCGCATCCTCAACCCCTAAGCTCACCCCCTAAACGGCACACCACACCAGGAGGCGGCACGCACGGCACCCCCACCCCGCAACAGCCGCGCACCCGCCCCACATGACGCAGCGCACCGCACACCCTGTTAGGCACCACCTCCACAACGCCTTAAGATAGAAGATGACATATAAGCTCGACGCACCCGCGCACAGGAGCACATACACCCCTGCGCAACCGCGGGACCCAGCGCCGAACATCGCATAGAAGGACAGTAAAACAATGACCACCGGTCTTTACCTCTCCGCTATGTCCCAGAACTCGGGCAAGTCCCTCGTAGCCCTGGGCCTAGCAGACTCCCTCATCAAGCGCGCAGACCGCGTCGGCTTCTTCCGCCCCGTCTTCGACGGCGCAACCATCGCCGACGACCCCATGGCACGCCTCATCCGTGAACACTTCGGCCTCACCGAAGAGCAGGTCGGCGGCGCAGTCTCCATGACCGACGCACTCGCACTCATCGCAGAAGGCGACACCGAAGAAATCTCCGCACGCGCAGTCTCCGCCTACGAGAAGGTCGCAGCAAACAGCGACGTCGTAATCGTCGACGGCGTCTACCTGCCCGCCAACGCGCTCTCAGTCGAATTCGACCTGAACGTCCAGATCGCACGTGACCTCGGCCTGCCCGTCGTCGCAATCGTCGGCGCACAAGAAGCAACCGTCGAAGAAGCAGTCACCGCAGTCGACGTGGCACGCACCGAACTGCTCGCATCCAAGGCAGACCTGCTCGCAATCATCGTCAGCCGTGCAGAACCCGAACTGCGCGACGAAATCGAGAACTCCGTCAAGCGCGGCGACGCAAACCTGCCCGTCTACGTGCTGCCCGAAATCCCCGAACTGAACGCACCCACCGTCGGTGAAGTTGCCGAAGCTCTCAAGCTCGACACCGAAGGCATCAAGGCAGAAGACCTCGGCCGCGACATCCACGGCATCAAGGTCGCAGCAATGAACGTCTCCAACTTCCTCAACCAGTTCGTCGACGGCGACTTCGTCATCGTCCCCGGCGACCGTGCAGACATCGTTGCAGCAACCCTCGCATCCGCACTGGCACCGACCTTCCCCGCACCCTCCGGAGTGCTGCTCACCGGCGGCCTGGACGCACTGCCCGGCAAGAACACCGCAGTCGGCTCCCTCATCGACAACGCACCGTTCCCCGTGCTGTCCACCACCAAGGACACCTTCAAGTCTGCACGCGCAGTCTCCCGCGTGCGCGGCACCCTCGAAAGCGGCCACCAGCGCAAGCTCGCAGCAGCAATGGGTGGCTGGGACGAGCACGTCAACAAGGACGAACTGCTCGCACGCCTCGAAATTGAGCGCCCCGCATCCATGACCCCGCTGCGCTTCCTGCACAACCTCATCGAGACCGCACGCGCAAACCGCCGCTCCGTGGTCCTGCCCGAGGGTTACGACGTGCGAATCCTGCGTGCATCCGAAATCATTGCACGCCGCGACTTCTGCGACCTGATCCTGCTCGGCAACCCCGCCAAGATTGCAGAAATCTGCCAGGCTGAGGGTATCGAACTGCCCAGCTCGATCCGCATCATCGACATCGAAAACAACGAGTACACCGAGGACTTCGCAGCAACCTACGCTGAGCTGCGTGCACACAAGGGCGTCACCATTGAGGCTGCTCGCGAGCGCATGACCGACCCCTCGTACTTCGGCACCATGCTCGTCTACAAGGGCATCGCCGACGGCATGGTTTCCGGTGCAGTGAACACCACCGCGAACACCATCCGCCCCTCGCTCGAGTTCATCAAGACCCGCCCCGGCACCAAGATCGTCTCCTCCGTCTTCCTCATGCTGATGGAAGACCGCGTTCTGGTCTACGGCGACTGCGCAGTGAACCCGAACCCCAACGCAGAGCAGCTCGCCGACATCGCGAAGGCATCCGCGGAGACTGCACGCCAGTTCGGCGTCACCCCCAAGGTTGCTATGCTGTCCTACTCGACCGGCACCTCCGGCGCTGGCGCAGACGTGGACGTTGTGCGTGAGGCAACCGAGCTCGTGCGCGCATCGAACCCCGACTTCGCGGTCGAGGGCCCGATTCAGTACGACGCTGCTTCGAACATGTCCATTGCGTCGACCAAGCTGCCCGGCAGCGAGGTCGCTGGTCAGGCTACCGTGTTCATCTTCCCCGACCTGAACACCGGTAACAACACCTACAAGGCTGTTCAGCAGTCTTCGGGTGCTGCCGCTGTAGGCCCGGTTCTGCAGGGTCTGCGTAAGCCCGTGAACGACCTGTCGCGCGGTACCACCGTTGAGGACATCATCAACACCGTTGCGATCACCGCAATTCAGGCGCAGAGCCTGTAAGGTGCACGCGGCGCTGTAGCGTGAAGGCTGCGGCGTTCCGTTGATATAGAAATCTCCCGCACTGGGGGGCATGCCTTGGAGGTGTGCTCCACCCGGTGCGGGAGATTTTTTGTAATTACAGGGTTTCTTGTAGTGCCATTCCCCGGTTAGACCTTGCGGGTACGGCGGTCGCGGCCCACATAGATAATCACGTTAATAACAGCCAGACCCACAGCGACCACAACCGGGTCGAGGGCGGGCGGGAAGAGCCAGGTGAGCCCCGCCTCCACGGTGTAAGCGATGAGGCGGTAGGCAAGGTAGGCACACACCGCCACGAAGAGGGCGTAGGCGACGATGATGCCGACCGCGCGGGGCTCGTAGCCTTCTCGCCGAGCACGGAGGGCGGCACCCAGGGCGTTACCTAGGTACAGGACGAGAGCACCGACGACAACAGCCGCGGTGAGGGCACCGTCAAGGAGCGTGCGCGGGGTCAGCGGTGCAGTGCCTGCCTCAGCGAAGAGGTTGAGGATGCGCACCACGGCGTAGGCGTAGCAGAAGATGACTGCCGCACGGATGGTGAGGGGTAGGTTGGTCCAGAAGGTTTTCATGCGGCCCCTTTCGAGGTGGAGGGCGGGCTTCTGTCTGAGTGTTACCCCAAGGATACCTAAAAACACCGGCGTGTGATGCGAATCAATAGCGTTTGGGCTGGTGTGTTCTGCGTGCGGGGCGCTGTTTTTATTGCGCCGAGTTTAATCGCGGAGAAGCCACATGTGTTTCGAAAAGCAACATGTTTGGTGGCTTCTCGAAACACATGTGGCTTCTCGAGGAGGGGTTTATGGAGGAGCCGCCAGAATTTTTGTAATTACAGGATCCCGCCGCCCACCACCCCTACTCCGTGAGCCGGTGGCCACCCAGGCAGCAGCAAACCGCCCGGGCTGCTAGGCTGCTGCTATGGACAACAACTCAACGCCCTCACTGCCGGACCTCGTTCTCCCGTCCGTGGTGACGACCCTCAGCCTCCCGAGCAAGCACGCCGCAGCTGACATGCGGCTCCCGCAGGCATGGCTGCTACGATCCGTTCCCGACGAAGAGAACCGCAGCGCCGCCAGCGGAAAAGTCTACGATGACGCCCTAGAGTTCCGCTACGTTTACGACTCGAAAGTTCGGAACTACACAAACGTTCAAGAGGGTGACTTCGTGCTGATTCGAGATAATTCGATTCTTCTCGGGTCGGCTGTTATTCGAAAAATCGAGTCATACGAGGCCGATAAGGTCATGACGTATTGCCCCCGCTGTGGGAGCAGCCGCATCACCTTCAAGTCCGATGGGCTGTGGCGTTGCGATGGAAATTGTTTGGGGAGAGATAAGCTCAAGCCCGAGAAGCGCCTGTATAAGAATCCTCCACAGAGGACTGAGAGAGTTCAGCGTTTCATTGCCTACTATGGCGATACCTGGACTGAACTTATCGGTGCGTTGGACAAAGATTCTTTTGAAGGTCTTTGCGCACCGGGCAAATATAACCGACAGAACAGCATTGTTGCCCTCGATACCGTGAAAGTCCTTGACTGGCTTGAAAGCCTGAACACTTCGGGTATTCATCTACTTCCTCTAGGGGATGCTCACGGGGCACCCGTGGATCCTCGTGGCGGTTTTACGATGCGCACCGTCAGGGCTCGCAAAGGTCAGCCGCAGTTCCGCCAGCAGCTGTTGAACAGATTCGGAAACATGTGTGCGTTTACGGGTGCTTGCCACACGGCGGCGCTGGATGCGGCGCACCTGTACAGCTATGCGCGCGAGGGCGAGCACCGTGTGGATGAGGGTCTGCTTCTGCGCAAGGATCTGCATAAACTCTTCGATAGCGAGCTGATGGGTGTGAGTTCTTCGCGGACTCTTCTTCTGCACCCCGGTTTGGGGAATACGCAGTATCAGTCGTTGGCGGGTGCTCGTCTGAAGGTTGAGTTGCCTAACCGGGCTCTTGAGTTGTTGGATGAGCACCGCTCGGGCTTGAACTGGCTTGAGGAGGCGCTAGTCTAGACCTGCTCTGGCTTAGGCCGCCGGGCATGCAACGGGCATGCAAAAGGAGGTGCAATAGCTTTCGGGCTACTGCACCTCCTGTGCGTTTTTACTGGCTGTATCTTACTGGTTGTGTCGGCGGGCGATAGCCTTACCAATTTCGTGCGGAATACCCACCACAAGAGCATTACCCATGCAGAAGGCACGGTTACCGTCGCTCATGCCGGTATCGGTCCAGCCTCGCGGGAAGCCCTGTAGCTGGTCCAGCTCATCGGGCACAAGACGGCGGTACGCACCAGAATCACCAATCACAACATGCTTGAAGCGGGAGGCTCCCGAGCCTCCTTCACCGGTCAGGATGGTACGCGCCGGGCGGTCGAGCGGGTCCGGGAAAGACATTGAACCTTCGGTGTAGAAGTATTCAAAGCCGCTTGCCTTGTTGATGCGCTTTTCCTTCTTCGCGCCCTTGAGGTACTCCCAAGAAGGAACCTTGTCAGGGGCAATAAAGAACTGTTCCGGCACCTCAGAGTCGGGAAGAACCACGTCACCGAGCGTCTTAAATTCGCCGCGGTAGTCAGGCTCTACCTTGCTAGTGAGCACGGTACCGTTCTGCATGACACCGGCAATCTGGAAGGGCGAGGTCTTAGCACCAATTCCGAAGTGTTCCGTCTCGTAGTAGGGGTCATCGGAGATGGTGAATTCATCGGCCTCATTGAGCTCTTCGAAGACGGAGAGAAGACCCTCAGATTCTGCAGTTTTGACCGGGAACGCTTCTGCCAAAACACCGGTGTGGGTTATACGGCGCGACAAATCCCATTCGGGGGCGTTGTGTTCGGCGTAAATGTAGACGCGCTTACGCTTCTGCGGGTGGCCGTACTCTGCCGCGTTGATAACGCGCCATTCGACGCTGTAGCCGAGCGCGTAGAAGCAGGAGAGCATAATGGCGAAGTCGCGACCTCGCTGCTTAGCGGGCGATTTCAGCAGGCGGTCAACGTTCTCCAGAACAACATATTTGGGGGTCTTAAGTTCGAGCGCGCGGTGAATATCCCACCAGAGCACACCCTTCTTACCTTCAATGCCGTGCGACTGCGAAAGGGGCTTGGTGACCGAGTAATCCTGGCAAGGGAAGCCACCGCAGAGCAGGTCAGCGTCGGGAATTTCGTAGAGGCCCGCCTCAACGTCATCAAGTACAGCGTGAATATCACGGTTTTCGAGGTTTGCTTCTTCACCGAAACGTTCCTGGTAGCAGCGGGCCGCAAACTGACGGCCAACCGTTCCCGGGGGCTCCCACTGGTTCGCCCAGACAGTCGTGAAGGGGCCTGCGGAGGGCAGGGTCATGCCGTTGGCGTTATAGCCTTCAAATCCTAAGCGGAAGCCACCTACACCGGCGAAAAGCTCGATAACTCGGATAGGCTGGCTACTGCTGGTGGTTTTCTGATCCATGAGTCAGTAGTCCTTATAGTCCTCTGTAAATATATTCGAATACTAATACTATAGCATAGAACAGCTATTCAGATCAAGTGGGTTACAGAAAATCCAGTGACGAGCCAAAGAGCGCAACTGCCGTATCTGACGTAGCATGAGAGCAAGAAACAGCACCGCCGCCACCCCTCTACTTCCGGAAGGAACACCGACCATGGGCCTTTTCGATTACGACAATACGAGCATTGATAGCATCCTCAAGTACACAGAGAAGCATCTCATCGGCCGCACACTCTATGACATCTTGGAAGAATTCCAGAACTCCGAGTACAAAACCTATGAAGATAAGAAAAAGGGCACTCCCTCAATGGTTGCCCGCAAGGAAATTAGTGAGTTCTCCAAGGGAATCTACGGCAACCTCACTGAAGAGGCTGGCTTCGGCATCAAACCTAATAGCTCCCCGGAACCAGACATTCCCGCTGCAAAGGTCGAAATCAAGACGACCCCTTACCGAGTGACCGCGAACGGCGCTATTTCCGCCAAAGAACGCCTAGTCCTCAGCATGTTTAATTTTCATGAGGAAAATCTAGACGATTTTTATCAGACGCACCTTTGGCATAAGTGCCAAAATATTTTGCTTCTGTTTTATAAATATCGAAAGAATCGCGATATTTTGAATAATATCACCGATAAATTTTTCCTTTTTGACTGGCCCGAAGAGGATATGCCGACTATTCTCGAGGACTATAAACGTATTACCCAGAAAGTCCTGGAGGGACGCGCGCACGAGCTTTCCGAATCTGACGGCATGTATCTTTCGACCTGCCGCAAGGGTGCCGGCAAAGACAAGGATCGCACTACCCAGCCCTATGGCCCTGAGCTAGCCAATAGGCGCGCCTGGTCACTCAAGAGTAGCTACATGACCACTCTCCTCCGCACCAAGGTTTTCAGCCAGGAGGAGCAGGAGAGTATCGCTCGCGCAGCACAAGACACTTCTAAGCCTTTTACTCAAATCATTGAAGAAAAGCTTCTGCAGTACCGGGGCCAGAGCGAGAAAGAACTATGTAAGAAGTTTGACATAAACTTTAACGCCAAGGGCCGCAACAGCACTCTTGTGAGGAAAATTCTAGGACTTTCCTCGGATATTGACAGTACTGCCGAATTTAAAAAGGCAAACATGAATATTCGCGCTATTCGTGTTGACAAAAACGGGCTCCCTAAAGAGGATTCTCCCTTTAAGAACTACCGTTTTATTGAACTGGCGAATGAAAAAGAGTGGGAAGAGTCCCATATTTACACCGAGATTTTCTCAAGGAAATTCATGTTTGTTGTTTTCCGCGAGAATAACACCGGTGATTTCTGCTTGGATCAGGTCAAGTTCTGGGGTTTCCCCGATTCCCTCGAACCTGAACTGATGAGGGTATGGCAAGAGACGAAGGAAATCATTAATCAGGGCATCAAACTGACGGTCAAGCCGAATGGTAAGGATGGCTTTAAGGTTTCCACTAACTTCCCGCAGAGCAAGGCGAACGAATACCTTTTTACGAAGGTTCACGCCTCCCAGACCTACTACGAAGTTAAGCCTGGCGAGTTTGTCGGAAAAGGCAAGCTCAAGGACACCGACGAGCTACCCGACGGTCGCCACATCACGAAGCACTCCTTCTGGCTACCCAAGAAATTCGTTCAGCAGATTTTACGCGGCAAATGGGACTAATAACCGAATGTAATAACCGCAGTTGGCGGCCCCGGATGCGTGTGCGTCCGGGGCCGCCTGCTTTTTAGACCGAGGTTTTCGATAGGTTAGTGCCTTCGCTGTGGGTCTTTAACCCGCAGTGAAGACACTAACCCATCGACGAAAAAGCTAAGTCATAACCCATAACCGGCTCTCACCTACCTGGCGCAGCCGGAGATTCGGTCATGAATTCCGGATTTGTGCCATAGGTTAGTGTCTTTGGTCGTAGTTAAAAGCCATGGTCGAAGACGCTAAACCACGGCACAAATTCTGCTGAGGCGGCACCTCCGCAAGTGCAGATTATTTGATGCATAAAGCAATGAAATATCCGAATAGTGATGTTTAGTCGCTGTTGCACCCAAAAGAATGCAAACGATGGCAAACATGCGGTAGGGTGGTAACTGTAGTGTTCCATAGCGCAGTGATGCGCTTGATGGGCGCGCTACGGGGCTGTTTTCCTTCCGGCAGTCAACGCAACCTGTGAATAACGGCCCGACATGCACATATTCACACCATCACCGACAATAGGAGCGTATCTTCTATGGATTCGACCATTTTTAATCGCCGTACCCTGCTGGGCAGCGGCGCGCTTGTGGGCCTGGGGGCCCTGCTTGCGGCGTGTGGCCAGCAGGCAAATAACGAGGCGGCAGCCACTGCATCTGCTGCCCCGACTGAAACGACCTCGGCTTCTGCTGCGGCGTCTGGGTCACCTTCGGCGAGCGCTACCCCCTCTACCGTCCGCGGCTACTCGGGCGGCTCAAAGGCGCCTGACGGGGAGTACCGCAAGGCCGATGCAAAGGGGCCAGCACAGAACGTTCCCAAGCCTCCGGAGCGCAAGCAGTACCCTGAAACTTTTGAAGGTCTTGCAAATATGATGAGTGACTGGGTCAAGGCTCGCAACTACGGAATTCAAACTGGCGATATGCACTATGCTCGCGCATACGTTGAAGATACTTTTAAGATTGGTATCGATTTCTTCGATTTCATTGAAGATTTATATCGACAAGGGGGCTGGGTCGTCGAAGGTCTTTCCGATTACCAAGCTGAAAGCGATCTGATCTACGACGAAAAAACTAAAGAGTATTCAGTTCTCACTAAACGCATATGGACTTATGGGATGTACATCAATCCAGACGGAAGCTGGGAGGAGAAGGAAAATACCTACCACAAGGATGAAACCTTTATGTTTCGTTATAAATACCTAAATGGCTACTGGTCTCTTATTGGGTATGTTTCCAATCAAGAACTCCGAGAACAGGGAGTTATCAAGTAATGCAATCAATTATGCGTAAAAATATAGCCACCATTTCTGTAATTTTATTATTGTGCTTTCCTCTAGCCTCCGCGCATGCATTAACTGAGAACTCTAATCCAAACGGTCACGGTATTGTAGATTCTTCTCAACCGAATAAGTCAACACGGTATAAAGGAGGGAATACCGAAGAAGGTGTCCACGCAGAAGATAACGCTTCACACCAGAATTTCCCTATTCAAGAAACAGCAAACCAGCTTGATGATGAGGCTGTTAGGCAAGCACGAATCGCGGAGTTTAATCAAAAATATTCACAGGTTATAGATAATGCAGGTAACACATATTATGCCCCCAAAGACGGAAGCAACAACTGCCTCACTGATGATTACCGCCCTGGTGAAAGTGCCTATTCAGAATATAACTTGGAGGATGGATTGGCTGTGCAGACATTAAAAAGAGGGGGTGGGTTTGAACTATCAAAGTTCTGTAAACCTAATGATGCTAAAACCCTCACCTCGAATGACCCAGCACAGCCCAAGGGGCCCACTATTGAGGAAATGCTCCAAGAAGTTGAGGACCAATTCGCTAACACCAACATCCAGGCTCCTGTTTTGAAGCAGTCCTACAACCTCGGCACCGGTCTGAGCGAAGACAACCCCAACGTCTACAAGGGCGACCAGGTCAACTTCTACGTCGACGCACCCACCGCACGATGGGAAGGCGACCTCATGATCGGCCACGTAGAGATGGAATCCTACCCCACCCAGATGACCGTCCAGTACGGCAACGGTGACGAGGGCAGTTTCTACACCATGGGTGAGCCGGTCAGCAGGGCACGTGGCAAAGAGTCACGCAAAACCGCAACCAGTTATGTGTATAAGCGTTCGGGCAACTTCCACGCCTACGCAACGGTTTCTTATGCTGGCCGATACCGCGTCAATGGTGGTCCGTGGCAGGCTATGCGTACTGTCATCAAGAAGGACACTGCAGACCCACTGCTAATTCGTGTGTGGTGGGTTGATGTGGGCCGCGTGGCAGGTGACTGCAGCTACGACGACACCAGGTGGGGTTGTAAGAACGATCCGACGATGGGTAAGAAGGATAATCCGAACCCGCGCCTGCGTAAGGCCGATATTCGTACCGGTCAGCGTTGGCATCTGAATGATAGTGGTGATGGGGACACGGAGTATTCGCTACACCGCGACTGGCCCGATATGTAAACCAGTTCTGACCCGACATATAAATAACCGCAGCAGGCGGCCCTGGATGCGTGTACATCCGGGACCGCCTGTTTTGGTATGCCGAAAAATCTGCTGAGGCGGCGCCTCCACTCGGGTAGAGATTCGGTCATGACTTAGCAATTTCAGCCATGACTTAGCGTCTTTGGCGATGGTTAAAACCCCAGCCCAAAGTCACTAACTCATTACCGAAAACACTAAACCGTCACCGGATCCCGCCCGCCTACCTGGCGCAGGCGCAGATCCGGTAATGAGTGACGGATTTGTGCCATAGGTTAGTGTCTTTGGTCGTAGTTAAAAGCCATGGCAGAAGACACTAACCTATGGTCCAATTTCTGCGGGGAGGTACAGCTCCTTCATATCGAAAAGCCACATGTGTTTCGAGAAGCCACAATAATGGTGGCTTTTCGAAACACATGTGGCTTCTCGGCGTAAAAAGCCTCGGTATGAAAACCCACACCGCGTAATAACCCGTAACACCCCCTTGCGGGATACCCCCCTAGGGTATACACTTAAGCCATGGAAACCACTAGCAACCAGTGCTGCCACAGCACATCCGCCCAGGTCAGCACCGCATCCGGCACGCCAGTCGAGAAACCCGCTGAAAAACCCAGCGAGGCGCACACCGGCGCATGCTGCGGCGGCGAGGCACCCGAAACCCAGTACGGTTACACCTCCAACAAAGAGGCGCACCTTAAGCGCCTGCGCCGCATCGAAGGGCAGGTCCGCGGTATCGCCCGTATGGTCGACGAAGACAAGTACTGCATCGACATCCTCACCCAGGTTGCCGCGGTCTCCAAGGCGCTCCACGCCGTCTCCCTGAACCTGCTCGAAGAGCACATCGGCCATTGCGTGACCGGTGCCGCCGTCGAATCCGAACGCACCGGCGACCCGACCATCGCAGAGGCCAAGGTCAAAGAGGCAACCGCCGCGATCTCCCGCCTCATGCGCAGCTAAACACCCCGCCCCTAAACACCGAGCGGCCCCAAGTTTTCAACCCATTACCGAAAGGAAATCATCATGAGCACCACCACCGTTAAGGCAACCGGCCTGACCTGCAACCACTGCGCTATGAGCGTCAGCGAAGAGGTCGGCGAAGTTCCCGGCGTGACCGGCGTGACCGTGGACGTCGTCAAGGACGGCGTCTCCACCGTGACCATTGAGCACGAGGGCACCCTCAACACCCAGGCCGTTGCAGACGCTATTGTGGAGGCTGGCTTCACCCCCGCTGTCTAGCGCGGCAGTCGGCTCGATTAGGAGTCATCATGGCTTATCCTCCGCAGTACATTGCGATGATTGTTGGCGCGGTCCGCACCCTTGTCGGCACCGAAAACATGCACCTGCGCGACGCGATTGCCCGCGTTGCCAGGCAGATGAATCTGGATGCGGCGCTGGTCGATTCGTGGGTGAAGCAGAGCCCCGAATATACGGCGCGTGAAGACGCGACCGGCGCCGCGCGACGCAGCGGCACGAGCGCGAATAAGCGTTCCGCCGAGCACGAGCAGGGCGTGAAGGCGCGCGAGAAGGCGAACGCTTCGCCGTTCCCGCGGGCTGCCGTGAAGCGTGCGTACGGTGTGTCTGATCGTGGCGCGAAGGTGACCGGTATTCGCCCGCGCACGAGCAGGCCGGATGGGTTGCCCGGCGACCACTAAGCCGCGGCAGCATTACTCGCGCCGCCACTTTCACAGCCTCGCGGTTTTCACCCTCGCGTACTCTCGGCGCCGCACCCTGCATACTGCACCAAATACCGCCGGGGCGGGGTCCTTCGGGACCCCTCCCCCGGCTTGGCGTGTGCCTTTTTCTACCCTCCCGTTTTTGAGTTTTGAGGAAGTATTGTGTCTTCTACACAGCCTTCACCAACCACCCGTAAGCCCTCATCACAGAGTGAGCGCTCTCTTTTTAATTCTGTCGGAACGACCGTAAAATCAACGGAGTCAACCCGAATCATCCACGTGGATATTCAGGGTATGACCTGCGCATCCTGCGTGGGTCGCGTGGAGCGTAAGCTCCGCAAAATCCCCGGCGTTGACCCGGCGGTGAACCTGCCGCTGGAGTCGGCGCGCGTCATCGTACCCGCGGGTGTGAGCGATGAACAGATCGTTGAGACCATCAACAATGCCGGCTATACGGCGCACCTTAAGAACGGGCCGCGCGCGGGCGCTGGAACGAACGCGAGCGCATCCGGTAGCGGCCACCAGCACAGCACTCCGAGCATGACCGGCGGCTTCACTGACCGCATTATTTATGCAGCGATTTTGGGTGTGCCGATTTTCTTGATTTCGATGTTCCCGTCGTTCCAGTTCCCGAATTGGGGTTGGGTTGTGGCGGTTCTGACGGCGCCGGTTGCGTTTTGGTGTGCTGCGCCGTTCCACCGGGCGGCGCTTATTAATGCGCGTCATGGCTCGTCCACGATGGATACGCTGGTGTCTCTCGGCGTGGTGTTGGCGTATTTCTATTCGCTGGCGCAGCTGCTTATAAACCCGGCGTTGACGGCGCATGTGCATCATGCGGGCGGTAGTTTCTGGTCGATGTTTACCGGCAACCATGCGCCGCTGTATTTTGATTCGGCATCCATGGTGACGCTGTTCTTGCTGATTGGCCGCGCGATTGAGCACCGTACTCGCAACCGTTCTTCGGAGGCGCTGCGCACCCTGCTGAGCATGGGCGCGAAGGAGGCGACTCTGCTGCGCACCGATAAGCAGGGCGTGACGAAGCAGGTGCAGGTTCCGGTGGAGGACCTCATGCCGGATGACCTGTTCCTGGTGCGCCCGGGTGAGAAGATTGCCACGGATGGTGTGGTGGTTGAGGGTACCTCCGCGGTGGATGCGTCCCTGCTGACGGGTGAATCTGTGCCGGTTGAGGTGCATCCGGGTGATGCGGTCACGGGTGCGACGGTGAATACGTCTGGTTCGTTGACGGTGCGTGCGACCCGTGTGGGCGCTGAGACGACTCTGGCGAAGATGGGTGAGCTGGTGGCGAGCGCGCAGGAGACGAAGGCTCCGATTGCTCGCTTGGCGGATCGTGTTTCTGCGGTGTTTGTGCCGGTGGTTTTGGTGATTTCGGCGCTGACCCTGGTCGGTTGGTGGCTGGTTTCTGGTGACGGTGCGGCGGCGTTTAATGCGGCGGTGACGGTACTGGTGGTGGCGTGCCCGTGCGCGCTGGGTTTGGCTACTCCGACGGCGCTGCTGGCGGGTACGGGTCGCGGCTGGCAGTTGGGCATTTTGATTCGTAATGCGCAGGTGTTGGAGGCGACGAGCACGGTTGATCGCGTGGTGCTGGATAAGACCGGTACGGTGACGACTGGTGAGATGTCTGTGGCGTTCTACGGCACTTTTGGCGACTATGAGTCGGCGGGTGACTTTGCCGGTATTTCGCCGGAATCTGTCGGTTCCAAGAATGAGCGTTCCCTGTCTGTTCTGCGTGATGCCGCCGCCGTGGAGGCGCTGAGCGAGCACCCGATTGCCCGCGCGATTGCCGGTTTTGCCCGTGAGCAGGGTGTGCTGACTGAGGGCGCTTCGGCACCGAGTGTGAGCGGCTTTGAGGGTGTTCCCGGAGGCGTGCGCGGCGTGCTGAGCGGCGCGGGTGAAGGCACTGAGAGTGGCGCCGAGTATGGCACCTCCCAGCTGGTTGTTGTGGGTACTCCCGAGTACCTGCAGGCGGCGGGTGCGCAGCTGAGCGAGGCTCAGTTGGCTCTGCTGGATCAGGCTCGCCGGGCGGGTCTGACGACGGTGGTTGTTGCCCGCGGCGAGGCCCCGAATGATGAGGTCCCGAACGGCACCTCCCTGCAGCCGGTCGGCATGATTTCGGTTGCCGACACCCCCAAGCCGGAGGCGGCAGAGACCATGGCGCAGCTGCGTGAGCTCGGCATGGAGCCGATTCTGCTCACCGGTGACGCCCCGCAGGTTGCGCAGGCGATCGCCTCGCAGGTCGGTATTTCGGTTGAGAACGTGTACGCCGGCGTGACCCCGGAGGGTAAGTCGCAGGTGATTGAGAAGTTGCAGGCTGCCGGTCACCGCGTGGCGATGGTCGGTGACGGTGTGAATGACGCCCCGGCGCTGGCTCTTGCTGAGCTGGGCATCGCGATGGGTTCGGGCACGGACGTTGCCGCGGAGGCAGCCGATATTGTGCTGACCCGTTCGGATGTTGCTTCGGTGGTGACGGCGCTGCGTCTCTCCCGCGCTACGCTGCGCACCATTAAGTCGAACCTGTTCTGGGCGTTCGCCTACAATTCGGCGGCTATTCCGGTTGCCGTGGCGGGCCTGCTGAACCCGATGATTGCGGCTGCGGCAATGGCGTTTAGTTCGGTATTTGTGGTGCTGAATTCTATGCGTCTGACGGCGTTTAGGAAGTAACGCTCTGCCGTTATACAGAATAAATTGCCAGAATGAATTACCCTGTGCGATTTAAAACGAAAAATTCAAAAGTATATCTCACCGTGCTTTTTGCACGGTAAAAGATATAAAGAAATGCACCGCCCATGTAAAGGCGGTGCATTTCTTTATATTTAGTTTTCACGGGCGGCGGCTTGAACACCGAGCTCAACACCCCGCGCCTAAAAACCCGGCAAGATAACCTAGCCGAGAACCGGGCAGAACCTTACGCCCAGGTCACCAGGTCCTCGATGGAACGGCGGCTCTTCGGCGCGATTTCGTGGGCACGGTAACCGAAGGTCACAGCCACGGACACGCCGTATTCTTCCGGATCGAACAGGCCGGCAGAAGCGAGCAGCTCGTTCACTGCATCGTAGTCCATACCCTCGATGGGGCAGGAGTCAATACCGAGCATTGCGGCGCCGGTCATCATGTTGCCCAGGGCGATGTAGGTCTGCTTGGATGCCCAGTCGAAGAGCGCGTGGTCGCTTTCCAGGAGCTTCATGTCGTTCTTCTGGAAGTTGCCGTAGCGTTCGAGTGCGGCTTCCATCTGCTCCTCGGTGAGGTTGCGGCCTTCGAGGGTGCGGCGCATCCACGGGGTGTCGTAGCGCAGGCCCTTCTTCGCCAGCAGAATGACCACGTGGCTTGCGTCGTCGAGGGTGCCCGCCATGCCCCAGGCGATCGGCTTGAGCTTTTCGCGCAGTTCGGGGTCCTGGATGACCAGGAACTTCCACGGTTCGGTGCCGACGGAGCTGGGCGACAGGCGCGCAAATTCGAGGATTGCGGCGAAGTCTTCGTCGCTGATGCGGCGGTCGGGGTCGTAGGCGCGGGTTGCGCGGCGGCGGGCGAAAATTTCGAGGGCTTCTTCGCGGGTTAGGGTCACGGTTTCATCCTTTGCATGAGGGTTTCAATACCCTGTCATGCTACACCCGCAGTTAGTGCGGGCGGCGGAAAATGTGAGCCATTACGCCCAGAGCACGTATGCGCGAAGCTATCAGGCTCGAAGGATTCTCGAAGGGTTTAGGAAGGGTTTAGGCACCGGCTTTCATCCACACATCCGAGGAGGCGCGGCGACCGAAAATGACCGCGCGGATTCCCTGGAAGTACAGAATATACGCCGCCCACAAGCCACAATACCCGGCGAGCGCATCCATGGCACCGGTACCAACCGCCCAGTGCAGCCCGAGCATGACGGGCACGTACATGACGAGCATGATGAAGCAGCCGATTGCCAGGTATTTCACGTCCTGCGCGCCCATGAGGATGCCGTCCAGGGTGAACACGTAGGCGGCGATGGGCTGGCCGAGCGCAATGATGACGGTGGCGATGGTGAAGAGGAACGCCACCTGCGCGTCCTGCGTGAACAGCCAGGAGCCGAAGAAGCCGATGAGCGGGCAGATCAGGCCGGTGATAACGCCATAGATGAGGCTCATGCGCAGCAGCCGGTTTTTCAGCTGGCGCACCTTCACGCGCTCGGATTCTACAGCCAGGTCGCGTTCGCCGAGTTCCTTGCCGAGTAGCGCCTGCGCGGCGATGGCGAGGGAGTCCAGGGCGTAGAGGAAGAGGTTAAACACGCCCATGCCGAGCTGGTAGGCGGCGGTGTGTTCGGTGCCGAATCGCGCCACGACGAACACGGTCAGCAGGGAGGCGATGCGCATGGACAGGGTGCGCAGCATGAGCCAGGAGCCGAGCGAGAGCACCGAACGCATGCCGGTTACGTCGGGTGCCCAATGGACGGCGTGTTCGCGGGTGCCGCGCATCATGACCACACCGAGCGCGGCAGCCATGCCCCACTGGGTGAGGGAGGTACCGGTCGCCGAACCGGCAACGCCCCAGCCGACCGGGTAGATGAGCAGCCAGTTCAGCACAATGTTCACGAGCGTGCCGACCGTGGCAACCTTGAGCGGGGTGACGGTGTCTTGCAGCCCGCGGAGCGTGCCGACCTGCGCGAGGATAATCATCATCGGCGGAATACCCCAGAGCGAATGGTGCAGGTAGTCGAGGGCGTAGCTCATGGTTTCGTCGGTCGCGCCGAGGCCGCGCAGCAGCGGGTCTGCGAAGGCGTATCCGGCGATCATGAGGAGCATGCCGAGGCCGAAGGCGACCCACACGCCGTCCACACCGATCTGCCAGGCACGGCGCAGGTTCTTCTCGCCGAAGGCGCGCGCCACGGCGGGCGTGACGGAGTAGGCGAGGAAGTTCATGAGGCCCACGACCGTGGTGACGAGCGTGGCGGCGATGCTCATGCCCGCGAGTTCTGCTTTGCCGAGTTGGCCGATGAGGGCGGAGTCGGTGAGCACGAAGATGGGTTCGGCAATGAGCGCGCCGAAAGCGGGTACGGCGAGGGCGAGGATGCGCCGGTTCAGCGAAGGCTCGGCGGTGTTGGTGCCGGCATTGGTGCTGGGGCTCGCGGCGGTATTCTTCGCGGCAGGCGCGTTGTTCGGGTGCTTCTGTGTGCTCATCTTTCTAGGCTACTCCCCGCCGCGGCGGCGGGTGCCTGCGCGCGGGGCGGGGTGCACTCTGCGAGATAGGTGTGCGAGATGCGCTTTAGACGCCTCGGCCGCGCAGTTCGTCGAGGGCGCGGCGTTCCTTCTTGGTGGGGCGGCCGCTGCCTCGTTCGCGTTTGGCGACCGGCGGCATGGAGAGGTAGGCGGGGCGCGGGCCGGAGAGGTCTTCGTAACAGGTGACGGCGATGGGTGCGCCTACGCGTTTGACGAGGAGTTTTTCGACTTTGAAGACGCGTTCCCAGCCGGGGTAGCGGACCTTGACAATGTCGCCTTTTTTGAGTTTTTGGGAGGGTTTGGCGGGGGCGTCGTTGACGCGCACGTGGCCGCCTTTGCATTCGTCGGCGGCGAGGGATCGGGTTTTAAAGATGCGCACTGACCAGAGCCAGAGGTCGAGCCTGGCGCTGGTTAGTGTGGTGGTGTCTTCTGCGGTCATGTGTTCATTGTGGCGCGAGGAGGGCGGGGCACCAAATCAGGTGCGCCCGCCTACCCCTCCTACGCTTGCGCTGTTTTTGCGGTGATTCTGCAGTAATTCCGCCGTATTTTTGCCGGGGCTGAGCCGTGACCCGCGCAAACCCACCATGCGGCAGAAAATTTTCTACTGCACGCACCAGCCTATTGAGCACGAACTAGCCTCCACTAGGGGTATTGTTAAGTCACCTTCTCAAGAAGTGTTCTCAAGGCCACCTAGTTCACGTGGTCTACGGGGGGGTTGTGGCCGCGACGCCACGGGCTCCCCGCAACAGATTGGAGACACACCATGTCAGCTTTGAAAAAGCTCCTGGCGGCTGCCCTCATCAGCACTATGCTCTCTTCTTGCTCCTTCGGCCCCACGTTGGAGAAGGATGAAAGCGCCCGAGCAATCTTCGACACAGAAAATGACCAGGTGATCCTACCCCTGGATGCATACGACACCACCGGTAAGGACGAATACTTTACCAAAGCCCTTGAGCTGGCACGCAAAAAGTGTTTTGCCGAACACGGGCAGCACTACGAGATGTTTGTCCGCACCGAGGGGGCCGGCAGGAACTACGGCAGGACCTACGGAATCTGGAATGTTGAGCGCGCCCAAAAATACGGCCTCCACGAGCCCAATGAATCGAATACGCTGGATCTGTCCTCCCCTGCGCCCTCCTCCGACCCTGGGAAGGATGTCAGGACCGAATGTTATCAGCGCGCCAGCGATGAGATGAAGCAAATTGGAGAGATACCATTCGGCTCCACTACGTATACGCGTTTGGAAACCGATGCCCGAAACGCCGCAGGCGATAGACAGCTCAAAAAATCTCTCGACGACGAGTGGAAGCGATGCGTCAAGAATAAGGGCCTCACCCCCGATAGTGAGATGACCGTCAAGGAATCGAAGAATATTCCTCATAGCACCGTCGCCTCCGAGGAAGAAATTCGAATCGCAGTCATCGAAGCTCAGTGCAATCAGGATGTAGGCCGCTCGCAGAAGCTCTACGACCTGGAGGCGCAGTACCAGAAGCCGCTCATCGCCAAGAACCAGGCAGCCCTGGAGAATGAGCTCAAAGAATTCAAACGCAAGGATGAGCAGTTCAAGCAGTACGTTCTCGACAACCAGTAACAGCGAATAGCAGTCGGTAACAGCCAGTATGCCGACAGAAAAGGGTGTGTGTCGTGTTCAGTGAACACGGCACACACCCTTCTTACGTTGTACCGGCGGCCTAACCCGCGGCGCTTATGCCTCCACCGTTGCGGTGCGGCGCTCCTTGTTTATAAAGTCACAAAAAGAATTTCCATTGTGTTTGTAAGTTTTACGCCAACTCCCTAGACTGGAACCATGCCCCGACTAACAGAAGCCACCAAAGCCGCACGCCGCGCCCAAATCATCGAAGCCGCCGTTAGCTGCTTCCTCGAAAAGGGCTACACCAACACCTCCATGAGCGACATCATCAAAGCCTCCGGACTATCCTCCGGATCCATCTACTCGCACTTCACCGGCAAAGAAGACATCCTCACCACCGCCATTAACGAACGCCTCGAAAACGTCAAAAAGCTCTACGCCGCACTCCCCGAAGGCGCCGGACCCCAGGACATTCTCGAAATCATCTACACCAACCAGATGGTTAACGAGAACTTCTCCGCCATGCTGCGCATCCGCCTCGAATCGCTCCACGCACCCGAAATTGCTAAGGCAACCGCGGACACAATTCCCCTGCTGCAGGGCATCATCGTAAAAGCCCTCACCCCCTGGGCTGCCGAACAGCTGCGCGTTCTGCACGAAATCAACCCCAACCCGGCACAGCGCACCCCCGAGCAGGAGGCGCTCATTACCGACTACGCCCGCGACACTGCGGACGCCTTCATGATGATTTTCCAGGGCTACATGCTCCGCTCCTTCATCGGTAACACCGAAGAGAAGGACCGCCTCTACCGCGTCGCTTTGGCGCTTCTTCCTGAGTAGTTAACCGACCGATAGCCCCTAAAATCACCCTTAGACGGTTGTCTTTCAGCATTTAGACCGCGCAGGGGCAACATAGGTCATTCACATCCCGCAGGCGTAGAATCGAGGAACCATGACTGAATCCTGCACCCCCGCAACCCCCGAGCCGCGCGCCACCAACCCCGCCGAGCTGAACAACCTGCGTGCCGCACACGCCGATGAGCTATCCTCACGCACCCGCGCCACGAGCATCCCGGCGGACTCCTGCTCCCTCTACGACGACGAGGCTCTCGGCGGCACCGCCGGACGCGCCACCGCCTGGCTGGCGTTCGAACACGTGGGCCAGTGGGGCCGCGACATACTGGACGGATCCGCCCTCGGTGAGGAACTCTCTGCCGCACTGGGCGAGGCAGTCTCGCAGGCGGGACTGAAGTTCCTACTCATCCGCCAGACCGGCAGGGAGGGACGCGTACTGCACGGCGCGCCGGATGCGTCCGGCAACCCGACCCACCGGGTACTCTACGCACTCTGCACCCCGGGTGAGGAGAAGCTCTACTCGTTCAGCGTAAGTGCCCCCGAGCAGCTGCTCGAACTGCCGCTGAACAACCCGCAGGAGTTGATTCAGGCGACCGGAGCGGAGCTCATGAACTCCCCCGCTATTCTCGTGTGCACCCACTCTAAGCGTGACCGTTGCTGTGCTCTGCGCGGCCGACCCATTGCGGCGCATCTGGCGGATATTCTGCCAGGTAATACAGTCTGGGAGTGCTCGCATACGGGCGGTCACCGCTTTGCCCCGGTCGGCATTATGCTGCCCACCGGCTACACCTACGGTCGCCTCTCGGAGCCTTCGGCGCTGGCGGCGTACCTGTCGCTGGCGGGTCGCACTATTCCGTCGCTGCACGGTCTGCGTGGTCGCAGCACGGATACCCCGGTGGAGCAGGCGGCGGAGATTGCCGTACGCCTCGAACTGGAGAAAAAGGGCGAAGAAGTAACCTCTGGAGGTTTGGTTTCACGTGAAACATCGGCAGCGGAGGCACTGAACGCACTCCGCGAGGCTGGCATCGAGCCCCCGGTAGATACCGCCGAACACCCCGTCATGGAGGCGGCACTCACCTCCCACACCGACGGACGCACCTGGGTCACCTTCTTCGAGCGGGTCACCCTTGAGCAGCGCCCCAATTCCTGCGGCAAGGGCCCCGCAGATGCTTTCAGCCGCGAGCTGCTCGCGCTGCGTCAGCTCTAACCACTGCGCCAGCTCTAGGCAGAGTCAGTTCTAGGCAGCACTAGCCCTAGCCACTGCGCCAGTTCTAGCACCCGCGCATGATTAGACAGCGCAAAGCCCCAGCGGGCACCTTCTCGGGTACTCACCGGGACTTCACTGCATCCAGGGTTCACTGCATCCAGAGTTCGCTGTAGCCGGAACCTCAGACTTATCCGGCAAACGGGTTCGGCGCGCCGATGTACTGCAGTTCGGTGTACTCCTCCAGGCCCTCGGGGCCGCCCTCGCGACCCATACCGGACTGCTTCACACCACCGAAGGGGGCTGCCGCATTCGAGATGACGCCGGAGTTGTAGCCGATCAGGCCGAACTCCAGACCAGCCGCCATGCGCGTAAAGCGCGGGTGGTTGCTCGTGTACACGTACGCCGCCAGGCCGTACTCGGTGTCGTTGGCGAGCTTCAGGGCGGCGCGTTCGCCCTCCTCACCGTAACCGCTGAACGTGGCAATCGGGGCGACGGGGCCGAAGATTTCTTCACGCCACACGCGCATCGAATCGGTCACGCCGGTCAGCACGGTGGGGCGAATGAAGTTGCCCTTGTTCAGGTTCCTGGGCATGCCGCCGGTGTTGCCGTAAACCTTCGAGTCCAGCTCGGGAATGTAACCGCCGCAGGCGAGGAGCGCGCCCTTGCCCAGCGCGTCTTCCACCATAAAAAGCATGGATTCAACCGCTGAAGGTTGAATTAGTGGTCCGCATTCGGTTCCGTCGATGGCTCCGTCACCCACAACGGTCGCCTCCATGCGCTCCACGAAGGCGCGGGTAAACTCTTCGGCAATGTCCTCGTGCACGATAATTCGGTTGGCGGCGGTGCACGCCTCGCCCATGTTCCTCATCTTCGCCGCGTAGGCGCCCTCCACGGCGGCGGGGATGTCCGCGTCCTCAAAGACGATGAACGGTGCGTTACCGCCCAGCTCCATCGAGGTGCGCAGAACGTTCTGCGAGGCCTGCGCGAGCAGGGTGCGGCCCACGGCGGTGGAGCCGGTGAACGAGACCTTCCGCAGGCGCTCATCAGCCATCAGCGCGGAGACAACCTCGCCGGTGCGGCTGGTGGTCACCACGTTCAGCACGCCGTCCGGCAGGCCCGCCTCACGCATCAGGGAGGCAAAGTACAGGGAGCTCAGCGGGGTCAGGGATGCGGGCTTGAGTACCGCGGTGCAGCCCGCGGCGAGCGCCGGGGCGACCTTGCGTGCCGCCATGGCGAGCGGGAAGTTCCAGGGGGTGATGAGCAGGCAGGGGCCGACGGGGCGGCGTACGGTGGTGATCTGTAGCCCGGATTCGGGGGCGGTGGCGGTGCGGCCGAAGTTGCGGGCGGCTTCTTCGGCGTACCAGCGCAGGTAGTTCGCGGCGTAGGCGACCTCGCCGCGGGATTGGTCGAGGGGCTTGCCCATTTCGAGGGTCATGAGCCGGGCGATGACTTCGGTGCGCTGTGTCATGAGCGTGTAGGCGCGGTTGAGGATGTCGGCGCGTTTGCGGACGCTGGTTGCCGCCCAGGAGGCGCGGGCGTCGCAGGCGGCGTCGAGTGCTTCGATGCCCTGTTCGACGCTGGCGTCGGCGACGTGCGCGAGGATTTGGCCGCAGGAGGGGTTGTGCACGGGGAAGGAGCCGTTGTCGCCGGTGACCCAGCTGCCGCCGAGGAGCAGGTCGGTGGGCACGTAGAAGAAAGGGTAGGAGGGCCGCTCGTAGGGGTCGATGGGTTCGATCTGCGGCATGTTGAAGCTGTGCACGTGCGGTTCGGTGCGGCCTCGCAGCTGGGCGGACTTCGCGGCGGGATTCTCTGCGGGCTTCTGAGCGGAGCTTTCGGGTGAGGTGGTCATGGCGTGCCTTTCGGGTTGGGGCGGCCGGTGCGGTCGACTCTGACGCTTTTAATTCTAGTCCCGCACGCTCCCCTACCCCTCGAACCTGCCCCGCACGCCTACACGTCCTCGCGCGCCCTATCCTCGCCTGTGCTCTCCGCTCTCCCCCTCTCCCCACTCGAAAGACCGCGGGCACGCCGAAGGGGGCCGCATCCGCGTTGGATACGACCCCCTTCAGGTGGATTCTCGCTCGGCGCGCGAGCGCCTAGCTAATAATCATGGGGCTGAGAATCATGAGGCTGGGAATCATGGAGCCGAGAATTATGGAAAGCGTTGCCCGGAAGGGATGCTCGGTGCTGCATCCGCTCTGCCCGGTACCCGCGCCTTCACCGCTTATCGGGCGGTGAGGCGGGCACCTAGGTGGACTATGCCCACCGATTCTCTCAAATCCAGGACTGACGTGCCTCGATTCGAGTCAGCTCCAGAGGACCGCCATCGTTGGTGCCGTGGAAGCGGCCGAAGTGTACGTACGGGCCGCGGTAGGCGCTGTGGTTGATGGGGCTGGAGTACTGGCCGTTGACCGTGTAGTAGAAGCTGTTCTTGTTCACCACGATCTTGCAGTTCAGTGCCTGGCCGGTGGTGACCTTCTGGCGCAGCTTCATGGTGTGCAGTACGCGCGGGCTGGTCTGCTTGGGTTCGAAGCAGAGGATCTGCGCTACGGAGCCGCCGTTGTAGTTGGGGCGGATAGCGAGCACGTAAGTGCCGTCTTCCTGGTTTGCGGCAAACTTCTTGCCGATGCCGAAGGGGCCGTCGTGTTCGCGACCAAAAGCAATGTAGCCGTAGTGACCCGCCTGCTGCGGCAGTGCGCCGGTCCACTTCATGGAGAAGTCGATGGTGTACTTGTCGCGGGTCGTGTAGTTCGCCAGCGGGCCGAGCAGTACGGATTCGTCGTAGCGCTGGTTGTGCACGATGGCTGCGCCGGTCAGGTCGGGCATATCCGCTGCGACGGAGGGGTCGGCGGGCAACATACCGTGGGGGCGCTTGCCGGTCTTGATCTTGACGCTGGCGTCGAAGGGGTCACCGATCACCCAGTAGGGGTCGGGGCACATGAAGCCCTTCACGCCCAGTGCCTTGTACTTTTCGTAGGCGGAGCGGCGGTGGATTTCCCAGACGATGACTGCCTTGCCGAGGCCGGTGAGGGTGCGTACGTTCTCTTCGCTCATGGAGCCGTGGGCTGCGCCGGTCGGCTTCTCGTAGTAGGGTACGCCGATGGCGTCCACGTTTTCGTGGCGTGCCATTGCGGAGATCTTGTCGATGGGGTCGCCGCCGTCGAAGTAGCACCAGGTGGCGCAGCCTGCGGAGTTGGCGAGCTTGAGGTACTTGGAGGTGGGCTTGAAGCCACCGCTGCCGTCGCGGTACATCTTGATGACGGTGCGGCGCTGCAGGCCGCGTTCGGTGATGAACTTGACGAGGCCTGCCTGTGCGGGGCCGTCCTTCGCTTCGAGGAACAGCACGACCTTCTTGCCGCCGACGGAGGCGTATTCGCCGCCTGCGGGTACGGCGTTAATTGCGGCGATGGCCTCTTCGAGGGTGGGGATGTTGTAGAGGTCGGTCTTCTCGCCCAGGTTCTTGCGCATGTTGACCTTGTACTGGCGCAGTTCGGCGAGGGTGTGGCCGCGCACGTCCATGGACGCACCGGTGGTGCGCTTGATGTTGGTATCGTGCATGCAGACGAACTGGCCGTCGCTGGTGGTGCGTACGGAAATTTCGACGGCGAGGGCGCCTCGGCGTACAGATTCTGCGTAGGCGTAGGCGGTGTGCTCGGGACTGATGTTGCCGGCGCCGCGGTGGGCGATGAAGAATTCATCGGTCTTGTAGAGCAGCTGATGTGCGGGGGAGCCGCTGTGTACTGCCGCGAGCTGTGCGCGGGTGCTGGCTGCGGCGTGGGCTTCGCCTGCCTGGAGCATGAGGGCGGCGGGTGCCAGTGCGGAGGCACCAATGAAGCCGCGGCGGCTCAGATTCTTAGAGGTCTTCGGGAATGCAGTCACCGTAGTGGTCCTTTTTTCGTTTATGAGTTGAGCGTAATGTGTGTGGTTGGTCATTGAAGTTTTGGTTTATAGCTGAGGGTCCGGATTCTCTCAACTCAAACTACAACTCTAAGTAGCATAACGATTTTTTATCGGTAATTCACTACGTTCACAGGCAAATAGGGTATCATGCGCGCCTCATTTTTGCCCGCCGTGTAATGCGGGTGAATGTGTTCCTCCTTTTCCGCCGCTTTTAATAGCGGCATTTCATGCGGCGTTAAAATTTCTCGTGTAACGAAAAAGGCCGCGCCTGTGGACCGATTGAGCCTGCAGAACGCGACCTTTTGCGTTAAGTGTTTTCGCGGGTTTTTCACCGCTGTTGAAGCTGAGCTATTTTCGCTGGTTCAGCTTACTTCTTGGTTGCCTGAGCGACGCGGTCGCCGGCTGCGACGGGGCGGCGGGACTCAGAGTCCTTGGAGATGTTGAACTTTGCGGTGTTGGTGATCATCACCATGGTTTCCTTGGAGGGGATGCGACCCTCGATTGCTGCCCAGTCGACCTCGATGATGGGTGCGCCTGCCTCAACCTTGTCGCCTACGTTAGCGATCTTGGTGAAGCCGTCACCGCCGAGCTCAACTGTGTCGATACCGATGTGAACCAGTACCTCACCGCCGTTTTCGGTGCGGAGCATGAATGCGTGCAGGGTGTCCTGAATCAGTGCGATGGTGCCTGCGACGGGTGCGACGATGGTGCCTGCGGTGGGGTTCACTGCGTAGCCGTCGCCCATAACGCCCTGAGAGAAAACGGGGTCGGAGACTTCGCTCAGCGGCAGGTACTCGCCGGTAACAGGCGCGACGTAGACGTCTGCGGACGATGCTTCCTGTGCGGCAGCTTCCTTCTTCTTCTTGCCGAAACCGAACATATATGCTCCTTCTGGTCGTGTGGCGCTATGAATAGCGTGTATTTGTAGCGCTGATGCGTCCGCGTCGGATGCGGGCGTCGTTGCCTTCTTGGTTTCACACCGGGCGGCACCTGCCTGAATTGCAGGGTTCGCACACTCCGGTGCATATGCACTCAGAATACAACACCTGAACCCGCAGCTCACGAGCTGAGGGTCATTCGACTCGAATTCTGCAAATATTCCGCAAATCTGGAACTTCAACTCACACTTCTGCACTCTTGAGGTCGCGAGTACACTTAGTGAAGGAGTGGCACCCTCCCCCGAGCCGGTGCCCATAAGACAGAAAAGGCTGAACTGATGACTGAAGCGGCTGAGACCGTTCTTGAAGTATTTATTCCGGGCCCCGGCGAGAACCCGGAGGATCCGCAGGATATGGAGCGTTCCATCTTCCTGGGTGCCGCGCAGGAGGCACTGGATTCGGGCGTGGACATTGAGGTGTACTCCACCGACTCCTACCCTTCCGCATTTGAAGAGTGCGCACCGGTCGCCGAGCAGATTGAGATGAACGGCCGCGAGGTTCTGCCGCTCATGCTCGTCAACGGTGAGGTGAAGGTGTCCTTCGCGTACCCGACCGCCGAGCAGATTAAGCGCTTCTCCCGCGCCCACCTGGTCGCCCAGCCGAAGGCTAACGCGGCAGCGGCGGCGTGCGGCCCCTCCGGTTCCCCGGCGGCGTCTATGGTGCCGAACTTGAGCCCCCTGGCGGAGCCTGCCGGTTTCGCGGCAACCCTGGCGGGCAAGGCGCCCCAGCCGGTTGGCGGCCCCGAGATTGGCAACCGCGTGAACCTCATGGGCGGCGACACCGGTGACGGCATTCCCTCTGAGGGTTCAGTCGCCACCAAATCCGGCGGATGCGGATGTGGTGGCTGCGGGTGCGGCGGCTAAAGCGCGCATTCCCGCACGAGTAGTTCCCTCCCCGAATGTATATATGCGAGTGCCCCGGACTCCTTGATAAAGAGTCTGGGGCACTCATATGTTTTCACAGCTGGCTACCGGCTACATTACTACATTAAAGGCTCCGACGGGTTCTGAGGCTGTGCATACTGAGACTGTGCGGTTTGCGCTTGTACTCCCTGAGTCCAAACCGTTTTATTCTTCCGGCGGCGAGAATATTCTCGAACCGTCACGAAGATAAAGACGATGCAGAAGGCTACATCTATGAAATATAGAACC
>ERZ773072.37-NODE-37-length-76585-cov-11.367150_pt1 | contig 76585 bp, 89 predicted proteins | sample MGYA00580617_ERZ773072 | MGnify/ENA primary metagenome ERZ773072 (study PRJEB29015, sample SAMEA2737970) | human oral metagenome | biome: human oral; feature: human-associated habitat; material: dental | place: China | collected 2122 ...
AGGAAGCTGAAAAGAAGAACGAAGAAGCTAAAAAGAAGAATGAGGAAGCTGAAAAGAAGAATGAAGAAGCTGAAAAGAAGAACGAGGAAGCTGAAAAGAAGAACGAAGAAGCTAAAAAGAAGAATGAGGAAGCTGAAAAGAAGAATGAAGAAGCTGAAAAGAAGAACGAGGAAGCTGAAAAGAAGAACGAAGAAGCTAAAAAGAAGAATGAGGAAGCTGAAAACAATAATGAGGAAGCTGAAAAACAAATTGAAGCTAAAAAACAAATTGGAGCTGAAAAACGAACTGAATTAGAAATCAATGAAAATGATTCACAATCTGTAAAAAATATCAAAGCAGAGATCAATTATGCCATTGACAGGCTTAAAACACTTGAAATCTACGACAACCTATACAAAAGAAAAAGATCAAAGATCAAGAAAGAAAAGCTAGAGAAATTTGACGAAATTATAAGACTCAATGAAGATTCAATTACAAAAAGAAGACAAGAAATACAAGATCTAAAAGCAAAACTAAATGATCAACTCAAAGCAGAGGGGAAAGCTACTCAAGAAAACACTACTGAACAGAACAGAGAGCAGACAAAAAGAGAATCAACGACATCTGGGAAACTGGAAGATGTAACTATAGAATGAGAAAATGGAAAGAAGAATGAGGAAGCTGAAAACAATAATGAGGAAGCTGATGTGAATGAACAAAACTCAAACAATGAGCCAATATCTCAAGATAGAGCTGATAAAAAAGCTAGAGAATTTCGTGATAAATACACAGAATATAGAAAGCTTTTCATGAAAGATGAAGATAAAGACATAGGAAAGCTACTAAATGACCTCTTTACTGATGTCACTAAATCAGGTATTGATAAAAAGTCTCCAGAAGAGAAATTTAAGCTCTACGAAGATGCTATTCAGGATTTAGAAGAGCTCAATATTCAGGATTTAGAAGAGCTCAAAAAACAAATAGGCAAGATACTTAGTAAAAGAAAAACATCATCTTAGTAAAGATACTAATTAAAAAAGATGTAAATCATAAGTAAATCAATATACTTAGGTTCAGATTTTTACCCTTTTATGCTAATAAAGATGAAAAACAACAATCAACACCTTGCTGAGACTCACGAAGAAGATTTTTTGAATAATCTCTTGATGCAAGCTGGTTTTAATCCTGAGGAGGATAATTTTGAAGAACTTAAAGATGAGCTTGAGCCAATTTTGATTGATAGAATTATGGTGAGAGTTTTTGAAAAACTCACTGAACCACAAAGAAAGGAAGTAATGAAGCTTTTTGATGCAGAAAAAGAAGCAGAAGCTCTAGAAAAAATTGAAAAACTGATTCCAAATTATGATGAATTTTTGGCTGGAGTTTTTGAAGAATTTCAGGAAGAATACTTAGCAAATATGGAGCTCCCTGAAGAAGATGAAAAATAAAAAGAAATCAGACTTTTATCTTTTTTAACTAATGAGAAATGGGATTTTGGAAAAGTACAGGAAGATTTACAGGGAACACTGTTGGAATAGCTCCTAGAGTTGTAGGAACTGGTGTCAGATGAGTAATTGATAGCGCACAAAGCACAGTTAATGTCGTTTCAGACATGGCTTCTGTTGTCAAAAATACTGGTGATAGACTTTGGGATACCCTGACCTCTGCTCGAAATACCGGGAAATGGTACAATAAACTCTACCAAGTCCCAATTTCTCCATTTGCTGGAGCGGCGGAGGTCATTGAAGGAGCAGTTAGAACTGTCGTAGAACCTTCGAGAAATCTGATCCTCAATGCTCGTGATACGGTTGCAAACCTCTTTACTAACTTTGGTAGTGGAATTCGTCGACTTTTTAGGACAGATAAACCAGTTTCAGACTTTAGCTTTAATAAGCTAGAATACAAGAAGCCTACATGAAAAAACTGGATGTCAAAGCTAGCATTTTGGAAGAAACCTAATCCAGCACCAACTCCAGCCCCTGCTCCAGCTCCAGCTCCAGCCCCTGCTCCTGCTCCAGCACCAGCTCCAGCTCCAGCGCCTGCCCCAGCTCCAGCTCCAGCACCAGCTCCAGCTCCAGCGCCTGCTCCTAATCCTGCTCCTACTCCTAATCCATAGTAAAAAATTGACTGGAGTAAGATCTTTTTCGGATCCTCTGTACTCTAAGATAAAAGAGAAAATAGATTTTCTCTTTTTTATTTTTCTCTTGATATTATCTAGCAAAATAGTATATTCTTTCGCGTTAAATAAAACAATAAAAAATTCATTAATAACATGAAAGAAAAATCAAAACAGGCTGAGAAGCCTCGACCTAAAGGTTTTGATCTAGGTCAGGTCCTAGTTCATATTATTGAGAATGTAGATAATCTGCTAAAAGAGAGCTGCGAAAATCCTCGTGAGTATCTTGAGAGTGAAGTTGTGTTTCTTATCAATCGTATTCAAAATAGAGAGGTAAGACAAACGCAAAATCCAGTGACAAAGGACAATATCATAAAGCTTGAAGAGCTGATGAAAAAGTTCAAAGTCCCTAGCCGACTTCCAAAAGAGTTTTTTAGTTGTATAGATGTGAGTAGTTTATATCCGACACAAAAAGCTCTGATAGCATAATGAGGGTTTTTAGCTAATCTCTCAGTGATTACTACTTTTTTAACTTTAAAGTCCTCCATATAACGAGGACTTTTTTGCTAGAGGAAAATTTTGAAATAAAAAGAAAAAACTGACTCCAGCATTGAAATCAGCTTTTTATTGTTTCTAGTCATCTTGAGGTTTAATGACTGACTTTATATCAGCGAGGCGATATCCCTTTCTCATCAGCTTTTGAATAATTTCGAAGCCGTCAACTCACTTTTTTTTGTAAAGTTGAATTTCCTTTGAGATTCTTTGATGAATTCCCTCAGCAATATCTTCAGAGTGCTCTTTTGCAAGTTTTTGGAGAAGGGATTTCTCAATACCTTTGAGCTCAAGCTTTTGCATCACAAGAAGCAATGGCTTCCCTTTTTTAACAACTTCACTATGGAGATAGCTTTCTGCAAAAAGTTCATCATTCAGGAAATTTTCAGTTTTCAGCTTTTGAAGCGTCTTTTGAACCATTTCTGAATCATAACCGTGTTGATACATTTTGATTCTGAGCTCTTTTTCAGTTTTTGGATATCTAGCAAGGATATCCATAGCATATTCATAACAGGATTTTGCCATAATACATACCTGGGAAATTAAATTTTATCCTCAGCTTTGAGGAGAGAAAAGCAAAGGCTAATTATCTACTGAGAGTTAGAGTGATTGCTTCTTGATTATTAGAGAAAACAGCAGTAATACTTCAGGTTTCTTCTTTTTGTGAAATTGAGGCGAGAAGAGCTTCTCCTTTGAGAAAGTCAGAAAACTCAGAAATGATTGCGCTGAGAGATTGGCTCTCTGTTGTATAGGTTAGATGGACCTTCTCCTCTACTGAGAAATCAGCGTCTTTTCTCATTTGATTGAGAAATCTTGAGAGTTCTCTAGCAACTCCTTCTCTCTCAAGTTCTGGAGTAATTTCTAGCTCAAGCTTTGCAATCATATTTCCATCAATTGCGATATCGTTACTATCAAGTCATTCATAGCTCACTTCATAAGAATCTGAATCTAGAATCCACTCATCACCAGCTGGAGAAAAGACAAGAATTTTTCAGTCCTCGAGCTCTTTAATATTTCACTGCTTTCCATTTGAGATAATTTGTCCAGTATCTTTTCCAAATTTAGCAGAGAGCTGAGATCCGATTGGTTTAAATATTTTCTTTATTGGAGAATCACTAAGAAATGGTCAGATTTCTTTTACATTTACTTCTTCTTTGATAATATCTCCATATTTTTGGAGGAGTTGAGCCTGATTGAGCATTTGGAAAGACAAAAAGTGATAAACTCCTTTATAATAGTAAAGTTCCGCTAAAATGCAAGATTTGATTGATAAAAAATAAAAGAAAGACTGACTTCTTTTTTTTGATATTCAAAGAGATGTATTAAGTTATATTCTGCTTCATATCCTGGATTGCTTCACTTCGTTCGCAATGACGAGTTTCACTGACACTGCTTCGCTATTACCTGCAATACTACTTTTTTCTCTTAATAACAAAATTCTCGTAATACTAGTTCTAGAGCCATTAAATAAAAAAACTTAAAAAAGTCATCAAAAATTTGCAAAATAGGAAAAATCGGATATACTTATACTGTCATCAATGAGGCAGTAAATATTTTACTCTGAAATGATGAAACTAAAAGAGATGTTCTTTATCACAAAACTCACTATCAGAAAAAATCATCTTTTACTTTTGAATTAGAGTTGTAGGAAAGGTAAGGTATTTCCTTATTTATCTTATGAGATTATCTTTTGAAAACAACAAAAGATCAAAATCAGATTTTTTATCTTCTTTTTGGAGTAAGAAGTTTGGCTTTTATTCAGAAGAAATTGAGTATCATTGTAGTGACTATCAGGGAGATAGGCTACTACTTAGCTGAGGATAACTACTCTTCTAAGCAACTCAAGAGGATATTTTTGATTTAATGACTCAAAATTTGGTTTTGCTTGTAGTTTTATGTTCTGTTTAGAGTTTACCTTTGACCTTAGATAGAATATAAGATGAGAAATCAGATTTCATCTTATTTATAAGTATTTCTTGGAAAGTTCTTGATTTTTTCTTGGGATTAGTATCATTGTAAGCAATACTCCTCTGCAAAAGGAAGGGATGCTATCTTATGATGATTGGATGCAATATTGTATATTGATTGGCTGATAAATAACCTGTTGATATACTACTATTCTCCTCTAAATATACTAAAACTATGGTATCTAATAAAAAATAAGTTCTAGGAATGCCTAGAGCATTAGATAGTTTCAGAGTTTTTCTGAAATCCTCGTAGGCTTTGAGGTCAGATAGAGAGTTTTCATTTCTTTTGGGAATGAGGACTTGGCATATTGTCAGGTTCTTTTTTTGTTTGCATTTTTAAGCAAAAGTCCTATAGTCAGAGGCAAGTTTTATTGAGGAATATAGAGGTATGGCAAACAAACGATATACGGTTTGGGAAGGAAAAGAAAGCTGAGTTTTTGCTGATTGGAAAACTGTTGAGACATTGGTAAAAGGATTCAAATGAGCGAAATATAAATGATTTTCTAGCAAAATAGAGGCTGAGCAAGCTCTCTGAGAAGGTCGAGAACGCTACTATCAGCCAGAAAAAAAGCGAAATGAAAAAGAACTCCCTTTTCTCAAAGAAAGCATTGCTGTAGATGCGGCATGCTCGAGTGCAAGCTGAATCATGGAATATCAAGGGATTGATTTAGTCAGTTGAAATCAGGTTTTCCATTTTTCTTGTCCACATGGGACAAATAATATCGGTGAATTTTTAGGGATTGTTCATGGGCTTTCCTATCTAAAAGAGAAAAAATCTGAGTATAACCTATATTCCGACTCAAAAATTGCCATAAATTGGGTACACGAGGGGAAATGCAAGACAAATCTTCCACATACCGCAGAGACTGAGAAACTTTTTGAGCTTATAAAAAGGGCTGAGCAATGGCTTTCAGAGCATAGTTATGAAACTCAGATCCTTAAGCGAAAGACTGAAGAATGGTGAGAAATTCCTGCTGACTTTGGAAGAAAATAGTATTTATATTGTATAAAAAAGGAAATGAAAACTTTTGAACAAATGCAAAAAGAATATGCTGAGCTTATTGTATGATTTTGACTTAACCTCCAAAAGGGGCAAAACCTTTTGATCAAGGCGCCAATGGAGGCCGTTGAATTTGTAAAGTTCGTTGCCAAGGCAGCATATCAGGCTTGAGCAAAAGAGATTTTTTATAGGCGAGGGAATGAAGAACTAGACCTCATTAAATACCAGCATGCTCCTGAGGAGGTTTTTGATACTGTGCCTCAGTGGATAGAAGATGGCTATGTCCATGAACTAAAAAATAACTGTGCGCAGCTGAGTCTCTACATGCAGGATCCTGAACTCTTGAAGGAGGTTGATCCCCAAAAGGTTTCTCGCCTCATGCAGGCACAAGCAAGATCCAAACACGAATATCGTAAGCTTATCTCTGAAAACTGGACCAACTGGACAATTGCAGCGATCCCAACTGCTGGTCGAGCAAATCATATTTATCAGTCAGGGAATACTGAAGAAAATATACAAAAACTCCGAAATCAGATTTTCCATCTTGTGAGAGTCGACCAAGAAGATCCGCTCTGATCCTGGGAAAATCACATCAAAAACCTCAATCAATACGCTGAATATCTCAACTCACACCAGTTTAGGACTCTCCATTATCAAGGAGAAAATACTGATTTAATGGTTGGATTGCCAAGAGGACATCGCTGGATATGTGCTGGGAATACGACTACTCGTGATGGAATCAGCTTTTGTCCTAATTTACCAACTGAGGAGGTCTTTTCTGCACCGCATAAATATGAGGTAGATGGAATCATTTCATCAACACTCCCTTTGGAGCATAATGGAAAGATGATTGATAAATTTTGGCTCAAATTTGAGAAAGGGAAGGTTATTGACTTTTGAGCTGAAGAAGGATACGAAAGTTTGAAAGCACTTTTAGAGACTGATGATTGAGCTAAAAGACTTTGAGAAGTAGCGATTGTACCTATCAATTCTCCTATATATGAATCAAAATTGATCTATTCTAACACCCTCTTTGATGAAAATGCAAGTTGCCACTTTGCTTTGGGAAGTTCGTATCCTGACACGATTGCAGATGGAGAAGCTATGAACGCAGAGCAAAGAGATCAAGCTGGGATGAACGAGAGTTTGATTCATGTAGATTTTATGGTTGGGAATGAGAAACTGAGCATTACTGGAATCAGAGAAAATTGAGAAGAAGTCAGGTTTTTTGAATATGGGAAGTGGAATATTTCATAGCATTTAACTCCTCTTTTGAGGAGTTTTTCTGAGATCGAGCAAGAAGAGAAAAATCTGATTTTTCTCTTTTTTTTATTATTATTTTATAGCATTATTTTTCTCCTCTGAAAGAAATAGTAGTTTTTAAGCCCGATTTTTGATGTAAAAAATCTCTTGCTTTTGCTTGTTTTTTTTATACACTACTATGCGATACATAGTACCATTTTTTATATACTTCTTTGTTATGTAATGGAAGATAAAATTACCACACAGATGAAAAAGGGGGTACTAGAGTATATTATTCTCGCTATTATTGCAAAGTGAGAGGTCTATGCGTCTGATATCATTACGACGCTCAAGGAGCATAATCTCCTCCTTGTTGAAGGCACCCTGTATCCCCTGCTCTCCAGACTCAAGACTGAAGAGCTTCTGAGTTATTCTCGAGTAGAGTCTCCTCAATGACCACCTAGAAAATATTATCGTCTAAGTCAGAAAGGAGAATGAGCACTTGAAATTATGAGAAATACTCGGAGAGGACTTTCAGACACAGTAAAAAGTATAGATCATTAAGTATTTACTTTTATTTCTTGAAAAAAGACTGATGAAAACCTATAAATTACTTTGACATGTTTTTCAAATGGAAGATCGTGCTTATTCTTTTCTAGAAAGCTATGTAAACCGCATTGATACCTATGCAAAGGAACAAGAGATTAGCAAAGATATTCTTGAAGATATCAAATATAACATTATTGAGAAGCTCTACACTAGCCCAACACCAATCAAAGAAGCATTTGTAATGAATCTTGCGGAGAATATTTGAGAACCTGAGGCTATCTTTGACTGAAGAGATATGGGTGAAATAGGAGAAAACTCCGAGCCTTCCAACCTTTTTCAGAGATGGTTTGGTGTAAATAGACCTCAGATTTGGGGAGTTTGCTATTGGATTTCAAAATCATTAAATATCCCTGTGATGTGGGTTCGTCTATTCTTTCTTATTGCTATTCCTTTATGGGGACTCTCTGTCTGGGTATATCCAGTTTTAGCACTGTTTGTACCATTCAAAGATAAAGGACAAACAACATGAAAAAACTGAAATCTGTTTTTTGAGCTAGTTAGAATTGGACTTTGGTTGATGATTTTGTTTACTCTCGGAGGGCTTTTTCTTTGAGGAGTAATGGCTATAACTCTATTTTCGAGCTTCCCAACAATTAGTGGTCAGGTAGTACAATGGGTTCTTCCTCGATTCTATCCAGTTGCTTGAGTCGGTATGGCAGCATTGAGTATTTTGCTTATTGCTTCGCTAGGAGCACTCTTTAAACAGCAGTGGTTTAAGAAATGAATTATTTTAACAGCTCTTGTTACCCTTTTACTTAGCTGAGTAATTGGAGGAATTCTTGGGGCAAATCAATGATTCCAGATTTTAGGGACTAACCACATAGAACATAAAACCCAGCTTCTATCTAATGAAAAAATAGATTGAAAAAATCTAAAGATCACTGTTGATTCTGATGTAAAGAGATATCTTTCTCCACTTGGGACCTATGGAGGTTGGTTTTTTGGGATAGAAGGAAGGTTTTGACGAGCTGAGCATATTCAATTCATCGCATCAGAAAATGATACCATTAGTGCATGGGTAGAGACTGAGTTCCTCCCTATCAATGAAAATCCTGAAACAATAGTTTCAAAACTCTCTCCAGTTCAGTCTAAATTCGATAAAGAGAATTCAGAATTATCTATTCATTTTCCTGCACAGATGTTCTCATCTCTTGTTCCATTTGTTGGTGCTCAGAGACGTGTTGTAATCTCAGTTCCAAAAGATATGACAATCAACTATAAAAATTCTACACTTGGACTATCTGATAACATTTCCTCAAGACATTCCATTGATATGAAGGATTCTGCATGGTATGAATGTTTAAATAAGGATGTTCTCTTTTTTGAAACAAACACTAATAGACGAGTGTGTAAAAATGCAGTTTCTAGAATAGTTGAAACACAGTATCCTTCTTCAGAAGACCAAATTACAACTAATGACCAAGCTCAAAATGTTCAGGGTCTACCTTCATGAACCTCTAACCAGCAATCTACAGCTCAAGCAACTCAGACTTTTGCTCCAAACTATGGTGAAGAATTCTACGACTATGATGAAGGATTCTACGACTATGCTGATGCAAAAGAAAGGGAAGCTGAAAGAGTTTATATTGGGAAAACGCTTGCTGCTGCTCAAGCTCTTGCTAAACAAAGAGGTGAGACTATTCGTGTGACTGAACAAGATGATATCGATATGCCGCCTGCAACTGATTTCGTTCCTGGAAGAATAAAGGTAGAGCTCAAAAGGGGGATCATTACCGAGGTGGATCTTGAAGGCTATGATGATTAAACATTATGACAAATAAAAAGGTTCTCAGACTGAGAACTTTTTTATTTTTTTGAAATAATGAGCACTCCTCTATATTCCACGAAAAAAATCAGATTTTTTTTGCTCTTTTTGAAATTATCAGTATACTTAAACTAGGACTTTATCTTTATACTCTTGATCATGATACCACAAATAGTAAGTATCCCAAAGGAGATACCGCTAACAGATGAAGAGATGACCTTACTTTTAGATCATATTTCTCAAAGTAACCCTCATTTTTTAGCACTCGCGCAGACGCGAAATGTTTGTGCAGGAAGCGAGAGATCTCAACTAAAATCAATGCTTTTTTGAATGATCAAAGACTACTATCAACTTGCGGTTGAGGAAAGTAACTGAAAAATATCAAAATATAAGCAGTATTTAGAGCAAATTCAAGCTATCGAAAAACAGGAAAAAGCTGATGCAGACAAGCTTTTGGAAGAACAACTTTTAGTAAAATAAAGATTGAGAAAATGCCATTTTTAACTCCAGAAAATATCCTTCAGGATAAAGATAATACACTCAATAAAAAGGAGAAGTCACAGCTCCAAAGTTTTGCTAAACAGCTTAACCAGATTTGAGACAAGGTTAAGATCTATCTTAACAAAAATCTAAATTCACAAGAAAAAAAGAACTGAATACCTGACTCAGAGAAAAATATCTGACCTTTACCTCAGCTAAAATCTCAGGTAAGCCAATCCAACTGGGAATCTTATAAGCAAAGAACAATTGAAAGTATCAAAGGTCAATTTAATTTAGAGGAGATCGCAAAAAATCCGGCAAAAAGAACTCCTGAGAACGTGGCAATGCTTCAGCTTTTTCTCTTTTTGAAAGGAGCCTATGCTGAGTGAACGAAAGCGGATGTAGAAAGTTCTAGAAATATCGATGGGAAACGAGGTAAAAAAACCGAGGATGCCTGTTATAAAGCTGAGATCCTCAAGAGATCTCCTTGAGAACAAAAGTTTATCAATGAAGTTAAAAAAAATAATCCTTATTCAACAGGATTTGCTCAGGCAGAACTTGGGGGAGAGTTCAGTATGAGAAGACATCAAAAATGAGGTCCTCTTAATTATACCAATGTTAAGCCAGAAGATATCAGAGGGACCTTCGGTATTTATGGATGGGTAGTCAGAGGTGAGAAGGACTCTGGGCTCTTACATGGTTTCTTTAAACAGGAGAGACTAGGGAAAGAGCTTCCAAAACGAACAGACGAGACTGGGGCTGAATACCAAAAGGACTTTGCGTCGTTTCAACGCTTCGTCAAGAGAATTTTGACCGACTATAATTTTGCGACAGATGTAGCAATAAAGTATGAGAAATCACTCCTACATTTTTGCAACAATGATATTTGAGAAGCAGCAGCATTTAATCTAGGAGGATATGCAGGTATTAAAGCCTACAAGAGGAAAGATTACGATTTCAAGATCGGTAAGAATGCGACAATCTGAACTTATATCAACAAAATCATTGCTAATTCAGCTCCTAATGCTCCAAAACCGAAACAGCTTGATGTCTTAAACTATAAAAAGCCGACTACTCAATCTCAAGACATCTCTGAATCAAAAGCAGCATAAAATCAGATTTTTACTTTTTATTTACCTAGAAGATGGTATTTACAAAGCCTGAAGATATTATAGAAGACAGAAATACCTCGCTAGAACAGAGAGAAAAAGCTGAACTTCAATCACTAGCTTACTCTCTAAAAACTATGGAGACCAAGCTAGAAAAGGATTTTTCTCCTGAGCATAAAAATCAGCAAGGCACCACTGTTGATATCTTAAAAAACCAGCTCGCTCAGGAACCTCTCTATGCCCATACTGAACAGATGCTTACAAGGCTAAAATCTGAAATTGATTTTACATGACTTGAGCAATCTTCTCAAAGAAGAACGCCTGAGAACGTGGCAATGCTTCAGCTTTTTCTCTTTTTGAAAGGAGCCTATCAACCTGATGCAAATGGAAAAGTGAGTGAGAAAAAGATTGATGGGAAACGGGGAAGAGAGACAGCGGAAGCTCTAAGAAACTTTAAAAATAATAATCCAGAATTTGTACAAGAGCTCACTGTTATTCAAGAACAGAAAAATCAGATTGAAGCTCCTTATATTGCTGCGGTCCTTGATTCCGCAAAAGCCCAAATTGGAAAACCCTACAGGCGATGAGGAAGCAGTGAAAGATGAGGATTTGACTGTTCATGAGTCTGGATGTATGCATTTAAAAAGCAAGGCATCGATTTTAATTATCGTCCTACTGCAAAAACCTTCTTTGACTCAAATAAAAAGATCAATAAAGAGGAGGTGAAGGCTGGAGATTTTATGTTTTGGAAGAGTAAGCCATGAGCGAATAAACATAGCGATATCTACCATGTTGAGATGACAGTCTGAGAGCCGTATCAAGAGAATGGGAAATGGTATGTTAAGACGATTGGTTCAGCGAAGAATAGAGACGCGATGGATGAATATGGGAATAGGACATGAAAAGCTGGAGTATGATATAGGATCAGGGAGATTACTCCCTACCGTAAGTTTTGAAGGCCAAGTTACTATTATCAGCTCGCAGAAAATGCGAAAAAATCTGAGAATACTATCGCAAAGATAGATAGCGAGACACCTACAAATGAGACAGTTAGTTAACTGTCTTTTTTGATTGCTTTCTTATTGAGAAAAGCTAAGATAGCAGATATCTTTATTTCTTTTCTCAAGAAGATTATGAAAAAAAACTGAATAAAACATCTGATTTTTCTTTCTTTTTGTCTCTTGGCGATAGTGTTTTTGACTGCCTGCTCAAAATTACCTTCATCTGTCAAGGATAAGCAAGTAATCGGATCAGAGACTGGGAACTTGAATTCATCAGGATTTTTTGGAGAAACAAAAGATGCTAATCAAATTTGAGAAGGTCTAGATAGAAACCTCATCTCTCGACCATTGAATTTCAAGGAATGTGTTGAAAAAAACAATAATCGTCCCTTGTCTCCAGATGGAAAACGAGGAGTTCAACCACCGACTTCTGGTTCTGAGATTTCTTGGACGTACTGCTACCGAGATGGGATCAGCTATCATAGTACTGATAAAGAAACTATCCCAGAAGATCCCCAATATCATCCTGACCCTAATACCAATTCATTGGTTAATACTCTCTTGAAGGATCTTTCCCTAGAAAAGAAGCAGCAAAATATAATTATCGAAATGTTTGCCTTAGGAACTGGAAATCTTAAAAAAATCTGAACTCAAACGTCTCTAAAGGATAAAACAACATTACCACAATTCACTATAGAACGGGTTAAAGGGGAAAAAGAATGAACTCTAGTGCGAGATCATGGTCTTGTACTCAAAGATTTTAATTTCGATACGAGGTCTTATCGCTTTGAGAATGAAGAAACAAACGAACACTATGATATTTGGTCTACAGAGGCACAAGGCGCAGCATATGATATGACAAAAAGACAGCAGTTTTTTATGAGAGGAATGGGTAAAAATCCGAAATTCAAACTATTAAAGTCTATAATCAATGAAGAAAGTTGAGATGAGAAACTCATTCCTATTGCAACAATAAGTTTTGATGAGCTCCAGTATGAACATTTTGGTTATACAGAGGAGCAATGCATTGGTAGTGTTTGTTTAGATCCAAGATATCCTGCATATGAATACAAGTGATGGGTCCTCCAAAAGTTTGAAAATCCAGAAGAAGAATCAGATTTCACAATTCTTCAACACCAAGACTCTGGGACCGCTATTAATGTGAATAATGGTTTAATGGCGACGGATATTGATATCATTATCCACTCATCAATAGGAACAATTCAGCAGTCGCTTAATAATGGATGTTTGACCAATACTGTTTATCAACATATTCAGTGAGCGACATGATTTCAGCTTTCTAAAGCTCTAACTATCTTCTGAGAAACCTACACGCTGATGCCTCTGAATCACTATACAGCATTTGGATATGGAACATCAAATGAATACTGAGCTATTGTGCATATACCAGCACCTTTTGAAAGCGAAAAGGAAATGATTGAGCATATTACAAAGGAGATCAGGGAATCATGAGTTATCTATGCCACATATTTAGTTCATTTCAAGGATATTCCGCAGCTCTATATCCAATACACAAATCAAAACTGGAGAAAAAACCAACAAGAAAATCCTGAAAATATCTTCGCTTTTTCATGAAATCTCAAGCTCGATAAAGCTGGGAATCTCATAGATCTTGAACAGACAAGAGAAATTATCTGTACTCAACTCGGACAAATCTATCTAGGAATAGAACTCGAAGATATCTGTTGAGAAAAACCGGATTGGTGGAGCCCAAGGAGAACCCTTCATGATATGGTCTTCTTTGATGAGGATAAAGAGAAAAAGCTAGATACGATTATCAAAGAATGACGCTATAGCACAGACTTTAAGTTCAATAAAAAAATTCTTCCACTGTTTAGTATTAAGCAAGCTCCTATGAAGGGATATTACTATCTCTATCCAGCAAAGGGGCAGACCTTTTCTAACGGTGGAGCTGGCTGCAAACCTGTAGTATACACCTATGATAAACTAAAAAGAGAGAACTCGCTCACAGTAACACTCCCAGAGAAGAGTCGCTTTACTAAAGTGATTCCTGACTTTGAGGATCAGAGCAGGACTTGGAAGTTTACAACTGATGAACAAAGCAGTATCTCTGTAGATGGTCAGATTTTTCCTTATTTGTACTACTCTACTTTACGACCTAACTATCAAAATAATACACGCTGATGGTCTGTAGCGGCGGAAGATATAGAATTCTTCCTCAATAATAAGCTTGATAAGATGAATTTTAATATAAAAGAAAAAGCTGACTTTTTGGAGTACTGGCTACCAGAGTTTGAAAAAGGATATGTTTATGGAATCAGCTTCAAATTTGATGAAGAATTTGAGCCTTATGCAAGACTTAACTTTACTCATCAGCCAGAGAGAAGTTTTAGAGTCTTTATGGAAGCACACCAATACACTCCTACACATCATGTAAGTTTCAATAAAAACTATCCAGATGCTAATGATAATCTTCTTTTGAGGAGGTTTGAGAGAGGAAGTGATTTTGATATGCTGGAGCGAGGAGGTAAGCTAGAAAAACTTGAGAAAAGAGAGTCTTATATTTTACAAAGATAAAAATCTGGTTTCTTAACTGATTCTTCCCTATTTAAGATTTTAAATAAGAAAAAATCCCCAAGATTGGGGATTTTTAGCTATTTAAGATTCAGTTTTTATTCAGCCTTTCTAGAAGCATATACTCTATATCCAACATAGAGTAAGAGTGTTACTCCAAGGATAAGCATCATATCTTCTACAGGACCAACCTTGATCTTTTCTACAGGCTTTAAATCTGGAGTCACCTCAGTTTCATGTCTAACATTAACTGGGTATCTGATTTGTCTTCCTCTACTATTTTTAGGTGTAAACATAAAGAGGAATTCTTGTTCATTACCATTGATTGTATATTCAAACTTTTGCTGGCTCATAGGAACTGTTCCGAGTGAGACGAAATCGTTAGTTTCTTTATTGAAAAGCTCGATCAAAACATCTGATGATTGAGGAAGAGCGGTCCAAGAAAGATAAATTTTGTTACCTTCTATCGTATGAGAGATATCTGCAAGCTTCATATCAGCCCCAGCTGCTGAGTGCTCCTCATCAGCTTCTGTAGTAGCTTCTGTAGTAGCTGTCTCTACTGCTACAGGCTGAGCTACAGATACCCCGAAGGTTTCACAGGCAGCCCCTTCAGCGAAAGCTCCCTTTTCAATATTGAAACAGAATTCCTTCGATGGTCTACCTTCTTGAACATTATCATCTACTGGAACAACAATTCCGTGATAATAAGTATTCTTTTCTAGATCCTTAGTTGCAAGAGAAATCTTCATCTCTCCAACTGATTTATCTTCTGCTGTTGGCTTGAATTCATACTCAGAGAGGTCTGACTGATCTCCAGTCACATAGCTACTCATAACATTCTTTCCAAGAAGAACAGTATAAGATTCAGCATCTGCATCATAAGCATCCTTTAGAAAAGGAGATGTAATTACAAAGTTTTTTTCAGCATTTTCAGCTCCTTCTTTTGCTGGCTTAAATCCTTGAACGGTAATGTTTTGATTTTCCGTATATCCAAACTCAAAGCTCTTTGTAGGGTCTGCTGGAAATACATTCTTCAGATTGAGCAATGGTGTAGCTGCATAGGTGAATGTAGTCAATCCAATGGCTACAAGTGCTACTAAAGAAATCTGTTTTTTCATTGTCTAACAACATATACATATAAAACTGTATACTCAATTATACTACAAAAATAAAAAAAATGCAAAAAAATCGTCAGTTTTTTTATTGTTTTATTATAGAAAAGAGAAAACAATAGTGAGGAAGCTAGTTTTATACTTGCTTTTTTAAGGTAAATCGATAAATACTTATTGCTTGATAAGTTCTATATTCTTCCTGCATATCAAATTAAAGTAGTAGGCTAAATATTTTTGGAAATCAATAGGAATTAGTTTTATTGTATATTTTAAAATATTTATAGAAAAATAAAATGAGAAAAAAATCTGGTTTCACTCTTGTAGAAATGCTTATTGTCGTAATTATTATTGGAATTTTAGCTGCTGCGATATTACCGAGGCTTACTGGCGCAATGGCGAGAAGTAGGGATACGAAAAGAATTGCCGATCTCAGAACTATTTGAACTGCAATTCAAGCATATCGAGATGCTCGTGGAGAGTTCCCACAGAGGACTGATTTCTACCAAGGACGAGGTACTGACTTTCCACGACAGTATGCAGGACCAGCAAGTGGACTGAAAACTCCACTTTCCCGTTATATTTCAGACTTTCCGACTGAATCAAATAAAAGAATGAGTGTAAAACTACTCCATGAAACTTGTGCTAAAGATAATAGAAGATATATGAAAGACTGTGATGCTTTTGGTCCAAAATATAGCAACTTTTTTAAAGATTGAGAATATTTTTATCAAGCAATAAAGAGATCTGCTACAAAGGATTTCTTTAGAGCTGTACTTATAGCTCAAATGGAAACACCAGATGCCGCAAACTATGTAGCAGATGCTGGAATAACAACAGAGAATAGTATTTGGGTTGGATGTTCGTATAAAAATCCGGCTAAAGAATGTGAAGAAAGACAACTCAATAATCTCTGCACTGAAATTGAAAAATGAACGACACTAAAAATCGCGACACCAGAAGATACTAAATGTGTATATACTTCAGAAGATCAGCTTTTTTATGTGTATAAGATTCAGTAGGTTCTATAGTGATCTTATTCTGGTAAAATTATATTTTCTCATACTTACTTTTGAGAAATGCGAAAAATAAGTTGCTCATTAAGCAAAAATCTGAACTCATCACTGAGATCAGATTTCTTTTTTATTAAAAGATTATTGTACCGCTTCTGATGGATTCACATAAAGGATCTCTCCTCAGACTAAAGGATAATCTGTCGTAATGTATACATTTGGCGTATTACAGTCAGCTTTTTCTAATTCTCTACCTTTTTCATTCAAGATACCAGTAATTGTAAGCTTTCCATAACTATCTGGTGTTAGATAACGGAGCTGAATTCCTGGTCTGATTGTCTCTTTTGGAGAGGTTTTGAAGTATTTTTTTCCATTATATTCAAGAGTTTCCTCTGACACAAATCCATAATAGTTTCTCGCAAATAACGGTCAAGGAGTAGCTTGTGTAGTTGTCCCATCTTGAACAAGCTGAGGAAGATCAGTATTTTCTGTTGTTGCTGTCGGTTCGTTATTTCATCGCTCAGATACAGGCTTCATCTCTACTGGAATATCCGTCGTAAGTTCCTCCTCTCTATCTGGATAATCCTTAAGCTTATTGAAAAGGAAACCATCCCAATACTCTCTATGAGGAATCACATTTACAAGATTTTGGATCTCTGGATCAATTGGAGTCCCATCAATGATTGCATCTCTCACGTGTTTATAGGCTTTTACCATTCATCAAACATAAAATTCTGATTTACTTCTTCATTCAATTTTGAGTGCATCAACATAAGGAAGCACCTCAGCGAGTCTATTGATCACTGAGAGATCCTTTGAAGACATAATAAAGCTTCCTCAATCCTCTCACTGTTCAAGTTGGAAAAATTTCCCAGGTCTTCTCGGTTCTTCTAGATAAACATTGTAGTTGAATCTACAAGCATGGTTGCATTCCCCCTTATTTCCTGGTCTTCCACCCATATAGTCTCCGAGCAAGCATCTTCCTGAATATGTCATACACATCGCTCCTTGAACAAAAACCTCAAGTTCAACACCTGGGACTTTTTCTTTGATTTCTCTAATCTCATCAATATGAAGTTCACGAGCAAGGACTACTCTCTTAACTCCCATATCATACCAAAATTGAACAGCAGAATAGTTCATTGTTGTGGTCTGAGTACTGAGATGGAGGTGAGTATTTGGCATATACTTTTTGAGAACATGGAAGGTTCCTGGATCTGAGAAGATAATTGCATCAGCTCCCATATCAGAGACCTTTTCTACTACCGCCTCAAAGATCTTGATATCTACATTTCTTGGGAAAATATTCATCGTCAAAAAGACTTTGCTTCCGAGTTCATGAACTGCGTCTACGGTTTTTTTGAGTTTTGAGAAATCTCAGAGCTTGTTTGATCTCATTCTAAGTGAGGTAAAAGGCACCCCCATATATACCTCCTCTGCTCCGAATCTTGCAGCAGTAATTGCTTTGTTGTGGGATCCTCCAGGAGCCACGATCATTGGTCTATGCATGTAGTTATTACTCTATTTAACTAAAGAGAAAAGAAAACTGACCTTTTAGACATGAGTTTGGTCAGATTTCTATTATTTTTTTATTGAGCTGAATTCATTTGCTGATTGAGCAACATCGTCTGATTTTCAAGCACCATCTTCCCGATAATATCATCAATATTTCCAAGCATAATATTTGGGAGATTTGACCAAGATTCGTGAATTCTATGGTCAGTCACTCTATCCTGAGGGAAGTTATAGGTTCTGATCTTTTCTGATCTATCCCCAGTTCCAATCTGATTTCCTCTAAGAGACTTTTCCTCAGCTTGTTTCTTTTCTAGTTCAATTTGATAAAGTCTTGATTTGAGGACGGCAAAAGCCTTTTCCTTGTTTTGCATTTGTGATTTACTATCTCAGATATTTACAATGAGACCGGTTGGGAGATGATGAAGTCTCACTCCAGTCTGGTTTTTATTTGCATTTTGTCCACCAGAAGAAGAAGCCGCATAGGTATCCATGCTGATATCTTTTGGATCAATCTGAATATCTACATCCTCAGCCTCCGGCATAATCGCAACGGTAACGGTCGAAGTATGCACTCTACCATTAGACTCAGTATCTGGAATTCTCTGAACTCTGTGCACTCCAGACTCAAATTTCATCAGTGAATACACATTATTTCCAGCAATCTTGACCATCACAAACTTTACTCCTCCAATATCTGAAAGTTGTTCCTCCACGATTTCAGGTTTTCGACCTTTTCTCTGAGCATAGCTGAGATACATTTTTAGCAATTCTGATGCGAAAAGTCCAGCTTCATCTCCTCAGGCTGCAGGCCTAATTTCTAGAAAAATATTTTTCTCGTCGTTTGGATCTTTTGGAAGAAGTGCGATCTTAAGATCATGATCAAGGGTTTCGATTTGCTCTTTGGCTGTATCTAGCTCTTCTTGTGCCATTTCTACCATATCAGGATCAGTTTCTGAAGCAAGCATTTCCTGAGCATTTGCCTGAGTTTCGAGAGCTTTTTTGTAGGCACAGGCGAGATTATAGGTCTCTTCCATAGCTGAAAGTTCCTTATTAATCTTCTTGGCTTTTCCCATATCTTCAAAAATCTCAGGTTGGAGAGATTGTTCTCTGAGATGTTCATATTTTAAGATGATCGTATTGAGTTTTTCAAGCATCAGAAAAGGGATTTGAAAGGAATAAAAAATCTGATTTTCCTTGTTTTGAATTGTATTAATTTATATAGAAAAGCCTTTTTGTTTCAAGGGATTTTGCTGATTCTGAGATTTTGAGCGGATTTAGTCAGATTTTTTTTGTTTTCGCTTTCTTAGAAGGTATCTTATTCAGAAAATGATTCCAGTTATAAGGAGAACAAATCATACCCCCACTAAAGACACAAGATATATTTCATCATCAAGACTACTTACTGACCGACCAAATATATTCTCTGTAAGGAAAATAAAAATAAAGCCAAATGCCATAAGTACTGCTAGAATATTTATGGGGAATCCGCTAAAATATCAAAGTATATTTGTAGCAATTACCTTTCGAGTTGCACAGAGATAAAGAGAAAAACCTGAACCAATACAACCGTGACCTCATTCTTCGATTGTAAACATGGTTAAAAGTACAACTATTAGTACAAAATTAAGTAGTAAATATCCTAAAATTCAAAGAAGGATTTTTTTGAGCTTTTTATGATTTTTGAAGAGTTTGAGCATCGTTTTAGATTAGGAGTTAAAAATTTAATATTTATTTCTTTTTCTTAAAAAATTTCCTTAATCAAATATAGATTCAGTAGATAAGAGCCATAATGATTATACCTAGGAGACCTAAAGAATAGAACTGTTTACCAAGGTTTATATCCCAAAATCCAAAGAAATTGTGAGTCAATAGAATAAAAATAGTTCATAATGCGATAGGTACTGCGAGAATGTTTATAGGAAACCAAATAAGAAATCAAAGTATATTTGTTGTACTTACCTTTCAAATTACACATAAATAAAGAGAGAAATCTGAACCAATACAACCATGATCTCATTCTTCAAGGGTAAGCATTGTTCAAAAAGTAACTATTACTACAAAATTAAGCAGTAAATATACAAAAATTCGGAGAAGGATTTTTTTCAGCTTTTTATGATTTTTGAAGAGCTTGAGCATCGTTTTAGATTAGGAGCTAAAAATTTAATATTTATTTCTTTTTCTTAAAAAGTTTCCTTAATCAAATATAGATTCAGTAGATAAGAACTACGATAATTACACCTACAAAGGCTAAAAGATAAAAGCTTTTTTCATCTAACTTTATTGCTCACCAGCTAAAAATACTCTGAGTCAATACAAAAAAAGCAGATCATAGTACTATAAATCCAATAAACCGATTTAATGGAGAAAAAAAGTTCCATCAGACATACTTTGATAATGTTGATTGCAGTACACATAAGAGGAATTTTCATCAAGTCACCTCTGAACAAGAGGTATACTCATCCCAATTAACTTCGATCAAATATGTAACCATAAACATAAATAGAAAGTTAACAAACCAATATCCTAAAATTCAAAGGAGAATTCATCTGAGTTTTTTATGAGTTTTGAAGAGTTTGAACATTATATTGAGTAGAAGATAGATAAAAAAGTGACCGTCGGTGATACTCTCTATGCCCAAATTAGGTAGCTTTCATTAAAGAAACCGTATTCAAATTTACACTTTGAGTAGTGAGTAGCACTTGATCATTTATTTTGCTCTCGTCCTCAACTTTAGAATAAGCAAAAAGGCAACAAACAATACTTCCTACAAAAAGGAATTTCTTTACTAATGTTAAAAAACTTTTTTTATTTATCGTTTTACTTTTGGGTGAAGTAGTTTTGTATGGAGTCACCTCTCCATAAGACGAAATATTTTTTAGACGATTTCATCTCTTTCCTGAGAAGTTTGAGTAACAGAGTAGCTTCTCACTCCGATTTGATCACTCTAAGGAGAGCGATTCGGTTTTTGATTGTTCGTGGTTTTTATCTTTTGTTTATAAATTATATATAGTTATAGGTGTTTATGTCAACGGAAAAAAATCTGATAATTGCTTAATTCCTCCCAAGAAAAATCAGATTTAGGCTGAACTCAAGGTGAGTTGTAGCTTCAAATTCAACGGTAGGAGCTGGTGCATTCGCATCTCCTCGGACAAATACTCTATCTACCAATTCTCAGTAAAAAAATAGAGATCAATTATAACTTCCGCTTAAAGCTAGCGAATAAACAGTAATATTTAAATAAGCAGAAGATCGAACTCTCATTTTTTTGTAAATGAGATTGTATTTGTATTATATTTACATATATTTATACTCAGATTTTATTTTTTATTAGAGAAAATATGACTCAGCTTTTTCTTTGTTCTTCATTTGCAGACGTAGCAAAATTTCTCCCAGACTGTGTAAAAAATCTGCAAGGTATGAAGGTTGCCTTTATTCCGACAGCAGCAGAGGTAGAGAAAGTAACATTTTATGTAAAAAAGTGATGGGAAGCTCTAGAAAATCTAGGAATGCAAATAACCGAGCTGAATATCAGCACGACAGAAGCTTCAAAAGTAAAGAACACTATCGAAAATGTAGATTGTATTTATGTCTCAGGAGGGAATACCTTTTATCTTGTTCAAGAGCTCAAAAAAACTGGCACAGATGAACTAATTAAACAACATATTCTTGCTGGGAAACTTTATATTGGTGAGTCTGCCGGTGCAGTGATCACCGCTCCCAATATTGAGTATGTTTCTTTGATGGATGATCCAGAGAAAGGAAAGGAACTGTCAAGTTTTGCCGCTCTGAATGTTGTAGATTTTTCAACGGTCCCTCACCTCTGATGCTTCCCCTTTGAGAAAGCAACCAAAGAAGTTATCTCGCGTTATGGAAAATCTTTGACTCTTAAGGCGATCTCTAATATGCAAGCGTTACGAGTTGATGAAGAGGGCGTAAAGACTCTTGAATAAAAAAATCTGATTTTTCAGCAACGAAAATCAGACTTTTCTTTTATTTGAAATACTTAGAGTTCCTGCATATCAAGGACAAAGCGATAGTGAATATCTCACTTCTCTAGTCTCTCAAAAGCTTCATTTGCCTGAGTGATTGGCAAGACCTCCCCTTCTGCTAAAATATTGTGCTGGTAGCAGAAATCTAACATCTCCTGCGTCTCTCTAATGCCTCCAATATTTGAACCAGCGAAGCTTCTGCGACCATGCACGAGGTTAAAGACTGAAACCTTCAAGTGTTCGACTGGCAATCCAACCATCACGAGCGAACCATCTGGAGTAAGTAATGAGAGGTATTGATTGATATTATGAGTTGCTGATATAGTATCGAGGATAAAGTCTTGCTTGGGCGCGGCTCTGAGGGCCGTATGATCAGTAGTTAAGACTGCGGAATCTGCTCAGAGTCTTTGGGCATCAGCAAGCTTTTCTGGAGAGGTTGTAAAGACGGTCACGGTTGCGCCCATAGCTTTTGCGATTTTGATAGCGAGATGTCCTAGTCCACCAATTCAAAGAATTCAGACTTTTTTTCCTGATCCTATTTGCCAGTGCTTGAGCGGAGAATAGACGGTAATCCCAGCACATAGGAGTGGAGCTGCCATTGCGAGATTCTGGAAAGGTGGCATATGGAGCACATATTTGTCTTCGCAGACATAGGTTTTAGAGAAGCCTCCGTAGGTCATCCCTCCAGAGACTTTGTCTGGACTATTAAATGAAAAGGTCACTCCTTTTTCGCAAAACTGCTCCTCCCCTTCTGCGCAATATTGGCAGTGCTGACAAGATTCTACAATACATCCAACTCCAACCAAGTCTCCAACCTTAAAAGCAGAAACCTGATCTCAAACAGCAGTCACTCTCCCGAGAATTTCATGACCAGGAACGAGTGGGAATAGTGCGTTTCATCGATCATTTTTGATAGTGTGAAGATCTGAGTGACAGATTCCACAGTAGAGCACTTCAAATGCGATATCCTGAGGTCTGAGTGCTCTACGAGTAATTCCCAAGGGTTTCATGGGGTGATTAAGAGCTGGAGCTCAAAAGGCTTTTACTTGCATCGTTTATAGATATGAGGTAAAGTTCTTGATTTTATACTAGGATTTCATCAGTAGAAAGCAAGAAGAAATCAGATTTACTTTCTCTTTTTGTAATACAAGCAAGAATAAGTAGAGAAGTGACTTTTTGGTCTTTTAAGCTAAATTTAAGGTAGATATGTATACTGCAGATACTCAGCTTTCCGTCAGCGTAAGGGGGAAGCTCTGGAAAGCTGGGATTAGTAGAGAAATGAGTATTTCAGCTAGCAGCTGAAAATATTCAGAATAAGAAAAAACTCCCTCTAGAGGGAGTTTTCTTCGTATAAAATTTTGAGATAGAGAAAGCAAAAATTCTGTATACATTTCTGAATGTAGACGAGAACTGAATGTTTCCGAAGGGATAAATTTTAGGTTATCTGAGATGATAAGACAGGTAAAGCACTTTTTTCAATATTTTTACTCGCGGTAAGCAAAGTAATTACCTTATGAGCTTTCAGCATCTCACAAAAAGCAGGGAAGGAACTATTGTGATTGAGTTCCTCTATATAATCCTGGCTAAAAGCCTCAAAATTATCATCTTGGTGATAACGTTTGCGCAACTCGGTACTGGGAGCAATCTCTTTTGCCCATAGATCCAAACCAAGATTTTCTTTTTTAATGCCACGAGGCCAAAGGCGGTCTGCAAGTACTCTAAAACCATCTTCATGACTTCTCTCCTCATAAACACGTTTCAGATATATTTTCATCCTCTGTTTGTATTAATAAAGATAAAGGCAGTTATAAAGTAGAGCTCTTATATAACTTCTAAACCTAAAAAAATAGCTGAGAGAAAGGGAAGACAAGCATCCTAAATAATCCGTATGCGACTCGGCTAATATATTCTCACAGTATCCCCTTAAATGGTCAAAAGATCACTAGAGCAAGGAAGAGAATTGAGATAATTCAGACATTTTTTTCCAGAAACGCTCCAGCGTTATGATTAAAGACTTTTATCAGCCTATATCCATCTAGTGGTGGCAAGGGGATCATATTGAATGCTGCGAGCGCAAAATTCGTCACTGCAAATGTTATCCAAAATTGAATTACAAGATCTGCCTGAGTAGATAATGCATTGAGTCCCAGTGCAAATGTTTTCATATACACCATCATAATAATGATCGCTAGGATTCCCAAAATCACATTGGTCAGCGGTCCAGCTAGGGCAACAATCAGCTCATCTCTATAGGGCTTTTTGTAGTAGCTAGGATCAATTTGTACAGGTCTTCCCCGACCAAATCCGATCAAAAAAATAAGGATAAATCAGATAGGATCAATATGTTTTATTGGGTTTGGAGTCAGTCTTCATTGGATTTTTGGTGTCGGATCACCGAGTTTATATGAGGCATAGGCATGCGCAAATTCATGTAAACTCACCGATACGATAAAGATAATTCCAATCTGAATATACGAATAAATCGGTAGCATACAGCGAACAAGAGGATAAATATAAGTATTAGGCAGGTTTAACAAGTCCTTCAAATGGATTATCCGTATTGATCTGAGGTCTCTGATCCGAAGTTTCAAGAGATGAATTCTGATTTCAGGTTTCTATTATTGTTTGAAGTGCACCTGAGAGGCTTTCTCCACTACCAGAAACTACAGGTTCAGCCTTAATATTTCAAGAGAGATTAGGATTTGTTAATTGCTGGATATGTCTAATAAAACCAGAGAGATCCTTGAGTTTTGAGAAATCAAGAACTGTATTTTGCACAAGAGTTGCGGTATGATAGAGATGATTTCTCCAGTTGTATTCATACAAATCTCCAGTATAAGCAAAACCATTTTCTAGCAAATTTGACTTCACATTTACAAAGTCAAACGGATATCACAAAACCACAAAAGGCATATCTTGAGCAAAGATCTTGCTAATCTCAGTTGAAAGTTCAGTTTTTTGTGGACTTTTTGTATACTGTTTGAAGAGATTTATTAGTTTTGGATTGGTATATTTTGATGGATTTACTAGTGCATCACTTGTTGTCAGGATTTTTAAGATATCCTTTTTAAGTCCAATATTGATCGTATTGAGCAGAATATCATAGTTTCCCATCACGAGCTTTGCTTCAAGCTCCTCTGGACTACTCACCTGTTCAAAGAGGAAGTATTCTAAGATACCGGCTCTGGTAAGGAGTTCTCTTAGCTGCTTGATTGCAAAGTTTGACTCAAGATTATTGTAATATACAACAGAGATCTTTGATACATCTGTATTTTGCTCAACTTTTGGTGCAGTTGTCGTCAAAAGATAGAGATCAATATTTGCGATAGTATAGGTTTTACCTTTAATAGTTCACTCAATAGTGTACTGATTGAGCCCATCTTTAAGATTCTTTCCAAGTTCAAGTGGATAGGTGATCTTTTTGTCAGTTTTTTTATAGTTTTTTGGACTAAAAGTATTTCCTGAAGCATCTTTTACCTTGATTATCTCAAACTGATTTGAGAATTTAATATCAAGATTGAAGGTCTTTTCCGGCTTTTGAAGATAAAAAAGGAACTTTCTCTCTACTCCATTGATAGAAATTGACTTCTTGAGTGGCTGAACTCCACTATCTTGGAGATCCTTTTGTTGAACTGCATCTTCTCATTCATCAGCTGCCGAGAGACGATTGATAAACTCCTTAATATTGCTTCCATCTGAGTAAAAGAGCGCAAGGAGTGGATCATTATATTTTTTGAGATATTGCTTATAATCTCCAGTATAGAAATTAGCATTGATCAATCATCAGAGTGCTCTTCTAAGTCTTACCTTCATTCTTTCAGACTTTGTATTGAAGAAAAGGGTCAAAATCTGACTTTTGATGATATTGAGTTTCTGATATCCCTCAAGAGTCACCTGATTTGCATAGGTATCTACAAGAGTATTTTTCTCCTCTAAAACCGACTTTGCGAGCGTATCAAATCCGTTATAGTTTTTGATCTGGTAGAAAGCGAGGTTAGTATCTTCACACTTTGTGAGATCAAAGACAAGACTTTGACTATCGCTTGATTTTGGTGCGATTTTTCCACAACCACTTGTCACTGGATTTGCCGCAAAAATCTTCTTATACATATCACTATTTGCATGCTCTAGAACATGCTTTGGCAAAATATAGAAGCTGAAAAAATAATTATTATCTGTTGTACTTGTTGGGAAAACAATCTTGAGCTTATCATTTTCCTGAGAGATTTGTATCTCTTGGTAGGTCTTGAGCGTCTTGATATCCCAAGCATTTTGACGAATGATATGATCATACGTAAAATACACATCATCAAGCATCATCGGAACACCATCACTCCATACTTTTCCACCTGTTGCAAGGTTTACATAGTAAGTCTGATAGTCCTGAGTCGTGATCTTACAAGTTTCCCCTTTAAGACCTTCGGAGTTGAGCGTAGCATATCCCACACATGCATCAAACAAAAAAGACTGATAAAACATACTCTGTCAGTCATTTTTTAGGTAAGGCAGGTAAGAAACCTGATCAAAAATTGCTTCCACAAAAGTTCATCATTTTTTAGAAGTTGATTTCGAGTTTTTTACAAGAAACTGATAACCAAGAGCCACAGTAGCAAAAAACCAGAGCACTACAATCACATAAAGAAAATAGGTCAGCGTTTTTTTTGTGGAATTAATCTCGTAATAACGATATCGCATTATTTAACATAAGGTAAAAACAGGCAGATTATTACGAAAATGATACCTGTAATAATAGCTATTTTTTGTAATTTTCATTCCATTGTTTTTTTGCTTCCGTATTCGTTTCCTCCTGCAGAAGCTCCTCCTAATCCGAGACCAAGTCCACCTCCTTTTGGAGACTGGAGCAAAACACTCGCGATAAAGATAATCCCATCAAGGATAAGTCCGATAAGGAGTAGGGTTTTCATACTATTTTTACTAGAAAAAATAAAGAATAATCTGCTGGTAACTATATGGATTTACTTTAGAAATGCAAGTAGGAAAAAATCCTCTTGTCAAGTAGAAAGCAAGCACCTGTATTTTTAGAGATCAGAAATTAGAATATGCTCGCACTTTGTAGAACATTTCTCAAGTGCCTCTCCTAACTGTTCTGAGGGAAGATTTTTAACCTGATAAATCTGCTCGGTCTTTGAAATAAAGGTATAACTTGAGGATCCGTCATTTATAATTTGATCAATTTGTCAGTCTAGCAAAAGTGGTTTTAGGATTTCTCGCTCAGCATTTGAAGTTGCGGCTATAGCACTTTGGATTCAAGTAGTGGAAGAAATCTGATTTCCTCCTGTTTCTACCTCAGGACTCGAAAGTTTAGCGTGACGAGAATAAATCATCCACAAAGGCATAAGAACACAACAAAATAGAACCGTTCAGAGAGAAGCCCAAAGAGAAACATTATTTTGTTCAGCACGAGTTTTTTTTGAGGATTCAGAAGCTGAGGTTTTTGAAGTATTTGAATCAGTCATTTGAAATCAATAAATATATTAAAAATAATCTACTTTTATATTTTTATCATACAGATATTCTAGCACTTTACAAGGGAAATCCTATATATAAAGTAATAGTTTCCAGCTGAATATTTTCAGACTTGTTATTTTTTTCTAACTTTCTCTTGATTTTTAATATGTTATGTTTATATAACATACTGTTATATATTTATAACTTTTTATCTTTTTTCTAATCGTAATGAAAAAAGCAAGAACTTTAAGGATTATCGGTATTATTCTTGCGGCTTGGGGATTCTGAACTTTCATCAACCTTCTAAGTCAAATTCCTTTCAACCCTTTAACGCCATCATATTGACTTTTACTACTCTTTGTAGTTCTCCTAATAGGTTGAGCAATACTGACGCTCTATCATGCGAGGAAGATAAAAAAGCAGACATGATCTATTGAAACTGATGAAATGTTTAAGAGAATCGGCTATACCTCACTTGCAGCATCGTTTCAGCTCCTAATGTGAATCATTCTCTTAGTATCTCTACTAGAAGGACATTTTCATTTCTTAGAAACATTCAGTGCTAATGATATATTAAGGATAGTATGGATATTGTGACTTGTATTACTAGGATTAAATTCACGATATTTTTCAAAAAATCCAGATAAAATCTGACTTTAATCTTTTTGTAAACAAATGAAAAATCGTATCAAAGAGCTGAGAGCTCAGTATACTTTAACCCAACAAGACCTTGCAAATGAGGTCGGAGTGAGAAGGGAAACCATCGTATTTCTCGAGCTAGGGAAATACAACCCCTCTCTCAAACTTGCATTTCTGATTGCGAGGAGGTTTGAACGCAGTATCGAAGAGGTATTTTATTTAGAAGCATCAGATCTCTGAGTTGAGACTGAGAAGTAAATCAAAAAACTGATTTCAGTGAAATGAAGTCAGTTTTTTCATTTTTTCTCGATGAGAACTTCACTCCCGAGCAAGAGCGAGAGATTGACTTGAAAAGATTGAGGATTTTCGTACCTTTTGAGGTAAATTTTATCATTGATAAGCAGTATGCAGGAAGTTTCAAGAGCATTGATTTTTGATTCAGTATTTGATCCTTATAAATGAGTTCTTGCCTATGTAAAAGTAGTAGATGGCTCTTTTTCTGCTGGAGATGAAGTATATTTGATCCACTCGGACAAAAGCTTTTTCCCAACTGAAGTAGGATATTTCACGCCGGAATATACGCCAGATAAATCACTTAATGAAGGACAAATCTGATATATTGTGACTGGGCAAAAATCAGTGAGAGATGTGCAAATCTGAGATACCATCATCAAAGCAAAGGTCTGAAAAAACGAGACAAAAGATGAGTATCATCAGTTTTTGATTCCTGGTTTTAGAAAGGTTACTCCCTATGTATATGCTGGAGTATACCCTATTGATTCGACTGAATACGATAAACTCAAGGATAGTCTAGAAAAACTCTCACTCAATGATAGTGCCGTTGCCTACGAAATGGAAGATAGTAAGGCTTTGGGACTAGGATTCCGCTGTGGATTTTTGGGAATGCTTCATATGGATATTATCAAAGAGAGGCTTTTTCGTGAGTATGGGCTTGATACCATTTTCACGATACCAACTGTAATGTATCTGGTTAAATCTAAAAACCTCTCAATTCCTCTGATCAAAACCTGAATGAATATCAAATGACTCGTTCAAACTGGACTTTATCGCGAAATCCTGAAAATGGAGAAGTTTGAACTGACCACAAGCGAGATCGAACATCTAGAACATTCAGAATGAATTTTTGGGACAATGCTTGAAAATCCAAAGTTTAAAAAGCTGGCTGAGATCTTGAATCCTTGGATCGTGGTAAAATCAGGATCTGATATGATTGATCAAGGGATGATTGAAATGATTCTGGAACCGATTGCGAATGTTGAGGTTGTAGGACCAGAAGAATATGCGGGGAATATCATGGCACTCTCTCAGGAATATAGATGAAAACTCAAAAATATGGAATATATTGATGCAACCAGAGTTGTTTGGCATTATGAGTTGCCGATGGGAGAGATTATCGTTGACTTCTATGATCGTCTCAAGTCTGCGACCAAAGGATATGCGACCATGAACTATGAATTTAAGGGATATACACCTGATGATCTGGTGAAACTCGATATCTTTATCAATAATGAGAAGGTTGAGGCATTAACCTGGGTTGTGCATTATGATAAAGCATATTACCTCGGTCGTGAAGCAGTAGAAAAATTAAAAACACTGATTCCAAAGCATCTATTCGCGATTCCGCTCCAAGCAGGACTTGGAAATAAAATCATTGCTCGTGAGACGATCTCTGCAATCAAAAAGGACGTTCTCGCTAAGTGTTACTGAGGAGATGTGAGCAGAAAAAGAAAACTCCTCCAAAAGCAGAAAGAAGGTAAGAAAAGAATGAAGGCTATCGGAAGTGTTGAGGTACCTACTGAAACTTTCGTGAAAATGATTACCAGGGAGAACTAAACAGTCTCATATATCAGGAGCAATTATATTCAGAAAAAATAAAATTGCAAGAGAAAAATAGTGTTTTTTTTGGAAACACTATTTTTTCTAAATATGACCACTGGAAACTTTTACTCGTTCAAGTTAAGATGACTTACATTTCTTTTGAGTTTTTCTTCTGCGATATGAGTATAAACCTGAGTACTCGTGATGGTAGCGTGTCATAACATGACTTGCACCTCTCTAATATCTACTCCTCTTTCCAAAAGTGTGGTGGCGAACGAATGTCTGAAAGAGTGGATAGTAACCTTCTTTTTGATGTTTAATTTATCCCTGTATCTTTCTAGTAACACATTAGCTCCACCTCTCTTCATCTTCTTACCCCACCTTGGATCGTCCAAACAGATAAAAACATAGTCTTTGTCTTCGTGATAGTGTATTTGATGAGATGGTTTAAGAAGATACAAGGCTTTGAGTTGGAGAGCAATTTCACGGATTTTAGATTCTTCGTTAAAAAAAACCGTTCTTTTCCTATTAAATTTCTGGATAATCTGGAATTGACGACCGCTCAAAAGCTCGTCAAAAGTCAGATTTAAAATTTCTCATTTTCTAAGTCCAGTGAAATATGCTAGTCTAAAAAAGAGCTCATTTCTCAGAGCAATAGTTTCTTTTTTCTCTTGTTTACAAACTTCAAAGAATGCAAGAATTTCCTCACGAGTCAGGTAACAAACCTCGTTCCTTTCTTGCTTAGCAAGTGGAATAATATCATATTCAAGACATTTAAGTTTACAGGTTTTGCATCGTTTAAAAAAAGTTCTAATTGTAGTGATAAGGGCGATTTTGGTGTTATGGTTCAGTTTTCCACTTTTTTTCTTGCTATAGCCTCTAAGGACTTCTAAGTTGTCTAAATATGCTGAGTATTCCATTATATCCTCTAGTTCTACAGTACTCAGTTCTGGAATCTCTCCATATTTTTGTTCGAGGAATCAGCAAAATCTACTTGTAGCTGTTCTGTATTGAACAAGTGTACTCTCTGCCTTCCTTTCCAGGAGCTCTGCAAAGTTTAAAAATTTAAGCATAGCTTCGTTGATTTTCATGGGTATTTTAGTATAGAATAAAAATTGCATTTACTCTATACACTCGTCTATCTTCGGAAGTAATTTTATATATTGACATTTTGAAATAAATATATTTTACATAAAATCCGCAAACTAAAAGTTAGCAGAAAGGCTTGATTTTAAGCTAAAAAAAGCTATACTTTCACTGTTGAAGATAGCTTTTTTCTTGTGTATAGACTCACTATTTAGATAGTGAGATTTTTCTGTTATGGCAACAAAAAAATTCTGAAGCATAAAAGAAATTGAATACTTTTTTGAGCAAAGAAGGATTAAGAATGAGCAATCAAATAGAAATTATTACAAAGCACAATCTCAAAAATATCTGGATAAAATCAATCCAAAAACAGGTATTTTATACAGTTATGAAGCCAAGATTGAGAGATATAAAATAGCAAACGCAAACAAGATAGAGAGAGAAAAAAAGAAGGCAATTAAAGCTTTTCAGGAGCAAGAAAAGTCTGGTTTTGTGATTGCTAAAAACTGAAGGAAAGTAAAAAAACAGGTTGATGTCGGAAATAATAATCTGACAGGAAAAATCACAAAAAGCAAGGCTAAGCAGGAATTTCAGCTTTATTCTAAAATTTCTAGAGCTGATGAAAATGGCCTCGTGAGAGAGATCACAACAGGCCAACTTGTACACTGGAGGGAAACCCAAGGAGGACATTATATTTCTGCTAGCGTGAATATTACTTGTTTTGAGCTCAATAATGTCTGGCCTCAGTTCCCTGGTAGTAATAAAATCATGTCAATGGGGGATCAAAAAGCAGAAACTGAAAAAGCTAAGTATAGAGCAGAGCTGATCAAGAGAATTGGTGAAGAAAAGGTGAACAATCTTGAACAACTCGCAATGCTTAGCAAAAAGTGAACAAAAGTTCGCTTTGGGTCTGGTTTTTTTGCTGAACTATATAAAAAATATAAAGCCCTGAATGATGAGATCTTTACTCAGCATCCAGACTGGAGCAGAGACAAGAAAAAAGATCTTTCATGGCAGAGATGGAGCCAGCAATAAGGTCAGATTTTTATTTTATTTTCTTAAATCTAATGGCTGAAGTTAAACCCAAAGTAAGAATCTGCCCTCAGTGCTGAGGTGGGATCCCTGTTTTTTGGAGTGGATCGCTTTGTATTCCCTGTACTCGTTCCCAGGAGCAGAGTCAAAAAGAAGTCAAGAAGCTGACTCAAGCAGCAATTAAAGTCGCTCATATCTGAGCAGCAAAAGCCTCAGAGTTAGCAAAAAGCAAAACGGAGGCAAAAGCCCAGACAAAAAGCAGAAATAACAACCAAAATCCTAGGACAAAAAGAAGTCGGAAAAAACTGACAAAATCCGTAGGTAAATCGCCGAAATAATTCAGATTTTTTTATTTTTTTTCTTTCTCCTCTATGCCTAAAAAAACCAACAAAACCAATACACGAGAAAAAAAAGCTTCAAACTCTAGGAAAACAACAGACATAGATAGAGCAATCAAGAGAGCCAAAGCAATTCTAGGGGACAAGGTTATTTTTTGTGAAGCGTGCAAGAAGCCAAAGATGCCTGATATTCTCAGGACTGGCAATCCTGAAAGAGAGAAAGGTTTTTGTAACTGCGGAATAGATCCACTTTACAGAGAGGAATACTGTATTGAAATAGTAAGACGATTCAAAAACCAAAAAGACAAAATCCTCACTGATCGTACTTACTATGAAGCGGATGAAAGATTTCATTTTGAGACTCCAGACGGCTACGATCACGGATGACTCAAGAGCGAAAAAATCAATAAACTTTTAGCTGATTTTCCAACTTTTGAGGAGTGGAGCACACTGAACGACATTTTGGAGAGAACAAGACAAGACCGAGCTGTAAAGTTTCCTGAGTTTGCTCGTGCTTGTGAGATGTGCAAGCAGATCCAGCACTATATTCTCGTAAAATGAGGTCTGAACTGAAAATTTAATGCAAATGTAGTAAAGCTCATCGGTGCAAACTTCGGATTAGTTGAAGTGTTTAAGATGGTGGATGTGAGTCCTGAGGTCACTGAGGAGCAAATGGCAAAGATTGATATGCTTTTAGCTCGTAATTATGGAATGAATGGAAGCGAGAACTAAAAAAAGCATTTACGAGGATCTTTATGCTTATTATAACAAGCTTAAAGACTATAAACTCGCTCTATTTGTGAAAAAGTATTTTTTGGAGGGTATTAAAGATACTTCAGCACTCAAGGAGCATCTCTGAGTGGCTGGAGATAGAACGATCCGCTACCGTAAGGCGAGAGTTAGCAAAGATTTAGTCAAGCTCAAAATAATCACCGATGATAAGATCAAAAGTTTCCGATAATACTCTTCAAGAGGAATTTGCTTTGCTCGCAAATAAAGCGACGAGGATCGCACTTTGTGAGAAGAGCTTTTATCATTTTGTGATATATTATTTTGAAAATTCAATCAGGTATCCACAACTTGCCCCTTATCATTTTCAGTGGTTTAAATCAGCTCAAAGTTGACTCTCCATGTATGTAGAGGGACAAAGAGAATCAGCAAAATCCACCTTTTTATGACTCGCTCTGGAATGCTGGAAAATCTGCTATCAAAAAGCAGACTTTATCTGTAATATCTGCTATAACAAAACCAAGGCTACCGCCTTTAATAAAATGCTCGCCTCTGAGCTTTCCTTAAATAAAAAGATTATTGCAGACTTTTGACTACTCTTTTCCAAGAGAAAAGCGGTTTATGACAAAGACGAAATGCTACCAGAAACTGGAGTAAGTGAGTTTGTAACCTCTAATTTTGTGAAGGTTAAAGCTTTTGGAATGGGAGAGTCAGTCAGAGGGGAACAGTTTCGTCATCCTAAAAAGGGAGTCCGTAGACCAGACCATCTGATGCTAGACGATATTGATAATGCTGACAACACGAAGAATACTGCCTTGATTGATAAAGATATGTTTTTTCTTCAGAACGAGGTATTTGGTGGGCTTGTGCATTGGGCACAGATCATCTATCTAGGGAATGTCATCCGTATGGACTGAAGAGGGGTAAGAATTAGAGAACAATACAAAGAAAATCCCAAACGGCGTCAGTTTTCGAATTTCGTGTATTGACCTGCTGGGACAAGATCAGGGAAAATCCAGCGATCAAGATATGTGGAAACGATTGCTGAGGCTCAGAAACTCAATCAAGGAGTTCCTGTGGATGAAGGTGTAATTGCCCTAGAAATTTTAAGGACTGATCTAAAAAGCGGATTTAATCAAAACTACCTAGGTATCCCTGAGATGGGTGCTCAAAAGTTCGTAAAAGCTGAGTGGATCATGGGACAAAAAATTACCGCTGATCAGCTACCAAAATTTGACTTTGTGCAGATCTGAATAGATCCTGCATTCTCTAAAAGGACTACGAGTGATGCAATAGGAATTGTGATTACTGGCCATCAGAGGATCACTCTGCAAGACGGAACCACCAAGTCCCATAAATATGTATTAAAATCCATTGCTCTCGAAGGGGAGGATAAAAATCAGAAGAATTTCGTAGCTGTTACCAAAAGGTGTTATGAGGAATACTGAGTCTCTAGGATTATTATAGAATCCAACAACTGAGGGCAAATCCTCTGAGAGCAACTCAAGGAACAGGAAATGGCGGTGGATATTGTTTCAGCCAACAAAGACAAAGTGACGAGACTGAAAGAACATGAACTCGCTATCCAAAATGGAGAAATATTTTTTGTGAATGGTGGGACAGAAGGGGTTATTTCTCAGCTCTTGGATTTTACTGGAGAAGAAGGGAACAGAGATGACCTTGTGGATGCTTTTGTTTATTCGTTGAGGACTGAGGCTTTTAGGTTTTGGTTTTCTGGACAATCCTAAAAAAAGAAAGAAATCTGACTAAAACGGCAAAATTTGCCGCTTTTTTAACGGTTTGTTTGCATTTTTGAAAAAATCCGTTATGAAAAAGCTATGTTTATTTTTTTATACTGAAGATGGGATTTGTAGATACCATAAGAAACTCAATCAATAGCTTTCTGAAGGGAAAAAGAGACAACTCAATCAGTGGAACAATGCCATACTTCAGTAGCACGACCAACCTCTGAACGGCTCAGCTTAAGGCTTTTCTCCAGAGCTGATTCCATTCTTACTCCACTACATTAAGCATTGGGGAAAAAAATACAGTGATCTCTAGGAGCATTGACATGCTCCATGAAGCAATCCAGTATGTGGATATTGTAGACGACCAGGGAAAAGAGATTAAAAGCTGACTAGCAAAACAGATCCTCCGTGATGCTAAGGCAATCTTTGGAAATGATAACTTCTCTAGCTATATTTACTTTTCCATCCTGTATGAGGTCTGCTGCTGAATGAAGATCCTTGCTCCAATTAAGGTATCAGACAAGGGCTATGCTGAGAGACTAGAGCTCTTAGACCCTAGAAGAATTAGTATCCAGTATGGAAAGGATGGAGACGAAGTTCTCTATCACAACTGACAAAAGCTGGAAAGCTATGTTAAGACACTTTATAAACCATCAGTCAATAGAAGGTGATACGGTATTGCCAAATTCAATGGAGCGATAGATGATGCCATCCTCGACCAAGCCTCGAGACAAGAAGGGATTGTGTTTTATAAAAATTCTGCTCTTCCAAATATCGTCTTTGCTATGAATAACAACCTAACAAAATCAAACTTAGAGGATTTTGAAAAAAGCCTAATCCTCAAGTATTGAGGACTAGAAAACAAAGGACAACCACTTGCAGCTAATGGAATTGAGAATATCACGGTCATAGACAGCTCGCAGGGAATTATCTCAGGATTGGAGGCGAGAGAATACAATTCTAATATGCTGAGTATGAGTATTGGATTAGATATGAGAGGACTTGGATACATGAGAAACTGAGGTAGCCAAGCTGAACTCAAAGCCGTGATGAACTCTGTAAATGCCAAGATCAAGAGGCATGCAGAGAGATTGGCAAACGATCTCCGCAGAGAGTTCTCTGAGCTCGTCTATGAAATGCCTGAAAATATGCACTTTCGCTTTGTACCAACCTATATTACAGATCCTCAACAAGTCCTTGATAACTTCTTCAAGGCTGAACAGAGAGAGATTGTAACCAAAGAGCAAGTATCTGATTTAGTTAATAATCAATAAACCAAGATGAAAAAATCTGAATTACTCCAACTCCTCCGCAATCATAGCGGACACACCTTCAATCTTCGTCCTGCTGAAGAAGTAAAGGCGATGAACAAGAAGGAACTCAAAGCTTATATCAATGAGCATGGTGGCTTTTCCAGGGGAAAGGTTACTGCTGTAGAAAACAGCTCCAAGCCTGAGTGAATACCTGAGGGGGCAATCTATTTGGAAGCTGAAATCTCCGATGAATCAGAAAATCACAATGGCTATGTCATTGAACTAGAGGCTTGGAATAAGTCTTGAGGACTTACGAAATTCTTCAACGAATACGGCGGAAAGGTGCTTTATCAGCACAATATAAACGAGCCTATCGGAAAGACGCTCAGTATTGAGATCAAGACTGACGAGAACTGAAGGAAGTATCTCGGAGCTACTGGATATGCTTACGATGACTATACTGATAAGAGGTTATCAAGAGGTCTTACAAGCGATATTAGCACTGGACATATTCCTCTTGTGATTGTCTATAGGCATCGTGAAACTGGTGAAGAGCTAAGCTATGAAGCATACAATGAAATGCTTGATACTCTAGTAGATAAGCTCATTGACGAGGGCAGAAACTTTGGATATATCTGGGATGCCTTGGAAAATAAGATTGCTGAATACCAGGAAAGACATAGAGAAGTGCAGCTCATTGAGTGGTCAGTAGTAACACTTGGCTCTAATGCAAATGCTGAAGTAAAAGTCATCAAAAATAGTATGGAAGAGGCAAAGAGTGAATTTACTGAAGAAGAGCTTAATGCTTCAGTAGAACAAGATGCTCCTGAAGCTCCTGGAAAGGAAGAAAATCAGGAAGAAAAATTAGATCAAGACGGCGAAAACCATCTGAAAAATGAGGGTGGAACTCCCGAAGCCGATGATGATACTCCTCCTAAAGACTCTGAGAATGAGGATGATGGAGAAAAAGAATCTGACCCTTCTGAAAATGAGGGAGACGAGGAACAGGAGGACAAAGACTCTGAAAAAGAGCAAACTCCTCCACAAGGTAATCCAGAGCCGCAAACGAACAGCTCACAAGAGCTCGTGAATTTGAAGACAAATGAGATTGTCCTTAAGAAGCAGATTGAGACTTTGCAAGCAGAAAATCAGGCTCTCAAAACAGAGAAGTCTGAACTGCAAGAGAGGCTTGACTACTTTGAAAACAAAAAGATCTGTAAACCAACAGATCTCAAGGAGAATAGAACTGACGCTAAGAGATTAGAACAGCTCAAGGCAAATGTTGCTAGGATCCTCAGACAATAAGTCTGACTTTTATTCTTTTTTTGTGTAAGAAACATGAATATCTTAGAAATGATTAGAACAAATCTCTTGAATAAAAACTTTAAGGATTTGGACATGAGACAACTTGCTTTGGTTACGAGATACAACAACCTCGTAAAGCAGGAACTATCAGATGAGGAAATTGAACAGAAGCTCAATAACGAGCTTGAAGAAGCAAAGACGCTCAGGAAAAATTCAGTAACCAATGTGACCAGTAAAGCTGGTGCAGCTGCTGAATTTGTTCCTGAAAGTGTAACTGTTGCATCGCTGATTGACCTTTCAGATGACGCAGAATTAAACTTCTTGAAAATGTTCAATCCTTTTGCTCAGGCACTTGCAAGTCAGGTGACTAAAATCCCTATCATTGGAACGGAAGGAGAAGCTATCGTAAAAACCGAATCAACTCCAACTTCTAAATTTAGAGAGGCTAAGGAAGGATTGCAAGATGCAAACTCAGCTAGCGTAGAGATTAAGGCAAATACGATCTATAGCAATATCGTATTGTCTGCGGATCTTTTGGCTTATAGCATCATTGAGCTAGAGGCTTTGTTCTTGGCGAGGCTTAAGAGAGCGATCCTCAAGACGGTTGCAATTGCTATCGTGAACTCAGATGATACTAAAAATGGAAATGTAAATCTGAAGGAGGACGATGTAAGTGCTTTGTCTGATTATGCGACCAATGCTAGATATAACTTTGGTAAAGGGCTCAGAGCAATTGGGCTCCACGGCGGAGCAAAATCTAGCCTGGATGTCGGAACAATTACTGACATGAACTCACTCTTTGACCTCAGTGCATTGGTGACTTCTGCATCTACTCCTGGAGCAATGTTTTACCTCATGAATAGTAAGGCTTACAATGCCTACAGAAAGACTGAAGACTTCAAAAATGCCTCTAAAAATGGACAAGTTTCAACTATTGCTAAGGGGGTAATTGATATTGGAGCAGGATCATATGTCTTCTGTACAAGCTACGATATTTTGCCTCTGACTGATGCTGATGGAAAAGTATCTAAGACCAAGTCTAAGAATACTCAGGGAACGGTTATTGCAGTAGATCCTAGAGTGATTCAGTCTGGATCATTTGGCGAGATTAAGACAAATGATGATGCTGACTTCGCAGTTTCAACTATCTTGGAAGCTTTGGCAAGATGGGGAATGGCTCATATTAACGATAAGATTGAAGGTAAAAACTTTGTAGCGGTAGGATACAACTGCCAGTAGTCTTTTATCTTCTAACGATTTGTAAAAAATGAGTGTAGTCTTACTAAGGAAATACCAGTATATTGGGCAGCATCCTACAAAAGTGAATGCTGTTCCATATGCTCCAGCAGTTGAGCTGGAACCAGGAGACGAGTTGGTGAGTCAAATCAGACTCCCCTCTCATCTTTTCAAGGAGATCCCATTGACGGTTGAAGATGCAGTCGCAAGCATAGGATCTTCTCAAGTAGAGGAACCTAGTCAAAATTCTCCATGGGAGAAAGTGACCGTGCCACAACTCGTGGAACTTCTCAAAAATAAGGGGGTTGAAATTCCAAAAGGCACTAGCAAGAAAGCTGATTTCATCGCTCTAGCTGAAGCCAATGGAATAGAAGTCCCAAATGCTGAATAATTTACTCTTTATCTCTCTGATAATGACCTTCATATCTAAAGATGAAATCAAGCCTTTCTGCCCAAAAGTCAAAGATGAGACCCTAAAAGCAGTCGTTGATTCTACGGAAAGACTCTTTTGTGGACTACTCCCCTTGATCAAAAAGGAGAGAGAAGTGAGTTTTCTCCTGCATCAGATTTGGCAAAGGGGGAAGTGGTATCAAGTCAATACCTCGCTCCTTAATATAGACTCTGCTAAAAATGAGCAAGGAGAACTACTTACCACGAAGGCGATTTGAGATAAAAAGGATGTGCTTTTGTTCGAGGGGAAAGTAAACTTCTATCCAGTAATGACCTTAAAAATCACAAGTGGATATGCTACAGAAGAACTCCCTGAGGATCTGAAGGATGCCATGATCTCCTATGCAACTGAGCAGGCTCTGATGATTGGTCAAGGTTTCGGAAGTAATGTTGCGTCTTACAAGATGTGACCTAGGACAATCAGCTTCAGAGAAAACTCACCAGCAAGGGAACAGGTCATGCAAACCATCCATAAATACCAGCTTTAATTCTTGTTTCTAAGCAATGTTCTATGATAAAAAGTGCAGTATCTATAAGAGAGAAGTTGTTACTGAGAACTTCAGAGAAGTGGAAAAAAATATACTTCTCCATGAAGACTTAGACTGTGATTTCTTTGATGAGAAAGCTAGCCTACAACTTGAACAAGGGGATATTGCTCAAGAAGAAGAACATTGAAGGCTGACTGTAGTTTTGGAGGGGTTTTATCCAGGAATTGAAAACTGAGCAAAGATTGAGTTGAAGGATCCTGATTTGGGAAGTATTGGGATCTTTCAACTCATAAGAGCTCCAGCAGTCTATCGTCTCCCCAATGGAGTCGTAGAAAGTATGACTTTATTTGTCAGAAAACATAGTAATGAGTTATGAAGATAAGGTTTCGGAAGTGACTTTTGCTACGGTAGATAAACTGACAGATCTCGCAAAAGAGCTGATAGAAGAAAAAACTCCTGAAGATACCAAAACACTTGTTGGGAATATGGAAAAACTTCCAACAAGGAGAGAGTGAGAAAGTGTGATTGGTGAGATTAAAAATGAAACTCCTTATGCCATCTATGTGGAATATGGAGTACACGGGAAAGAATACACCTATCACAAGCCTAAGGGGAAAGCCTTCTATAAAGGTGTAGGAGCTGGAATGGTTGCCAGGACAAATCTGGAACTTATTGAGAAGGGCGAAGAGATTATTATGGAGGCCTTTGATACTTTAATTGATGAACTAAACAGCGAATGATCATAGATATAAAAGAGCTTTTGGGAAAAATCCAGAGCCTGATCCAGTCCACAAGTAGTCCACTCCTAGAGCCACTCAAGAGAGCAAAGATCCTCGCTGAAGCTCCACTACAAGAGCCAAAAGCAATGGTCTTGCAATGCTCAATTCTGCCGTCAACGGTAGAATCTGAAGTAAGCAAGATTGCCATCTTGAGGTGTCAGCTCTCAGCTGAGGGAAGCAAGGTCTCAGACAATCAGCTTTTTCTTCTCCTGGAGGGTTTTGCTGAGCTCCTCTGCAGCGAAAATACTGACCTCTGAGCTGAGGTCTATAGTATCACTGAAGCTGGAGGCTCTCCTGGTATGGTGGATGAAAAAGGAAGAAATATTAGAGTTAAAGATTTTTATATTCGCTACATGATATAATGGGCAAAACCGAATCAACTCCTGAAGTGATCGTCCTGAAAAGAGATACGATCATCAAAGGAGAACTGCATAAAGCAGGAACTCAGATCGAAGCTACTGAGGACATAAAAGAGCTTCTGAAGCCGTTTGGCTACATTTTTACTTTAGAAACTGAATAATTACTATGGCAGCAACTAACAAAAATGCTCTTGCCTATAGAGCAGCTAAACTCTTTGTGGCTCCTATGGATTCTACAATTCCAGAAGTCGCAGTAGATCTTACTAATGCACCTGCAGTTATTTCCGCTATTGAAGCTTTAACAAAGCAGAGAATGGCGAGTCTTACTGATCTGCAGATTGAAATTGGAGTAGGTGAATCTGAACCACAAAAGGTGGATGATAATGGAGTAATCTATAGATCCCAAGCTCCATCCTTTACGGTTAAGGGAAACTGGTTTGAGATGTTTGAGCCAGCAGTATTAAAAACCCTTATGGGACTCGCCGAGGTGGACGACACCACTGGAAAGAGGAAAATCCTTGGGCAAAAAATTCAAGATGGAGATGCTCCAAGATTGGCCTTAATTATTGAAACCATTCCTCAGGTAGGATCTCCAAAGCCTGAAAAATTCTATCTGGTAGATACCAATCTTACTGGTAGTATCGTCCTTTCCTTCCTCAATGTGAAGAGAAATGGAGGGGTTGGAAACAGTCCATTTAGTTTTGCATCTAATGATAATGGTGCATGGATCTGGGCAAAGCCAACTGACTAAAAACCCAATGAAGAAGCAGGATTAAAATCTTGCTTTTTCTATTGACAAAAGTCTTGCATTTTTAGCGTTTTTGTGTATACTAATCTTACACGAAGAGGTAGTGGGCAACTAGTAATGGTTGCAATGCTATCTGCCACCCCTGCCTCGGCAGGGGTTTTGGTTTTATTGTAAAAAAAAGGATATGAAAGTTATGGTCTATATAGACGGCTACAATGTAAGTCGTTCTCTGAAATCAAAGTATGGGAAAAGATACTACTGGCTCAATTATAGAGCCTTAGCTGAGCAATATCTAAAGGATGATGATACTATTGTAGGGATAAGGTATTTTACTGCTGTATATCCAGGAGATGCTCAGTGAGAAGCAAAGCATAAAATATATATGCAAGCATTGACACAATATGCAGGTATTAACCCTATTATGTGAGACTTTCAATTGGTTTACAGAACGATTACTGATAAGAATCCAAGAGAAAGAATAACTCCTCCTAATTTTCAAACCGTCATGAATAATTATCTAGGGCAACAAACCAATACCCATTTTAGTATTCAGTATAAAACATATGAGGAAAAGAAGTCTGATGTAAATATGGCTCTAGCTATTTATAGAGACGCCGCAAAAGGGAAATATGAGAAAGCTGTTTTAATAACTGGGGACAATGACATTGCTCCAGCTGTAAAACTCGTAAGAGGTGATTTCCCTGAGAAAGAATTTATGGTACTTTTCCCTCCAGGAGGGAAAGGACATACTCTCAAACAAGTATGCCAAATGAAGCAAATCATACAGATACAACAACTTCAAATTGCTCAGCTTCCAAATCCTGTAATGGTTAAAGATCCTCAGAATCCAACCCAATGGATTGCTCTCGATAGACCTACTGATTGGCAATAGATAATAATTTTCCCAAAAACGGCAAAATTTGCCGCATTTTAAGCTCTTTATTTGCAAAAGAGCTTTTTTTTATTATCACGGAAAAAAGGATTTATTTTCTATACATGATATGCGATGGCAAGCATTAGAAGAACCTCAATGATAGATTCTAATAAAACTCAGCTCAATTCTGATTATGATTACTCAATGCTCCGAAAGTGGGCACTAGGTAATAAAGGTGGACTGCTGAAAAAGTCAGATTTTATTTTTGATAAAAGTAAAGGAGAGCTCTCTGCTGGCTCTGAGATTGCTGAAGCGGTAATCCTCTGCAAGAGGCCAACTTCTTATCCTATCCAAAATCAGACTTTTCTTGCTCAATTCCAGTTTACAGGGAAGCTTGAAAATCTCCAGACTGTAGAGGGGACAAAGATTTATATCGAAATCAAAGAAAATCTGATTATGGATCCTACTTTGATTGCAGATCAACCAGGAAGCACAAACTTTGCCAAAGGGTTTGATATTGGAGAAATCAAGGCAACACCTGAACGGCCAAGTCATGAGAATTATCTGAAGCTTTATGAAATCTCTAATGGAGAGGTAGTAGATCATAGGAAAGAGATCAGTCTTCCTGCTTTGGACTCAGTATCTCAGAGGACTACTACCCTAGAGGAGAAGGTATCTCAAACTGAGGAGAAAGTAGGGAAGCTAGAGGAGGCTGGTACTCCTGATCACCTCTGAATAAAAGCTATCGTAGCTGAAGCATTCAAAGAGAACGATGAAGCCTACGAATATCATCTCCCTTTGATTTCTGAAGTGGCATCAGATTGCCCAATCTGAAAAACTAATCAGACAAAAGAGATTCATATTCCTAGGGTATCTACTGGAGTATCTTTCAATACTTTAGAAGTCTACCTCAAAAAAGTCTGAGAACCTAGCCAAAATCTGGTTGTAGAGATTAGGAAGGCAAAAAAGGTTACGGCTTCTGGGGTGGAATATGTTATGGGAGGCGATTTATTGGCGTCTGGGACTGTTCCCCATGCTGAGATCACTACTGCTTATCAGATGAAGACGGTTATACTCAACAAATCAATAACCATAACCAAGGATGAGTTTGTTATTATCGTTCTTAAGCAGCAGAATGAGACCGTAAATGCGAGTAATTACTTTTGTATTGGAGTGTCCAAAAATCCATCACTAGGATACGGCGTCATTTGTGTGGAATCTGAGGGAAAGCAGAATAAGACTTATGCAAATGTTGTATGTTCTAGTTTGTGATGGAATGCTAATGCGATCTTTGGGCTTGGGGGGAGTAGTCTCTCTGGAGCTAAAAAGCGGGCGCTTCCTAATAGAAATAATTTCAATAACGGTTTCCCTAAAAATCAGATTTCTGAGATTATAACTCTGTCTGAGGAGTTTACGATCAAAATAAAAATAAAATGTAGTAATTGGAAAAACTCTGGCTACGGTAATACCTCATGAGGATTCCATGTGAAGTTATGAGATCAGATACTCGCAACTTATGGATACAACGAAACAGCCGAATTAACCAAAACAACCGTTATAAAGAAAAAACTGCTTGAAAAATTAGAGCTTTATATTCAAGGAGATTCGGGGAATTATTCTTCCTTTTATACTGGGTGTGATGTTGATATTAGCTGGGAGATATCTGTTAAGCCGTGAGAATTGCTAGCAAGGACACTTTATTGTAGAAAAACAGTTGCTATTGGTGAAAAGTGAGAATTTACAATTTTGGGGTATCATACAAATAGAACTCGGATTTGAGCTGAAAAAGTTAATACGGGAGCTTTCAAAATAGCTGCTTCGTGAAATAAGTCAGGGAACTCTTCGGAGATAATGCAATTCTTAAATAAAGAGGTCTCCATGTTTTTATTGGATCTATGAGTTCTTAGCTGGGATCAATATTCTATAGTAAATCCTGCGTCTTGATCTATTGAGGTATTAGTTGGAGATGAGTCTTATCTATCGGTTGCAGTGAATGGCTCTAAAACTTCTAACTCTTGTTCAATAATTCTCCCCGCAGGAGAAGTTAAGTTTAAACTTACCACACATAATAACGAGTGAAGAAGGGTAGAGATGCCATATTCAATCAGGAGACAATCATAATTTATCTTTTGAATAACCTTTACAATGAAAAAAGTATTAAAAGACTCAAAAATTCTCTATTTTACAGATCTTGATCCGATCTTATCTGAATGACAATATGCGGAAGAAGCTCTTGATTGAGAATATGAGGCTTGGCTAGAGGCTAACAAACCAAAAGAGCCACATTTCGTCACGTTTGAGATCCCCTATGCTCTCATTCTTAGTAGCCAGGAACTGAGAGACAAACTCGTAGCCATCAGGCTTGCGTATTCGCAGATGGAGACTATCACAAAGAATGGTATCACCTACCTCTCGCACATAGATATCACAGACGTCAAGGAGTATCTCTCAAAGGAGGAATTTCAAAAATTCAAAGGTGCTGGAATAAAATTCCCCCCTGAGGTAGAGGCTTTATTTGCTGAAAAACCAAAAAATGAAGAAGCTTCTGCATAGCCTCATACTGCTCCTCGTAGCCTTGGCTCTGGCGGTGGTATTGCTACCGCTAGGGATCCTGCGAACAATAGGAGAAATCTGATTCAGGTTTTTTGTTCCTGGTACTAATTCTGCGAGCAAAAAGGGACTCTGATACTTAGGTGGGATCTTCCGCTCTGTAGCTATTGGAATAGACCAGATAGGGAACTCCGTGTGCCGTGATCTCTTCAATCGCTGTTTGATTACTTCGAGCTGATATAAGTTCGGAAAGGTACAAGAGACGATAAGTTCTGTGCTTGGAAAAAACCAAGAAACCTGAACTTTGACTTGTCTTTGAGTTATTATCGTTAAGCTCTTAGATGCCTTGGACAAGGATCATTGCAAAGACTCAATTCAATATTTTAATTCTTAATACTTACACAAAAAATGGCATTAGAAAACGAAATTAAAGCTACAGGTAACGCTCTTCATTCACTGACAGGTAGTGAGAGAGGGGTATTTATGTTCCTTATGCTCGTATCACTAGGATGTATCGTGTTCTTGATTATCTATTTTCTGCAGTCTATCAATGGGATAGTAGCAGATCACAATAAAGCATTAGGAGAGCAAAGAAAAGAATTTATAGAAGCTCAAAAAGTGAGAGATACTGAATTTGTTACTGCAATCTATGGTATCAAAAACTGAGAGAGAGCTATCAGATAGTTTTTATTTTTTTACAAGATATATCATGAAACAATTATGGCAAAACAAAGCATTTAGAGTGCTCTGTTGGCAGATGTTCAACGCTTGAGTAGCGTTCCTAGCAACAACCTTGACGGGAATTAAAGGAGAACTGCAAGTAGTTATTGTCTGACTTGCAATTCCGCTCCTTAATCTGGTTACAAAATGGGTCAATACCAACTACTTCTGAGACTTAGGAGTAGAAAAAAAACCTGAATAGTTCAGACTTTTATACCTTTACCAATTATTAAAATGGATGAAAAAGAATTGCAAAATGTAGTCATCAGTAATGACACTGAATGATTTACCCAAGAGGACTATCTGCATATACCTGGATATGCAACCGTAATGGAGGAATACACAGGAGAAGCGGATTTACCTGAAAAAATCGTGTATAATAATACACCGATTTTGGATCAAGGCTCAGAGTGAGCCTGCTCAGTTTTCGGTATTACAAAAGCCGAAAATGAGGCGGATTGGTTTGATAGTAAGACGATTTTGGATGCGATGAAAATCTGGAAAGAAGCCATCGCAAACGGAATTATTCCAGATGGAGGGAAGAATGGTTGGAGTATGAGCTGAGCCTTGAAGCTGATGAAGGATCTCGGCTACATTCAAGGCTACTACTTCTGTAATACTGCTGCAGACGTCAGACTAGCCCTCAGTAAAAAGCATATGTGCTACACTGGAGCGAGATATATCCGCTGGCATCAGACTGGAGTGAGTCATATGCTAACTCCAGACAAGGACGCAAATGCTGGACACTTGTTCGCCTTAACGGGGATTGATAACGAAAAATATCATCATCCAAACAGCTGGACTGAGTGATGGGGTGATAAAGGTTTCTTCTATACTCCTTTTGGACTCCAAAAGTGGCTTTATTCCATCGTTGCGATAATTGATAAGAAGAACGCAAGCCCTGAGGTGGTGATTGATTCAGCTGACTCAGAGAAGATGGTTAAAATGAATATCTGGAACGGTAAGCTCCCTAATGAGAGTCTCATCAAGCTCCACGCTGTTCTTATGGTTATGAGAGCTTTCCACAACGAGTTTGATGACAACAAAGCCATTCAGAAAGCTCTTGAGCTTGGAGTTGTCAGCTCAGTAAATTGACCTCTTACTAAGAGATGGTTCTTAAAGATGATCTTTGTTGCTCTCTACTGAAGAACGAGCCAAGAGGAACTCATTCCTGACATCGCAGTTGATCAAGGTATCATCAAGTCCAAAGCTGGATTGGATGAACCTGTAAAGAGGTATCACGCAAGTCTGATGATTGCTAGAGCTCTCAGGTTTAGTGGTAAAATTGAATAAAAGCTAGGATGTGTTTACATACCAGGCACGGTCAAATCTGGCCGTGTTTTTTAAAAAAGCAAAACACTAGTTATAAACTAATGTCTTGCTTTGTTTAAATTAACTTGTCCACCTCAGAATAATTTCCCAGAAGAGATCTCTATTTAACAAAAAAACCATGAACAAGATTATAGTAAACCATGTAATTCGAAAGGAAAAATTCCATCTAAAATTTCCTCCTGATTTCTTGTTTTTTTTGATCTTCTTTGATCAACAGCTAAAATGGATTCCATCCCTTTGGGATTGGTTTTTGTAATTTTTTACCATAATAAGTAATATAAATAAAATTTTGGTGGTATATTTCAACCACTCTTTTATTATTATAGAAAAAAAACAAAAAATTCTGATTTTTTTTATAAAAAAATCTGACAAATTAAGTCAGATTTTTAAGTTTAAGAAGTCTGATTTCTTGAGTTAGGTTTTTTTGTCGCTGAAGAAAGCCATACGAATACACCAGCTCATCTCCTAGAGTATAAGAAACTCTCTTAGTCGCATTATTATAAGAGATCTGTTTCCCCTGGACAATCACTTCTCCCTGAAAATTGAAGTAATGATTGGTGTTTCTGACATCTAAATTCAGTGTATCTCCCACCTCTGCGGTGATACTACCTTCAGCTATGGACACTTGGTAGGTTCTTTGTCTCTTGGAAAGCTTCTTAGCCTTGAGCTGAGCAGATTCCTCCAGGTTTCCATTTCTGACACTAACCTCTCCAACCCCTGAGACGATACCATCAAAGAAGTCAGCATTGACGGTTTTTTTTCACTCACTATCTTCCACCAGGACAATATTACAAGCCGTGGCCGTAGCTACTGAGCTGATCTCTGTAATGTTACCAGGATTACTAGCAGATCCATCATACATGAGGGTGGTGTCTAGTTTTTTTCAGAGCTGTTTTCTGAAGATCACCTGGCCATCAATAACTGTTCGGTAGCATTCCAGTTTTTCGCAGATTTCTGAAAATAAATCTGCATAGGTATCTCCCTGTTTGACCTCAATCTTGAGTGTTGCATCGAAGCAAGACCATGTTCGCTGTTCCTGGTATTTTTCATTATAATACCCCAAGAGTTCCTGTAAGGCCTTCTCGAGAGTAACCCCTTCTTTCCAATTCCGACTTGTGAGGGCTTTTCTTTTTTGAAAGATGGCCTTAAAATCTCTGGCCGTAATCTCCAACATGTCCCATCTCTTTCGAAGGGGTTTAGTTTCATAAATAAAGCCTGAAAATACCAAGTGATCCTCTCAAGTTCAGACTTCATAGAGCTCTATTTTACAGTCTTCCTGGAGTCCAGGAATAAGAGGAATTTCACACTTAGCAAGTCAAAAGTCATCAATTTTTTGTTCGAGAGAGATCTGAGAAGTGATAGCTCTCTGAGCAAGGATCTCCTTGCTAAAAATATGAGGATAAAGTCTGGCCATTAACATGAGGTTTGTGATTTAATAATTAAAAGTTGATCTTCGTGTAACGAAAATTTCTGGCTCTTCATCAGGATTGTCAGTGATAACAACAAGCTGATTTTCTCCAGGAGCAAGATAGAGATCCTTTCCTGTAGCTCTCTTGGAGCTAATATCCTGGCCGAGATCTTCCAGGATCCAATCCTTGCCCTCCTCGAAGTTAAGATTACGATTGTCAAAGATAAGATTTGTAGTTGTAGCCTGTATTCTAATGCTCTCTCAGGTGGCCAGATTATAGATTTTTGGGTTGGTACATGTTCAGATAATCTGCAGCTTAAACGGAGCATACCAGTTTCCTTCATTGAGGATCTTACCACCTCCGCCAAAGCTTCCAATCGCTACAGGAAGAGACTGAGCAAGTGGTGTTCCTCCAAAAAAGCCTCTAGGGATTTTCTGCAGCTGCTGAGTAGGAGCATAAATCTTTTCTGAAGGACAAGCAAGCTGAAAGGAATACTCAAACTTATAGGAAGTCAGCTCGTGTCTAGTCTCTATAGGCTTAGTGATTTTAGCCTTGCAGGTTCTTGGTTGGCCATCATCCGTCTCTCGAGAGAGGTCAAAGTATTCATCACTTTTCACTCCGTGACGAAGAGTGAGCTGATCCATTAAAAGCCTCAAGACTTCTCCTCTCTCTTGTTTAGATCTTCAAATTCCAATTCAAGAAAAGTTCATGTATCTCACACCATAAAGGCTATGAGAAAGTGTTCCTCAGTGAAAGTTAGCATTGATTCGCTCCTCAGTTCTTGTGGAGAGATCTGCTGAGTATTCCTGGAGAGGGAAGCTGTAGCCCATAGTCTGCTGAAGGTGTTTTTGGGTAGCATCAGAGAAGTCTAAGCCCTTATATTTTCGGTTCTTTCAAAGCATTTTCGTAAGTGTAAAAGTATAAAAATCTGATTTTAATTTATTAGCCTTTCTGTAGCAGCTCTAAAGATCGCAGCTGAAGCATCACTAGGATTGTTGATATTGTAGGTTTGATTAACAGTATTCCCAGCATGATTTGTGATATTAGTTGTAGATCCTCCGCCTCACATAGAAGCTTTTGCTGCTACATACTGAGCTGCATAGCTTTGCATTTGTTGAGCTAGATTTTTTGCAATATCTAGTTGGCGATTTGCTTCTTTCTCATAGTGATCAACATAAGAACTTACTTCGTTCTTTCTTTTTTGAATTTCTTCCTGGAGAATTTCAGTTTGATTTTTTTCTAAATCTGCCTTCTGCTGATTGAGGGTTTCATAAATTTTGTATTCTTCAGCAGTCTTTAACTCAAGATCTTCTATCTCCTTTTTCATTACTGCTTGTTTGTTTGCAAGGTCAGCCAAGTATTGAATGTTTTTATAATCAGTAACTTGTTTTTCCTCTCAGTTTTCATCAATATAACTCGCCTTCAGACTTCAATCTGAATTTTCTCAAATGCTAAGCTTATTTTCAAAGAAATCCTTTTGAGAACTAAAAGCTTTCGCTATATTGATTTTCTCCTGAAGAATAAGTTTATCTTTCTGGTACTGAATATCTCTTTTTTGAGATTCTGAGAGTTTGGAATTTTCTTCAGCTTGCTTTCTTTTTTCTTCAGTGATTTTTCCCTCAAGAAAAGCTTCTTCCTCTTTTAAGTTTAACTGCTCAATAACTTTATCAATATCTATATTATTGATTTCCTTTTGCCCCGCATCTCTTCGCTGCTCAAGTGTTTTTTTGTCGTAATTTTGGGTAATTCGGTCAAGCCCTGAATTGTCCCTACTGTTATTTTTGATTTGATTTTTTACTTCAACCCAACGATCAGCTTGTTCATCTGTATAATTCTGATCCAATTCTTTCATTTCATGATTGAGATCTTGAAGTTGCTTTTTCATGTCAGTTAAGGCATCCTTCCACTTTTTTTTAACTTCCTGGATCTGTTTTCAGTAATCTTTGAGATTCCCTTCAGATTTTTCTATGGCCTTATTTATTTTTGAATATTTATCCTTAATAATTCTTTCTTCATCTTTAGCTGCATCTTCAGCTTGTTTTATAATTTCATCATTTGATTTTCATTCGAGAGCTGCTAGCTTCTTTTTGTAATCTTCATTCACTTTTAGAATAGACTTATATTTATCTCTTTCTGACTGCTCAGAATCCTTGATTTGCTCAATCTGAAGATCTCTGAGTTTCTTTAATTCCTCTTTTTTCTTTGCAAGAGGATCCTTTTTGGATCAATATCATTTATTGGAAGGCTTATATCAGCCATCTGTTTTTTCTACTCCATTCCATTGTAATCATGCAAGAACTCATTTTGCTTTATTAACAAAATTCGCCATTTGGGTATTGATATATCTTGATACAACATTTCCTCAATTTGCTCAAATCATAGACAACCTTTTTTCAAAGGCATCTATACTATCAAGAGCCGCTTGTTTTGTTTTATCAAATTCTGCTCTCGTTCCAGATTCATTCAACCTAAAATCATTTACTTTTTTCATGGCATCTTTAACCAAATCAAAAGTATCTTTTAATGAATAATTTGATACTTCCCTTTCTGCATTAGACTTTTCCAACTGAGCTTTTTGTTCTATTAGCTTCCTTTCTTCCTCAGCGTTCTCGTTTATTCTCTCTGTTAATACCTTAACAATAGCCGAATATCTATTCCCCCATTCTTCTCAGGCATACCATTTTTGAGAAAGCTCCTCTTGATTTTTTTTTGCCTCTGCAAGTTTTTCGCTATTTTTGGCTTGCTCTTCTTGTAAAGATTTAAGTCTATCTTCTATTTTTTTCATTGCCTTTTCATTTTCAGAAAGAAATCTTTCCTCTTCTTCGTATTCTTTTTTTAGATTTGCTTTTTCTATTCATAGTTTTTGCATGCTCTCTAAATATTCTTCCTTAGAAATCTTCCCTTCACGATATGCTTCACTTAGTTTTTTCATAGCTTCTTCATTTTCAGTAATTTTATCTGTTAATTTTCCTAAATGTTCACTAAAAACATCTGTAGCTCCAAATAGGTTGTTGATCCAGCTATGTATATCAACGAGGACTTCTTTCCACCAAACCATAGCAGGAATAGCCTTTTTTCATAAGGTTTCAGACATATTTTCTAGCTCATTGTCTAACATTGCAATTTTACTTTGAGCCGTTTCATATCTTTTGCTCGCTTCAGTTTGAAGGGCATTTCCATTTTCGTATTCTTCATGAGCCATAGCAAAAGCCTCTCTTAATTTAGAACCAGCATTTGCAGTAGCAAGCATACCATTTTGTAATCTAACATTATTTCCTAAAAGATCCTGAATAATTGGGATTGCAAATGCTCCCTCTCTTCCCAGACCTTCTACAAATCTTGTGAAAGCTTCAGATGGTTTTTCTTTCCATTGCATAGCAAATTCTTCAGCTGAGAGTCATGCTACTTTCGCAAAATCTTTTATAGTTTTATTTCCTGTTGCAACTGCGGTATTTATTACTGAAATAACTTTAGAAAAAGCTGATCATCCAGCCTCAGCATTAATTGCTACTGACGAAAGCGTTGATCCAATGGCAAAAACTTCATCAGCTGTAAATCCTGCAGTCTTAGCCGAGGCCATCAGATAACTTGAAAAATCTACAATCTCACTTTCTGTAGTTGCAAAGTTATTCCCAAGCTGCACAATAGTATTTCAAAGTTTTTCATAATCCTTAGAAGAAAGTTGGAATACATTAGCTATTCTAGCGAGAGAAGTTGCTGCCGCTTCTGTAGAAAGATTCGTTGAAACTCAAAGATTAGCAATAACCCTTGTAAAATCTTTCAAATCCTTTTTGGCAATTCAAAGCTGTCCTCATAATTCTGCAATTTTTGAAAGCTCTTCAAACCCTACTGGAATCTCTGTAGCCATGTCTTTAAGTTCTTTTTTAAGTCCTTGGAAGCCTCAGGCTGTAGCTTCAATCGTTTTTTTCACTCCAGCAAAAGCACTTTCAAAGTTAATTGCATTATCGCTAGCGTTTTTAATAAAATCAGCAACTTTATCAATTCCAGTTTTTATTAGTGCTGCGACCCCAAATCCTATAGACTGGCCAACTGATAAAAATCAGCTTCAGATTGATGCAAAAGCAGATCTAAATCTGGAGAGTTTTTCATTCCCTGTATTAAGATAATTATTGAGGATTGCATGTGCTTCTGTAGCTTCTTTTTTTGCTCTGGTAAGATCAATACTAAGAACTATCTTTTTAGCTTCATCCAAATCCTTATTCCTCAAAAGTGATTGAAGCTGTTTAACCTTTGCATCAGCTTGAGTTTTATTAAACTCTAGCTGAAGAACATGTTTTTTATCTAAGAGTTTTCAAGTATCTTTGGCATATTGCTGAGCATCTTTAATTTTTTTTCTAAAATCGCTATCATCTAGCATTGCTTTTCGTGTAAGAGCTTTCATTTTTTCTAATTCTAAAGTAGTAAAAAGTCTTGATTTTGGTATTTTTTTTGTGTATAATTGGGATGTTTTAGATCCTAAAGAGTATTGATGACGGATTTTGTTATTACCTACATCCTTATGAACATTGGAGAACATTTTCTTCCTCCAATGAGGAGCGATTTTCTCCGTACTCTTCTTGCGATTTTGATTGGTTTTTTGTTTATGATTTTGATCCTAGGAGCTCTTGTACTCATCCTCTTACTTTTAATCCGTCTTAGTAGATAATTTTTACTAATCTTTCAAAGCTTCTCTGAGAGCATCCATATCATTCTCTTTTTCAAATTTTTCTTGGTATTGGTAATTCTGGTTTCTCATTTTCCCCTCTTCAGTAAGTGCATTTGCATTCCAACTTAAACCAACAACCAATTCTCGCACCTGCTCCCATGTCATCTCATTAAGGATCATAGGAATAGGAGTACAAAGTTCTTTAGACAAAAAGCAGAAAAAAGATCCATCAGGACTTCGCCCAGCCCCAGCTTCATTGCTGGTTGGTAAAAATTTTTCCTGCTGAATACCAAACAAAAAAGTCTGATTTCGGATTTGTATTAGTGCTTGTTCATTAGATAATAAGTGTTGTTTTTGTCTTTTTGTAAATTTCTTTTTTCTAAATTCCTCCATCGATAAGAGGATTAGATTTCCTTCGGGGATCCCCTCAGCTTTTTTCCTCAGATACTGCATTGTCTGAAGTACCGTTGCTTGAGGAATGTTGATCATTTCTAAAAAATCTCCCCTTCGCCATGATCCAGGAAGAAGTAACTCTACAGTAAAATTTTTTCTCTCGAGCGGTGAATTTTTCATGATTTCAAAAAAAAAGGAAGTAAAACTACTTCCTTTCGTATTTAATTTGTCTAATTTTACAAACAAACCGTTAAAAAAGCGGCAAATTTTGCCGTTTTAAAATTATTTGTAATCATAAGAAGTTATTGAATCAATCTTTCAATCACCAATCCAAAGACATTCTTTCCCGTATTTTGTCTCAGCACAATACTGATCCCCTACAGTAGAACTTCTAATATTACTAGAATAAGGATAGTTATTTTCCTCGTTCCATTGGTAAAAAAGTTCCTCACGCATTCCTGTTCTAAAATTCCCCTTGTAAGCTTCTTGACAATCCTTTAGTAAGACTTTTTGAGCTCAGCGAAGAGATTTCCCAAACGTGCGAATACAGAATGGAAGTCATCCTGCAATTTTTTCTATTTCAGCTATGATGCTATCATAGTAATACTTAAATTCTGCTAATTTAGCTAGTTCAACAGTAGTTTTCTTTGGGTCGTTTTCAAAGGTAAATTTTAGATTTGTAGCGTCCTTTGGAACAATATATACATAATATAAGAGTCCTCAAGCCTTAACATCCCGATTTGAACTAGTAGGAGAAGAATATTTTTCATCACGATAGAATTTTCATTCTGAGCCTTTTGTAGTTTCATCATAGTAGGTAACTCAATAGGGCTTAATAAGCTTATCTCAGTAAGTAAGGAGCAATCTTCCAATTTTTTGGTTAGTTCCAGTATTAGCCAAAGTTGTGCTTACTCTCACAACATAGATATCATTTTTTTCTCCTGGTATCAATACTTCATCGGTTAAATCATGCTTTCATAGATAACTTGCCAATCCGTTATTTTCAGTGTCTACAAATGAAAATACATCTCTTTTTGTGTAAGATCATAGGGTATATTTTCTTCAATTATACTCAATAAGATTTGGATTTTCTCTATCAAATTGGCTATAAAGAATCAAAGAAGTATTGATGTGATCAAAAATCATTAGATTTGGAATATCTTTTTCACTCATCCCATTAGTTTTTCCAAGATAGTATGAAATTCCTCATTCAATAATTGTCTTCGCTTGATCAAAAGTCATTTCTTTGTTTTTTATCTTTTGAACAAGAGCCTCTGCTATTAAAGCTCAGCTTTTAACAGATTCATCTATCCCTGTTCAATTTTGGGCAAAAGTAACTCCCAGCACTAAAAAGAGACTCAAGACACCTAAAAACAATTTCTTCATTCTTCCTTTGTGATAAAATAAAAAACCACTTATTGGGTGCTACATTCTCTCTCAAACAATCAAGAAAAATCCAATAAGTGGTTTTTTCGCTTGATTGCAAAATCTGAATGTAGCAATTTCTTATATTCTTATTTTATATAAAATCAATATAAAGTTTAAAAGGGAAAAACAGTTGCTTTTTTTGAAGCAACTATTTTTTCAAGACCTAAAGAGGTAAATCTGCACAACGATCTATGTGGTGGAAATCTACATTTTCAGATTTACAGTATGGACAGGTATATACCTTAAGTGCATACCTGGTTAAATACTCTGAGATAATTTTATCTGCTTTTTTTATCTTTCTATATTTTTCATCTGCAGTATTTCAAAAAATACATTTCACATCCTGCAAAAATGAGTCTACTGCTTCTTCTAATGATTTCTCTGAGATTTTTACTTTTTTCTCATCTACTCGAGCGATCCTTTTTTCTAGGTCAATACTAATCTTCATCTGTACTCTTATAAACCTGATAAATACCTGAAATCACCAGGATTGCTCCTGCAATACTAGAACCCCAAAAAAGGTAGGGACTCTCAAAACTCTTTGCCTCGAACAAGAGCAGACTCCCCCCTAAAGCCATAAAGAGCCCAAAGAGAATACCAAGTGCCCTTCTGGTGAGTGCCACATTATCTGAAAGTCTAAACAGCGATTTCCAGAGGATGTTTATGGTATTATCTTTATCCTTCAGAGCTCTTTTGAGAAGAGCAATATCATCCATCAAATCAGCTATTCTGAGTTTTGTGAGGCGAAGATTTTCTTCTATATGAAAGAGCTTTTGACTCTGCTTTCTGAGTTTTTTGCTCGTTTGTGGAAGTGTTACGGTTTTCCGAGTTTGTGATTTTTTCATGATAATTTATTCAAAATAAAATCTTTTCTTGGCAAATTCACTGCATTTCTGCCCGTGAACTAGCCTTGAAGGTCAGTAAAACTTTGTTCCATTCTGCCATTTCTGATTGCAAAGCTCTACTTGAGTTTGCCAGGAAGTATAATACTCACGAGGCAAGTGATGATACAAGGTATGGATCTGACAAATCCCTACCGAATACCCACCATCTCCTCTGATAGTTATATCCCAATTCCCATTTTCGCACTCCATCATCGTCACAAGGCTTAAACCTCAGAGCTGATAGGCATACTGCACTATCTGTTGTCTTTGGTCGTCCTTGTTGAATCAGGAGTGCCAGATCTTTCAGGTTGGTTTTTTTTCTGAAGACTGTTTTTTATTTTGAGATTTTAATTTTTGAGGAGGATTTTTATCAGAGCTTATCTGCTCACGAGTAAACCCACGACTTGCTTGTAGGGTTTATTGAGGATTTGTTCGTGCTGAGTTTTAAGTGTCGCTATTTTTTCATCTCGCTCTGAACAGAAGCTGGATTTCCCAGCATAAACCTCCATTGTCTCAAAATAAGGGAGTTCATCCAAGCAAGCTTGCTTTTTTTCCGTCAGGTCAAGGAGCTCCTGGGAGAGGGTTCAGATTTTTTCTCTTTCAGTGGTATCTACGGAAGGGGAAAAGAGGATGAAATACACCCAAACTCCAAGCCCAAGGACAAGAAGAGTAAAGACTGAAATCAGAATTTTTTTTGTTGTTGTCATGAGAAGAAGGGGTTAGAAAGTTAAAGCATTACTAAGTTTCTGAAGGAAGGTTGGATCTGCCTCATATCTCTGAGCTACGAGCTGAAGAAGTTCTTCGTCTGAGAGCTTAGATTTTTGAGGAGCAGGAGCCGTAGGGACATCCTTGATTTTGATAATTTTCTGCATTGCTGAGAGTTCTGGAACATCATGTTTCATCTGAAGAATGGATTCTAACTCTCTGAGGAGAGCTGCTTTTGCAGTCTGATCTTCTACTCTCTCAATGATTAGTTTTTGGAGTCTATCATAGACGAGTCTCTTGAAGAAGTAGATTTTCTTTTTCTGTTCCTCCTCAATTTTCGTCAGATCTGGAGCAAAGAGTGTCGCCTGTTGCTGAAGCGAGAGCTTTCTAAGTGTTGCCATGGCGGAAATATTATTGAGGTAAAGTAATTTTTCAGGTCTTGTAGAGCTCAAGGAAACAGTCCTTCGTAGCCCTAATATCAGCCATTGCATCGTGTGCATTATCAAAGTCCTTGCCAAAGAGGAATCTATAGAGCTGGCTCAATCTTGGCCATCTTCCTCCTGGTCAGTTTACTAGCTCAACGGTAGACATCATGGTATCAAACCACTTATGAGCATCAGGGTTGAAGCCAACTGATCCGCAACGCATAATCTCACCCATGAACATTTTACGGTCATAGTCTACATTGTGCCCAATCAAGTAATCTGCCTTGGTCATATAGGCTACAAATTCCTTGATATAATCCTGAATGTAGCCAAACGGCTCAAGGTCTTTTTTATAAATGTGATGAACATTGCTTGCCTGTTCTGGGATTTCCTCATCAATTTTTATGTATTGATTGATGATTCTCTCCTCATGGAATTTTCCAGTTTTCTCATCTAAAGTTCCAAAGATTGCTCAAAACTGGATAATTCTATCGGTTTCTGGATTTAATCCAGTAGTTTCGGTATCAAAAAAGAAGAGTTTCATAGGGTCTAAAGTACTAAAATAAAAGTTAGTTTACAGGGTCTGGGATATACAATCAGAGTTCTGCACTTGCAAAATCTCTAATTTTGTCTACATATGTTGCAAAATCTCATTTATTGAGCTCTGCACTTGAGGGGAAATTTCCCTCATCGATGTAAGTATGTTTGAAGTAGTAGTGGAGTTCCTTTTTGTCTTGTCAGGTGTATTCTTCAATCATCTGCAACACAACTCACCAGTAGTAAGAATTTTGTGCGAGACTCCTGGTGCCATGCTTTTTAACTGAGATAGTATACAAGCCGTTTTTACGAGACTTGAGGAACTCCTGAAGTTTCTTTGGATTTTCTATGATTCCATTAGCAAGAGAGACGAGGAATTTCATTAGAGCACATCATCAAGAGTTAAAGTCTGGAGGTAGTCAGCTTTTTTCATTGCCCTATGCAAGAGATCTTCACACTCAGCAATCAGCTCTTCTCTCCAAGGGAACTCAATCCTTTGTCCGCACCATTCAGGTAAGGGATGCATTCTGAGGTAATCTTTCAAAGCAACAACTGTTGTGAGTTCTGCATGCTTCTCAGCTGGAACAAGAGCAAGGAGATCTTCTTTTTTGAGATCTGCAGGAATAGAAGGGCGCGCTTTTTTAATCTCCTGGATGAAAGCAGGGAGTTTCTCGCCAGTAGTTTTGTATCGTGCATACTGATAGAGCTTCATCTGCTGACCGTATTTTTCTTCGTATTCTTCAGGTTTCGTGAAAGTGGAAACGGTTTTGTGATCTAGGATATAATCCCCATAAAAAGCATCAAATCTAACTTTGAGATTGTAGTTTTCAGTGAGTTCTACGATGATCTCTTTTTCTGCTTCTAGCGGTCTTGGGAGATTGAGGACTTCAAAGTTATTCAGTGCTTCCATCACTGCCATCGTAGCAGTTGCCAGCTCTTCTTCAGGAGCTTCGTTCTCCTGGAATTTTTTTGCCATTTCTTCTAGGAATTGCTCTGATTGAGTCGTTCCAAACTTTCCCCAATGTTCCATGCAGAGAGCGAAACACTCTCCAATGGCAAAGTAGGACTTAAATTCAGAATCCCATTGTCCAAGGACATAGCCCTTGAACCAGGTTTGATTGTCGGATTTGAGGAGGTTAATACTCCAGTTGGAAAGGTTGATTTTCTTCTGCATAGCTACAAAGATTTAAGAAATAAATTGAGTTGGTCTGCCATTGCCTCAGTGATTGTATATTTTGCTTTAATCTCTGCTGCCATATCCATAATCTCATTCATCACTTTTCACTTACAAAATTGTTTGTAATCCTCAAAGTTTTTTTGGCTGAACTCAGGTTTTTCAGCTGGTTTTTGAGGTTGCGGAGATGTCTGAGGAGCTTGAGATTTCTGAGTGAACTGTTTTTTAGTAGCCTGTTTCTGTGCCTCTTCGCCATCGTCATCATCTCCTTCGATAATTAGATTAAGCAAGCAACAGAGGTTGTATCTACGATAATAGGTAATTGCACTTCAGATATTCTGCGGAGCAATAACTGAAGGATCAATCGCAATCTCTGAGGATATTGATTCTTCAATATTGTTTGCATTACAAACTGTTGAGCGGACAAAGTGCCCTGTTTCCTCTCTGATAATCTCGTGAGTAACCAAAATTCAACATTCATTGAGTTTTTCTCCAATCACTTTCCATACCTGATCCAGAGGTGCATACTTGTATTTTCTGGTCTTCATATCTACTTCAGCATTTTTTTTGATAACGAGATTAAGTTTTTGAAACTCAAAGAGTTTCTGGTGAAGATTTAGTTTTTCTACCTCCGTAGTTTTTACATTTTCTGTGGGTTTAGTCTGTGGTTTTACCATCTTTGTGATCTCTTAATTGATAAAGTTTTGCGATATAGCATTTTCTGATTTGCACAAGCCTGATATTGATCAGCTTTTCAGCTCCAGGACTTAGCTTATCATAGAGCAATTGTCTCTCAAGTTTGTCTTTTAGTGCTCCAAGGTTCATGAGTTCCAGCTGGAGAGACTTCAGCTTTCTCTCATATTTTTCATCGGTCTGAAACATTTTTTAACTTTTTCAAGGGATAAAATTTAATTTCCAATCTGCATACTGGCTGGCTTACAAACTAGTTCTACTTCTCAGAGACTTCAGTTTCTATTTTTACGGATAAAAACTTTCATCGTCTCTGGTTCGTATTCCAAGTCTCTCCCCAGCATTAGGACAATATCTGCATCCTGCTCAATACTTCCCGAATCTCTCAAATCTGAAAGTTTTGGATCTTGATCACCTCTCGTTTCCAAAGATCTATTGAGCTGCGAGAGGAGAATGATTGAGATTTGCAAGTCTTTGGCGAGCTTTTTCAGGGTTCTGGTGATTTTTCCAATCTCCAGATTTCTGTTGTCGCCTTTGATGTCAAAGATCTGCAGATAATCAATATACACCAGGTCAAGTCAGGATTTTTTATGTAAATATTTAATCATCCTGGTAATCTGAGGAAGTGTATAGACGGAATCAATCAAGGTCAGATTCTTCAGCTGAGCTTCTAGTTTGATCATCGCAGTATTTACACGGTCAAGCTGCTCTGGAGTAGCTGGCTTATTCATCTGGTCTACTGGCATTCCTGAGTTTCTGGCAAGGATCCTCTGAGAGATTTCCTTGTTGGTCATCTCTAAGCTAAAGAGAGCTATTTTCTTGTCTGCTTCGGTTTGCTTGAGCAGAAAGTTCATAGCTACCATGGTTTTCCCTATACTTGGCCTTGCTGCTATGATATTGAGTTGTCCAGGAGTAAATCAGCGAAGATATTTATCAAGCTTGGTATAACCAGTAGGATGATAAATCGCCGTAACAGTTCCCGTAAGCTCTGCAACAATTTCTACCAGGACTTCTTTCATGTCTGCAACTTGGATCTCTTGCTTATCAAACTGAGCGATTTTTTCATAAATCAGATCCAAAGACTGATCATCATCTATCGCCATCTGGAGCCCCTTGAGAATAGTTTCCAATCTGCGGACTTCTGTGAGTCTCTTGAGCTCTGCATAGTTTTCCTTTCGACCGCTCGTCATCAACATTGCAGCGATTTCTAGGATATAATCTTGCTCCTCTTCTACAAATTTTGACTGAATGAGAGCTAGATTTGAGCCAACTTCCTTAATGGCCTGAAAGAGCTTTTTGTGTGTTAGATTGACAAAGTCATTCTCTGAAAGCTCGCTCTCCAAAAGAAGATCTGCATCAATCATCAGCTTTGCGAGGATCTGTTTTTCTAATTCTAGATTTTTTTTCATTTTAAGATATTACCTCGTCTAAAGCTCAAGTTTTTGCGATTTTTGTCGCGGCGGAAGAAGTTTTTTTGACTTCCTTATTTTTTTGTTTAGCAAGGAAATCCTTGTTCCAAGCTCTGATTGTATGATAGTGAGATTTATATTTTTTACCTCTGCTTCAGATATAATTATTCAAATTTTCTATCGTCTGCTCTAGGATTTTCTCTCACAAATCTGCAAGGAGTTTAGTGTGCTCGTTTTGCGTAAGCAAAACGAAGTCTCAGAACTTAAGTTTTTTTTCTTTTATATTTTCTTTTTTTATTTTATTAGTACTAGTATTAGTACTAGTATCAGTAAGGCATTCACGGCATTCATCAGTATCTTCGGCATTCAGCGGAATACTATTGTATGCTGTGGCATCACTTTCCAAATCTTCTGGAGGTCAATCAGAATGGGGATCTGATTTTTTTCGCCTTTTGTTCGCCTTGTCTCTTTGGATTTCGGATTTTTTTGCTCGCTCTGCGTCAATTTCATTCCAGAAATCCTGCATATGAGCGAGAATAAATTTGAGATCTTCTGGGGGATCTACAGCTCTTCAGTTTCTAATTGCGAGAATACATTTGAAGAGTCTTCAGGCTGTTTCATCATCCATAATGTTGGTGTAAGCTATCCAGTCATTGCAAATGACGGATGTCCTCTTTTTTTTCTGAGCCATTCCATTTTTAAGTCACTAGAGTAAAGTTTTTTAGAGGTTCTCCCATGGCTCTGAGTCCTTCTCCAAGGATCAATTTTGCTAGATAGAATCTACCTCAAATTTTTAGGCATTCATGAACTTTTCCTTTGATATAGGCATAAAAGTTCTTGCCGTTCCCCTTACTCGTGATCAAGATTTTTTCTTGCATCTTTCGGGAATTAAGATATAAAATCAGGAGCATTTTTGAGTTGCAGAAAAATATGTCTCTACTCCTCAGAGTAGCTCCTAAAACTCATAGAATGGCTTTTGCAAGAGGACTTTTTAGAAATTGTTTGAAGGTTTGAAGCAGGGAGAGTCACTTTATCATAGTGCTATGTCCTGTCTACCTCAAGTTGCGAATGCAATTTTCAAACAACTAGGTAAGAAAGGTTCGCCACCACCTAGCCGTTTGGAATTTACATTCACGAGTTCCTTTCTTTTATTGGTGGCTAGTTGGTATTTCTTGCAGGTTTTTTTGTTCCAGAGGGAGTGTATAGACTCAGTTGAAGATAGCCACTGGAACAAAAAAAGCCATCATAGGATATATGATGACTTTTTATAGTTTAGACCTAGTAAATCACACTCAAGAAGTCCAACAGACATTCTCGTGAAAATGATCACAAGAGAATAGTTAATGACTAACATCTCAGAAAATATAAAAAAAATCTGAAGTCATGCTTCAGGTTTTTTATTTTTTTATATCAAATATTTGATCTATAGTGGGATCTCAACTCTAATAGTCTTGAAAAGATAGACAGAGACCTGTGATGAGAGTCCATATTTTTGCTTGATAGCGGAGAGTGCCTGCTGGATAGTATCTATTCACTTGGTATTTGGCAGAAGAACTCAGCTCTTGTGATCCTCTCACTGCACAAGGAATACTCCTCGCTCATGCATTGGCACTTTGATGAGTTCATTTGGGTCGTTTTGGATTCTAATTTCAGTCACAAGATCAAAAATCAGCTTTTTGATTTTTTCTCAGTATTTATTGAGAATTCCAGTGCAGAAGCTATCTACGAGCAACCCCACTGCTCTATCCGTCTTGATCACCCCATTTGCAGCCAAAAGTTGCCCCGCTGAGTCAAAGGCCGAGAAAAATACTCCAGTCTTTGAGGCGAGATTGATATGTTTTGCGAGCTCGGTTTTTATTTTAGTATTCACGTGATCCTTTTTCAAGGTAAAAGTGGCTTTTTTAGCAAAAGGAACAGGAGTTTCTTTTGGTTATTTGCTTGGTATACTATATGAAAATGGTTGCAGATTGCAAGAAAAAGCTTGTTTTTTGAGAAGAGTTTCATATACTGCATGGAGCGATGCTCCAGTCGTTCAATGGATAGGACACAGTCCTGCGAAGACTGTAATCCCGGTTCGACTCCGGGCTGGGGCATTATGAAACGTTAGTTTTTACCACTTGTAGAGCTTATTATCTAAGGCGATAATAGGCTTTTTCTGTATGTCCTACTGAGTATTGGCCGTGCCTATGTAACGATAATTAACAAACCAATACTAAGTGGGTACGTAAAAACTATAAATAAGCTCAATTGCAACTTGCAATATACAACCCCCACTTAGGTGTACCCACACCAAGAGCTAGGTGATAGTTCCTCGGCGGTGGTTGTATAATGTAGGTTGTTTTTTGTTTTTACCCAAGAGCAAATTTCACCCGCTCCCCTATCTTCTCTCTTGCTGTAGTCAAGATTAGTGATAGGCGAAACACTATACAACATAGGTCAGTATTGGTCTTTTATTCTCTTGCGAGTAATCATCACTATGAAGACCTTATTTTTCTTGTTGCCAGCTTTTTTGACTTGGTTTGCTTTCAATCCTACTACAGCTGTAATGATAGGAATTATAGGGTTTGCTTATGTGGTGATGACCGCACCGCAAAAACAAAAAAGAAACCTGATTTTATTCCCTGTTCCTAGGTAAAAGATGAAGCCAACCTTTGTACTATGCAAGGATTGGATCAATTACACGAACGAGATGAGCAACGAGGATCGCTGAATACTCCTCAATGCTATCATGCAGTATCAGAATTGATTGGATCCCTGAGAGTTGCCGTATGCTGTAAAAATCGTTTTCGCTCATATCAAAAATTTCTTCATAGAACAAGATAAAAAATATGAAGAAATCAAAGAAAAAAGAAGTGAAAGTGGTAAGAAATGAGGCAGACCAACTACTGAAAAAGCAAAAAAAGCAAATGCTTTTTCAGAAAAGCAAACAAAAACAAAGAAAAGCAAAGAAAAGCTTACTGATACTGATACTGTAACTGATACTGATAATATCTCTCTACCTAGCGGTAGAGAGAATACCTCTAACGAGGTATTAGTATTAGATAATAATACTTCTATCTTAAACAATAATACAGAAACTTGACAAAATTCAAAAAAGTTTTGAAATATTGAAATCAATGAAGTACTGGAAATGGTTGCTAGTATCAACGAGGGGGCTATGGATTGAACACAGGCTCGCAACAGGCAGTTTGCTAATCTTCTCCTCAAGAAAATCAAGACAATGCCTAAGGTTGAGAGCTGAGAGATTACTTGGCAGTCGGTACTTACGATGATTATTGAACTCAATAAAGACGATGAGTATCACGCAGGCAAGCTCTCTTCCCCTGAGAAGATCTTTAGGAATTTTGGTACGCTAGTAGGTCTAGCGAGAACGAAGTTCCAACAGAAAAGGAAAAACTCAGATTGAGTCTTTTAATTTCTAGGATACAAGATGAACGAAATCAAGGTTTACAAAAAATTAACTCATGTAGTCCTGAAGGACGAGAGAGTCTTAATCACTGAGAAGTCGCCCGAGGAGATCTTTGCTTGGCTGAAAGATAACTCGCATATCATGATCCAGGGCGAAATGCACAGCAAATATGCTATTACTAGTGCATTCCAGGTCGATGTGAACGACCTAGAGGGATTCATTCTCAGTCAGGAACCTGAGCTGCAAGCTAAGCTAAGAGCTAAAAAAGCTCGATTAAAAAAAGAAAGATCGAGAGAAATGGACCTCGATTATGCAAAAAATTATGTCAGAGAACACTCTTAAATTTTATTATCTACCAACCGATCATCATGAAAACTTCAAAAATTACAGAAATCCTCTCAATAAAAACCCGAGAAGGGAAAAACGGAAAACTCTATTATCATAGCCTCAAACTGGAGAACGGCGAGACAATCAGCCTTGGAAAGAAAAAAGAGGGTGCCTTTGCGGTGGGGCAAGAGATAAGCTATATCGAGACTGTAGACGCTAACGGAAAGAAAAAACGATCCGAGCCGAAAAAAGCCTATGGAGTCGGTGGGATCTCCAATAAACAAATCGCAGCGATAGGAGCTGCAATCCTTACCGCAGGAGGAAAATCAGACTTCAAAACTTCTGCTGATACAATTCTTAACTGGCTTGAAGCCTAATTTATATCTTTATGATACGAAAAAATGGGCAAAAAAATCTTATGGTTTGATATAGAAACCGCTCCTGAAGTAAATCAATCAGAATTCAATACTTATCCAAAGAAGAGACTTTGGGAGAATAAAATGATAGAAAAAGGAATAACTACAACCTTTGAGAGATCCTACATGGAGAAAGCGAGTATCTATCCTGAATTTGCTAAGGTGGTTTGTATCTCTTACTCAATAAATAATCAGATGAAAAGTCTGATTGGACAAGATGAAGCAATGCTCCTTATACAATTCAATGAGGTGCTAGCATTCCATCAGGATGCAACCCTCGGAGGATTTAATATCAATGAGTTTGATATTCCGTTCCTCCGAAAGAGAATGATGATCAACGACATTCTGCCAAATAAAAAGCTCCGTATTGGGAATGCTAAGCCGTGGGAGGTTGATACAGTAGATGTCTTCAGAATCCGAAAGCAGACTAGTTTTGGTTGTTCGTTGGATCTACTCTCAATGACACTCCTTGGGGAAAGTCCAAAATTAGAGATGTCATGAGAAAATGTAGCCTACTGCTACTATGCGGACAATCTCAGTATGATCAAGGAGTATTGTGAGGGCGATGTCCAGTTTACGAAGAGATGCTATAAAAAGCTCTCAGAAGTAGGGGTATGCAAGCCTGATCCAAATCCTAGATCCAATACAGAAACTCAGTCACTGGTTGAGCCAGTGAATGTAGATGAGCTATTCGCTCCATCAGCTGAAACTGAAGAAGAAAAGAAAGCAGCTTGCGATTTCTCCTTTTAGTGCCATACAGGCGAAAGTAGATCGCTTGTGTGGAGAGTTGAATAAGCCGAAAACTCCGAGCCTCTCCAAAGTCCCTAGACTTTATGCTCGGAGGAAACGAAACGGAAAACAGCAGAGGTGGGAAAAAATCTATAAGACTTATCCACCTCGTGATCCTTACAAGGCTCGACAAGATTAAATCCAGTTTTATTTATTTTTATACTATGATCAAAGAACAAAAAAAGATTCAGAATTCTGAATATGATACCGAAGTACTCAAACTCATGATGGACTGGTTTAACTCAGCCCAAGAGCATCACCAAGGGACTACAATGCTTCTGGTTAACCGACTTAAAGTCCTAAGTGCCTGAAATGATGTACTGCATGGTGGATTGATGATTACGATTGGGATGGTATTCTATCTATCATTCAGATTTGCACTCCTAGAAGGTGACCTCTGAATAGCTCAATATTATGCGATAGCTACCATAATTACTATACCCTATGGAGCACTCCAGTTCTACAGAGCTGGGAAAGGCCTCAGAGAAGCTGAGGAAAAAAATTTATCCTTTAAGAAATTCACTGATGACAATTAGAGACTCAATAACAAACCTTGCAGAGGCAATGCATATTCTAGAACAATTAGAGAATCCAGAATACCTGGAAGCGAATGGAATTAGTCCCGAAGAAGTTCCAGAGCTCAAAAAAGTAGCTGAAGAATTGGTTGTTAAGTCGCAAGATGAGGCAAAACCCTTCATCGAATATAAACTCAGGAACAGACAAGAAGCTCAGATTTTTGTTACCTGATTAGATGCAGAAATCAGCAGATTACTAGAGCTCAAGCAGACTTATACCAAGAGAATTACTTCAGCAGATAAGCAGATTGACTACCTCTTGAAGCTCTTCAAAATTAAGAAGATGCAGACTGAGATCAACGAGCTGAGTTATATAAAATCTGAAGCAGTAGTATTCACTGACGAAGCGAAAATTCCTGCTGAATTCAAAAAAGAAAAGCTGACTATTTCCGTAGATAAAACGGAAATTAAAAGAGCTCTAAAATCAGGTACTGAGGTACCTGGAGCAATGATTGAAGTCAGGCAAAATTTACAAATTAGGTAAGGAGATGAGACGACGAATAAATTTACTTCTACTAGCTATTGGTATAGTCATATTGAGCAATAAGCTAAAATGCAAGTGCCATATGGTAGAAGAAGATGGTGTTATCTACCTACTTTCTGGAGAGACTCTGATTATCGCTCACCCTGAGGAAAGTACACCTGTTAATCAAAAGATCCAGCATCTTGGCTTCGCTCCTAATGACTATAGACAGGAGATCGTAGCAGAAGCCTACCAACTCTGAGGACTAGATTTTATCAGTCTTATTGAGTGTGAGAATGATCAGTGGCTTACTGGAGCTGTTGGAGACTGAGGAAAAGCTTACGGCTTGTGTCAGCTCAATACGAGGCGACACAAAGAGCCGTTGGCTCCTGAGCGGAAAGACTGGAGGAATCAGGTTTCTGTCTGTTATTCTAAGCGGAAGTGAGGAACTAAGTTCTATGGTCCGCAGAGGAAGATAAGAGGTAAGAGATGCTGAGAGATAGCTAAGAAAAGATTTTATTTTTTATAGATTTATAGTATGTCACATTTTACAGTTTTGGTTATCTGAGATAACCCAGAAAAACAATTAGCACCATTCCAAGAGAATAATATGGACGATTGTCCCAAAGAATACCTCAAATACTGTGTTTATGACAAAGATTGAAATAAGCACCGATTTGATACCGAAGAAGATTTTAAAAAATCCTGAATTATTCCAGACGAAGATTGAGGATTCCGAAAGAATCCAAATGCAAAGTGGGACTGGTATCAACTATGAGGTAGACGAGGCGGAATTTTCTCACTAAAAAAAGATGTAGAATTTGATGAAAAAAATATGTGAGACTTCTCTTTTTTGACTCCAATTAGTGAAATTGAAAAATTAAAAAGAGAAAGGAAATGTTCTAAAGCAAGGAAATGAGATATAGATTTTGAATGAATGTATAAGTCAAAATTAGAAAGAGAAATCTGATTTTATAAGCCATTATTTGACGCTTATAATAATCAGTTCCCTATTGTCCCACAAAAGCGGAAGGATTTAGTGGAACAATATAAGGAGAATATCAAGAATGCTAGAGATATCTATGGAGATCAAGAAGAGGTAAAGGAATTTTATAAAAAATGTGAAGAACTAAACATCAGTTTACGAGATACTTTACTTGAAGATTTTGAGTGATTTACCTCAGTAGAAGAATATGTAAAAACCATTTGTCCATGATTTTATACCTTTGCGGTTATAAAAGATGGAGTCCGATATCAAGAAGGAGAAATGGGGCGACGATGAGCAGTATCTGACAGGAAATCTCCTAAAGATCGAGCATCAGAATTCAAAAAATTATTAGAAGAGCTTCCAGAAGATACCCTATTATCAGTATATGACTGCCATATTTAACTTTTATGCTATTTATAGTATGCAAACCAAAACAACCGCCGAAATCAAAAAGTTCGGCTACGAAGTAGGAGAAGGATATATTCTCCTCGTAAAATTGAGCGAAGAGCTCAAAAGATTAGAGAAAATCTATCGGATTGATATCCATCCACCTAAAGAGGATGAGCAATTGATCAAAGATGAATCCTACCAGAAATTCAGCTTTAAGGGTTTTGCTATCCGCTCACTAGATTTCAAAGAAATCAAGTTCAAAATAGACTGAGAAGCCACCAAAAAGCTCGTAGACCTTAAGGCTCTAGGGATAGAAAAGGTAGGTATTACTTTATCCGTAGTGGAGTAAGAATGAGTAGAAGAATCGTCTACAAAGAGCTTTATGCGTTCTATAACTCATATGAGTGAGAGAAGTGCGCTTATGCTGACTTCAGGAGAAGGGCCGTGACACAGAAGCGACCTTTCGAGTTAGCAATTAAGCCAGAAAACCTCAGGGAACCACTCAGTGCAGAAAAGTTATTTTATGATAACTATCAAGGGGAGAAGTGTCTGAAACCAACCTTCATAAGTAGAGTCAGAAGCGGACTCTCATTCGAAGAAGCCATCTCTCCTGTGCTTATCAAGCCAAAATTTGAGAGGAAGCCTTGTGCTGTTCCCTATACTCCGACATATACTCAAAAAGTACTCTCTCCTAGAGCTGTGATTGATATCACACTCTCATCAGCTGAAGCTGAAGTCTTCCGCAAGGAATACAAAAGGTTGAAAGCTGATCTTGAGCATAGGTTGGCTACCTGCGAACTTCCCTCAGAACACCGCAAGCTTGAGCAGGAGCTGAAATATCTTCAGGAGGAGATCGCCGTATTCAATCAGCGAAACTAAGTCAGATTTCTTCCCCCTTTTTTAGGGGGTGCTATGGGTGGGAAAGCCGATACCGGTGTAGGTGGAGAATTATATTCTCCGTTGGTGCAACTCCAACCCCACCAGCTATACAGAGGAAGGCTAAGCCAAGAGAGCCTAAAGCTCTCCCTCTGGAGATTTAGATTCAATATTAGAATGAAAAGAAATGCTGTATATACAACGCTATGAGCGAGCAATCATAGTAAGCAGGAGAGGGAGAAGATGGACTTCTATGCAACCGATCCTAAGGCTATTGACGCTCTGCTTGAGGTTGAAGATTTCTCAAAGCTAATCTTAGAACCTGCTTGTTGAATGGGGCATCTATCCTCAAGCCTTGTGGAAAAATGACATGCTGTATTGAGCTCTGATATAGTTGATAGATGATATGGATGTATTGCAGACTTCTTCTCTCGTGATGAATGGGAATGAGATATAATAACCAATCCTCCTTACTCGTTAGCACAAGAGTTCATAGAGCATTCTTTGAAGATTACTAAGCCTTGAGCAAAAATTGCAATGTTCCTTAAGGTTCAATTCCTTGAGGGAAAGAGAAGAAAGGAGCTCTTCAAAAAATCTCCTCCCAAAGTAGTGTATGTGTTCTCCGAGAGAATTATGTGTGCCAAGAATTGAGACTTTGAGGGGATGAGGAAATCTTGAGGAAGTGCTGTAGCTTATGCTTGGTATATCCGGGAGAATGGTTGGAAATGAGAGCCAGTGATTAAGTGGATATAGCCAACACAAAAAATCAGATTTATTTATTATTTACTACAATATGGAAAAACTACTAAACCTATTAAACGAATTCAAAGAGGGCAAATCTTTCAAATTTACCAAGTATGATGAGAAGTATTGAATGTTTGATACAAACCTTAATGCAAATGGTAATACCTCTTTACCAGAGGAAACAATAACCTGTAAAAAATTCTGATTTATCCAGTGGTTGGTTGGTACGGATAAGATTGATATACAATGGGCTAAAAATCTCTTGTATGAATCTGAGATTTTTAATCCACTGCCATATACTGATTTAGCGGAACGCTTGATAATGTATCTAGCAATCCAAGACGATCCAATAGAATTTTTAATTTCTATTTTGAAATAATGAAAGCAGTTATCTTAAAAGGTATCCCAGCCTCTGGGAAGACTACTTATGTAATGGATAATCTTCAAGGATATATTCATATAAATAAAGATAAATTAAGAGAAGAATATCCTCATCTTTCTGAGAAAGAGATTAGCCGAAAACAGAAAGAGCTTATTCAAGCTGCGGCAAAGAAAGGACTGTATGTTGTGGTAGACAATACCCATATCAATCCTCAGTCTTTATCTAAAGTTGTTGAGGTTTGTAGGAAAGCTGGGTATGAAGATATAAAAATAATCGATATGTTTGATAAGCTCGTAAAAGAGGTTAGTCTAAAAGAAGCTTTCGCTACTTGTTTAGAAAGAAATAATGCAAGAGAAAAGAGAGTACCAGTAAGCGTACTATATTCAATGGCATATCAAGATTGATATGACGTTGCAGAGCTTGCTTGATATCCAGTAATGATTGTCGACCTTGATTGAACATTGCTTAACTCAGACGAGAGACATCAGGTCTGCAGGAAAGAAGATGGGAAGCTTGATTACTCTAAATACTTTACAGATGAAATGTTAAGTTTAGATAAACCAGTAAAACAACTTGTAGATATTATCAACAATCTCAAACATATTTACAAGGTGGTTATCGTATCAGGTAGAAGTAATATCTGCGAGGATAAGACTTTAGGTATGCTGCCTGTAGACTACGACGCAGTATTTATGAGAAATCATTTTGACCATAGAGACGACTCTGTGGTTAAGAAAGAAATACTTGACCTTATCGAATCTTTTATTTCTACAGAGAATACGATTGTATTCGATGATAGAAAAAGGGTAATAGATATGTGGAGAAAGAACTGATTGTATGTATTTAATTGTTCACAAAAAGAGAATAATGACTTTTAAGTTGACACACGACAATTACAATGCTACCTTAATCAAGGTAGACAAGCTTTATGATTTGCCTAACTTGGATAAGCTTAAGGCAATTAAGTATGCTGGATTTTCAGCACTTGTATCTATTGACTCAATCAAGGTATGAGACTTAGTATTGTTTATTCCGGCATTAACGTCTATTAGTAAGGACTATCTTCACGATCATAATCTTTATGACGCTAAAGATAAAAATGCTAATACTGAAGTTAGCGGATACTTTCCTAACTCAGGAATGGTCAAAGCGATTAAACTTAAAAAGAATATCTCAAACGCTTTCGTCGTAAAGTATGAAGATTTCTTGAAGTATTATAATCTCTCTGATTCTTCTTTAGAAGTAGGTATGTCTTTTAATGAAGTTGATGGTAAAGTATTTTGTTATAAATACGAACCACCAACTACTCAATCTAACGCTCCATCGAAGAAGGAAGAAGATAGAAAATATATTCCTGAACACTTCGATACCCATCAGTTCTTAAGAGAACTTGAGAACTATCAAGACGAAGACGTTGTGTATATTACACAAAAACTCCATGGTACTTCTGTCATCTTAGGGAATACTTATGTGACGAAAGAGCCATCTTGGTTTCAGAAGTTGTTTAACATTACTCCTTCTTGAAGAGAGATGGGATACCTAGCTTCATCGAGGAGAGTAATTAAAACTAAGAGTACCTCTGCAAATCATTATTATGGAACAGATATCTGGTCCGAATGTCTCAAGAGATACGAACAGAATATCCCAAAGAATTATTTGATTTACGGAGAGATTATCTGATGGATCGGAGAGGCTCCAATCCAAGAAGGATATACGTACAATCTCCCTAAATGACAATGGGAACTCTATGTGTATAGAGTAGCTTTCATTAACGAAGACGGTATCGTAGTTGACTTGTCATTTGAAACTATGCAGTCTTTCTGCCAACAGCAAGGATTCAAAGTAGTTCCACTTCTCGAGAAAGCGGTTATGAAAAACTTTATGAAAGAGTATGAAAAGTATTTGGATAAAGTGTATTCTAAGGAATATAAGAATGCTATTACTCTTTCAGACGCTAATTTAGTAGATGAAGGTATTGTTATCAGAAGAGATGATTATCCAATCCCATATAATACGAAGCTAAAATCTCCGTTATTCTACGAATATGAAACTAAAAATTCGGAGGTAGCTTCATTAAATTAGTCTTTAATTCTTGACTTATAGACAAATGCTTATCATATATATACTATCGGTTATCTGATCTTTGTGGATAGCGATGATAACATGGAGTGTTTTTTGAGACCATATTAAACAAGGGTCCTGTAAAGATATGAAATATATGATTTACATATTGCTATCTTCTGTTTTGATATGACCTTTTGCGCTGATTATCGTTATGTTGATAGAAATCGTATATGCTTTTATATATCTAGGAGAAGAGATAAAAGAAATGATTAAAGAATTTTTTAATTTGTAACCTTTTACAAATGACCAGAGAAGAAAAACTAGAAGCCATCTATAAAGAGATGGCTAATAAGGAGCTTACATTCGGATGCAAAGTAAAATTTAGTAAATGAGTTTATAAAATTATAGACAGAGAAAATACCTGATTTTTAACTTCTTATGAAGTGAAAGATTGAGTCGTTCATAATACTATTGTGATTGAAGATAGAGTTAACTCGAGATGTTATTCTATAGAAGAAATCATCTGACACCCTGTAATGATTGGTGATGTATTAGATCGATACAGAACAAACAATAATGATTATAAGGTTTGGGGGATTGATCCATATGATCTTAAGAGCTATTCTGCTTTTCAGGAGTATGACATAAAAAGATTATTAAATCTTTGGACTGGAAAAAGAACACCAATCGATGAGCAATCGGATGAGTGTATAAATTTTGTGCATTCGTTGATAAAAAAATCATAGATCAGACTTTTATTCCTTTTTTAACTATAAGATGGAGGTAAAAATCAATTTGGAAAAATACGCAAAAAAATTGGCAGGAATCATAATTGATAAAACGGTTATGATGGACCAAATTTTTGATGCGATAATCTCTGACGAAGACAAAGCAAAAGTCTTTTTCCTTATCTCAGGAAAATTAAGAGAGACAGGGGAAGAATATTTATCCTTAATTAAAAAAAGATCATGAAAGAACTAGAGAATCTCCTTACCTCTCTTGTGCAGAGAGGATGGAAACCGTTCTGAAAAGAAAGGTGCTTTAGGGTTGATAGGGTTGATAAGAGCACCTATGAAGTCAACTGCGGCAATATTTGATATCGTTACAGTCTCAGACAGATTACTAGTACTGATAGTTGGCTACGGGAATTTTGTGTAAGAAATGAATTATTGACTACAGAAAATTTTTGAGAATGGAAATTTATATTTGATGGTGTTACTTTTAATTACTACAAATCTAGTCCTAAGTTCCGACTTCTAGAGTCAACTCTGATTCCAGAAGAGGAGCTAGCTAAGTTTTTAATTGATAATATTATTATAACATGCAATTCAAAGTAGGAGACAAAGTAAGGCTTACAAGGGATTGTTTATGGGCAAAGATTTTAGCAGGAGCAAAAATTGATAAGCAAGAAGTGTTTTGATTCCCTATAGAAAAAATGAATAATTCTGTTATAACCTCGCCATACCCGAACTATCACGAATCAGTAATTGAACTCGTTCCAGAAGAACCTGAGTTTAAGTATTGAGAAGAAATTGAGGTAGGGGACGATGATTGAAGGCGAGAAAAAAGGATTTTTTTATTAAGAATACCTTGAAATGTTATAGATCCTTATGTTGTAGTAGAATGTGGAGATAATGAAAAATTCCAACTTGGCGAGTCTCATGATGTAGAAGTTTGGAGATATGCCCGTAAAGTACCTACTCAGCTTACTCGCAAAGAGGTTGCTGAGAAATTCTGAGTGAGTGAGAATTTTGTTTTAGTAGATTAAAAAAGAGAATGAAATCAGATTTCAAACCCTGAGATAAGGTAAGATACACACAAGACTACCTCGATCAGCGAGAGCTTGTAGTTGAGATACCCTATCCATTCCAAGATATCTATACTATCAAAAAACAACTCACAAGAACTGCTTACTTAGCAGATGGAGAGAAGTCTGAGAATAGGGGGAGAATAGTCCATCCTCGAGGGATGGAGAAAATAGAAGAATAATTCTGATTTATTTTTTCTTTTACAAACCAGACTTGCTCTGGTTTTTTGTTTTATCTGACACTATATTATATCTTTATTTATAGTAAAAATATATAATTTTCTCTTGATTTTATTTTGTTTTTGAGTATACTATTATTGGTTGGCTGGTAATAATACCATTGTCAGCAGGGATATATAGGCCCAATCGTATGGAGAGAGGTTTCGCCCTCTCTTTTTTTTTATGTGTGGTTTTTTTGTTTTGTTACTAACACCCTTTTCTTTCTTAAAATTTTTCTTACTTTACTTCCAAGATGTCGTTGTGCAATAAATCAATCTTCTTCCAGTGTGTGTCCTGTATCCTCTCACAAATCAATAATTATTATGCAGCTTGAAATTATATCATCTAGGAGAATATCATCTTTAACATCATAAATTTCCTCATCATCAGGAGTTCTAGGGTTACCTTTTTTTATTCTCTTATTAAGAAGATCTATTTTTTGGAGGAGATTGCTGCCTGTTAGATTATGTTTATTTGCGAGTTCATTTGCTTTTCTCCTAGTCTCTGGGGTAATATTCATACTTTTATTATTTGATAAACATTGGATTAGAGTTTAATGATTTGTATTTTAATAGCAATAAAACATAAAAAGACCACGATCTCTTTCAATCGTGGTTGCAGTATCTAAACACATCCTAGCTTTACCAACTATTTCTTCTGATATCTAATAGATCTCTGATAATCTAATGTGACTGCTAGTCTCTGCTCTGCTCCTGGTTCCCCACGAGCTACATCAGCTCTCCTTTGCTTGAGAGCTTTTTCTATAGCAGCTCTCTCTTCCTGAAGATTTTCAAATATCTTAGGGCACCTGAGCACAAAATCATAGAAAGAAAGCTTATAAGGCTGAACCCTGATCGCATTTGGTCCTGTTCCGCTTCAGCTGTTTTTTCAGCTACCGTTTTGCTCTAATACATACACAAATCCTCATACAATACGATCTACAATAGCAATATGGCCGTACTTTCCCTGAGTTTTGATTATGATATCTCCTTGCATGAGGTCATTTGTCCCAACAATCTTCTCTCGGCCAGAATTGAATAATTCGGCCTGAGGCACTTGCTTGGCATTTCCGAGCTTTCATATCTTTCAAAATCCAAGTCGCTCAAGATAAAGCTTCGCTAAGTCTACACACTGGAAATTATAAACTCCGTCGTAGTCAATTCTTTTTCAGAGCCAAGTCTCTTTGAATTTTAACCATGGTCTATTCATCTTATAAGTAGTCTAAAAAAGTAAAATGTTTATCGATTGATCAAGCCTTAATGTTCCCCCCAAACACCATAATATCCTTGTAGGTAAACTGGTTTGCATAATGTTCGTCCCCTCGCTGTCCTATCTCCATAAGAGTGGGATCCTCTTTTTTTGGTATACAGAGATTCACTGCATGCCACTCGGCCCATACTTTGTGGACTGAATCTACTACATCGTTGTCTCTGATATCTTCCTGGAACTCGGCCTTAGTCGATCTGGTGTAAACGAGCGAATATCAATCTAGGAAAAGTTCTCCCATCTTCTTTGGGTCTTTATAAAAATCCAAAGAGAAAAATCAGATTTTTTTGTCTGGGAACTCTTGGTTCCACCGCTCACAGATCACTGCGGCCGCTACTTCTTCAGAGTTTCCTAAATCTTCGAAATCTACTCCAGCATCTCTTAGCATTCGCTTGATATTGATAATGTTGTTGAGGTTGATTTTATAGCCGAGATTAAGCCACATATTATTGAACATACTATAGAGCCAACAGTTTGCTCAGCTCTGTCTGGTGACTGCGATTCTCTCATTCCATCTAGGAGTTTGCTTATGCAGACTGAGAGGTGTTTCGTGTCTTGTGATGAGTAATCAAATATTCATGATCCATACATAAAAAAATAAAGAAAAACCTGAGTCTTATTCAGGCTTTTTGTCTAATTCTACTGGTCTTCTTTCTGTGCTAGCATCTGTTCTGTTCAGTCTGTAATAGGCCGAGAACACCATAGTCGCTAGCACCATAAAGTCCTTTGAGTCAATTTTTCCCATTCATGTAAATACTACAAGTGCAAGAGCAACAACAATAAAAACGATCTTTGTCGCGCTCCCTAAGATGTTGGCAACAATTTCCTTCATTTTTGAGATTAAAAAACTAAATCTTCATTTCTTTTTTTATGTCTTTGATATCTGCCTTCATATCAGCTACATTCGTACTAATATTCTTGACGCGCTCCTCAATAAGCATTGCATCCTTAATAGTAAACCTAGTATCTTGCACCTCTTTTCTCCAGGATTCGAGGTCTGTTAATCTTGCATCCATCTTGTTGAAAATCGTTACTAGTGCGATGAGCTGCAGAATTACCGTAATTACTAATCCTGCATTTCTTGCTAATCGTCCGTCTTTATTCATTGTTTTTTGTATCATAAGAAGTAAAAGTAATAATTGATTCTCTGCAGTGGTCCTTGTCGATCCAATCC